>Ga0255356_1002650_pt1 | contig 10051 bp, 8 predicted proteins | sample HBST100metaG_FD_189944 | JGI IMG/M metagenome (GOLD analysis project Ga0255356, IMG submission 189944) | Peat soil microbial communities from Stordalen Mire, Sweden - H.B.S.T100 | ecosystem: Environmental > Terrestrial > Soil > Wetlands > Peat | place: Sweden: Norrbotten County, Stordalen Mire... | reverse complement strand
TACCAGAAGAAGCAATATCAAAGTGACGCCGATCAAAAATGGCGTAAACTGTCGCCATTTCCAATAAGGCACCCACGCACATATCGCGCAGAAGATCAGCCCGAGCACCGCAGCCTTGGTCTGCTGGATCAGGAACGTGAACTCGCTCTCGTTCCTCAGATTCGCGAAGACGTAAGACGCGTCAAAAACCAGCAAAATCCCAATGGTCGTTAGCAGCAGGGCAATCAGCAGAAGGAAATAGTCAATTTCGCGATCCGGTTGTTTCGTTGATGTCATTTTCATCCCCCTGAAATCTTGCCTAGCGCTAAAACCTGCTGCTTGAACTGGTTGCCACGGTCTTCAAAATCTTTGAACTGGTCGAAGGACGCGCAACCTGGATTTAGAATAACAGTGTCTGCCGGAAGCGCCAACACGTGAGCCAAATCCACCGCCTCGCGCATTGTGTCGACCACGGTGATATGCTCATAGCCCTCATGACGCACAGCCGCTCCGATCTCGCTTGCAGACCGTCCGAACAGAATAAGATGCCGAACATTGCTTGTGGCAATTGAGCGAGCTATTTCATCCATCGGCCCGCCCTTGAAGACGCCGCCGGCAAGCACGATCTTTGGCTCGGGCAACGCGGTCAAAGATGCTGAAAACGCCGCATTGTTCGTGCACATGGAGTTATTGACATATCGGACGCCGTCAACTACAGCCACGTGCTCCAGCCGATGTACGACTCCGGTGAACTCCGTAGCTGCTCGTTCGATCACAGCCTCGTCCACACCGAACGCGGATGCCATCGCCATGGCGGCCAGCACGTTTTCCTCATTGTGGCGGCCTGGAATCAGCAGCATCGAAAACCACTCGGGCCGAGGGATTGCCAGGTAGTCATGCACTTGCGATTTGATCGCAGGCATTCCTCCGCTCGGAACGGGCAAATCGCCACGGAGCACGGCGTGGTCGCCCTCGCCCTGCGTCGCAAAAATGCGCCACTTGGAAGAAACATAATCGTCCCACGTCTGCCGATCCAGATGATCTGACGTGATATTGGTGATGGCTGCAATCCTCGGCCGAAACTGATCGACCCATTCAAGCTGAAAGGACGAGATCTCCGCAATGATGGCACCATCACGAGGTGCTATTGCCGCCGCCTTGATCAGAGGCAACGCGATCTCGCCAGCGGCGACATTGCCCGCCACCCACGTGTCGATGCCGGCCTGTGCAAGCATGGTTCCAAGCAACACGGCAGCAGTCGTCTTCCCGTTCGTGCCCGTTATCGCCAGGATCGGCGCGTCCGCCAGTCGATACGCCATCTCGATCTCACCGATCACCGGAATTCCCCGTGAAACAGCGTCGACCAATATCGGCGCGTTGCGGCGCACGCCCGGGCTTGTCACCAAAAGATCGGCGCTCCCAACCATGTTCGCCCCGGTTTTCGTGGCGATTGAATTGGCGTCGGCCCAGCCAATGGCTTCGGCAAGGTCTTGCGGCTCTCGCGAGTCATAGAGGACAGGATGCGCGCCAAGCGACAACAAGACCTCGGCTGCGGCAAGGCCGCTTCGTGCCATCCCCACAATCGCAATGTTCATTCCAGAAACGGTGTCGCTGCGCTTCATCGTAACAGCCCTCCGATCCCAATGCCGCCAAAAGGCGCAAGCCGACTTGCCGCGAGCAGGCCCAGCCAGAGAAAAATCACACCTGCGATCCAAAACCGAAGCACGATCTGCCCCTCGGTCCACCCAAGCAATTCGAAATGATGGTGCAGGGGCGCCATGCGGAAGATGCGCTTTCCGGTGGTCTTGAACGAAACGACCTGCAAGACGACACTGAGCCCCTCGGCGATAAAGACGCCCATGAACAACAGAAACGGTATCTCCTGTTTTCCGAGAACCGCAACAGCCGTGAGCGCAGAGCCGAGCGCTAGGGACCCGGTGTCTCCCATAAAGACGCGAGCAGGATTGCCATTGAAGATCAGAAAGCCAAGACAGGCACCGGCAAGCCCCCAGCAGAAGAATCTCAGAGAAGCGAGAGCTGGCAATACAGTGATCGCAATGCCAATGCACGCGATCAGCACCAAGCCGCTCGCAAGACCGTCCAGCCCATCCGCCAAATTCGTGAAGTTGGACATCGCGATCATCAAGACAGCCACGCCGGGGTAATACAGCCAAACAGGGAGCAGCATCAAGTGCCCTCCGCCAAAGCTGATCACCGCCGTCATCGGCGCCATCCTTGTGATATAGAGGTACACGGCAAAACCCGCCGCCACAATGACCTGCAACGCCAGCTTCTGCCTCGCCTTGAGCCCCAGCGACTTGCCCCGAGTGGCCTTCAGGTAGTCGTCAAGATAGCCAATTCCGAGATGAAGCAGAAACACGAGCAACACCGCCAGCAGCGGCCCAACGAAGCTCCCGCGCTCGACATAGGTGAAATCGTCCATGGTAACGACGCCGGTGCCGATACCTACTAGGGTCACGGCGATTAGGCCGAACAAGAACAGAACACCGCCCATGGTCGGCGTCCCCTGCTTTGCCATGTGCGATGCCGGCGCATCGGTGTTTATCGCCTGCCGCATTTTGAGCTTGGCAAGATACCCAATTGTTTTTCCACCTAGCGCGAGCACTACAAAAAACGCCGTCAAAAAGGCCGTTGCCGCATCACCAGTTCCCAACGTCATCGTGTTTGCAGCGCCTCGACGACAAGCTCCATGGCCATGGCACGCGAAGCCTTGACCAGCACAACGTCATTACTGTTCAAATCCAAAACACCGGCAGCATGCGCAGCCGCCTCTTGGCTGGTCTCAAACGCCCCAGCCTGCAAACCACCTAACGCCTTTGTCATGTCCTCGCCAACCGAGTATATCGTGATATCACCATCCTTCACCGCAAATGCCGCCACCTCCGCGTGCAGTCGCGGTGCGTCCTTTCCCAATTCCTTCATGTCGCCAAGATACGCTATCCGCCGTCCGGTCGCCCTATGCTCCTTCAGCGTCCTCACCGCGCTGAGCATTGATGCGGGAGAAGCGTTGTAGCAATCGTTCAGAATGACCGCTCCGCACCGCGATTGCAGCACTTCCATCCTCATTGGCATGGACGACCACGTCGAAAGCCGGTCTGCCGCATCGGCCAAGCTGACCCCTGCATATACAGCCGCGGTGATCGCCGCCAGTGCGTTTGCTACGTCATGGTGTGCCGCGCTTTTCAGCGCAACGTCAGCGGGTTTGCCCAAGCAACCGGCAACGCGAAACTCAAAGCCGCTCTCAGTTGCCGTCACGTCTTGGGCGTGGACGTCGGCATGGGCGGAAAATCCATAGGAGACAACGGTCGCTTGCGTGTTCCTCTTCATCGAAAGCTGGCATGGATCGTCGCCGTTCAGCACAACAACGCCGTTTGCCTCAATCGCGGCGACAAGCTCCGCCTTAGCGGCCGCAATCGCCTCCCTTGAGCCCAGAAGCTCTATATGATTGTCTGAGATCAACGTCAGAACTGCCACAGTAGGCTGCGCGATGCTGGCCAAATATGCGATTTGCCCTGAGCCGCGCATGGCCATCTCGATAGCCGCAGCGGCCGTATTTTCGTCAATGCGCAAAACCGTCTTCGGGACGCCGATCTCATTGTTCTCGTTCGATTCATTGCGCACCACGTGGCCGAGCGCACCGAGTGCGCACGATATCATCTCTCTTGTCGTTGATTTGCCAACGCTTCCCGTGATTCCAATTACAGGGATGTCGTATCGCTTGCGATGCGCCTTCGCAATTGCGCCATATGCCAACAAGGTGTCGGGCACCAGTAGCTCTGGAACCGCCAATTGCTCGGTGTGCCGCGAAACGACCACGGACGATGCACCTTTGCGCACCGCCTCGCCCAGATACGAGTGCCCATCGAAGTTTTCGCCAACAAGCGCAACAAACACGTCCCCTGGCACGAGAGATCGAGTGTCCGTGCTGATACCGCAAAGCACGATGTCTCGGACAGGCCCGGCAAGGTTCACACCTATTGCGTCGGCAAGCTCAGCCATGGTCAATCGCATTTACGAAGCTCCTCGGCTGCAACAACTCTATCGTCGAACGGGTGCCTTACTCCCTTGATCTCTTGATAGTCCTCATGTCCCTTGCCGGCAATCACCACAAGGTCGCCAGGGCCAGCCATCTCGCAGAGAGCGGCGTGGATCGCTTTCCGGCGGTCGGCTTCGACTCTGACATTGTCTCTGCCGTCGTGGTGGTCGATTCCCGCCATTATCTCGTCTATAATGGCGCCGGGCTCCTCAAATCGCGGATTATCGGACGTCACGATGACGACATCGGCCAAATTAGCTGCGATTTTCCCCATCTGGGGACGTTTGGTGCGATCACGATTGCCGCCGCACCCAAAAAGCGCGATCAAGCGTCGCGGCTTCAGCGCACGTGCGGACTTCAGGACGTTCTCAAGACCATCCGGCGTGTGTGCGTAATCAACCAATACGTGGAAATCGCGGCCAGGCGCAGGCACTGGTTCGAAGCGACCTGGCACCGGCGTCAGATTTGCCAGAGCTTCCTGGATCGTCGCGACAGTAATATTGCGAGATCGGGCAACCGCTATCGCCGCCAGTGCATTCGAGACGTTGAACACGCCGCCAACTGGCAGAGACACGTCGAATGCACACTTCTCCCCGGCCCGTTCAACCACTTCGAAATCCGTGCCATCAGGATGAACCCGCAGGTTCTTGGCAGTAATGTCTGCCATGCTGGCTTTGATGCCGTATCGTACGACGTCATGCCCGCTGTCGGACGTCAAGCCCGCGAAAAGCTCGCCGACCTCGTCATCGGCATTGAGGACGGCAGTAAAGCGCCGGTCAGGCGCCGACCGTGGATATTCCGTGAACAATTTCTGCTTTGCGGCTCGATAATTGGCCATGTTGCCATGATAATCACCGTGATCCTGCGTCAGATTTGTGAACACGGCCGTCCGGAACGCGATTCCGTCCGTGCGGTGCTGGTCTATCCCGATGGACGTCACTTCCATCACCACAGCTTGCACCCCTTCGTCCCGCAGGGACGCGAGCAGCTCCTGAAGATCGACAGATTCAGGCGTGGTCGAAACAGTCCAGTGCGTGTCTCTGGCCTTGCCATTGACGTTGACCCCGACAGTGCCGATCACAGCCGTTTGAATGCCTGCTTGACGTAGCACTGCGGCGATCATGTAGGAAACCGTGGTCTTGCCATTTGTACCGGTTACCCCAATCACGTCCAGCGACGAGGACGGGGCGTCGAAAAAGCGAGCGGCGACCAGCGGCATGGCGCGACGCGTATCGCTTACGATAAGCTTCGGTGCGGAAATCGAAGCCAACGCCCGCTCGTGGTCTTCCTGTATCATCAGAGCCGCGGCGCCAGCCTCCATCGCGCTTGCAGCAAAATCGTGTCCGTCCGCCTTGGCGCCGGGCAGACAGACAAAAAGACAGCCCGGTGTTATTTTCCGGGAGTCGTATACCACTCCGCTCACCTGGGTGAGGGCCTCATCTGACAGCGAGCTCTCTATTTCCCCGGGGAGAGCATCAGCCAGGAATCTCAATGCTTTGTTCATTTTCGTACTGCTTGTCAGCATGGCTCAAGCCGCTTCTTTAGCGTGGCACAGGAGTCAGTTTCGTATTGTAGTCCTTTGTTCCGGGAGAATCGGGCTTTATGCCCATAAACCACAATGCCCGTTTGGCAACGTCGTGTACCACTGGTGCCGCGACTACAGCGCCCCAATGCACGGGCTTCGGATCGTTCACCACAGTGAGGATCACAAGTTTAGGATCGCTGAGCGGGACGATCCCGCAGAACGATCCTACATAATTATCCCCATAGTGGTGCAGCTTCGGGTCAAAAACCTGTGCGCTGCCTGTTTTTCCACCAATACTGTACCCCCCGATTTGCGCGGCCTGCCCTGTGCCTTGTTGCACCACGGTCTGAAGCATAGACAGCATGGCATCGGCCACAGGGCCCGGAATAACTTGGGTTGGCGGCGATTGCGGGGCGATGTCGCTGCAAATTCGGGGATACACACGCTGCCCGCGATTGGCAATTGTGGCATATACCGACGAAAGCTGCAGCGCTGTTATTGCTATGCCTTGCCCAAAAGCGACGTTCGCCAACCGGATCGCCCTCCACGGCGTAACGGCCGGGTCGGGCAGACGGCAGTACCCCGCAAACGGAAGGCCGCAATTCGGCTTGTCGAGCAGCCCGAACGCCTTTTCATAAGCGAAAAGACTGGGAGCGCCCAGCCCCAAGGCAAACTTGGCTGCACCGATGTTGCAGGAGTTTTTCAAGACGTCCCTCATGGTCTCATCGCCATGCACACCGTAAAGCGGCGGATCTTTCGCGCAGTGGATAATATGGTCTCCCACCTGAAACTCGCCAGAGCAATAAACATGGCGATCTGCCATTTGAAGCCCTTGCACCGCAAGAACGGCACTCAGCGTAAGCGTCTTCAGCGTAGACCCAGGCTCATACACGTCATGAACTGCGCGGTCGTCCCACGCTGCGGCGTTTGTCGTGGAGTTACGGACGTTAGGGTTGTAGGTGGGAAAGTTGGCCAATGCCAGTATGTCGCCGTCATGGGCGTCTAGAACAACCACGTCCCCACTGGTTCCATTGTGCGTGGTAACTGTTTTTTGAAGCTCGTCCTCCGCTACTTTTTGAATCCTCGAATCAATTGTCAGTGTGATGGATTTGCCGTCGATTGCTTCAACGCGCTTCACTGTTCCGGGGATTATCCTGTTGCGCGCATCCACCATGGCGGTGACTTTGCCATCCTGACCCGCCAGTTGCCGATCAAAATACAATTCGACACCGCTTGTGCCCGCAAAATGGTCGGTGCCCGTCTCGGTCACCCTGCCCAGCACCTGTATCGCAAGCCCGTTGTTGGGATACGCGCGGATCGAGTGCGTGTCTATGTCGACACAGTCCAGCGGATCGTCGACACTTGGGTGGAGCATGTGGTCGCGACGGTCGGCTTTCATCCGGTCTTCAATCTGCTTGACCACGTCATATGGCACAGAACGCTCGATAAGGACATAGCGCTTGTTGGGAAGGTTGCTTGGAGCTTTCAGGCTGTCGATCTTCGCCGTGAGCGCATCGGCGTCAAGATCTCCAATATACGAATTCAACAGGTCGACGACCTCGGACGAATTGTGTACAAGCCTTGGGTCGACTCCGACGTCGCCAACCGTAACGTTGAGCGCAAGGGGCTCGCCGTTGCGGTCAAAGATGGTTCCGCGCTCCGCAGGCAGGTTTTTGATGACCACCGGCCTCGCGTGCAACAGCGCGGGATCAGTATGCTTGCCAAGCTGCAGGTATCCGAGACGAACGGCGACCACCAAGTACACAATGCAGGTCAGCGCCCCGGCGCACTGCAACCTGCGTTGGATATTGGCAATCCGAGTTGTCGGCTTTCGTGCAGATCGTTCGTTTTCCATGCGGATTCAGCCATCGAGCCAGATGACTCACCCGGCGCAGACAGCTACTTTGCGCTGGCCACGAACGTTTCAGTATTCGGCTGCCGACTCGCAAGGTATGTTGACGGGTCCAGGTGGATTGTCGGCCCGCCTGATATCATACCTATTTTCTGGGCTTGCCCTGAAACATATGCACTGCCTTGCAGGCTGGCAACTTTAGCGTTCAGATAGTTGCACTGCGCCCTTGCATCGCCTATGTTTGCATGCAACTGCCTGATTTCCAACGTGTTGCGATGGATATTGGCGCATTGTGTTATATACACCATCGGCACAACTCCCAACCCAACCATCCAAGACATCATGACGCAAACTTTCCTCATGGCATTGGTAAACCCAATTTTGACATGCCGTTTTGGAAGCGCACCCCGACCGATGGGCGACGTGAAGGGCCGGCCATTCAGCGATGACGTGACAAACTGTGGCCGTCGATCCGAGCGAAAACCGAGGTCGAAACCACGTGCGAAGCGTTGATCAGAATAAGTATTGCGCGTTCGAGACTGCCGAACGTCAAGGTTGCCTGGACGGTAGCTGATTCCAGGACGGACTACTGCTGCCATGTGTGATCTCCTCCTCTATATGTTGTCGATAAAAAACGAGCTAGATTCGCTCAGCAACTCTCAGTCGGGCCGAGCGGGACCTCGGGTTTATTGCGACCTCTTGTGTGTCCGGCGTCAGCACCTTACGATTGATCAGCTTCAACTGGGGCGTAGCCGCCCCGCAAACACAAACAGGCTCATTCGGCGGACATATGCACTTGCCGGACATCCGCTGAAAGGTCTGCTTTACCACCCTGTCGGTAGTGCTTTCATAGGCAATTACCACGGCACGACCACCGATTGCCAAGCGTTCCACCGAGCTAGTCAGCGCACGGGAGAGCCGGCCAATCTCGTCGTTCACAAAAACACGGATCGCCTGGAACGTCCTTGTCGCGGCGTGGATGCCTTTCGGCCTGGCCGCCGCCGGAATTGCGGCGTTGACCACGTCCACAAGATCCCCCACTGTCTCGAAAGGCCGTTGCACTCGCCTTTCTACCGCGAACTGAGCGATCCGTGCCGCCCATCGCTCGTCGGAATACTCCCGCAATATTCTCGTCAACTCGGCCTCGTCAATGTCGTTCAACACGGCAGCCGCAGTCGCATCTGCACCGGATTGCCGCATGCGCATGTCAAGACGGGCGGTGCGGTCTCGAAATGTGAATCCACGTCCGGCGTCATCGAGTTGCCGGGACGACACGCCCAAATCGAACAAAATCCCATCAATTCGGTCTGTCCCGGCCTGGTCCAGGAAGCGAGGGAGGTCGTCGAATCCGCCTTGAAAGAGTTGTAGTTCCGGCCTTTCTTCAACAATCTGTTCATCCCATCTCCGTCGGACTTCGGCCAATGCCTGCTCGTCAAGGTCAATCCCGATAATTCGCCCCGACGGACCGACCATCCGGGCAATCGCCAGCAAGTGCCCCGCACCTCCTGCCGTGGCATCGACATAGGTTCCACCGGCCTTTATGTCCAAACCGGTCAGCACCTGCTCCAGCATCACGGGCACATGATACGGAAGACGTGCAGGCTCGTCATTCACTGGGCACCGCTGACACAATCGCATCCGTGGAAGCTGGCTCGGCCACCGTTGCTTCCAGCGGCTTGTCCAACTCCCTAAATGTCTGAAGAAGGACGTCGCCCTTCATTTCGCCGTCGGTAGCGCGCCATTGGTTCTTGGCCCATATCTCAATCCGCCAGTTTAGCCCTGCAACTTGCAGTGCGCTGGGAACGTCAATCTTGGCAAAGTCCAGGAGCCGCTTTGACAAGCACAGCCTTCCTTCTTTGTCGAGACGCCCTTCCTGCAAGTCGAGATATAGGAACCTCTCCAAATCCATCACTTGTTGCGTCACGGGCGCAGGCCGCTTCAGCTTGGACTCAATGCGCTCCTCCCACTGCTGCATCGACAGCAGCCAGATGCAGGCCCCGCCGATTCCACGGCTGACGACAAATTGCTCGCCTAGTTCCTCGCGGAAGTTCGCGGGAATCAGCAGCCGATATTTGTCGTCAATTGTGTAATCGAACGAGAATCTGTACATTAGCCCCTTCTAACCCCACTAGATTTAATCCAGGCCCCATTAAATCCTATGCCAGCCCCTTGGATCACCACTTGACCTATTATAACTCAGAAACGACTCGTTAAAGCAAGACGACTTATATTTTTCCCATGAATTTTCGTTCACCACGAAAACGATCATATGTTCGTGATATATTGCCGAGAAAACAACAAAGGCCGGACACCCAATTGGATGTCCGGCCCCTTGTCAGTTATGCCCGTGAATGATAGACTGCTAGTGTGCGCTTGCCAAACGCTCTGCGTGCTCGATTTCTCTTCGGCGCATGCGCTGAACCTGAACCGGCTGCTGGTCGGTGCAATGGACAGAAACGCCAAGCCCCTTTGCCTGGGCGATCTCGGCAATACGGGGCGCCAGTTTTCGCTCTAGAAAATCGGCGTACTGCTCGCTGTACTCGGTGGGACGAACTGGTATTTTCGCGCCCACACCTAGTTTTCGCTGACCGTTCGGAAAAAGGTACACGCTCGGACCAGAGCCGGTGCCCCATTCCAG
>Ga0255356_1002648_pt1 | contig 10052 bp, 9 predicted proteins | sample HBST100metaG_FD_189944 | JGI IMG/M metagenome (GOLD analysis project Ga0255356, IMG submission 189944) | Peat soil microbial communities from Stordalen Mire, Sweden - H.B.S.T100 | ecosystem: Environmental > Terrestrial > Soil > Wetlands > Peat | place: Sweden: Norrbotten County, Stordalen Mire... | reverse complement strand
GGAGCCACCGCGCTGCTGGTCGCCGTCACCTGGCTGTTTCTCCAGGGCGTCGGCATCTGGGCCATCACGCAGCCCGTGGCCTGGGGCTTTGCCATCATCAACTTCGTCTGGTGGATCGGCATCGGCCACGCCGGCACGCTGATTTCCGCCATTCTGCTCCTGTTCAAGCAGAGCTGGCGCAACTCCATCAGCCGCTTTGCCGAGGCCATGACCATCTTCGCCGTGGTCTGCGCCGGCATGTTCCCGCTGATCCACGTCGGCCGTCCCTGGCTGGCCTACTGGATGCTGCCGCTGCCGCTGACCATGAACGTATGGCCGCAGTTCCGCTCGCCGCTCCTGTGGGATGTCTTCGCGGTTTCTACCTATGCCACCATCTCGGTGGTCTTCTGGTACGTAGGCATGGTTCCGGATTTCGGCACCTTCCGCGACCGCTCGCAATCCCGTCTCGGCCAATACGCTTACGGCCTCCTGTCGCTCGGTTGGCGTGGTTCGGCGCGTCACTGGATGCGCTATGAGACGGCTTCGCTGCTGCTTTCCGGCTTGGCCACGCCGCTGGTTCTCTCCGTGCACACGGTCATCAGCTTCGACTTTGCCGTGGCCGTGCTGCCCGGCTGGCACACCACCATCTTTCCGCCCTACTTTGTCGCCGGCGCCATCTACTCCGGCTTTGCCATGGTGCTAACCCTGGCCATTCCTCTGCGCAAGTTCTATCACCTTGAAGGCCTGGTCACGGAGCGCCATATCGACAACATGGGCAAGGTGATGCTGGCCACCGGCTTCATCGTTGCCTACGGCTACGCGATGGAAGTCTTCATGGCCTGGTACTCGGCTTCGCACTGGGAAGCCTTCATGATGTGGAACCGCATGTTCGGGCCCATGGGCTGGGCCTACTGGGTCCTCATCACCTGCAACCTGGCCATTCCGCTCACCACGCTGTGGTCGCGCAAACTGCGCACCAACATCGCCTTCATGTTCTTCCTCTCCATCGTGGTCAACACCGGCATGTGGTTTGAGCGCTTCGTCATTATTGTGACCAGCCTCTATCGCGACTTCCTGCCCTCCTCGTGGGGCACCTATCGCGCCACCAAATGGGACTACATGACTTTTGTGGGCACGCTGGGTCTGTTCACTTCGTTGTTCCTGTTGTTTGTGCGCTTCCTGCCCATGATCCCGATGAATGAAATCCGCATCTTGCTGCCGGGAGCCAAGATTACCCCCAAAGACACAGCAAAGGCTGGTGATTAACTATGCCCGCACGCGAAGGAACCTACGGCCTGCTGGCCGAATTCGATACTCCGAGCGACTTGGTACGCGCTGCGCGTCAGGCCCGCCAGGACGGCTGGCGGCGCATGGACTGCTATACGCCCTACCCGGTGGAAGAAGCCGCCGAGGCCATCGGCTTCCATCGCAACAAGGTCCCGCTGCTTACGCTCGTTGGCGGCCTGATGGGTCTCACCGCCATGTTCCTGCTTGAAACCTGGATCTCGGTGTGGGCCTATCCGTTGAACATCGGCGGGCGGCCGCTCTACTCCTGGCCGGCGTTCATCGTCCCCGCTTACGAGTGGACCATCCTCTTTGCGGGTCTCTCCGCGGCCTTCGGCATGTTCGCCCTCAACGGCCTGCCGGCGCTCTATCACCCGCTCTTCAACGCGCCCAATTTCCGCGATGGCGCGACCAGCGACAAATTCTTCCTTTGCCTGGAGGCGCTCGATCCAAAGTTCGACCTGCTGGAAGCCAAGGCCTATCTGCACAGCTTTCAACCGGTCTCCGTGGTGGAGGTGGAGTACTGATGCGCAGAGATCAGAGATCAGGGATCAGGGGTCAGGGAACTGCCCGCGCAGCCGCACTCTCCGCTTTCGCGGTGCTGCTGTTCCTTGCGGGCTGCCGCGCGGACATGCAAAACCAGCCCAAGCTCATTTCGCAGCGCGGCTCTGAAATGTTCGCCGACCATCGCGGCGCCCGTCCGCAAGTCGTCAACACCGTGGCCCGCGGCCAGTTGCGCGAAGACAGTTACTTCTACACCGGCTTCGTCGAGGGCGCCAACGGTTATCGCGAAGAGCGGAACCTGATGCCGTTCCCGGTAACTCTCGACGTGCTCAAGCGCGGCGAGGAGCGCTTCAACATCTACTGCACACCCTGCCATTCGCGCGTGGGCAACGGCCTCGGCGCCATCGTCGAACGCGGCTACAAGCCGGCCGCCAACCTCCACGATCAGGTCCGCCTCGCGCAGCCCGTCAGCCACTACTTCTACGTGATGACCCACGGCTATGGAGCCATGCCGGATTACTCGGCGCAGTTGACACCGGTGGATCGCTGGGCCGTCGCGGCGTACATTCGAGCCTTGCAGTTGAGCCAGGCCGCAAAGCCCGAAGATATTCCCACCGGCACGCAGGTCGAGAACCTCAAAGACCTTGCCGCACGCCAAGGTCACCCCGAATTCGCTCAACCCTGGACGCTGCCTTCATCCGCTGTCCAGGCCTATCCGCACGACGCAAGCCAGGGAACGCCCGCGATGGCTCCGGCCAATCCCGCTGACCCGGCCATCAAGATTCCCGCAACCAAACCGGCCCCCGCGGCTGCCAGGTAAGGACGTACGGAATGGCACACGAGACGCACGCCAACACGCTTCCCGCCGATTTGAGCGCGCCGCCCTTTGTCAGCGGCTGGAAGATGCGCGCGCTGGTCGTCGGCATCGTCTTCTCGGTGATCGCCGCTGCCCTGGCCGCTGCCGATCAATCCGTGGACCACGTTTTGCGCGCCTGGCTGCTGGGCCTGGTGCTCACCTTTGGCTTTTCCGTTGGCGGGCTGGCCCTGCTCATGGTGCAGTATCTCTCCGGCGGCAAGTGGGGCTTGCTTCTGCGCCGCCCTCTTGAAGCCATGAGCCGCACCCTGCCCCTGGTCTTCGCTTACTGGGTCGTGATCGCTCTCTCGCTTAAGAAGCTCTATCTGTGGGCTGCGGTGGACGACGTCAACGCTGCGCTCAAATCGGGATGGATCAACGAGGTCCAGGCCCACGCCATCGAGTTCAAGCGGCCCATGCTCAATCCCACCGCCTTCGTCGTGGTCGGCCTGCTCTGCTTTGCCATCTGGGGCTTCTATACCTGGCGTCTCAATGCTCTCTCACTTCAACGGGATGCGGCTTCCCCAGCCACTACCCCCGAGTGGATCAAGCGATTTGAAAACATAAGTGGCCACGGCGTGCTGGTGTATTCCATCACCATGACCGCAGCTGTCATTTATTGGGTCATGTCGCTTGATCCCACGTGGTATTCGTCGGTCTATGGCCTGCTCTTCCTCGTCGGTCAGGCCTACTCCGTGCTGGCGCTTTCCATCATTGTCGTGGTGTCGCTCTCCAAGGCCGAGCCTATCCACACCATCCTCCGCAACACCGAACAGCACGACCTGGGCAAGCTCACCTTCGCCTTCGTCATGCTCAATATCTATCTCGCCTTCTCGCAGTTCCTCATCATCTGGTCGGGAAACCTGCCCGACGAAATTCCCTGGTACCAGGACCGCTTCCTGGGCGGCTGGGGTGTCATCATCACTCTCGATTTCATCTTCCATTGGCTGATTCCGTTTACGCTCTTGCTCTCGCGCGACCTCAAGCGCAACAAGAAGCGTCTGGTGCGCGTCTGCCAGTGGATGGTCTTCGCCAAGGCATTCGATCTCTTCTGGCTGATCGAGCCCAACTTCAAGGACGCAGCGCGTAACCTGCACTTCAGCTGGGGAATCCTGGAGTACATCGCCGTACCGGTAGCTATGACCGCCTTCTGGGTCGCCTTCTTCTGCACGCGCCTTGAGTCCCGGCCCCTGGTGCAGACCAACGATCCGCATGTGGCGGAGATTCTGGAGCCTGAGCATGCCCACGCATAAACCAGACGAACCGGGCCACGAACCGGAAGAAGTCGATGCTTCCAAGGGCTACGAGCCCACCGATGTGCGCATCTCCGGCATTGTGGTCTTTCTCACGGCGCTGGCCACCTTTGTCGCCGTTGCCGGAGTGCTGGCCTATGGCATCGGCAAGGTGATCAACGCCCACATGCTCAAGGAAGACGGGCCGCGCACCAAGTGGACTTCCACGGTCGATGTGCGTCCTCTGGGTAACCTTCCCTCCAGCCCCGAGTTGCAGAACAAGCTGGCCCAGATGACGCAGACCTTTCCCACCCCGCGCCTTCAGACCGACGACGGCAACCAGGACATCGCCGACCTGCACGCTCGCGAAGATTTGCTGCTCGATAACTACAGCTGGATCGATCGTTCGCAAGGCAAGGTAAGGATTCCCATCGACCGCGCCATGGAGTTACTCGCCCAGCGCGGATTGCCGGTGGCGCCCACGGTAGAACACACGCCCTTGTTGACTGGAGACTATGAGCCCGTGGCGGCACGGCCCTTGACCAGCGGCTTCGCGCGCACTGGCTATGAACTGGATCAGGCCGCGGCGCGCAAGGTTGAAGCCGGAGGACAGAAGTAACATGTCGTTCGGTGTTTGCGATTTTAAACCTGAGACGTAATAAGAGTGAGCCGCACCCAGGACGCACAGCATCACTTGAAGTACAAGAATCTGGCGCACAACAAAGTTTCCCACCGGTCTAACTCGAACCGCTGGTTGCAGTCGGAAGAAATAAGAAAGAAGGCATCATGCAAAGCGCAGGCACAATGCGGAACCCTCGGCGAGACGCGGCAAGATGTGCGGCCGCGGCGCTGGCGCTCTGTGCGGCGATGCTGGCCCCGTCTCTCCTGGCCCAGGTCTCCCGGTACGACGAGAAACAGATGGCTCCCGTCAGCGACAAGCCACCGACGATCCTCAGCAAGGTGGGCATCGCCCAGCGCCTCAATGAGCAGCTCCCGCTCAACCTCACCTTCACTGACGACCAGGGCAAACAGGTGCAGTTGGCCAGTTACTTCGGCAAGCGCCCTGCCATTCTCGCGTTGGTTTACTATCAGTGCCCCATGCTCTGCTCGGAAGAGTTGAACGGCCTCACCGGCGCTTTGCAAATGGTCAACTTCGTCCCCGGCCGTGATTTCGACGTCATCGTCGTCAGCATCGATCCCACCGAGGGCACTGACCTGGCCGCGGCCAAGAAGCGCAGCTACCTCAAGCGCTACGGCCACCCGGAGACGGCCGCCGGCTGGCACTTCATGACCGGCACGCAACCCAACATCGACGCGCTGACCAAGGCCGTGGGTTTCGGCTACATCAAGATTCCCGGTCCCGACGGCAAGCTCACCCAGTTTGCCCATGCCAGTTCGATTCAGATCGTAACTCCCGAGGGCAAGCTGGCCCAGTACTACATGGGCGTCGAATACTCGCCCAAGGATCTGCGCCTGGGCCTGGTCGAGGCCTCGGCCAATCGCATCGGCTCGCCGGTCGATAACATTCTCACGTACTGCTACCACTACGATCCGCAGACCAACAAGCACTCCCTCATCATTGCCCGCGTTGTGCAGTTGGGAGGGCTCGTCACACTCGGCACGTTGGGTAGTTTCATGCTGGTGATGTTCCGCAGGGACAGCCGCCACGACGACCCGCCGGAAACAGGAACGACAGGTAAAAAGGTGAACGGATAACTGAATGAGCCACATCAGCCCAGTAATCTGGAACTTTCTCATCAAGTGGTTGACGAACTTCGCGCTGTTTCCGCCCGAGGCGTCGAAGATTGCGCCGCAGATGGATGCGCTGTATTTCTTCATGGTCCTGGTGAGCCTCATCGGGCTCACGATCGTGGGTCTGTTGGTCGCCAGCTTCTCCATCCTCTATAGCAAAAAGCGCCATCCGGTCGCCGAGCAGATCGAGGGATCGACGCTGCTTGAAGCCACATGGACCATCATTCCCCTCGGCCTCTTCCTGGTCATGTTCGTCTGGGGCGCGCTCATCTACTTCCGCGTCTTCACCCCCCCCGCCAACGCCATGAACATTTACGTGGTGGGCAAGCAGTGGATGTGGAAGGCCGAACATCCCGGCGGGCAGCACGAGATCAATGCGCTGCATATCCCCATGGGCCGCGCCGTCCAGTTGACCCTCATCTCACAGGATGTCTTCCACAGCTTTTCAATTCCCGCCTTCCGCGTAAAGCGCGAGGCCATTCCCGGCCGTTATACGACGGTCTGGTTTGAAGCCACCCAGGTCGGAACCTATCACCTCTTCTGCACCCAGTATTGCGGCACAGCCCACTCGGCCATGATCGGTGACATTGTGGTGCTCACGCCCGAGGACTACCGGAAGTGGCTGGCCAACTCCACCAGCGGCGCATCCCTCGCGCAGAACGGCGAGCGGCTCTTCGCCAGCCTCAGTTGCGCAGCCTGCCATAACACCCGTCCCGATGCGCGCGGTCCCTCGCTGGCCAACGTCTACGGCGCCAGGCTGCCACTCGCCAGTGGCGGCACCGTCATTGCAGACGACGCCTATCTGCGCGAGGCCATCCTCAATCCCTCGCAGCACGTAACCCAGGGTTACGCGCCCATCATGCCGACGTATCAAGGCCAGGTCAGCGAAGAAGGCATCATCGCCCTGGTCGAATACATCAAGAATCTCAACTCCGACTACCGCATCCAGCAGACCACCAACACCACCGACCTGCTGCCCGAAGGCAAGGCCACACCGGCGTCCGCGCCGACACCCGCGCCTGCGGCCCCAGAAAGGTTGAAGCCATGAGCGACACCATCGTCAGCCTTCCCGATCAGTCGACCGCCCGCATTCCCAAGGACAACTTCATCACCCGGGAGAACGGCATTCTCAGTTGGTTGCTCACCGGCGACCACAAGCGGATCGCCATTCTCTACCTGATCTCGCTGAGCTTCTTCTTCTTTATCGGTGGAGCTCTGGCCGGCCTCATTCGCCTGGAGTTACTCACGCCGCAATCCGACTTGATGGCCACCGACACCTATAACAAGGTGTTCACCATGCACGGCGTCATCATGGTCTTCTTCTTCCTGGTGCCGTCGGTACCGGCCACTCTTGGCAACTTCCTCATCCCCATGATGATCGGCGCCAAGGATCTGGCCTTGCCCAAGGTCAACCTGCTCAGTTGGTATCTCTATGTCGCGGGCGGCCTGCTCACCCTCTACACCATGGCCACCGGCGGCGTTGACACCGGCTGGACCTTCACCACTCCGCTCTCCACGCACTACGTGAATACCAACGTGCTCACCACCGGACTGGCCGTCTTCATTGCCGGTTTCAGCTCCATCTTCACCGGCCTCAACTTCATCGTCACCATCCACAAGATGCGCGCCCCCGGCATGACCTGGTTCCGCCTGCCGCTCTTTGTCTGGGCACACTACGCAGCCAGCATCCTCATGGTTCTGGCCACGCCGGTCGTAGCCATTGCCATCGTCCTCGTGGCTCTCGAGCGCACCATCGGCATCGGCGTCTTCGACCCCACCAAGGGTGGCGATCCGCTGCTCTTCCAGCACCTGTTCTGGTTCTACTCGCACCCCGCCGTCTACATCATGATTCTGCCCGGTATGGGCGTCGTCTCCGAGGTCATTTCCACCTTCAGCCGCAAGCGCGTCTTTGGCTACACGGCGGTGGCGTTCTCCTCGGTGGCCATCGCCGTATTCGGCTTCTTTGTCTGGGCCCACCACATGTTCATCATGGGCGTTTCCAACTACGCCGTGCTGATCTTCTCGCTGCTCACCATGCTGGTCGCCGTGCCCTCGGCCATCAAGATCTTCAACTGGGCCTTCACGCTCTACAAAGGTTCCATCACCTTTGAAACCCCCATGCTCTACGCCTTCGGCTTCATGGGCCTCTTCACCATCGGCGGCATGACGGGCGTTTTCCTCGGCACCTCCGGCACCGACATTCATCTCACCGAGACCTACTTCATCGTGGCCCACTTCCACTTCGTCATGGTGGGTGGCATGTTGATGGCTTTCCTCGCCGGCCTCCATTTCTGGTGGCCCAAGATGACCGGCCGCATGTATCCGGAAAAGATCTCGCAACTGGCGGCCGTGGTCACGTTCATCGGATTCAACCTGACCTTCTTCCCCCAGTTCATTCTGGGAACCCTGGGCATGCCGCGGCGCTACGCCGCTTATCCGCCGGAGTTCCAGGTCCTCAACGTCTTCTCCACCGCTGGAGCCACCATCCTGGGCGTGGGCTATCTGCTCCCCGTGCTCTACCTGGTCTGGTCGCTCAAATACGGTGCGGTCGCCGGCGACAATCCCTGGCAGGCCACTGGCCTCGAATGGCAAACCCAGTCGCCGCCCCTTACTGAAAACTTTGTGAAGATGCCCATCATGGACCACGAAGCCTACGACTATGAGTGGCTTGAGCGCCAAACTCAGCAGCGCGAGAAAGAGGTGGCCAGTGCCGGATAGCCCTCTGCTTTCCCATACCGCCTCGCACCCAGCTAACTCCGCTCACTCCGCTAACCACGTCGGCGATGCGCACCCCTCTTATCTGCGCCATCACTTCGAGTCCGTCGAGCAGCAGGCCGACGCCACCAACTTCGCCATGTGGCTCTTCCTGCTCACGGAAGTCATGTTCTTCGGCGGCCTCTTTACCGCCTATCTCATCTATCGCAACTGGTACTACCCGGCCTTTGTGGCCGCCTCGCATCAGTTGAGCATTCCGCTCGGCGGCTTGAACACGCTGCTGCTCATCACTTCGAGCTTCACCATGGCCATGGGTGTCTGGTGCGCCGAGACCCGCCGCAAAAGCGGCCTCGTGCTCTGTCTGTGCCTCACCTTCATCCTGGGCCTGGGCTTTCTCGGCATCAAGACCATCGAGTACAGCGAGAAGTTCGAGAAGCACCACGTTCCCAGTTACCACTACAGCCTGAATTCGTTCCTCAATCCCGACTCGGACCCTGCCGCCAAGGCCGCGGGCGACAAGCCTCTGCCTCTCGACGTCGCGCGCCACACCGAGGTCTACTTCTCTCTCTACTTCGCCATGACCGGCATGCACGCTCTGCACATGATCATCGGCATCGCCATCCTGGGATTCATGATCTTCCGCGCCCGCGCCGGGGCTTACACCTCCGGCCACGTCACGTTTGTTGAGAACTTCGGCCTCTACTGGCACTTCGTCGACATCATCTGGATCTTTCTGTTCCCGTTGCTCTATCTCATCAGCAGGCATTGAGGACACGCCATGAGCGAATCCAAAGAACACGCGCATCACATCGTCAGCCCCAGGATCTACGTAATCATTCTCTTCGCCTTGCTCGTCGGCACTGCGCTCACGGTCTGGGCTTCGTATGTGGACATGGGCATTTTCAACCCCATCATCGCCCTGGCCATCGCCTGCACCAAGGCCACTCTGGTGGTGCTCTTCTTCATGCACGTGAAGTACGCCACCAAGCTCACCAAACTCACCATCTTTTGTGGCGGCTTCCTGTTCCTCACTCTCGTGGGCATGACCCTCGCGGACTACATCACTCGCGCCTGGGGAAGCTGGTAGATTGCCTTCTTCTCTCACGCAAAAGGGGCTGCCCGTTGCGGTGGCCCTTTTTGCTGGTCAAAGCAGGAGCACAATGGAAGTTCGATCTGACGCAGAATGAAATCCATGCCTGACGCTCCGAAAATTCCCGACGAACTCCTCCATCTTTCGAGCCAGCCTCGCGTCCAGGTGCGACGCGCCGCTCCGCCGCTCAAAGGCGGCCGCTGCGTCGTCTACTGGATGCAGCGCGCCCAACGCATCGTCGACAATCCAGCTCTCGACGTAGCCATCGAGGCCGCCAACATCCTCGGCCTTCCCGTAGTGGTCTACTTCTCGGTCATTCCCAACTATCCCAACGCCAATCTGCGCCACTACCACTTCCTGGCCCAGGGCCTTTGCGACGCGGCCGAAGACGCCGTCGCCCGCGGAGTCGGCTTTGTCCTACGCCGTCCTCCTGACAACTCACTCGAGGCCTTTCTGGTCGAAGTCAAAGCAGCGCTCCTCATCGGCGACGAGAACGCAGCCCGCGAGCCGGAGCGCTGGCGAAAGGTGCTTGCAACGCGCCTCAAGCTGCCATATTGGACGGTGGACGCCGATGTGGTCGTTCCCTCGGCAATCTTCAACCGCAGCTTTTTCCTTCTCCACCACTTTCGTCCGCACCTGAAAA
>Ga0255356_1002646_pt1 | contig 10055 bp, 6 predicted proteins | sample HBST100metaG_FD_189944 | JGI IMG/M metagenome (GOLD analysis project Ga0255356, IMG submission 189944) | Peat soil microbial communities from Stordalen Mire, Sweden - H.B.S.T100 | ecosystem: Environmental > Terrestrial > Soil > Wetlands > Peat | place: Sweden: Norrbotten County, Stordalen Mire... | reverse complement strand
CATGAGCACCTTTGTCAAATACGGCGGCACAAGCGACAGCGCTGTTCCTCCAAATGACAACAGCACCATCAGGGTGGCTCGCCCCGAGTACCGCTTTCCGTACCCCAGCAACCTGAGCATCGTTGAGCGGCGATCCACACAGGCAGGGCACACCCGCGTATCGTCGGGCAAAGGCATGTCGCACTTCGGACATATTTTGGATTCAAGGCTGGACGATGAGATATGCGGCTTCTCCTCGCCCTTTGCTGCCGCTTTGATAATGCGCGATGCAGCCGAAAACTGATGTGTGACAGACTGTGTAAAGCGTATGACGTCGACCGTGAGGCCAGAATTGAGCGTCACCCGCAACGTCCCACAGCCAACCAGCGCTATGATTTGCGCGTCGGCAATGTCCGGAGTGGCGAGCGAGTGAATCTGGCGAGACTTGCCTTCCTCGTCAAGTGCAATTACGGACAAGCGGATGGGCGTCACAATGAGCCAAGTCTGACCGAAACGACCGGTGCCATTAAGATCTGACTTTAAAGAGAGAAGAACCTCGTTAATGGGATCGGGTTCGGCGTGTTCCGACCAATTGGCCTGAGCCGCTCTAACAACCGGATCCGGCGGTGTTTGCAGCAGGATGCTAGACATAATTGTTCAATAGCCGATCGGTGCTTTGCCCTTGAGGCGTACGAAGCATCGCTTTCAAAAAGATTTGTTCTTATCCGCTGTCGTCATGAGCGCGATGGCGGATGGGGCGTTTCCGCCAATCGTCAGGGAGCAGTTGCTCCAACGTGTCGTCCACCGTTATAATTCCAACGAGCTTTCGTTCATCGTCGATTACGGGGATTGCAAGTAGCTTGTATCGTTCAAATTGCCGTGCAACATCTTGCAACGAGGCTGTAACGGGCACAGAAATGGCATTTCTAATCATGAACGTTGCCACCACGGCGTCCGGCGCTGAGACGATAAGATCGCGCAGGGAGATAACGCCGGCAAGATGTTCTTCTGGGTCAACGACGTAAATATAGTAAATAGTTTCCGCATCCGGCGCAATATTGCGCAAATAGTCGATCGTTTGCGATGCGGTCATGCCCTCTTCAATTGCAACGAACTGGTTGGTCATCATTCCGCCAGCCGACTCATCTTTGTAAGTCAACAGCTCGCGCAGATCCTCCCGGTCGGCCGCCTCCATGCAATCGAGCAGCTCTTCTCTGCGCGCGTTGTCGAGGTCGCCCAAGACGTCGGCGGCCTCGTCGGCCCGCATCTCTTCGAGGATGTCGGCTGCGATCTCGTCGTCCATCGTTCGGAGGGCGGACACCTGCACTTCATCTTCCGCTTCGGCGAGCGCGTCTGCCGCAATGTCTATGTCAAGCTGCTCCAGAATCGTGATGCGGTCGGCGGGATCGAGTTGGTTGAGAATATGCCCGATATCGGCAGGATGAAGCTTGGCGATTTTTTCATGGCTCACGCGCAGGCGGAGGGCTTCGCCTGCATTGTGCGTTGGGAGCGATTCGACGTCCTGCCATTGGATAAAGTTGTCCAACGAGGACTTTATGTGCAAGAGGCCGGCGAGTTTGGCGGCGACATGGTGGAGGCCGAGCCGTCGCAGCATTCCGCCGAACCCGATGTCTACCCCGAGCAATACCAGCCTCGATCCCCGCTTGATCTTTGCCAGCCGGATGTCGTTTACCCGTACAACCCTGTAATCATGAACGTCGACGATCTGTTTGTCGAGGACGTCGCGTACGAGGGAAAAATCGAGATGCTGGGGCATATAGGGCGTAATCGAGGGAAGCGGCGCGGTAAGAACGAAGCCTTTTCCGTCAGCGGCCGCAGCAATGCTGCCAGACGGCATAAACAACGCGCCGTCCCCGGTTTTTATCTGGAACGCCGACACGTAGGGCAGGGGACCGTCCGGCGTAACCACGAGTTCGGCGACCGTACCGAAGGTCTCGCCATGCTCATCCAGCACCGGCTTGCCAATAATTTGCGACAGGTAATCCACCTTTGAGTATTATACCTGACACTTTAGGAACGTTTCTTGGCGGTGCCGATTGATTTTAGAGGAAACAACGTAATACCTGTGGGCAATTCTTTGGACATTGAAACAGTCGCCGACAAGGCGCATCGCGTCATAGCGGAAGTTGAGACCGTAATTGTCGGGAAGCGCGAAGTCGTCGAACTTGGGCTTGTGGCGTTGTTGGCCGATGGTCACATTCTGATCGAGGACATCCCAGGCGTTGGCAAGACAACGCTGGCCAAGACACTTGCCCGAGCGCTTGGATGCTCGTTCAAACGCGTGCAGTTCACTCCCGACCTTCTTCCCGCCGACGTCACTGGCACCAACATCTTCAACCAGAAAACGTCAACGTTCGAGTTTCGACAAGGCCCCCTGTTTGCGAACGTGGTTCTTGCAGACGAGATCAACAGGGCGACGCCGAAGACGCAGTCGGCGCTGTTGGAGAGCATGGAAGAGTACCAGGTGACGTCCGATGGGACGACCTACGAGCTCTCGCGTCCCTTTTTCGTAATTGCCACCGAAAACAACGTGGAGACTACGGGCACGTATCCTCTTCCCGAAGCTCAGCTCGACCGATTTCTCATGCGGTTGAAAATGGGCTATCCAGCGCGTGACGCGGAGACGCAAATTCTTTCCCGGCAAACCCGCACGAGCCATATCGAGTTCATCAAAGCCGTGGTCGGACGCGAAGAAATTCTGCGAATGCAGTCGGAAGTGCGCGACATCTATGTTGAGGCCGCATTGCGCGACTATATCGTGGACATTGTCACTGCAACTCGCAACCACCCGTATGTTCAGTTGGGTGCTAGCCCGCGTGGATCGCTGGCCCTGCTTCACACCGCCCAGGCTCGCGCCGCATTGCGAAACAGGACGTATGTGATACCAGACGACGTCAAGGAGATGATCGTGCCCGTGCTGGCACACAGGCTGATCATGAGGCCGGACGCGCGCGTGAAGTCTATAACGGCTGCAAACGTGCTGGAGGAGATTGTAAAGTCGGTTCCAGCGATTGCCGCCGCATGATGCCTGGGCACCGTATCTAAAGCATGCTGATCCAGGGCCAACTCAAAAAGCTGACGATTTTCACCGCCGCGATCTTCCTGTTTATCGTCGCCGCCCTGTTGAACGTGTCCAACATGTATTTGATGGCGGTGGTACTGGCATTGATTCCCACCACGTCTTGGCTAATTGGCCGTGTGATGATGGGGGGAATCACCGTGTCTCGCATTTCCCCCGAGTACGGAACTGTCGGTGAGACCAGCAGGGTTGTTCTCAACGTCGCCAACATCAGCAGGCTTCCCAAGTTCCTCTTGCGCATTGCAGACTATTTGCCGAGATTTGTTCGCTACGCCGGCACAGAGGACACTGAGGGAGGGCTGCTGCTGTGGATGGCATCCGGAGAAACTGCCACCGTCAAGTATCTCGTTGAACCCCGTATGAGGGGAATCCACGATATCGGCCCCGTTCAATTATATGGCACCGACCCGCTCGGGTTCTGGCAGTACAGGAGGACGGTTGGGGATGTCGAGCGGCTCATTGTGTATCCTGAAGTGTTGCCGGTGGGAAGCAGCCTTTTTCAATCTGGCGTCGCGCAAGGTTGGCGGGATCGGGACGAAGCCAACTCTCAGGGCGCAGGCACCGATTTTCATGGCGTTCGAGAATATCGCGTCGGCGACGAGTTGCGCAGAATAAACTGGAAGACTACCGCCAGAACGGGCGAGCTGGCAGTTACCGAGTTTACTCAGGGCTTTGCCGCCGACATCGTGCTGGTCTTAGACACCGCAGCGGCCAACTATGCCGACACGGGCATCGGGCCGAGTTCGGCCTTCGAGATTGCCGTGCAACTTGCGGCGTCCATCGCAGCGGCCGCTCTGACGGCCGGGCGGGCGCTCTACGTGGTGACGGGCACGGAAATAGACAGCCGGCTTGTCGCGCTCAAGGGATCGGCGGATTTGTCCGTCGTCCTCGAAGCTCTTGCGCTGATCAATCCCACGGAAAATGTGAACATCGCACGGACGTTGGGGGAAGCAAACATACGGATGGATACAGCCGCGCAACTGGTGTGCATTGCCACCACCGCCGCGGCAGATCTTGGAATTAGGGAAATGCTGACCCGTGAATGTAATTCGCCAACGTATCCGGACTGCACTGCTTTTTGGCTCGACGGTGCGGCTTTTAGGTCGCGACAGCGAGAGCCGGCGCAGTCGACGCCGATTGCCGTCGCCACAAACCCCGATCCGTCGCTTGGCTTGGAGTCGCTTGGGGCTTATTCGCGAATTCGACAGGTCTTCATAAACCCAGGTACCGACCTGAAGTGGTTGCTCGGAGGGTTCGACAGTGCCCACGATGTCCAGTAAACCGGCCCAGGCGTCTGTGCCCCGTGACGATGGCAATCCGAGTGTCGCCCTTTATTTGAGCGGCCTGGTGATCACGCTGATTGGAATGGCAGCGGTCAATTCGGCAATTGGCGACACCAATTTTGCGTCGATCACGCCGTTCTTGGCCATCTTTGGATTCGTGTTCTCCTATGTCGTTCGGTTGACCCGCCTGAACCGTCGTTGGCTTTACTGGGCTGCGGCACTGTGCGTCCTCGTTGGCGGCTATTGTCAGTTTTCCGGCGTCTTCAATCTTATGTCCATCGTTCCGCCTGGCATTCAACAGGGGGACATGGTTCTCGCCCTCATTTTGGAATGCGTCTCCATCGTCCGTGCGTGGACTTTGCTCAGCGACGCGTCGGTCGTGTTGTGCATCGTCCTGTCTGTGTCCATGATGGGCCTTGTGGGATATTACGACGTCAACACCGATCGGCTGATTTTCTTCATGGTGTTTGTCGTGACGTCCATCTTTATGGTGGCTCATCAGCACTTTCTTATTCACCAGTCGTTGACTGGCCGGACGGTGAAGCAAAGCGGGCGTCTCGTGGCAACCCAAGGCGGTATTGCGCTAATTACCACACTGTTGGTGGTGGTTTTGAGCGCGGTTCTGGTCATTCCGCTGCAGGCGGTTGGTTCCAATTTGAGTCTGAGCGCCGCGCTGCGCAGTCTGATCAACGCCGGGCATGCCAGTTCCAGCCCTGAAACCGGGCAAGGCGTCTTGTTTTCGGATGATCCATCGTTTCCCATTGGCTTGGGAAACGGCCAGGGGTTCAGCAACGATGACACGGTGCTCATGCAAATAAGGCCAACGGATCGGAGACCGCAATACTGGCGCGGCCGATCCTATGACCGATATGTGTCCACTGGCTGGGAGAGCAGCATGGGTGGCCCTCAGTCTGGCGCTACGCTCATACCGACGCGCGACGGCAATCGCAATGTGTTTCCCATTCCACTGAGCGGCATTGGCGACAATAGCATCGGGCCGCCGATACTGCCGCACAAGGGCGACATAGCCCACGCGGCCACGGAGCGCTGCCATTTTACGATCAGGGCAGGTCATACGCACATGATCTATTATCCGGCGTACCCTGTGAGTTTCAGCACGATGGCCGACGACAACATCTCGCCCAAGGCTGGGCCCGACGGCGAGGTGGATGTGGGGAACCAGGGCGAGGGCTTCTCCTACACGGTCGATTCGTTGGCAGTGACGCCGAAGGTGGCCGATCTTCGGAAAGACAGCTTGAGGAATCTGGACGAAACTGTAAAGCGCTATTATGTGAACGAGCGTGCGCAGGACATATTGTCGACGTCAGATCAGGCACGCCTTTTGATGACCGCGAATCAGATCGTTCTCAATTTGCCGCTGAGCATGAGGAACGAATACGACGAAGCCGAGGCCATCCGCCGTTGGGTAAGCGGCAGATGCACGTACTCGCTTACCGTGCCTCCTATCCCACAGGACAACGATGCCGTAAGCTACTTTCTGTTTACCACGCGTCGCGGATACTGCGACCTCTTCGCATCGTCAATGACCCTGCTGTGCCGGTATGCCCGCATACCCGCCCGCGTCGTCACCGGCTTTGCCACAGGGGAGTTTGTTAACGGCGAATATCAGGTAAAAGCCGCAGACAAGCACGCTTGGGTAGAGGTCTACTTCCCTGGGTACGGATGGTACCCGTTTGATCCTACGGCAGATGCGGCAACCGATGCCGACAATCCCGGTGGCCCGACAGACCCGCGGCAGCTTCTCCATGTGGTGGTGACGTGGCTGATTGTCTTATTTGGAACGCTTGACGTCCCGACTATTGCCGTGGTTCTCGTCATTGTGGGTTTGATAACCTATCTTACAAAAGTTGAGGTGATAGACCGAATCAATAGAACGCTTAGGAGGAGACGTGCCGCAAAGCTGGCCGGTTTGCCAAGCTTGCGAAACTCCCACATGCCGCCTGAGCGGGCAAGGAAATGGCACGAGATCGACCGCATCGTGGTCAGGCTGACACGCCTTCTCACAAGTGCCGACTGCGTCATTTCCGCCGGTGCCACTCCCCGCGAATATGTTGCACAGGTTGTGCGACAGGGGATGCCAGACGACGAGCGGTTCTCTGATCGCACGTACCATGGCAATCCCGCGCGGCAGGCGTTGGAAGCCGCGGTAGGGAGGATCATGGACAGCTATGAGGTTCTGACGTTTGGAACGCCGGAAGCGGCCGAGCATGTGGACATTGCCGAAGATCGAAGGGCGCTGCGCGTGGTCGAGGAGCTTGCCCGGGAATCGGTGAATCGGCCATTTAAGTGGCTCTTGAGATGGAGAACGCGGTCACCACGGGGGCAAGGCGTATAAGGGACCAAATCGAAAAACGTCCGCATTCTCCTAGGTGAACTAGGTGTTTTTCTGATCGCGTTGAGCGTCGAGGCAACACCCTGCATGTCGCTTGCCGCGACGACGGGCGGCCAGAAGTTCTCGGTAAAAAACAGCGAAGGGGCGGAGGTTCCGTTGACCATCGCTGGAAAGGAGCGGCAAGGCGGCGCGCCTCCAGAAGGAGCGCTTTCGAGCCTCAGCCGAATCGTGATCAAGCCCGCGATGCAGTACACATGGCTTGAAAACCTCACCAGGTTTCACGTTATGAACGGTGAGGTCGATGGCCACTGGGACTTTACCGTGACGGGCACCGTTTACTTTCGCGACACACGCGGTGCGCTGGAATCCATTTCCTCGGACCCGACCACAATATCTCCGCCACCGGAGGAGTGGGGCGACGTGGGCGAAAGCCTGTCATCCGGTCAACCCGGCCCTGGGGTCGGGGTACGGTCCGCATCCGGCTATTATTACCCGCCGGCACCGAAATTCAAGTGGGCGGACTACACATGGGCCGGCCCTAGTTGGTCACCCGGAACTGCTGCCCCCGCACGGCGAGTACACGTACGCGTTTAACCTTGGGGCGCTTTTTGGCACAACAGGTGTTTCGAGCGCTTGCGTAAGGGCGACGGTCGCGATTCACGACACTCTCACCTCCGCTGTCGTCCTTCGCTCGAACGAGGTCACAGCGCCCGTCGGCGTAATGGGAGGGGCGGAGATGGCGAAACTTCTGTACTACAATCAGTTGCCTCCCGGATTGTCGCAAATCCAGAGTGCCGAGGTACCGCTTACGCCGGAGCAGATCGAGGCTGCAAAACGCGCGTTTGGCCCCGACTGGATTCCACCCCATAAATGACGTTGCCCGACAGGTTTTGACACCGGTCGGGCAACTGTCCTTGCTTGTGACGAAAGGCGCTTACTTCGCGAGCGCTTTCACGGCGTGGGCACGAGCGTCGGCAAGCTGGCCGGACGAGCCGAGGTAGACGTTTCGAGATGCGATGAACTTCGCATACTCGGCGATAAAGATCTTTCCAGGGGGACGGAAGTCGAACTCTTCGGGATGCTCTTTGAAAAATTCCCGATGGACACGGGTCCACACGAGCCGGCCGTCGGTGTCGATATTTACCTTGCAGACTCCAAGCTTTGCGGCGGGAAGATACTGCGCGGGATCGACGCCCTTGGCGCCTTCCTTCAGCTTTCCACCTGCGGCATTGATTCGAAGCACCTCGTCTTGCGGCACGGAGCTAGACCCGTGCATCACGAGCGGGGTGTTGGGAATAACATGCTTGATGGCTTCGATGCGGTCGAAGTGAAGGCCCTGGCCACCAGAGAACTTGTAGGCGCCGTGGCTGGTGCCTATCGCGCACGCGAGGCTGTCCGCGCCGGTTTGCGCTACGAACTGCCGTGCTTCTTCCGGGTCGGTGAGACAGACGTTCTTCTCGTCTACCGCAATGTCTTCCTCAACGCCTCCGAGCATGCCAAGCTCAGCTTCGACGGAGATGCCGAATTTATGAGCGTGGTCTACAACTCGCTTGGTGATCGCAACGTTCTCTTCGAACGGCGCATGAGACGCGTCGATCATCACGGACGAATAAAAGCCGCTGTCGATACACTCGTGCGCAGTCTCTTCGTCTCCATGGTCAAGATGGACGGCGAAAAGAGCATCGGGAAAGATCGTGTCGGCGGCGCGGATAATCGATTCAAGCATAAACTTGTCGGTGTATTTGCGAGCCCCTCTGGAGATCTGGATGATAAATGGCGCCTGTGAATCGATACTACCTCGAAACAGGCCCATGGTTTGCTCTGCATTGTTGATGTTGTACGCCCCGAGCGCATACTTTCCGTATGCATGTTCGAACAACACCTTCGTAGGGACGATCATTTGATGGGAAACTCCTTGCTACAGTCAGGAGGATTATGGACTTTTCATCAATTCATTGTCAAGGTGGACAGATGTCTGGAACAATGCTTGGCAACTCCGAACGCGGGCGCTTACCATATGAGCGCTTCTGCCAAGCCGGGCTCTGGCCACAAGCTACCAGCCCACGGGCGGAAGCGTCCGCCACAGAGCACGCCTAACATTGCATTGCGCTTGCATGCTCTGGCCCGGCCTCACCATTCCGTCACCGTGCCGTCGGCGGTGCGCCAGATTGGGTTGCGCCAGCGGTGACCGATTGCGGCCGCTTCGCGCACTTTCTCTTCGTTGATCTCTATCCCCAGCCCAGGTGCGGTCGGTCTTGGGACGTAGCCGTCTTGGTAGCGGAACACGGTCGGATCGACCAAATAGTCGAGAAGGTCCGAGCCTTTGTTGTAGTGAATGCCGAGGCTTTGTTCCTGTATGAGGGCGTTCGGCGTGCAGAAGTCAAGCTGGAGCGCTGCCGCGAGCGATATTGGCCCGAGCGGACAATGAGGTGCCACGGCGACGTCGTATGCTTCCGCCATCGCGGCGATTTTCCGTACTTCCCAAATACCGCCGGCGTGGCTCAGGTCTGGCTGAACAATGTCTACGAACCCGTCCGAGAGCGCCGATTTGAAGTCCCAGCGAGTGAACATCCGCTCACCCGTGGCAATGGGAACCGACGTGAGCCGTGAGATCTCAGCAAGTGCCTCGTTGTTCTGCGAAAGCACGGGCTCCTCGTAGAACATGGGATGAAAGGGCTCCAATTCCTTGGCGAGGATCTTGGCCATGGATTTGTGAACGCGCCCGTGAAAGTCAATGCCTATCCCCACTCCCGCGCCTACCTCGTCTCGCACTGACGATAGTCGCGCAACGGCATCGTTTACGACGTTCATGGAATCTATCCATTCCAACGCGCCGGTGACGTTCATTTTTAGCGCAGTGTAGCCTTCGTTCAATCGTTGGCGAGCCGATACGGCCACATCCGATGGCGCGTCGCCACCTATCCACGAATACACCCGCATCTTGTCCCGGACCGGCCCGCCGAGCAGCTCGTACACTGGCAGCCCAAGCCGTTTGCCCTTGATGTCCCAGAGAGCCTGTTCAATGCCTGAAATGGCGCTGGTGAGCACTGGCCCGCCCCGATAAAAGCCACCTCGGTACATTGCCTGCCAGAGATCCTCTATGTTGTTCGCATTCTGGCTTATCAGCGAGTCGCTCATCTCGTCGACCGCTGCGCGGACAGTGTCGGCGCGACCCTCCACAATGGGTTCGCCCCAACCCGACACCCCGTCGTCCGTCGTTATCTTCAAAAACAGCCAGCGCGGACGCACGACAAACGTCTCCATGCGGCGGATTGTGCTGCCTTGCATCTTAGAGCTTTCCGCCTTCCTTTGCGGCGCGTGCCGACGCAAAGACGTCGAC
>Ga0255356_1002645_pt1 | contig 10065 bp, 10 predicted proteins | sample HBST100metaG_FD_189944 | JGI IMG/M metagenome (GOLD analysis project Ga0255356, IMG submission 189944) | Peat soil microbial communities from Stordalen Mire, Sweden - H.B.S.T100 | ecosystem: Environmental > Terrestrial > Soil > Wetlands > Peat | place: Sweden: Norrbotten County, Stordalen Mire... | reverse complement strand
CACGGCGGCTTTTATGCCGCGCGGAGCTGCACAAGCGGAGTTGACAGAAGGAGCCGAACGGAGCCTAGAGTTCGCCGGGAAATGAATGTCGAACCGGTGGTCCAGCCGAAGGCTGCACCGCATTGCTTTCTGGGTGGGGCGTTACGGGGCGGGAACGGCCCCGTATGGATGGGAAGCGAAGAACGCCAGTTTCACCGGCGGTCGCAGCGGGGGAAGGGTGGAGCATCCTTCCCGCAAAAGGATCGTTTTTTGATTGCAGAGTTTGGCGGCAGAGCCCCCAAAATGCGTGCTGAAATGGAGATTCAGGCCGACCCAATAAATTCATTATCTTTAGGTACTTAGAGCATACCTTTTAGTCCGATGCGATTGTTTGCTCACGCAGCAAGGCGTTAAACTGGAAGATCAGATGTTCAACAACGATTCGGCAAACGGCCGATCAAATTCCTCTTGGCAGTTTCAAGGGGATGTTGATGCAGCCTTCAGGGGACTTGTGCGGTAACGTGTATGGTCCGTTGTCGGTAGGAAAATCAAGGACAGGGGGCGCGGTGAGCTATAACGAGCAAGAAACCCGATTTTTCCTCATAGACCCCGTTCTACGTACAAAAGGGTACGACGACTACCAGCGCATCAGGATGGAGACCCCTGCGCCCGTAGAGCCTACCGGCCCCAAAGGGCGGCGGCGCAAAGGACCGGGACGCACAGACTACTTGCTCTGTGTACAGGCGGGCCAGATGCCTAAGCCTTTGCCCGTTGCCGTGCTCGAAGCCAAGAAGGAATCAGAAGACCCCCTCAAGGGAATGCAGCAGGCCAAAGGCTATTCTGATTGCAAGCGCTTCGATGTCAAATATGTCTTTGCCACGAACGGTTATCTATATGGTGAGTACGATCTAACCACCAAGCTGCAAGGCGGCACATGGCCGTTCCAGGACTTTCTTGCTCATGGCGATTTGACCTCCCGCTATGCCAAGGACACAGGAATTGACATTGCCAAGCCTGAGGCCGCAATCCTCTTCCAGCAAGACAGCCCGGCATGGGCAAAGGCCCGCTACTATCAGGACGCGGCCATCCGTGCGGCCTTTGAGAAGATCATCCACTGCCATCAGCACGGCGAAGCGCCCCGCATTTTGCTTTCGATGGCCACGGGCGCAGGCAAAACGATCATCGCCACCAATCTCCTTTGGCGCCTGAGTCAGGCCGGACAGATTCCCAAGCCCGCACTCTTCCTCTGCGACAGAGACGAGTTGCGCGAGCAGGCCTATACCAAGCTCAAGGCCGCATTCGGCGACAACGTCCGAATCGTCAGGACCGAGAACGGCAAAAACGCCGCGCAGAACGCCCGCGTGCATATTGCTACCTATCAGACTCTCGGCATCGACGATCAGACGGAGGGCAAGGACTTCGCCAGCTTCCTGACCGAGCACTATGGCCCGGACGCCTTCAGCATCATCATTATTGATGAGTGCCACCGCTCTGCCTGGGGCAAGTGGTCCGAGGTGCTTGTTCGGAATCCAAACGCCGTTCATATCGGTTTGACCGCCACGCCGCGAAAGCTGCACGAAGACAAAACAGCCCCGACAGAAGATCAGGAGATTACCGCCAGCAATCTCCGCTATTTCGGCGAACCCGTCTACGAGTACACGCTCATTCAGGCTCAGGAAGACGGCTATCTCGCTGCCTGCGAAATCGTCAAGCGCAAGCCAAGCATCGACAACCGGATATTCACCAAAGGAGAGATTCTCAAAGCGGGTGTCAAAGACATTCGCACCGGCAAGCCGCTCACCGCAGACGATCTGACCAAAGACGAGTACACGGGCAAGGACTTCGACGATGAATTGTTCATCGAGCTGCGCACCCCCGCCATGTGCCAGGACCTCTTCCAGTTGCTCTGCCAGAACGGCGGACCGGAACAGAAGGTCATCATCTTTTGCACGCGAGAGATCCAGGCGGACCGCGTTGTCCAGCAGATGAACAATCTCTATGTCCGCTGGTGCCGGGAGAAAGGCCAGGAGCCCAAGGATCATTACGCCTTCAAGTGCATGGCCGGAACCAACAACGGCTCGGACATGATCGAGCCCATGCGCGGCTCGGGCGAACGCGCCTTCATTGCCTGCACAGTGGACCTGCTTGAGGCGGGTGTGGACATTGAGCGGCTCAATGCGGTTGTCTTCTTCCGTTACCTGCAATCGTCCATCAAGTTCTATCAGATGGTGGGCCGGGGAACGCGCATCCACGAGGAGACGCAAAAATACAAGTTCTGGCTCTACGACTACACCGGCGTCACCAATCTCTTCGGCACGGAGTTCATCAGCCGCCCGCCCCGGCCTCGTCCTGGCCCAGGCCCTGAAGGCGGTCCTGAAGGAGGCCCAGATGGTGGCCCCGAAGGCGGCGGCGACGATGGGCCATCCGTGGGCGAGATCGGCGGACAGTCGGTCATCATCAACCCCGAGGGCCGGTTTATCCTCTGCCTGCGCGATGGGCGCGATACGCCCGTTCCCGTCGATGAGTACCGGCGGGAGATGATCCAGCGCGTGCTTTCCGAGGCGCACAACCTCAGCGACTTCCGCACTCTGTGGATTGAGACGCGGCGGCGGCGGCAACTCATTGAGCATCTGCTCGGAGCCGATCTCAATCCGGAGACAATCCGTGAGATTGACCAGATGCGGGAGTTCGACCTCTTCGACTTCTTCGGCCATCACGGCTACAAGGCGCGGGCCTTGCGCCAACACGAGCGTGGAGAACTCTATCTCAGCAATAACGAGAGTTGGTTTGCCAACATGGACCCGAATGCGGCCACCGTGCTGCGGAGCTTCGGAAATCAGTTCTCGTTTGGCGGTACTGAGGCGCTCGAAACCTCAACGCTCTGGGAAGTCCCGGAGATCAGGTCAGCAGGCGGTTTGGATGCGCTGCGCGTATTGGGTGCGCCAGCACAGGTGATGTACGAAGCCAAGGGAAGGTTGTTTGGGGTATGAGTTGGACGCGAGTGTCGATTGGCGATATAGCGATAGAAGACCGATGCATCGTGTCTCCTGACTCTAAGGAAGCTGCTGAGCGCCCCTACCTCGGACTTGAACAAATAGAACCCAATACTGGAGAGATTCTCTCGTATGACGTTTCATCAGCCGAAGGCAAAAGCACAACCTTTGCTTTCGATGAGACGCACGTGCTCTACGGAAAGCTGCGTCCTTATCTGAATAAGGTTGCATTGCCCGACAGACGAGGGCGCTGTTCTACGGAGATTATCCCACTCAAGCCAAACGGAGTTGATAGGCATCTTCTTGCTGTTTTACTGCGAACAGACAAAGTGATTAACGCCGTCATGTCAGAGAAAACGGGTTCACGAATGCCGCGAGCAGACATGGATGTTCTTCTCGGCCTTGAGGTTTCTATTCCTGAATCAGAAGATGAGTAAGCAAGGATTGCTGCACGTTTGGAAAGTAACCTTGCCGAAATCGAAAAGGCTCGCAAAGCTGCGGTTTCACAATTGCGGGATGTGTCAAGGCTCGCAGATGCCATCATTGTTCGAAGCCTCAACGAAGGAGCGACGAACTCGCATAGCCTTGGTGGGGTGCTAATAGAAGTCAAGCAGGGCATCGGCAAGAACTGGAAGCAATATGCGGTTCTCGGTGCAACCCGCGATGGTCTTGCACCGGCGAAGGAGCCACCAGGGAAACATGCGGTGAAATACAAGCCTGTACTCGCGGGTACAGTTTTTTACAATCCGATGCGTATCATGATTGGCTCCATCGCATTTGTGGACGAGGATGACACGCCGGGAATCACCAGCCCGGATTATGTTGTTCTGCAAGGACGCGAGGGCTTGGTTGATTCTCGCTGGTTCTATTTTTGGCTTCGCTCGCATCTGGGCGTGCAGTGCATCAACTCGCTCGCACGCGGCGCTGTCCGGGAGCGTATGCTCTTCAATCGGCTTGCAGATGGCGAGATCATACTACCGAACTACACGACACAGAAACGTGCATCGGATGCTCTGAAAGATCTGAATGGGATGCGCATCAAACTGAAACAACAACTCGATGAGATTGCATTGCTTCCGCAGAAAATCTTGTCACAAGTATTTGAGAGCTAAACATGGCAAGAACGAAGAACGCGACAAAGCAACCGAAGTCCATCGGCTCCACGCAATCTCTTTCATCTTTCGTGAAGAGCGTCTGCGACGTGATGCGCCGCTCGAATTGCGCCAGCGCACTGCAATACGTTCCGGAGTTGACCTGGATTCTGTTTCTGCGCATTCTGGACGCGCAAGAGTCGCGCCGAAAAGAAGAGGCCGAGACCGTGGGCGCGGAGTTTTCGTCCGCTTTGCGGAGTCCTTATCGCTGGCAGGATTGGGCCGCCCCCTACTCCGACAAGCACGATCATCCGAAGACGGATGAGGGCAAGCCCTATGGCTGGAAGCGGGCAGAACTCTTCGCCGCCGGGGATGGCAAGCTCTTCGAGTTCATCAATACCGAGTTGCTGCCTATGCTGCACGGCCTCGACATCGATGCCCGCACCGGCCTGCCGAATCCTGCGGCCAGCCCCAAGCAGCGCATCATTGGCCGCATCATGACAGCGGTCGAAAAGGTCCGTGTGGATAGCGAAACCAATCTGCGTGATATTCTCGACAAGGTCCATGAGATTCATATTGACCGCGTCGATGACACACACTTCTTCACCCTCTCGCAGGTCTATGAGGATCTGCTCTTGAAGATGGGCGAGAAGAACTCCGACGGCGGTCAGTTCTTTACGCCCCGCGAAGTGATCCGGGCAATGGTGCATACTGTTGATCCATCGCTGGGCAAGAAAATCTACGACCCCGGTTGCGGCACGGGCGGCTTCCTTGCCATCGCCTATGAGCACATTGCGCGCAAGCTGGGCCGGAATGCCACAAGCACCGACATTGACACGCTGAAGCATGACACCTTCTTCGGCAGGGAAAAGGAAAATCTGGTCTTTCCCATCGCGCTGGCCAATCTGGTTCTGCACGGGATCGATCAGCCGAACCTCTGGCACGGCAACACGCTGACGGGCCGCGCCACATACGATGCGCTCTTCGCCAATGCGCCACAGACCTTCGACGTGATTCTGACCAATCCTCCCTTTGGCGGCAAAGAGGGCAAAGACGCACAGAAGAACTTTGCGTTTGAGACCAGTTCCACACAGGTTCTGTTTGTGCAAGATATTTTGAAAGAGCTTTCGCCGACGGGGACCTGTGCGATTGTACTGGACGAGGGCCTGCTTTTCCGCACCAATGAAAGCGCCTTTGTGGACACAAAACGCAAGCTCACCGAGGAGTGCAATCTCTGGTGCATTTTGAGCCTGCCGGGCGGCGTCTTCTCAACAGCCGGGGCGGGTGTGAAAACGAATCTTCTCTTCTTCACTAAAGGTAAGAAGACAGAGAAAATCTGGTACTACGATCTTTCTCAGATGAAGGTGGGCAAGAAGACTCCACTGACACTGTCGCATTTCGGCTTTGGCAAGAATGGCGAGATTCTGGAGGACGATGCACTGCCGGCCACGCTCAAAGCCGATTGGGAAACCGATGAAGCAAATGCAGGCAAGCCGTTTCCCAGCTATGCCCGGATGATCGCTCATCGCGGCACGAAAAAAGGTGAGAGCCGTTACTCGTGGACCATCGATTTTGCGGCAAAGCGGAAGCAGGCTAGGGCAGAAATGCAGCCACTGCTCGATGAGGCCGCAGAGGTTCGTGCCGCCATTGTTGACCTGAAAGAACAGCTTCGAGAATTGAAGCGGTCCAATGCTAAGGCCGTGAAAATCGAAGCGATTGAAAACGAGATCGCAGAGAAGCAAAAGACCACGCGAGAGCTGGAAGCGAAGGCGACGGAGATTGATGCTACAACCTTTGACCTGAAGGCAGTGAATCCGCGAGCCGTGGTGAAGACGGATGACCGCACCCCCGAGCAGATCATCCAGAGCATCCACGATCAGGGAAAGATCGTAACCGATGCGCTGGCCCGGTTGAGGGCGCTGCTTGCACAAGAGACGGTCACTGATTGATGGAGCCACTTCGTTACCAAGGACGCACATGAAGTGTTTTGTATTCGCCGATGAGTCTGGAAATTCTGGGTTGAAGCTGTTTGATGACGGACAGGATACTTTCTGGACCGGAACCGTCATGGCGTTTGCAGACTTGGATCGGAAATATACGACCTTCCATCGTGAGTTGCTCGGCCTTGTTGGCAAGCCCGAACTGCACGGTAATGAACTTGGCTTTGGACGAATCGAGAAGATTGCGGGACGGTTGGCGTGGTTCATACGCGAGAAAAAGCTGCGTTTTTCTTTTGTTCGCATCTTCAAGCCCTATCTCGCAACAACAAAACTATTCGATCTTGCATTTGATTCGGGCGTCAACCCGGCGGTTCCTCCGCACGCATATAATGTTCGCCATTTGCGCTTTATCAACGTGCTCCATTTCTCGCAACTTCTCACGACAGAGGACCTGAATGAGTTCTGGAGCTTGTTTGAGGCTCAGGACGAAAAGAGATTCGGTCAACTGCTCGCTTCCATACGAGACCGAGTCAGCGAGACGCCCTATGACAAGCGCAGCATTCAGATACTCACTGAGTCACTGACCTGGGCAAGCGAGCATCCGCAGGCAGTTTTGGACCCCTTCAGCGAGCATGACTCGCCGAATTTCGTTGCTTTTACTGCGCTGTTTGAGCACCTCCACGAGTTTCACAAGGAATTCGGCCATACAATCGGAAGTTTCGTTCACGACGAACAGGACCAATTCATTCCGCATTTTACGCGGGCATTTGAATTACTGGCGAAGTTCCACGGCGATTCCGAGGGGCCGCTTTCGCTGATCTCGAATATAGAGCTTGCTTCCAGCTTCGACTGCACGTTGGATGTTCGTTCGTCGAATGAAAGTTTCGGCCTCCAACTCATTGATGTGTGCCTGTGGTTGTGCAAACGCGTGTTCGATAGAGGAGATCGCCCCCGAGGGCAGTGCGCGGTCCTTTGGGAAAGTATCGCAGAGCGCAGCTACATCAACAATTACGATTTCGATATGCTCGTGCGCAATATTCAGAAGGGAGTCGAACTCCTTGAGAGCCGCGAATGCACGGAAGAGCAGCTTGCAAACGCACGAAATATGCTCAATCAAATAGAAGCGAATCGCCATAAGCGGTTGCAGAAATGGTCTGAAGAGGGTGAGCCCTGACCACTGGTAGCACCGGGGCTCGGTAAAGCGAACTTCGACAGAGGTTGTCTTGATTCCGTTTAGAGGGTCCTTGCATCAAAACTGATCGACGGGATCGATCAACCCGAGATTGACGAGACGATAGCCCATTGCAGCCGGACTTACTTGATACTTTTTGGCCAATGAAAGAACTTCTTGCTGACCCAGCACAGTTTCGCCGTTAAATTTTGCGAACTGCACCACGTCTCGCCGAAGAAATTCCTCTGGCATCAACAGACACGCCGCAAAATAATTGGCTTGAATTTCGTTTTCGTCAGTCGCTGTTGAAGAGTTCTCATCACGCCGCAAAACCGTGAACTTCCTGTCTAGGTGGTCTTCACCCTCTGAGTGCTTCAGGAAGAAATGTGCAAGCTCATGCGCAATCGTGAATCGCTGCCGGTTCGCGTGTTGGCTGAGGTTGACGGCAATCGCAACGACCCTACCCGATCTGACAAGAGCGCCGGAAACATCACTCGGAAACGGGGATTCAAGCAGCATCAATCCCTCGTCGGTCGCAATTCTTTTGACGGGCACAGGAGAATTCTGGATTTGGTGCTTTGAGAGCAACTCCTCGACACGGGAATCTATATTACTGCGGTGATTCCTCATGATCCACCCCTTGGATTACGCTGGCCATTTGGCTGCGGACGAGTTGAAAAATCTGTGCGTCTTGGTTCGCGCCAGAACTGTCAACTTCCCGTGAGCTTGGAATCAGTTCCTCTGGCGGAATATCCAACGCACGGGCGAGCAGAAAAACTTGGCACAGTTGTACGTTCTGTACGCCGCGCTCAAGTTTTGCAATCGTTATGCGCGAGAGGCCAACCCGTTTTCCAAATTCTGCTTGGGATATATTTCTGGCCCTACGTGCAGCGGAGAGCTTCACCCCGAACAGAGAATTCACAGAAGAGAGCGGGTTTTCCACAGAACCTCCTAATCAAAGTATGGGAAAATACGCCAAATTGTCAAGTGGAAAAATGGAAATGATAATTAAAACTTTTCACTATGAAAACTATAAGTATTCATATTCTTGCAAGGATTCTTATACTTGACGCACGGCGGAAGCAGCGGGACAATCAATGCAGCAATGGGAAAGCCGGTCACGGATTAGGGCCCGTGACCGGCTTGGCGGTGAGCATACACCCACCTCGCTGCCCGCAATGCGATGCAGTAACGTACACCGGATTATTGCTCAAATGATCCAACCATCGCAAGTGATCCTTGTCACAGTGGGTGTCAACGCAGTTCCACATCGACAAGGAGTTCCAAATGCGGCATCGCGTCTTTTGTACAACCCCAGACCACCACCATGAGCGCATCGCAAGCATTGGATGCGTAGACGAAGCCGGAACCAAGCACACCTTCACTGAAGCTGAGGCTATCGGGCTTATTGAAAGTAAACAGGCATCATTCTATGTCGAACGTCCCGATGGACACCGCGTAGAAGTGATTGTCGAGAAATCGCCAGCCGGGCACAAGTTTTTGAAGACTGAACCCGATGGTGAAAAGCCTAACAACCTGCTTGCTCTTCCACACTGCAAGATCGAGCCTCCGGTAGTAGTTCCCTCGCGCTCATTCACTCCGGCCCGCTCACATGGGTGGGTCCAATGGTAGCCGCAGTGGCGCAACTCAGTCCGTACATTGAGGATGCCGTTCAACTCGATGATTACTACACAGCCTTTTACCAAGTCGAGGTCCCACGTGGGACCTCGGCAACCCGTGCTTGGCGGGGAAGGCTTCAGCCCTATCGAAGCGATGACGACGCCCGGAATCTTCTCTCATCCCTTGAGAACGGGACTAGAGTCTCATGCAATCAAGGTTTTCTATGGGCTGGCGAAGAGATCTCCGAGCGAACTGCTACGGATTGGGCGAAGCCGTTTCTGGTATCAATGGCGCAACAATTTGAAGTGCTGATTTTGGAGCGCCCGGAGCCGATGCACCCGGTTGCATTCAGCCTGCGCCCGGAGATTGGCTGGTACAGGTTCCCTGGGCATCCGCATTTGCGATTCGACATTCCCTTGCAGTACGCCGGAAGAACGCTGCATGGACTCTGCATCTATTCAGCAGCGGATTTCACGTATGACTCCAATGTGCCGCGAATCGTTCAATACGTCGATCAAGTCGCTGGTTATCTGGCCCGTCATCTGGTATGGGAGAGAACTCGGCGGCTCGAAGATTTTGCAGGCCACATTCTCTATCAGCCCAAGCCGGGAGAGCCGATTTTTGATACTGAGCCACAAATGCAACCGAGAGAATCATTACCGTTACTGAATCATCCGAAACACTATCCTGAAAGAGTATGGCGCGGGCATTGGCCAGGAAAGATCGCTCCCGCAGGACCTCAGCTCCATTTGGCGACGATCAAGCCGAATCAAGAGTGTTGGTGCGGATCAGGACAGGCGTATAAGCTTTGCCATCTTACGCCTGAGGCTTTGCTCCGGCGATGACTGAAGAGGTTGTCGCGTTACAACATGGTGTTAGAAGTTCGCTTTCGTGCTTCCAGTTCGTGTCGGGACTTTTCCAATTCATTGGCTATCAGTTTTTCGTTGGGCAGAATGGTCTGGTACTCGGCAGCGAGAATCTTGTTGGGCAGGTTGTCGAGAGCATAATGAGCCTCTGCTGCACCCTTCTCGGCGCAGAGGATCAGGCCGACGGGCGGGTTTTCGCCGGGTTTAGTCCAGTGTTCGCGGGCGTAGTTGAGGTACATATGCATCTGGCCAGCATTATGTTAAGCTTCACATAACAAGGGTTATGGAAAGCCGGACGTTATGAAAAGAGCAGCATAGATTCGCCTGAAATACACGACATTTCTATACTGTTTCTTAACATAACGTCCCGCGAAATCCTATCTCCCAAGGCTCTGAAGCCAGTTC
>Ga0255356_1002643_pt1 | contig 10068 bp, 8 predicted proteins | sample HBST100metaG_FD_189944 | JGI IMG/M metagenome (GOLD analysis project Ga0255356, IMG submission 189944) | Peat soil microbial communities from Stordalen Mire, Sweden - H.B.S.T100 | ecosystem: Environmental > Terrestrial > Soil > Wetlands > Peat | place: Sweden: Norrbotten County, Stordalen Mire... | reverse complement strand
GTTGGCGTACTTGCCGTTCTTCGCCAGCAGCAGGCCAACGCCCTCGCGGTAGTACGGAATGGTGAAGGCCACCTGTTGTGCGCGCTCGGCGGTCACCGTCATCGCCTGGCAGGTGATGTCCACCTTGCCCGTGGTGATGTTCGGGATGCGCGCGTCGGACGCCTGGGTCACGAACTCGACCTTGTTCGGATCGCGGAACAGGCCCTTGGCCAGGGCGCGGGCGATGTCGATGTCGAACCCGACCAGGTTGTCTTTGTCATCGCGGAAACCCCAGGGGGGATTGGTGCTGCCGGTTCCCACGATCAGCTTGCCGCGCTGCAATACTTCCTGCAGCTTGTCTGCGGCAATCGCATTGTTCGCGTGGAACGCGGACAGCAGGAACACGCTCGCCGAGAATACGAGCGTCAGGCCACGTCCGATCATTGGCGGTCCTTCCTACGGAAGTCGGTCAGCCCCACGCCAACCAGCATGTGAGGCAGGCGCGACAGTCATTTTGTATTCCAGTCACCGTAGGGCCGTGCCAATGGGCACGCAAGAGGCCGCAAATCCGCCTTGCGTCGCAGTGAATGGAACAATCTCGTTTGCCAACCACAATAACAGATGGAATCGCCCCGCTCAGCGGTCGCCGAGATCGTACTTCATAATGCGGCCATGCCGGCCGTTGCGGTCGCGCTCCAGCGCATACACGTCGCCTTCGAGCGGATGCCGCTCGGCCAGCACGGCCGCGATGGCGGCGCGGTCCTGGGCGTCCAGCGCCACACCGAACAGACGCCGATGCCGCTCCAGATGCGCGCGGCTACGCACGCCGACGATCACCGCCGCGACATGCGGCAGATCGAGCACCCAACGGCTGGCCACCGAGGCGATGTCGCAACCGTGCCGGCCGGCGACGCCCGCCAGCGTCGCCAGCAGCGCCTGCAACCAGTCCCAGCCGCCGGCATCGTCGATGATCAGCTTGTATTTCACCAGCGACCGGTTCTCCAGCGCGCCCGTCGGCTCCGCCACGCCGAGCCAGCGCTCGCTGAGGAAGCCGCCCGCCACCGTGCCGTAGCACAGCAGGCGCATCCCGTGCGTCGCGCACAGCGCCGCCATTGCCCGCGCCGGCCGATCGTCCAGCAGCGAATACTGCACCTGCATCGTGCGCACGTTCACGCCCGCCGCGAGCAGGCGCGCCGTGTGCTCGGTGTCGAAATTGGTGCCGCCGATCAGGTCGATCTTGCCCTCGCGCTGCAGCTCGGCGAGCCATAGCGCCGTGTCCAACCAGGACGGCTGGGCATAGTCCCACCAGTGGAACTGTACCAAGTCCAGCCGCTCCAGACCGAGTCGCCGCAGCGAGCGGTCGATGACGCGGCGCACATCGGCGCGGCCGATGTGCGCGAGCAGGTCCAGGTCCGGTACGAACTTGGTGTGTACTTTCAGCGCCGCCCGGCTCGCCGCGAGCGCGGCACGGCGGAACGCGCCGATCAGCTCCTCCACGCCAGTATAGATGTCGCCGCAGTCGAAGGTCGTGATGCCGGCCTCGACATAGGCTGCCATGTCCGCCAGCGCGTCGGCGGTCACCACCTCGCCGTGGCCGCCGGCGAGCTGCCAGCCGCCCTTGATCAAGCGCGAGATGACGTAACCGGGGTAAAGTTCGGTGGTCTCGACGGTCTCGGCGTTCATTTCGTCTCCTTCGGCAACGGCACGGCGGTCGCCGCGGCGTGGCTGAAGCGGCGCCGCCCGATGCGGGTAATGCGCAGGCGCGAGAGACAGTTCGGGTCCGGGCAGGCCACCTCGGCGTCGCTCGTCATCCAGTCGTTCGCCTGCGTCTGCCGCTGCTTCGCCGCCAGCAGCGGCAACACCGCGGCCAGCGAATAGATCGAGAAGCCCTGGCCAGGCGGCAGGTACAGCATCTCGCCACGCAGCTCGAACCAGTCACCGACGCGTGCGCCGCACAGCAGCCGTGCGCCGGCCGGAGCCACCACCTCCACGCGCAGGTCATACAGCTCGAAACCGTCGTCGCTCACGGCATTGACGCATCCGTTGTGGGAAAAAGCCAAAATCCGCTTCGCCTGGCGTGGCGGAAAGGCGCTTGTGGGCGCGGAGAAACCTGCATTACGCTGAACGTGGATGCAACCATTCCCTTGCCGCGCCGCGTTTGCGCTTCCCGCCTCGACCGATGCTCCAGATCACTGATGTCACACGCAGGTTCGGCGGTGCTCGGGTGGTCGATGGGGTCTCGTTCTCGGTGCCGGCGGGCAGCATCACCGGCCTGATCGGTCCCAACGGCGCCGGCAAGACCACCGTGTTCAACCTGATCGCCGGCAGCCTGCTGCCCAGCAGTGGCCGCATCGTGCTGAACGGGGTGGACATCGCACACGAGCCGGCGCACCGCCGGTTCGCTCGCGGCCTCGGTCGCACCTTCCAGATCCCGCGCCCGTTCCCGGCCATGACGGTGCTGGAGAACGTCCTGGTGGCCGCCCCCGGCCAGCGCGGCGAGCGGCCGTTCGCCAACTGGTTCGCGCCCGCCGCGGTGGCGCGCGAGGAGCGGCGCAACGCCGAGCGGGCCCGGGAGATCATCGAGTTCGTCACCCTCGGCCGCCTCGCCGGCAACCCGGCCAGCACGCTCTCCGGCGGCCAGCGCAAGCTGCTGGAACTGGCGCGCGTGCTGATGGCCGCCCCGCAACTCGTGCTGCTGGACGAGCCGGGGGCCGGGGTGAACCCGACGCTGCTGGAGACCATCATCGACCGCATCCGCACGCTGAACGCACGCGGCATCACCTTCCTGGTGGTCGAGCACAACATGGACATGATCGCCCGGCTGTGCAGCCTGGTACACGTGATGGCGGCCGGGCGCATGCTCGCCTCCGGCCCGCCCGCCGAGGTCATCCGCGACGCCCGCGTGGTGCAGGCCTACCTGGGCGGCTCGGTGTGAGCCTGTTGCGCACGCAGGCCCTGGTCGCCGGCTACGAGCCGGGCCTGCCGATCGTGCGCGACGTGTCGCTGTCGGTGGAGGCGCGCGAGATCGTCGTGCTGCTCGGCCCCAACGGCGCCGGCAAGTCGACGCTGATCAAGGCGGTCGCCGGGCTGGTGCCGTATGTCAGCGGCGAGGTATGGTTGCGCGACGAGTCGATCACCGGCGTGCCGGCGCATCGGCTGGTGCGCCGTGGCCTGGCATTCGTACCCCAAAACGAAAACGTCTTCGCTGGCCTGACGGTGGGCGAAAATTTGAGCCTCGCCGCCGCCGTGCTGCCCCGGCCGCGCCGGGCGGCGCAGGTGCGCGCCATGGAAGACCTGTTCCCGGACCTCGGCCGCGCCCGCTCCCAGCGAGCTGGCCGGCTCTCCGGTGGCCAGCGGCAGATGCTGGCGATCGCGCGGGCGCTGGTGGTGGCGCCCGACATGCTGGTGCTGGACGAGCCCTCCGCCGGGTTGGCGCCGGTGCTGGTGGACCTGGTCATGGCCAAGCTGCGCCAGATCCGTGACGGCGGCGTCGCCGTGGTGCTGGTGGAACAGAACGCCCGGGCGGCGCTGGCCGTCGCCGACCGCGCCGTGATCATGGTGGAGGGACGGGTGGCGCACGAGGGCGCGGGTGCCAGCCTGCTGGACGACCCCGTGGTGGCGCAACTCTATCTGGGCGGGCGGAGACAGCAGGCGTGATCGGGCAGGTAGTCGTCGATGGCGTGACCAACGGCGCCATGATCGGCCTCGGCGCCATCGGCCTGACGCTGACCTACAGCCTGCTGCGCTTCGCCAATTTCGCGCACGGCGAATTCATCACCTGGGGCGCCTACCTGGCGCTGCTGCTCACCGGAGCGCTCGGTACCGTGCTCGGCGGCGCGCCGATTGGCGACCTCACCTTCGGCTGGACGCTGCTGGCGGCGCTGGCGCTCGCCATGGCGCTGACCGGCGCGCTCGCGGTTGCCCTGGACACGCTGCTGTTCCGCCGGCTGCGCCGGCAGGGCACGGAGATCGCCCTGGTCATCGCCAGCTTCGGCGCCTCGCTGGCGCTGCGCAGCGCGGTGGAGTTCATCTTCAGCCTGCAACCGCTCTATTACAGCCATGACATCGCCATGGCGGTGCGTCTGGCGCCGGGCATGCAGGCGACAGAGGACCAGTTGGTGCTGTTCGGCGTGGCGCTCGTGCTGATGCTCGGGATGCATCTGCTGATGCGCCACACTGCGCTCGGCCGGGCGATGCGCGCGGCCAGCGAGAATCCGCTGCTGGCCCGGCTGGTCGGCATCGATGTCGCCGCGGTGGTGCGCGGCACCTGGTATCTCGGCGGCGCGCTGGCCGCCGCGGCGGGTGTGTTCCTGGGCGCCACCGTGCAGTTGCGGCCGACCATGGGCTTCGACCTGCTGCTGCCGCTGTTCGCCGCCGCCGTGCTGGGCGGCATCGGCAGCGTGCCGGGGGCCATGGCCGGCGGGCTGATCATCGGCCTGGCCGAGGCCGCCGCGGTGCCGCTCGCCGGCGCCCAGTATCGCGCGGCGGTGTCGTTCCTGGTGCTGCTCGCGGTGCTGCTGCTGCGCCCCGCCGGCCTGTTCGGAAAGGCCGACTGATGCTCGGGCTGGCCAGCTATTTTGCATTCTTCCTCACCGTGGCGCTGACCTACGGCGTCGCCACGCTCGGGCTGAACCTGAACTGGGGCGCGGCCGGGCTGTTCAATGTCGGGGTGGCCGGGTTCATGGCGGTGGGGGCCTATGTCTCCGCCTGGCTGACGGCGGCGCCGGTGGCGTCCCACTGGGGCGGCTTCGCGCTGCCGATCCCGCTTGGCTGGGCCGGCGCCATGGCCGGGGCCGGCCTCGCCGCCGCCGGACTCGGCGCCATCACCATGCGGCTGCGCGCCGACTATCTCGCCATTACCACCTTCGGTGCCGCGGTCAGCCTGCAGTTGGTGGCACGCAACGCGGTGTGGATCACCGGTGGGCCGTTCGGCATCGCCTTCATTCCACGCCCCTTCGAGCGCCTGGCCGACCGGCCGTTCGGCTTCGGCCTGGCCAATCTCGGCCTGGCGGTGCTGGTGACGGCGCTCGTCTGGTTGGCGCTGGAGCGGCTCACCCGCAGCCCGTGGGGCCGCGTGCTGCGGGCGTTGCGCGAGGACGAGACAGCGGCGGCCTCGCTGGGCAAGGCACCGGACCACTACCGTCTGCAGGCCTTCGTGATCGGCGCCGCGCTGATGGGCCTGGCCGGCGCCATGCAGGCGCAGTTCTTCGGCTTCATCGCCCCCGACAACTACCTGCCGGTGATCACCTTCCAGGTATGGGTGATGCTGGTGCTCGGCGGTGCCGGCAACAACCGCGGGGCGTTGCTCGGCGCCGTCGTGGTGTGGGGGCTGTGGGCGCTCAGCGGCAGCGCCTTGCATCTGGTGCTGCCGCCGGGGTGGCAGGCGCGCGGCGCCTCGCTGCGGGTGGTGGCGATCGGCGTGGTGCTGGCCGGTATGCTGCTGCTGCGCCCGCGCGGCCTGATCGGCGAGGAGGCGACGGTATCCCGCCATGTCCCGCCGGCGGCGCGTGCGGAACCGCTTCCCTGACCGTCCCGCGGCGGCGTAACGGGTGGACGCTCGGTCGGTTTTCGGCTTAGAGGACAGCCGGTCAATGGGACGACGAGGCCCGGGCGTCGACAAGGGGACCGTGCCAAAGGTAAAACGACGCGAAGGAGTTGTACCGTCCATGCTTGCTGAACGGCGCCTGCGTGCCCTGATCGAGCGGGGGAGCCCGCAGTTGCAGCGGACAGCCCGGCTGTACCGCGACGCATGGACGCTGTTCCGGTCCGGCTGGTTCGACGTCAGGTGGTACCGTGCCACGTACGCGGATGTGCGCGCCGCGGGCGTGCATCCGATCAAGCACTATCTCCTGGCCGGGGCGGCCGAGGGACGTGATCCGGGTCCACGCTTCAGCACCCGCAGTTACCTGCAATGCAACCCGGATGTCGCCGCCGCCGGCATCAACCCGCTGCTGCATTTCATCCGCCACGGCCGGCGGGAAGAGCGGAGCCGCGGTGACGGGGCGGCAGGCTCCGACATGAACTTCAGAGGCGACGGCGATCGGGCCGCGACATTGGACGCCGTGCTGCACGACCGCTTCCAGCAGCTGGTCCCTCTGCGCACCGTGCGGCTGACCAGCGACGGTGCGCCCCGCGTCACCATGCTCACCGACAGCATCAATGCGGGCAGCCTGTTCGGCGGAACCGGCACCGCCGTGCTGCTTTGCGCTGAGTTGGCGAAGCGGCTGGGCAGCAGGCTGCGCATCGTCACCGAGACAGAACCGCCGAACCCCGGCAATGTCGGCAGTGTGTTCGCCGCGCACGGCATCGACTGCCAGCAGGACATCGAGTTCTGCTATGCCCCGCGCGGCGACCGCAAGCGCGGCGAAGTGGCGTTCGGCAACGGCGATCTGTTCGTCACGACATCGTGGTGGACGACCTGGAACGCGCGGCAATCCGTTCCGACCCGGCAGATCCTGTATCTGCTGCAGGAGGACGAGCGGATGTTCTATCCGTACGGCGATCTCCACCTGCGCTGCAGCGAGGTCCTGGCCGATCCGGACCTGCGCTTCGTGGTCAATTCCCGTCTTCTGTTCGAGCATCTCGTGGCGAGCGGCCTCGACAACATCTGCCAGTCCGGCGTCTGGTTCGAGCCGGCGTTCCCACTCCACAGCTACCATTGGCAGGAAGGCCGGCCAGCGCCGACGAAAAGGCACAATTTCCTGTTCTATGCACGGCCCTTGAACAGTCGCAATCTCTATGCGCGCGGCCTGGAGGCAATCTGCGCCGCGATCGAAGAAGGCGTGCTCGATCCACAGGCATGGAGCGTGATCTTCGCCGGCCGAGATCTCAACCCCATCACGTTGCCCCGCGGGGTCAAGCCACGGCTCATGCAGAACCTGCGGTGGACGGAATATGTGGCCATGGTCCGGAGTGTGGATGTGGGGTTGTCGCTGGTGTACACGCCGCATCCGAGCTACCCGCCGCTTGATCTCGCGGCCAGTGGGGGCGTCGCGGTGACCAACCAGTTCGGTCGCAAGACTTCGCTCGATCAGTACTCGCGCAATATCATCTGCGTGCCGACCGATGTCGCCTCCCTGGTGGACGGCATCGCGCAAGGCATGATTCTGGCGGCCGACGAGGTTACGCGGCGGCGGAATTACGAAAACAGCCAGCTCGGCCGCGACTGGACGGCGGCCTTCGCGCCCGTGCTCGACCGTTTCTTCGCCTGCTCGGAGGTCTGAGCGGTGTTCCAGACCGGCATCGCTCCCATCAACTACAAAGACCCCTGGACCGAGCCGTTCGAACAGCGTCTGCGCACGCTGCGCCGGCGCGGGGCGAGAAGGCGCGTGGCCTATCTCTACGAAAAGCCGGACACCAGCACCTTCCGCTACCGCGTCTACAATATGATTGAGGCGCTATCTCTCACGCAGCCGGACGTCGCGGCCGCCTGGTTCGCCGAGACGGAAATCGAGCGTCTTACAAAGCTTATCGACATCTGCGACACGCTGGTGATCTGTCGATTCCGCTACACACACGCGCTGAACCATCTCGTCACACGGGCGCAAAACCTTGGCGTGACCACAATATTCGACTGCGACGATCTGGTGTTCGACAGCGACTACGTACACCTGATCCTGAACACGCTCGACCAGAAACTCGAAGCCGCCGCGTGGGATCACTGGTTCGCCTACATCGGCCGGATGGGCGCGGCGCTGCGCCTGTGCGAGCGGGTTATCGTCACCAACGACTATCTGGCGAGCAAAGCGCATCAGTTCGCGCCGGACAAGGATGTGCGGGTGATCCGGAATTTCCTGAACCGGGCGCAGGTGGAGCTGTCGCAGAGCATCTACGACGCCAAGCTGGCGACCGACTGGCGCCGGGACTCGCGGCTGCATCTCGGCTATTTCAGCGGCACGCCCACGCACAACCGCGACTTCGCCATCGCCGCGGACGCTATCGGCGAGCTGATGGACGAGGACCCGCGCATCATGCTGCGGCTGGTCGGTTTCGCGGACTTCGACAACAGGCTCGCCCGCCACGCCAACCGCATCGACCGTCACCCGCTGCAGGATTTCCTCAACCTGCAGCGCCTCATGGGCGAGGTGGAGCTGAACCTGGTGCCGCTGCAGACCAACGAATTCACAAACTGCAAGTCCGAGCTGAAATACTTCGAGGCTGCGGTCGTCGGCACGCTGACCGTGGCCTCGCCCAGCTTCACCTTCGTCCGTGCCATCCAGGACGGGGTAAACGGCTACCTCGCCCCCTCGTACCTATGGAGCGCGACAATGCGGCGGGCGATCGAGCGGATGGACCGCTACCCGGAAATGGCCGAGCGCGCCTTCGCCCGGGTGCGGGCAGCGTATTCTCCCGAGACTCAGACCGGGGCGATTCTCACCGCCCTGTTCGAGCCGCAGCTTCACACCGAGCGCCCCTTCGCGGTGGCGGGGCGGGAATCGCCAGAGTTGCTGCTTGCCGAACCAGACCGGCAGTGCGCGAGCGGCACCTAGGCCCGCGGGAGCGGGCGACGTTGCCACGGTCGTGCATGTTGCAAACGGCAGGAAGCGCCAGCGGACCGGCGCTTCTCATCGGCTCGACGAACGCGATTGCGCCGGGATGGTCGATGCTGCGGCTTCATCTGCTCAGCGGATCAGCCGAGCCCGTGCAGCTGACGCTGCGCGTCTTCGCCGCAGGCAGACCGCTGGACGTGCCGCTGCGCTCGGATCGGGCGCGGCTGGCATACCTGCCCGATGTGCCGGAAGGGCTGGAGCTGCACGGCATCGACAGCGAGGATGGCGTGCCCGCCTGCCGGCTCGGCCTTCGCGCGAGCAGCCAGGCGGAAGTCGCAATGCGTTCCCTGCTCGCTGGCCTGTGCATGCCGCGCCCGCTACTGCGCGCGCTTTATCATGGCACCTGGCGCTGCATGCTGCTCGGTGGCGGCAATACCTGCCAACAGGACTACGCGGACTGGATCGCCCGTTACGACGCCATTACGCCGAGGCGTGCGGCAAAGTTGCGGGCCTCGCTAGCGAATCTTGAGAATCCGCCACGCTTCTCGGTGCTGGTGCCGGTCTACAACACCGACGAGCGGCACTTGCGGGCCATGATCGAGTCGGTGCGGGGTCAGATATATCCGCACTGGGAGTTGTGCATCGCCGACGACGCCTCCCCCACGTCGCACGTGCGTGCGACGCTGCAAGCCTCTGCATCCACCGACAGCCGCATCCGCGTTGCCTTCCGGCCGCGCAACGGCAACATCTCGGCGGCCAGCAACACGGCGCTGGAGCTGGCGACAGGCGCGTTCTGCGCCCTGCTCGATCACGACGACCTGCTGGCGCCGCACGCGCTGCTGATGATGGCGCGCGCCATCGGCGAACACCCCAACGCCGACCTGCTTTACTCCGATGAGGACAAGCTCGACCGCCACGGCCGGCGCAACGACCCGTATTTCAAGCCCGACTTCAACCCGGAACTGCTGCTAGGCCAGAACGTCATCAGTCACCTCGGCGTCTACCGCACGTCCATGCTGCGTCGGCTGGGCGGCTTCCGCGGCGCGTTCGACGGCAGCCAGGACTACGACCTCGCCCTGCGCGTCGCCGCGGCGACCAGCGGACCGATCGTACACGTGCCGCACGTGCTGTATCACTGGCGGCTGTTTCGCGGCGCCGGCACGTTTTCCTCGACGCAGCGCGATAAGGCGGTGCAGGCAGCGCGGCGCGCCATAAGCGAGCGGCTCGCCGAGCAAGGCGAGGTCGTCGAGGTCGTGGCCGGCGTGGCCAGCTATCACCGCGTGCTGCGTCCACCGCCGCCAACCTGGCCGCGCGTCTCGGCCATCATCCCGACCCGCGATCATGTCGGCCGGCTGCGTGCGTGCATCGACGGCTTGCGGCACGGCACCGACTATCCCGACCTCGAAGTCATCGTCGTCGACAACGACAGCGTCGAGCCGGCGACGCTGGAGTACCTTGCCGCGCTCGTCGGTTCCGGCGTCCGGGTGTTGCGCCATCCAGGGGCTTTCAACCATCCGGCCATGAACAACGCCGCCGCCCGCGCCGCGAGCGGTGCCGTGCTGCTGTTCCTGAACAACGACATCTCGATGATCGCGCCCGG
>Ga0255356_1002642_pt1 | contig 10068 bp, 8 predicted proteins | sample HBST100metaG_FD_189944 | JGI IMG/M metagenome (GOLD analysis project Ga0255356, IMG submission 189944) | Peat soil microbial communities from Stordalen Mire, Sweden - H.B.S.T100 | ecosystem: Environmental > Terrestrial > Soil > Wetlands > Peat | place: Sweden: Norrbotten County, Stordalen Mire... | reverse complement strand
GGCCATTACCGCGGTGACGCAGGTAAAGCCCAAGGCGCCGCCCCCAGCACCCGTAGCCCAACCCCCCGTGCACAGCGCTGCGGGGCTGGATTCCAGCCAGAGCTGCGCCGCGCCGCAATACCCGGAAGAAGCCGAGGATATGGAGCAGACCGGGACTTCGGTGCTGCAGTTCCTCATCGGGCCAGACGGCAATGTGGAAAAGAGCATCGTCGCGGGTTCTAGCGGGCATTCCTCGCTCGACCAGGCCGCCCTGCAGGCGCTCTCTATCTGTAAATTCAAGCCCGCCATCGGTGCTGACGGCAAACCGCAACAAGCCTGGACGAGCATCCGTTACGTCTGGACCCTGAATTAGATGTTTCCTGAGCGCAGCTCGAAGCGTTCCCATTGGAGTGTGTTGTCATGAAAATAACCAAGCTTCTGGCGCCGGCCTTGTTCGGTGCGTCCCTTCTCGCGGCCTCCCCGCTGCCCGCCTTGGCGCAATCCACTGCCCCGGCTCCTGCTGCGGTCGCTCCCGCCGCAAATGGCTTAGCCGCACCGGCAACAGCCACGCCTAATATCAATATCCCGGCCCCGGCCCTGGCCGACGCGCCCCCAGCCACCACGCAGATTACCAATCCTTACAGCCTCTCCGCGCTGTGGGCGCAGGGCGATTTCGTGGCCCGCTTCACCCTGCTGATCCTTGCCGTCATGTCAGCCTCCACTTGGTATATCCTGGTGACCAAGCTCCTCGAGCAGAACCGCCTGCTGTCCCAGGCCAAGAAAACCGCGCGGAGCTTTTGGAAGTCCAGCTCGATAAGCGAGGGGGTAGCTACCCTGCCCACCAAGAGCCCGTTTTATGCCCTGGCCGCCACGGGCGTAAGCGCACTGGAGCACCATGAAGGCTCGCTGGTCGAGAATATCGACCTCAACACATGGGTTACCCTGTCCATCCAGCGCGTGGTGGAGCAAATCGTCAGCCGCCTGCAAGGCGGGCTCGCGGTGCTGGCCACGGTCGGCTCCACCGCCCCGTTCATCGGGCTATTCGGCACGGTCTGGGGCATTTACCACGCGCTCACCGCCATCGCCATCGCGGGCCAGGCGAGCATCGACAAGGTTGCAGGCCCGGTGGGTGAATCCCTGATCATGACCGCTATCGGCTTGGCCACGGCGGTGCCCGCTGTGCTCGGCTATAACTGGCTGGTTCGCCGCAACAAGCTGGCGGTGGAGAAAGTGCGGGGTTTCGCCAACGATCTGCACTCCGTGCTGGTGAGCGGCAAGGTTGCCGGGCCGCAGAGCACCACCATCATCCGCTCCGAACCCGCCGGGGCCCGCCCCCTGGCCGCCGTCCGCTCGGCCTGAGCCATGGCCTTCAACATCAGCGACGAAGATGACGAGCTGCTCTCCAACATCAATACCACCCCGCTGGTGGACGTGATGCTGGTGCTGCTCATCATCTTCCTCATCACCGTTCCGGTGGTCACGCACACTGTGCCCGTGCAACTGCCGCAGGAGCGTAACCAGCCGACGCAAACTAAGCCCGAGAACATCAACATCTCGGTGGATAAGGATGGCAACATCTACTGGAACCAGGAGAAGATTGCCGGACTGGTGGATCTGCGCACGCGGCTGATCGCCCTCTCGGGCAACACGCCGCAGCCCGAAGTACATATATGGGGTGACCAGAATGCCCATTATCAGGCAGTGGGTGAGGTTCTTCTCGCCTGCCAGCAGGCTGGCATCGAGAAGGTCGGCTTCATCACCCAGCCCCCAGCGCCGGGAGGGGCCTGACCATGGCCATGCATATTGGCCCCGCCGGGGGCAGTGACGAACCGGATGTGATGGTGGACATCAACACCACCCCGCTCATCGACGTGATGCTGGTTCTGCTGATCATGCTTATCATCACGATCCCCATGCAGACCCATGCCGTGAAGCTGGATTTACCGCAGGCCAAAACCCCGCCCTCGGCGGTGCAACCCGCGGTGGTTGAGGTTGATATCGACTTTGACGGCACTATTCTCTGGAACGGCGTGCCCGTGCCCAGCCGGGATGCGCTGCAAGCCCAGCTCACCGCGCTGGCGGCCGACCCGTCCCAGCCGGAGCTGCACATTCGCCCGGACAAACTGACTGACTACAAATACGTCGCCGAAGTTCTCGCCATGGCGCAGCGCCTTGGCGTGCAGAAAATCGGGATCATTGGCTATGAGCAATTCACGGGGTAACCATGCGCGCGACATTCAAACTGCTTCCCCTGCTTGGTGCGGTTCTCCTGCCGCTGCCGTGCTTTGCTGGCGCGAGCACGGTGAGTCCTGCCGTGGGAAAATACCTGCTCCAGGCCGAGAGCGCGCTGAAGGCGCGGAATTATCCTGCCGCCTTGCGGGCGGTGGATCAGGCGGGCGCCACGGGGCATTTGAGTGACTATGAAAGCGTGGTGACCGCTCAACTGCGCGGTCAGGCTGCCGCCGGGGCGGGCAATTACCAGCTTGCCGCCACGTCTTATCAGGTGGTGCTGGCCTCCAGCCTCACCCCGGCCAGTGAGCGCTTGCCGCTCACCCAGGCCGTGGCCGGGTTCTACGACCATACGGGCAACTACCCGCAGACCATAGCCTGGGTGAACAAATACGTGGCGGCTGGCGGGCAGGACGCGCAAACCCGCGCCCTGGCCGCCCAGGCGGAATACGCGCAGGGCCATTACGCCGCTGCCGCCCAGGATATTGCCCATGAGCAAAAGGCGCTGGGCCGCCTGCCCGAGGCTGAGCTGCAACTGGAAGCCAGTGCGGCGCAGAAGGCTGGTGACAGCCAGGGCTACTTCCAAGCCTTGCAGAGCCTTCTGCAAGCGTACCCCAACGCAACGTACTGGAACGCCGCCATCGCTCTGGTGCAGGACCAGCCCGGCTTCCCCGACCAGTTGACGCTGGACGTCTACCGTCTGCGCGAGGCTACCGGCACGCTGAACGTGGCGGCGGATTACGAGGATTACGCCGAGCGTGCGATTCTGGCCGGGCAGGCCGCAGAGGCCAAGAGGGTGCTGGATGCTGGCTTTGCCAAAGGCGTGCTTACGGCGCAGACCGATGCCGGGCACGCCGCCCGGCTGCAAGCTCTGGCGGCCAAGCAGGCGAGTGTAACGCAGGCCTCTACGGCCCCGGCTTCCGTTCTGGATCAGGCGATTGCCGCTGGCCGGGGATTTGACAAGGTGCCAGGCTATGCCGAGGGCAGCCTTGATACGCCCCAGGCGGCGCTGGCAAGACTATGGGTTATTGTAGCGTTATAGCCGTGATGTGTGTCTTTGACGTGCGCGTGTGGATTTGCGCTGAGAATTGTTGAGGGGGAACGGCCCAGGGCAACGGATGCGCCAAGGCGAGGTTGCTCAAGACCTACATAAAAGGGCCGTCCCCTGGAATTTAAACGCGTAACGCTTGTGTTTACCAATTGGGGGCGGACCCGAATTCTGGGGACTTGATCTCCAGAATAGCTTCGTCCTGATCCCCCTTACTGTCACGGACCTCGATGCGACGGGGGCCTTTTCACCGTTACGTCATCCATCCCATAGGCGATCATGTGCTCGCCTTCCCCAGCCGGGCGGTCAACATAAGTTCCGATCAGGACATGTGTGCCGGTACCATGCGCGGTACAAAAGAGTTCGTAGATATCGCTCTCGCGATCGCCGTTATGGACGCATCGTCCCGGATCATCGAAAAACCTCGTGGATTGCTTGAGGTTCTCCACCCACCGGATGCTCCCCTTCTCCTCAATGGGTACCCTTGGCGGGCGGACTTGCTTCTTAAGCGCAGCCGCTCCCTTGAATTTCTTGCGCGTCCAGAATTTGACGGCGGCAAGATCAGGAGGCCGACCCTCACTTGTGATTGCAAGGCTAGAGTGCGTCAGTGTGCCGCAAACCGTAATGAGACCGTAGGCGCCTGGCTTGTCACGGCCGCTATTTACACTCTTCGTAATCCCGATGGCCTTTAAAGCCTCTTGTTGATAAGCGAATTCCGTCGTGTCATGGGCATAAAAATCAGGCTATCGGTGGCTCCCACGCGCTCGCTGGTTGATTGAAAATGTCCGGCCAGAACATCGGCCTCGCTGACTCAGTCATTGGAGAAAAAGCGATGGGCCGCCTTCGTGTTGGCCAATCCTGGCAAACCAGGGGAGTGCTTTGCCCCACAGCCCCTCCCAGCGGCGTGATCAGCTTGCGGAACCGCCCTTTCAGGCGCTCGGCTGCAAAATGACAGCCAGCTATCTCAGGGTCAAACCATGCAGCCTCGTCCTCGTTCATCGCACCGCCCCCGAATCGGGGCCGGACAAAGAATCACACGTGATTCGCGCCGGGCAAAGACGGGCACTTTATGGGGCCCAATCCCGCGTTATGCGTTCCCTGACAGATCAGCCGTCAGGTATCCAGATTGGCGACTTTGAGGGCGTTGTTGACGATGAAGTCGCGGCGGGGCTCGACGACATCGCCCATCAGGGTGGAGAAGATCTGATCGGTATCCTCGGCGTCGGTGATTTTCACCTGCAGCAAGCGGCGGGCTTCCGGGTCCAGCGTGGTTTTCCACAGTTCTTCCGGGTTCATTTCGCCAAGGCCTTTAAAGCGGCTGATGACGAGGCCCTTGCGGCCATAGGCCAGCAGGGTCTCCCACATGGAGGCCGGGCCGTGCACGGGCTTCGGCGCGCCATCTATGGCCAGGGTGGCGCCGGCGCCGAAAATCTCCTCCAGCCGGGCGGCGCGCTCGGCCAAATAGCGGGCCTCGGAGGTGCGCAGCGTGGCGGCGTCCAGCGTGTAATGCTCGGCCACGCCGCGCACGGTACGGCCGAGCTTGATGCCGGTGGCGGCGTCGGAGGTAACGACCCAGCCGCGTTCGGTGGGGTGGGAGAGGGCATTGAGGCGGGTGACGAGAGCGGCGTCCTTGGCCGAGTCGCCCAGGGCGGCGGTGGAGAACAGGCCGGAGATGGCGATCTGTTCCAGATACGCCAGCGGCAGCAAATTGGTCAGTGCCTTGAGGCGGTGGACGCTCTGGCCGATCCAGGCGGTTTCGGCGCGCAATTCATCCCCGGCTAGGGTGAGGCCGCCGCTGATGAGCTGGGCCTCGCCGAGGGCGCGCTCCAGCAGGAAGGCTTCCAGCGCGTCGTCATCCTTCAGATAGCGTTGATCGTTGCCGCGTTTGGCACGGTAGAGCGGCGGCTGGGCGATGTAGAGATAACCCTGCTCGATGAGCTTGGGCATCTGCCGGTAGAAGAAGGTGAGCAGCAGCGTGCGGATATGCGAGCCGTCCACGTCGGCGTCGGTCATGATGACGATGCGGTGGTAGCGTAGCTTGGCGGCGTCAAACCCGCCCTGCTCGGGCTCGCCACGGCCGATGCCGGTGCCGAGCGCCGTGATGAGGGTGCCGATTTCCTGGGAACTCAGCATTTTGTCGAAGCGGGCGCGCTCAACGTTGAGGATCTTGCCCTTCAGCGGCAGGATGGCCTGATATTTACGGTCGCGCCCTTGCTTGGCGGAGCCACCTGCGGAGTCGCCCTCCACCAGGAAGAGCTCGGATTTGGCGGGGTCGCGCTCCTGGCAGTCGGCCAGCTTGCCGGGGAGGGAGGAGATGTCCAGCACGCCCTTGCGCCTTGTGAGTTCACGCGCCTTGCGCGCGGCCTCGCGGGCGTTGGCGGCGTCCATCACCTTCTGCACAATGCCCTTGGCTTCCTTGGGGTGCGTCTCGAACCAATGGCTCAGCGCATCGGCCACGGCGGATTGGACCACGGGCTGGACCTCGGAGGAGATCAGCTTGTCCTTGGTCTGGGAGGAGAATTTCGGGTCGGGCACCTTTACCGAGAGCACGGCGGTGAGGCCCTCGCGCATATCCTCGCCGGAGAATTCGGTGGTTTCCTTTTTGCCCATGCCCTGGGCGTATTTGCTCACCACGCGGGTCAGCGCCGCGCGGAACCCGGCCAGATGCGTGCCGCCATCGCGCTGGGTGATGTTGTTGGTGAAGCAGAGCATGGTCTCGTGGTAGGAATCGTTCCAGGTCAGCGCGAATTCAACGCGGATGCCATGCTCCTTCGCCTCGCCGATGGAGGTGATGGGGGTAGCGAGAACCGGGGTTTTGGCGCGGTCGAGCCAGGAGCAGAACTCTTTTACCCCGCCCTCATAATGGAACTTGGCCTCCTGCACCGGCTCGTGCCGTTCATCGCGCAGGATGATGGCCAGGCCGGAATTGAGAAAGGCCAGCTCGCGCAGGCGGCGCTCGAACACCGCGTAGTCGAACTCGGTATGGGTAAAGGTGGCGGCGGAGGGTTTGAACGTGACCTCGGTGCCATTTTTGTGCTCGGAGCGGCCGACCAGCTTGAGCGGGGCCACGGTGTTGCCGTGCTCAAAGCGGATGAAATGCTCCTCGCCATTGCGCCAGATGCGCACTTCCATCCACTCGGAGAGGGCGTTGACCACGGCGGCGCCCACGCCATGCAGGCCGCCGGAGACTTTATAGCTGTTCTGGTTGAACTTGCCGCCGGCGTGCAGCTTGGTCAGCACCACCTCGGCGGCGGAGATGCCTTCCTCCTGGTGGATGTCCGTGGGGATGCCACGGCCATTATCGCGCACGGTCATGGAGCCATCGCCGTTCAGCACGGCTTCCACGCGGTTGGCAAAGCCGGCCTGGGCTTCGTCCACCGCGTTGTCGATGATCTCGAAGCCCATATGGTGCAGGCCGGAGCCGTCATCGGTGTCGCCAATGTACATGCCGGGGCGTTTGCGGACGGCATCCAGCCCCTTCAGAACGCTGATCGACGCCGCGTCATAGGTTTCGTCTTGGGGGGTGGGCTGCGGCGCGTCGGGCATCGGTATTTTAGGCTCCAGAATCGTCGGAAGGAGCCCGGATTATAGCCGGTTTCGGCCCGGATGCCTAATCGGTGCGGGCGATGCGGCGCTGCGCCTCCGCAGCTTGCGGGGTTGTTGCCCCCAATACCCCCGCCAGCGTGGCGATGCCGTTGCGGAACGCGCCGCGTAGCGCCGCCGCCTGGGTGCCGAGCTGGGTGGTGCGCGGCACGATGCGCGGCAGGTCGGGGATCACGGCGTCGAACCGCAGGCCCATGGCCTGCTCCATATAGGCTTGCGTCAGCCCGCCGGGGGCGCCGGCCTTGTTCAGCACCACCAGCACATGCGGTGATTGCGAGGAGCCGCCGGGCAGGCTGAGCAGGCGCTCCAGGTTGCGCATGGAGATCATGCTCGGGTCCATGACGATGATGCGCTGCTGGGCGTTGAACAATATGTCGCGGGAGAAGGGTTCCAGCCGCGCCCCGGCATCGGCCACGACATAATTATAGCGTGTGCGCAGAGTTTGCAGGAAATTGGCCGCCCCTTCATGCGTGCAGCCCACGGGCTGGGTCAGCTCCCCCAGCCCCGCCAGCACATGCAGGCGTTCGGCGGCCTCATGCGTGGAACGTTCGAGAAGCAGGTGGTCAACCCGCTCGGGTGTTTCCAGCGCCGCGATGAGGCCGTTATCCACGCGCAGGTCCAGGTTAAGTGCCACGGTGCCGGTGTTCAGCTCGCCGTCCAGCAGCACGGTATGGCGGTGCAGCTCGGTGGCGGTGTACCAGGCGAGGTTGGTGGCAATCGTCGTGGTGCCGACGCCACCCCGCGCCCCGGCCAGCGCGATCATGCGCCCGCCGCGCAGGGTGGTGTTGTTCTGGTTTTTGTTGGCGATGAGGGGCAGGAAGTTCTGCTCCACCAGGGCGCGGGTGAGGGGCTTGGACAGATATTCCCTGATCCCCATGCCCTTGGTGACCGTGCGGTAGAAGCTCACGGTATGAATCTCGCCGATGGCCAGCACGATGGTGCCGGGCTCGACCACATCGGCCAGGTCCATCATGGCGTTCATCGGCTGATCCTCGCCCGAGAGATCGACCAGGATGATCTCGGGCGTGGTCATGGCCGCCAGAATGGCGAGGCTGCCGCGGAAATCGACCACATGCACAAGGTTATTATTCGGCAGGTAGCCGGCCAGGGCCTCGTGCAGGGTGTTGGCGCTCTCCTCGTCCCGCGCGAAGCCGATGAATGCCTCGCGCTTGGCCGCCACCGGGGCAGGTGCCGCCGGCTTGGCAAAGCTGGGGCTGTAGGCCGCGGCTTTCGGGGCGGAGAGGCTGGGCATGGTTTTGCTGTCCGGCATCGTCAGGAATCCTTGAAGCGGGCGATTTGGGGATGACGCCGCGACTTTTTCCGGCTGCCTCATTTTCAACAGAAGCAGGTTGATTTGCCGTTAATGAATGGAGCCGGCGGGCAGATATTCTTTCCCGCTTCTTTTCCCTTTGCGCGGGCTCCGCTATCAGCCGGGCTTCACTCTGACTTTTAGGATTTTCATGGCTCGGCAGAAAAAAGGCCGCAAACTGGACGGCTGGCTCATTCTCGATAAACCGCAGGGAATCACCAGCACGCAGGCGGTCAATAAGGTGAAGCGCGCGCTGGATGCGCAGAAAGCGGGGCATGGCGGCACGCTGGACCCGCTGGCCACCGGGATTCTGCCCATCGCCCTGGGGGCGGCGACCAAAACCGTGCCTTATGTGATGGACAGCACCAAAATTTACCATTTCACCATCAAGTTTGGTGAGGCGCGGGATACTGACGACGCCGAGGGCGCGGTGGTGGCGACCTCCGACGCGCGGCCCACGGATGAGCAGATCCGCGCCGCGCTGCCGCAGTTTATCGGCAATATCATGCAAATTCCGCCGGCTTTTTCGGCCATTAAGGTGGATGGCGAGCGCGCCTATGACCTTGCCCGCGCCGGCGCGCCGCCGGAGCTGCCGCCGCGCCCGGCGCAGGTAGACCGCTTTGAGCTGATTGGCCGCCCGGATGCGGACCATGCAGAGTTCGAGGTGCAGTCCGGCAAGGGGGTGTATATGCGCGCCCTCTCGCGCGACTTGGCGCGGGCCTGCGGCACGGTGGGGCATATTGTGGTGCTGCGCCGCCTGCGGGTGGGGCCGTTTCTGGAAAATATGGCGGTATCGCTGGACAAACTGCTCGATCCGGAGCAGAACCCCGCCACTCTCGCTGAATTTCTGCGACCGCTCTCGACCGCGCTGGACGACATCCCGGCTCTGGCCCTGAACGCCGCGGAGTTTCATGCCCTTAGCCAAGGCCAGGCGATTAACCTGGTGGAACTGATGGGGCGGATTCCGGAGGCCGCTAACCCTGATGAAGGGCTGGTGCGCGTTACGGCAGCGGGACGCGTAGTGGCTCTGGCCCGACTCTCCGATGGGTGGCTGAAGCCGGAACGCTTGTTTTAACGTCTGTTATAAAGGGGATATCCCGATGTCGATTACGCCTGAGCGCCGCACCGAACTCGTTGCCGAATACGCCACCGCCGCCAATGACACTGGCAGCCCGGAAGTGCAGGTTGCCCTGCTGACCGAGCGTATTTCCAACCTGACCGAACATCTGAAGACCCACGCGAAGGATTTCCATTCCCGCCGCGGCCTGCTCGTGCTCGTCGGTCAGCGCCGCTCGCTGCTGGACTATCTGAAGCGCAAGAACGCCAAGCGCTACACGGACCTCATCGGCCGCCTTAACCTGCGCCGCTGATCTTCTGCTCCGGGGCCGCAAGGCCCCGTTGCTTTTTGTGGGGGGTGGCATGCTAGGCTTTGGGCATGGACACCTCACATGACGGGCTGCGCCGGGCTATAGGCTTCGTGGCATTTCTGAACCTTGGTTATTTTGGCATTGAATTCGCCGTGGCGCGGGCCATCGGCTCGGTCTCGCTATTCGCCGACAGTGTCGATTTCCTTGAAGACGCCTCGGTCAATTTCCTCATCCTCGCCGCCATTGGCTGGAGCGCGCGCAAGCGGGCACGGGTGGGCATGGTGCTGGCGGGGATTCTGCTGGTGCCAGGATTGGCGACGCTATGGACGGCGTGGCAGAAATTTTTTACCCCCATAGCGCCGGATGCCGGGCTGCTCTCCCTAACCGCTGTTGGGGCGATGCTGGTGAATATTTGCGCCGCGCTGGTGCTGGCGCGCTACCGGCACCACCGGGGCAGCCTGACGCTGGCGGCGTTTCTCTCCGCGCGTAACGATGTGCTGGCGAATATCGCGATCATCGGCGCGGGCGGGGTG
>Ga0255356_1002641_pt1 | contig 10074 bp, 12 predicted proteins | sample HBST100metaG_FD_189944 | JGI IMG/M metagenome (GOLD analysis project Ga0255356, IMG submission 189944) | Peat soil microbial communities from Stordalen Mire, Sweden - H.B.S.T100 | ecosystem: Environmental > Terrestrial > Soil > Wetlands > Peat | place: Sweden: Norrbotten County, Stordalen Mire... | reverse complement strand
ATATTTATTACCCTTTTCTTGACTCATGTGGTCCACCTAGATAAGGTAGAAACCAACCAGCGTCGCTTCGCTCCGACTCTGGCCCACATCACCGGAATCAGTGGACCACTTCACTGGAATACGCAGCCACGATCAATTTCGGTCAGTAGTTGTTTCGTGCTCATTCAAAATCCTCCCTTTTGAGTCTATACGGGGGCAGATATCGTTAACCTGCAACAACCGCAAACAGAAGTCGCTTCTTGTTTTGGTTGGAAGTCGCTTCTGGAAGCCGAGCTTGCCCTTCTCCTTGCCCATGATGAAGTACGCAGGCCCTGGGCAAAAAGCACTCCACCCCTTGCGACCCATACTGCGCAACTTCGGAAGAGTGGTCGCAATACCTTTGATGACGATGGCGCCCTTTTCGAGCTTGACCTCGACGATGCCATGCGCTCTTTTCGGATCGCCACCATTGCGCAGATCCTCGATGATGAAGGTGCGGGCGTACGGAACGGTGAGCAACACTTCGCGAGCCCATTTCTGTATGATCTGCGGCGGGCACATCACGATCGCCGCATACGGCTTTGCGCCTGCGTGAATGTGGATGGTGCCGAGCGACATGAGAGTTTTGCCCGCGCCGCACTCGGCGACAATCCGTGCCGAGCGGGCCTTCTTCAGGTATTTCACCAAGCCAGTGATGGCGAGTGCCTGCGCAGGCAGCGGAGTCCGCAACAGAGCGTCCAAACCTGCTGCTGGTGCATCCTCGGGCGATTGCAGAGCAGGATACGTCTGCACAATGCGCTCTCCGAGACAGGGAGCCATTGCCCTCAAATAGTCATAAATTGTTTCCACAGTGTTCTCCTGAAATGGCATCACTCGGTGGGAGCCGCCCCGCTTAGATTCAGGTTTGGTGGCGGCTGATTGCTGGACACACCACGGCGTTTGCGGCCGAAGCGCCGAGAATGTCCGCACTGAAAGCGGAGATTAATGGAAAACGCGGAGAAAAACCCTTTACAATATCCGCACAAGGTGCGGAGTATGATCTATATTCTTCAACTGAGCAATTGGCCCAACTTTACCTGGGACCGGGGTGCTTTGGCAGAAAAGTTAGCCGCTGTGCGCCACCAGCAGGGACGTCTCATCGGGCGTTTAGAGAGTCTTGGCTTTGCCCTACAGCAGGAAGCAGTCTTGCAAACACTGACTGAGGATGTGATGAAAAGCAGCGAGATCGAAGGCGAAGTCTTCGATGCCGCGCTGGTTCGCTCATCGGTTGCCCGCCGTTTGGGAATGGATGCTGGTGGACTGAAAGCGAAGGATGAGCACCTTGAAGGCGTGGTCGAAATGATGCTCGATGCCACGCAAAGCTTTGCTGATCCGCTGACCGTCGATCAGCTCTTTGGCTGGCACGCGACCATGTTTCCAACTGGGCGAAGCGGTATGAGTCGTATTCGTGTTGGCGCTTGGCGCGATGACGGCAACGGGCCAATGCAGGTGGTTTCCGGTCCCGTTAGCCGCGAGCGTGTTCACTATCAGGCTCCAGCTGCGGAGCGCGTCGCAACCGAGATGGATAGGTTTCTCGGATGGTTCAATAGCGATTTGGAAGCGGATTGGGTCGCGAAAGCTGGCATAGCGCACCTGTGGTTTGTCACGATTCATCCTTTTGAAGATGGAAACGGGCGCATCGCGCGCGCCATAGCTGACAGAGCGCTGGCTCGTTCAGAAGGCACGGCGCAGCGGTTCTACAGTATGTCGGCACGAATTCGTCAGGAACGAGAAGGTTATTACGCGATCCTGGAGCGGACGCAGCAGGGCGTCATGGAAATAACGCCGTGGCTGGATTGGTTCATTACCTGCTTTGGACGCGCGATAGATGAGGCGCAGAAGACGCTGGTTTCGGTTCTCGACAAGGCGCGTTTCTGGGAGTCTGTCACAGCAATCCAGCTCAATGAGCGTCAGCGGAAGGTGTTGAATCTCCTTCTCGACGGACTCGAAGGCAAACTTACCACATCGAAGTGGGCCAAGTTGACGAAATTCTCACAGGATACGGCCGCGCGAGACATCGCATTTCTGGTGGAGCGCGGCATTCTAGAGCGTAATCCAGGGGGCGGACGCAGTACGAGCTATGCACTGAAGCGCTAGTTCAATCAAATCTCTGCCCCTGTTTCATCTCACGGTGTGGATGGGCGGGCAAACCGTGCCTGCTCACCGCGCCTTGACCTTGACCGCGATCTCATTGGAAGATTTTCGTGTGACGCCCGCCTGTTCGGCATAGGTGGGCCAGTTGGCCGCGGCCCGCTGCACCTTCGCCAGAATCTCGGGCGCGTTTTTCAGGCCATGCTGCTTGCCCAGCGCCAGCAGTTGAGCCGCGCCAGGATTTCGTCCCTCACCCATCACCAACATGCTTTGCTCACCGCCCGGACCATAAGAGAACGTCACATCATAGGCCGGAGCAAAGATCCATTCTTTGCGCGCGTTCAGCAGAAACGAGAAATTCTTCGCGTGATCGTCGCGGTTATGAGTAAGCACGTTGAAGCAGGCCAGCGCATAGGCCTTTTCCGCGTTCTGAATATTCCGAGTCAGCGCCAGTGCCACGCGCAAAACCATGTGGTAATCAAGGCTGGGAGCGCGATGATCGGCATGAATCAAACCACCCAGGCTATGCATGTGGATGTGCGCGTCGCCTTCCCGGTCAAAGCGCTTCGTGCTGAAGAATTTGTTCTTTTTCGTGCGAAAGATATGTGTCTCAGGCATCCCCACGCCGGCCGCTTTCGCCATCAGGCATAGGCATGTTCGATTGCTCCAGCATCTCGCGCGTCCTGCGAAAACGGAAACTTGATCATCCAATGCGTATAGCCTGGCTGCAACTTCTGCCGCCCGTGAATGATTCTCTTCTTGCCGGCGCTCACTTGCGCCACTACCTTGGGCCGCGCGCCTGAGGATCAGCCGTTGAGTCGCAGCAACTCTTCAAAGACCTCTTCATTTTCTCCAGCCTACACCGCGGCTAAATCCTCCGCGAGTCGGTCGAGCGCCAGAGTCGTGTTGTCAGCTGTATGCTCTCCCAACTCCGGTTCGTAACTGAGTGCTCCCGTGCCGTGCCGCCCGACAAAGGCAAGCCGGTCGAGCGGATTCAACTGGCCGCGATGCATGCCAAATTTCTCAACAGTGCGATCAAGCAGAAGCCGTCCCCAACCGTCCGGCAGGCTGTCATTGAATACGCCGTAAAGACCCTCGAAGATCGCGGTATCGGCAGTGAATACGCCTGCTCGAAGAGGAAGTCTTATTGGCGAAATCTCGATGCCTGATGCGAGAAATGCAGCATCGTACTCGAAAAAGATCTGTCTGTTCTTGAACGCCAAGCGCCCAACTTTGCGGCGATGATTGCGTGCGTCCAGAAAAACGGTAAGCAACTCTGTCGGACTATACGCCGTGGTTCCGCCCTTCCCTGCCCGTCGCTCTTTGGCGCAACACGGGCTTTGCGAGAAGTTCATCGAGTGATTGCGCCGCTGGAGTTGGCTGGCTATCCGCAGCCAATTTGTCAAAATCGTCCAGGCAGTTCAGCACCAAGGCCAGCTTCAGCAGCGAATCCAGCGCGATCAATCCCCGGCGCTCGAAGCGCTTCAACGAGGCAAGGGTCACACCCGAGCGCACCGCCAGCTCTTTTGCGTCAGATTCATGGTCAGACGCCGAGCCTTGAACCGACCGGCGACGCCATCCTGAGCCTCTCGGACGGTTTTGATCGTAACAGCTATCATATGATTCTTTTTCACTTATCACACACGATAATAGCCGATATAGTGTCTGTTATTGCAGTGGGTTTCATACGCATCTTGCTATGGCCGATGCTGGACATGCCCTGGCATCGGCCGTCCCATATTGAGTTTCTTTGATTTCACATGGTTGCCTGTCGCCATTCACCTACGAAAAGAGCAATTCACCTGACCGGTCGGCCTTCAAGGCATCCTGCACCTTGAACGATGGCCATAGGATCGGCCCTTTGCTTCAGGAAAGCAGAGTTCTCCAGCTCGAAGTCCCTTGGAAATATCCTCGATGAGGCTTTCGCGCGTAGCCATCACCGCAACTGGCTCGCAACCAATGCCCTGCAGCTCCTCGACTCTCTTGTCTCGCCAGAGCCGGTCCGTGACCCATTCGCCCCAGCGTGGATCTGCAGGCAGACCAAGAAAACTGACCAGCGCTGCGTGCGATCGTAGTTCAGCAGATAGGTCTTGCCCGCAGCGCCGTTGTTGTGAAGAGCCAGGGAGATGGCGACCAGATGCCGCAACGACTGCCTGCGGCCGGGAACGGTCACGGTTCCCCGATAGCAAGACGCATCCTCTCCCATGCGGATTTCGCGGCTCTTGCCATCAGGGAACCTCAGCGTAAACGAATGCTTTTCATAGATTGCCGCAATGATGGCCCCAACCTCGGCATCACCGCCATAGAGGCTGAGCAAGTGGCCCTGCTCGTCTTCTCCCATGTAGTGATCAACATGAAGGCGCACTCGCGTCTGGATGGCGGTAGTTGATCGCAGATATTCAAGTTGGCCCAGTCGTAGATGTGCATTCCGCATCTTCTGTTCCTTCCTGCTCTGGTTTCCGCGCCGATTCCGTGAGAACCAGTGTGCGGCCGTCCTGATAGACGAGGCAGAGTTCATTCGAGAAACGCTCGCGCTTGCGCGTAATCTCAACGTCATCTTCCTTACAGAGCAATCCGACGTGGCCAGCATGAAGAGGCGTGATCGGCCGGCCAGCAGCCATTTCTTCTTTGGGTAACAGGAATTTCGCACTTTGCTTCCAAGCAGGAGAAGCCAGGATCAAGTCTTCGATCTCATCCAGCGGAAGACCGCGGTAAATGATCGACGCGGGCGGCGTCCCTGGCACGTCATAAGGCTCATGCTCATCATCCAGTCTCAGAAATGGCTGAGTGAAGAGCAGCCGGAACAATAATGCTCGATTGGATTCCATAGCCGCGCCGCGCATGGGCTTGCGCACGGCCATGAGAACGACTTGATTAAATCGAATCGATTCTGGATCGGTGAGGTCAAAGATGCGGAACCTGGTGAAGTTCGACGCCAAGAGAGACACACATACTTCCAATCCCTTCTCCGGCACCACGAATGCAAGCAGGCCGCCCATAATCAGGAAGCGGTAGGTGTGTTCGAGAAACAGCAACTCCATGCGCTGATTGTTGAGCGAGCCGATCTCTGAATCGTAGGGAGGGTTGAGATAGAGCATCGAAAGTGTCTCAGCCTTGGCGTGGGCATCGAACAGGTTGCCCTGCAGCGTTTCGATGCCAGAGTGAGACGCAGCCAAAGCGCGTTCCGCGTCAAGCTCGATCCCGTATTGTCTGCAATCCAGATCTGATGTAATCAAGTGGAGAGCCGCCCCGGTTCCTACGCATGGATCGAGCACGCTGAAAGATTCTGCTGCATGAATGAGTCGCCGTAAACGGCGTTTTTCCTGTTGCGGAAGCGGAAAATACCCGAGTTTAGGTCGGCCAGCATTGCGCATTTCTATCGCCTCGATTCGGATCGGTATTTGTTGTGCTTTAAACTGTCTCGACAGCCAGGGCCAGGCCGAGCGGATCGAGATCTCTGTTGTGCCGCATGGCGGCATGCGCGCTCACTGTTCGCTGTGCCAGAAGCCCGCGCCCGGGTATGACCGTTTGCCCGAGCGGCGTTGGCTATTTGTGCCGCTTTGGGGGATACCAACCTGGTTCCGTTGTGCGCCACGGCAGGTTGAGTGCACCGAGCACGGCGCGGTGGTCGAGCACATTCACTGGAGCGACAGCTGAGTTGGCGGGACACGGTGCAGGTCTTTCAGACCAGCTGGGAAGCTGTGTATAGCTCAGTGGAGTGGATCGTGGAGTGGGACCTGGAGCATCGCCAACTGGATGGCATCGAATCGATTGGCGTGGACGAGATTTACTGGGGCCACGGCATGAAGGGCGACAACTTCCTGACCGTGATCTACCAGATCGACGCCGGCTGCCGGCGGCTGCTGTGGATCGGCAAGCGGCGGACGGAGAAGACACTCCGACAGGGCCTGAAGACCTTGGGCCAGCTGTGGTTAAAGGCCTGCGCTTTGTCGGCAGCGACATGTGGAGACCCTACCTGAACGTTCTTGCCGCCGAGGCGCGACAAGCACTGCCTGTGCTGGATCGCTTCCATATCACTCAGCACATGAACCAGGCGGTGGACGAGGTGCTCCGGGCGGAGGGAACCCGCCTGAAAGCCAAGAACAGAGATGAAGCCAAGCAACTGAAGGACATGCGCTGGTCCTTGTTGCGCGAGGGAGGCCGTGTGCGCGGCAAAGCCTGCAAGAAGCTCAACGCCCTGGTTGCCAGCAAACTGGCGACGGCCAGGGCCTGGGAGTTGAAGGAAGCCTTCCTGCACTTCTGGAAATACAAGTCGCCCCTCTGGGCGGCGGGCTTTCTGGATGCATGGTGCGACCGCGCTCTGCGGAGCCGTCTTGAACCGATGGAGATAGTTGCCCGTATGCTACGCAATCATGAAGAGCTGCTGATGAACTGGTTCCGGGCCAAAGGGGAGCTTTCAAGCGGCGCGGTCGAGGGGCTCAACAATAAGATTCGAGTGATAACCAGACGCTCGTATGCGCTTCGCACCTTCAAAGCGATGGAAGTGGCTCTCTATAACGCACTTGGCCGATTGTCCGAACCGGAAACCGCCCACAGGTTCTGCTGAAGAGGCAGATATGGGAGTATGCGGTGCTGGCAACCAACAGCGGCTACGCGCTGGAGTCGATCCACCCCACGGACGAAGACCTGTCCGTGGGGACCCCGGCGATGGCGCAGTTATACCGCGACCGCGCCGACGCGGAGAACGGCTTCGACGAGTTGAAGAACCAGTGGGGCTGGGGCGGCTTTACTACCCAGGACATCGAACGTTGCCAGACCAGTGCCCGCGCCGTGGCGCTGGTTTACAACTGGTGGAGTTGGTACTGCCGCGCAGCCAAGCCGGAGGCTAGGATGGAAGCCATCACCAGCCGGGCGTTACTGCTGGCTGCGGTGGGAAGAGCGACCAGGCATGCAGGCCAGACGACACTTTACCTGACGCCGATGCACGCGGCCAAGACAACTATCATGCTGTTGATCGCCAATATCCGAGCGGCTTTGAGCCATGTGAGAAAAGTTGCGGAGCAGTCCCCGACTGCAGACAGGTGGAAGGCCCTGCCGGACTATATCGTGGCGAAAATCATCCCCCGCCGACATCAGAAGTTGCTCGAAAACTGCGCCCTGAATGCCTGGCAATTGCTGTTGCTGATCCGCGCATCGGTAGCGCCGCCGCTGGCTTAATCGAAGAGATGATGATCATCAATTTGTTCTGCAAACTTGTGAGTGCATTAGCAAAACACCCAATCTAATTTCACCCCGGAAGCAAGGTTGTAGGCGTGCCGACGACAAACTGCGGCTAAGTAGACAGAACCTCGGATTCGACTGCGTCCGTTCCAGACTCGAGGCTGAGCCGATACTTCTGGCCGCGGCGAGGATGAAAGACAAGTGCCGGGCGGAAGCACGCAATGCACGTTCCGGAGTGTTGGCGAACGCTCGGATAGACGATGCCGTTCGATCCTTCGAACAGAAGTTTCTTTGCGAGCGCCTGCGACTCGCTATAACACTGCGGAAGCGGGTCGGGCTGGAGGCAGGTCTCTAGCTCTGCGGCTTCGAGCGTATGAAACTCGCCTGAGAAGTCGGCCAGGAAGTCGATGTAATCGAGGCTGTGCCGTCCCTGGATTCTGCCGTCGGCGAGGAAACGTCGTTTGTGAAACGCGACCTCCGCGATGGATGTTTCAATCTCAAAGCCCGCATACCAAACACCACGCTGCGCACCATGAAACCGTCCACCGAACGTGCCTGGGTGAGTGAAGGCGGCATTCACGATGTGTGCCTCCGGCACTCCCAGGAGCAGCTCGCCAGGACCGATTGCGCTGTTGCCGCCGTTCTCCGCAATCTTCCGCTCGTTGGTTGCGGTGTCGAGTTCGCTCAGATCAGCGAGAACCTCTGGAGGAAGGGGGAGGCTCCTAAGGACACTCTCCGCACCGTACTTCCATGGGATTAATCTGTGAGTTCCGGCCTGGTCGAACTGTGCGAGTCTTGCCAATTAGTACCCGCCTCGCTCCGCGTCGACCAAGTTCCGCACACGCTGCAGCCCCGGTATTCCCGCTCGCACCATGTAATCGACAGGGGTTTGGCCGCGGAAGAGAGGATTATCGTTCGGCTGCGTGACCCAATGATCCGCTTGATCGTCAGGTAAGAGGATGTGCAGGGCTTTGTAGATTCCGACGATGTACGAGATCCGGGTCAGCTCGTCCTGTCGCAGCGTACCGGCCGCTGACTTCAACTTGTAGACGGTCGAGCGAGGCATACCCCCAAGTAGCTCCCCAGCCCGCTCAATCGGGATCTGCCACTTGTCCATAATGGCGAAGAATCCATCAATCGCAGACTGGCTCAACCGCTCCCGTGTCTCCAAACGGCTCAAATCAGTGGTGGCATCGAACTGGTACCCCGGCGCAGCATAAGTTGGAAAAGTTGCCATAACTATCGCCTCCACTCTTGAATTGTCTCATAATAGATAGAATACGTCTACGCCTGGATGGGCGTGCTGACAACTTCCGTCATGAGTGCTGCCGCAAACGCGCCAGAGTGTTGAATGACGCCATTTCCCGCATTAGTCTGCCGAGGGAGAAACTGATTCATACAAGGAATTGTAATATTTGGATTTCATAGGAGAAACTGTTTCATATCTCTTGACAAACCAATTCTCAGCAGCCTAACGTCCTTGGGCATACGGGAGAGCGTCCCCTTCCCCAATGACCTGGGCGCCGTACCCCCGAAAGCGCACGTGGACAGATTTCCCCTTATTGGAGGACAGAATGAAATTGAGACGCGGACTATGGACGCTGACAGTTTTGACTGCCGCGATGCTCCTGATATTTCCCCGCTTCTGCTTCGGTCAGTTCAACAGTAGCGTTGAAGGAACCGTGAGCGACCAGACTGGAGCGGTGGTGCCAAACGCACAGATCACGCTCCACAGCCTGCAAACGAACATCTATCTACAAAACACAACCAACAGCGCCGGTTACTACCGGTTCAATGCCGTCGGACCTGGCGACTATCAGATCATCGCAGTAGCGCAGGGGTTTGCGAAAAAAGTCACAAATGCCCACGTGAGCCAGGACGAGGCTGCCAGCGTAAATGTGTCCCTGGCGGTTCCCGGCACCACAGCCGTGGTGAATGTAACCACCGAAACAGACGCACTGAATATGGATGAAACGCGCCTGCAAACAACTCTCGAGGCGGACCAGATTGAGAACCTTCCGCTTCAGAACGGAAGCATACTTGAAGCCATAAGAATTGCGCCCGGCATTACGGGCATCGACGAGGACCGCGATCTATGGGCGGTCAGCATCGGGAACACCACCATGAATGCGCAGGCCAATGGACGGCCTTCCGGATCGAACACTTACCAGCTTGACGGTGTAAGCATCGAAGATAACTCCCGGGGCGGCACGGCGCTGCTGAATTTCGTGCCCAATCAGGACATGGTCCAGGAAGTCGCTCTCGAAGTGAATTCCTATGCCGTCGATTACGGCGCCAGTTCTTCGATGAGAGTGAATATCACCACCAAGGGCGGCACCAACAAGTTTCACGGCACGTTCGGCGACCGGTATAGCGGGCGCGGTCTGAATGCCATTGCCGACTTTGCCTCTCCTGAACTGCCGGCTTCGCGCCGCTGGTACTCAGGAAGCATCGGCGGACCAATCTGGAAAGACAGGACTTTCTTCTTCTTCTCCTATCTGCACCAGACCCAAACCACTGCCCAGGCTGCTCTGCAACATTGGGCCACGAATGACTTCACCGGAACGTGGGCGCCGGCGAACTATCCCAACAGCACAAACGTGCAGAAGCTGCTCGTACCCTTTCCGGTGGGCAATGCCACGGGTGGCCAGATCGCCACGGAGCGTGTCAACGACTTTGAGACAGGTTTCGTCAGAGTTTAGTGTAGATTTGGCTCTGTCGCGGTGGCTGGTTTGGGTGGATTGATCCAGACCGCTGTGGGCTGGGGCGGATGCTTGGGCCTGG
>Ga0255356_1002637_pt1 | contig 10083 bp, 8 predicted proteins | sample HBST100metaG_FD_189944 | JGI IMG/M metagenome (GOLD analysis project Ga0255356, IMG submission 189944) | Peat soil microbial communities from Stordalen Mire, Sweden - H.B.S.T100 | ecosystem: Environmental > Terrestrial > Soil > Wetlands > Peat | place: Sweden: Norrbotten County, Stordalen Mire... | reverse complement strand
AGATTCTTCCGCCACCACTTTCAAATCCGAGGTCAACATATCGGAGACTAATTCGGGGAAACTGACGGTATGTTTCCATCCTAGAACGCGTTCCGCCTTGGACGGATCGCCCAAGAGCATATCCACCCCAGTGGGACGAAAGTAGCGGCTATCGATCTTAACCAGCGTGTCGCCACTTGTGGAGTCAATGCCAACTTCGTCAACGCCGCTGCCCTTCCATTCGATAGTGCGGCCAACCTTGGAAAAGGCCAGTTCGATGAATTCGCGCACGCTGTGCGTTTCGCCCGTTGCCAGGACGTAATCATCCGGCGTCTCCTGCTGCAAGATGCGCCACATGCCTTCGACGTAATCGCGGGCATGGCCCCAGTCGCGCTTGGAATCCAGGTTGCCAATGTAGAGAGTCTTTTGCACGCCCAAATGAATGCCGGCCACAGCACGAGTGATCTTGCGCGTGACAAATGTTTCGCCGCGAATAGGACTTTCGTGATTAAACAGAATGCCGTTCGAGGCATGCAAGCCATAGGCCTCGCGATAGTTGACGGTGATCCAGAAGGCGTAGAGCTTGGCGACCGCGTACGGACTGCGCGGATAGAAAGGCGTGGTCTCCTTTTGCGGCGTCTCCTGCACTTTGCCGTACAGTTCGGAAGTCGAAGCCTGGTAGAAGCGCGTCTTTTTATCCAAACCAAGAATGCGGATTGCCTCGAGAATGCGCAGAGCGCCTGTGGCATCGGCGTTAGCGGTATATTCCGGGACTTCGAAACTGACCTGCACGTGGCTCTGCGCGGCCAAATTGTAGATTTCGTCCGGCTGCACGGTCTGGATGATGCGGATCAGATTGGTGGAGTCCGTCATATCGCCATAATGGAGCTGGAAGTGCTGATCCGGTACATGGGGATCCTCATAAATATGATCAATACGTGCCGTGTTAAAAGACGAAGAGCGACGCTTGATTCCGTGCACAAGGTACCCCTTGGAAAGTAGGAGGTCCGCTAGATAAGCGCCATCCTGCCCGGTTATGCCCGTGATTAAAGCAACTTTTCGCATGAATGTCTCCTCGCTAAAACTGCCGACATTGGCATATTCGTTATAGGTGTCGAAGATTCACATACATTGATAATGTATGCGCCCATACCGCCTACGCAACACACTGGAACTTTCGGCAACCACTCGAGTATGTTCTCTATTGGAATGGTTGCCAAGAGTCATACCTATCGCGCCGCGGCTTTGATGATTTCAAGAACATTTTTGATCACATAATCGATTTGACTCTCTGGGCGCTTTCCAGTTCCAAGTGCAACAGGGTTGATTGTAGCTGACCAGTGTTTTTTGAAGTCGAAGGCACCTTTGGGTAGGGACAATTCCGCCGTCTGCTCGTTCGCCATGAACATCTTCTCGCCGTCTATCGAGCCTTCTTCTACGTCGCCTGCCTTTGGATCACGCTCCGGAAATGCTAATGAAACACGCTCTAACCACTCTTGGGGTTGCTCCGGCCTCCTGAGAGGATTTGGACTATTACGGTAACAACTTACGGACTTCCGGTCGGCTCCCGTCAAGAACAATCCTCTTAGGTGCCCGCGGTTTACACCATACCCTTGGTTCTTGAACTCCCAATGGACTCCCCTCTTCTCCTGATTTGAAAATTCCACATTCCACCACCACACACACCGGCTCTGATTTCTTTCGCAGTTGGATTCCAATCAAACTGGGTTCGGCGCCTGCTGAGATTCCGCCAAACGCTGGAACGCCTGCTGGTCTGCCCGGGGTTTTGGACCGGCTGAAATGAGAAAAATTGGTTTGATTGCGGCAATAGAAGGAGAATCTTAACATTCTTTATATCAATGGGTTGTGCCAGGGCGCGTCTGCAATAGACGGGCAACTGTGGATTGGACGTGTGTCATGCTATGCTTGACCAGGAATCGCCATGGAAAACATTTCGCAACAACTTAAACAGATTATTATTGCCGGTTTGCGGATCAAGGACAGAACAGCCGAGGATCTGAGCGACGATCAGCAGTTGCTGGGGGGCGATCTCGAGATCGATTCCATCGATATTCTGCAGCTAATTTTGGAAATTGAGAGACACTTTGGGATCAAGCTCGTAGATGGCGAGTTCGACGAGGGCGCCTGGCAAAATATTGGAACGCTGGCGGCCACCGTCGAAGTCAAAGTCGCGGCCAAGAACTAACTTTCAGGAGCAAGTCTGGCTATGCCGACCAGCAAAAGAACGAGCCCCGCCCGAGTCTTGCTGGTGGAATGCAACAACATGAACAAGTGGGTGGGCACAACCATGCCCTACGAGATGCATATCCCGCCCCTTGGCCTCATGTATCTGGCCTCCAGTGCCCGCGCGGCGCTGCCCGGCATTGAAGTGCGCATTGTCGAATCCTCACTCTCCTGCCCCGACGACGAACGATTCCTAAGCATCTTGAGGGATTTCCAACCCGATGTCGTTGGTCTTCGCTCGATCGCATTCTTTCTCGAGGAACTGCAGCGCATCGCTCGGCTGGTGCGGGCCAACAGCGACGCCACGCTGATTGTCGGCGGGCCGATTGTGAAGGCCTACAAGCACCGGCTCTTCGAAGAAGTTCCGGAGCTGGAGATTGCCGTTCAAGGAGAAGGTGAACTGGCTTTTGTTGAGCTGCTTTCTGGAGCTGTTCCCAGCGCGGTCACGGGAGTTTTATACCGCGACGGCGACCAAGTGATGGAAAGTCCCGAGCGGCTTCAAAGCGCGGAAATCGACAGCCTGCCCTTTCCCGCATACGATTTGATCGACCTCGATCAATACCAGCACCAGCTCAGCTACGCCTACAACCACCGGCGTCAGGGCGTGCTGTTGACCAGCCGCGGCTGTGTCTATCATTGCACCTATTGCTTCAGCCATTGGAGGGGTATCCGGCTGCGCAGTGCCGCCAATATCTTTCAGGAGATCGCCGCGCTTTACGACCGGCACGGCATCCGGGATTTCTACATCGTTGACGACATCTTTAACGTCGATGTGAAGCGCTCGCTGGATCTGTTCGACATGATTCAGGCCGCTGGCTTGAAGCTGCGGATGTACTTTGTCAATGGTCTGCGCGCCGACATTGCCAGCGAGAAGTTTGTGGATCGCGCATTGGAAGCGGGAGCCGTCTGGTTTACATATGCCGTCGAATCGGCCACCGAGGAGATTCAGCGCCTGGTGCGCAAGCATCTCAACCTGGAGAAGGCGCGCCAGATCATCGCCTACACGCAGAAGCAGGATGTGGCCGTCAATATCTCGACCATGTACGGCTTTCCCACGGAAACCATGGAGATGGCGCAGCGCACCCTGGACTGGCTGGGCGAACTGCCCAAGCCGTCGCTGCTGCCCTACCACTTCTGCCTGCGGTTCTTTCCCGGCTGCGAAATTAACCAGCAGGCCATTGAGGCGGGATGGGACGCGGATCGGATGGGACTGACCAGCCGCTTTTCTTACAATGACATGGCCATGAGCACGCCCACGCTGTCGAAACACGAGATGAACGAGATTCAGATCGAGTATCATCGCCGCTTCGGCCTGAGCAACCCCGCTGCCGTCAACACCGCGGTGCGAACGCTGCGCTCCATCGGATACGACGATACTGACATTGTTCATATGTACTCGGTGCTGAAGCGCAAGGTGATTCGAAAGGTCAGCGAGTTGACGCAGGAAGGTGCTCATTGAAGCGCTGGTACTGGCATCAGTTTCACAACGTGCCGGCGCTGCGCTTCGCATTTTTCGCGGTGCGCTGGTTGCCGCGCTTCGCGCAGCCGCCTGTAGCATCGGTTACCGCGTTGATCTTCTTTTTGCTGTTGAAGCACGAACGCCGCGCCGTGACGCGCAATCTGCGCCAGGTTTCCGGTCGGCGAGGGCTGGGGCTGCAATGGAAGGTCTATCGCGTCTTCTACTCCTTTTCCGACCTGATCGTTTCCTATGCTTTTGTCCCCCAGGCCAGCCATGCGCAACTGCAAGCCATGCTGGCGGATGGGGAGCGCGGCGCGGCCGTGATCGACCGCTGTCTGGAGGTGGGCCACGGATTGATCGTGTGGACGGCGCATCTGGGCAACCCGGAGTTTGCCTCGCGTTTGCTGGAGATGCACGACCGGCCCGTGCATGTGGCGCGTGTGGTCGAGGATAAGCCAGCGGAGAAGATGCTGCGCGACCGAATGAGCAACGAACGGCTTCGGATTGTTGACTTGCGCGGCGGCGCGCGGGCCACCATCGAACTGCTGCAGGCCTTGCGCCGCAATGAGATCGTCGCCATCCAGGGAGATCGCGTCTACCACCCGCGTTCGAGCGTGGCTGTGCGGTTTTTCGGTGTGCCCGCGGAATTTCCGCTGGGGCCTTTTCTGCTGTCGCAAGTCTCTGGCGCGCCGGTGCTTCCCGGCTTCGTCGTTCGCAGCGGCTGGCTGCGTTATCGAGTTCTGATGGGCGAGCCCATCCTGTCGGCCTGCTCGGGCAATCGCGACGAGGACCAGCGGAGCGGTCTGCTCCAGGCTGTCCGGTTTCTCGAAGCGCAGTTGTCGGATTACTATGATCAATGGGTAAATTTCTTCGATTTCTGGCCGGTTCATCCTCGTGATTGATGCACAGAAAACCATTGTTGTGACCGGGATTGGCGTGGTCAGTCCTTATGGCATAGGTCTGTCTCGACTGCAGGCGGGGATGTTGGCTGGCCAGTGCTGTCTGGCGCTCGCTACGGATTTGTATCCCGGCTTTCAGGGAACGGTCGCGCCGGTGGGCGCCTTGCCCTCTCTGCACGACGGTCATCACTACTCCCGCTCCGATCGGCTGGCGATGGTGGCGGCGCGCGACGCGGTGGCGGATATTGCCAGCTCCTGCAGCAGCTTCCGCGAGAGCGGAATTGTAATGGCCAGTACGGTTGCGGGCTTGACCGAGATCGATCCCGAGATCTCCCGAGGGCCGGCTGCCTGGTATCGGCACGGCGGATTGTCGCGGGCAGCGTCGTATTCAGTGTCGCGGGTAGCGGCTTCTGTTGGAGAATGTCTGGACATTCAGGGTCCAAGCTGTGCTGTTTCCGTGGCCTGCGCTTCTGGAGCGATAGCTCTTGTGCTGGCCGCCAATATGCTGCTCGACGAGGCAGCCCCCATGGTTCTTGCCGGGGGCAGCGATGCGCTGTGCCCCTTTACCATGAGCGGCTTCAATTCGCTGCAGGCTTTGGACGCGGACGCCTGCCGCCCCTTCGACCAGAACCGCAAAGGGCTGAATCTGGGCGAAGGCGCGGCTGTGCTAGTGCTGGAGACCCTAGCCCATGCGACGCGGCGCGGCGCCAGGATTCTGGCTGTGTTGCGGGGCTGGGCCATGACTAACGATGCCTATCATCCCACCGCGCCGCAGAAAGACGGCATTGGATTGGCTTCCTGTATTCAGCGCTCCCTGGAGATGGCCGAATGCAGTATCGAAGAGGTTGGCTATGTGAATGCCCACGGCACCGGCACTCCCTTGAATGATATTGCGGAAACATATGCCTATGAACGCGCCTTCCATGGACGCAGCCGCCCGATTCCAGTTTCGTCGACAAAATCCTACTTCGGACACTGCCTGGGCGCGGCAGGCGCGTTGGAAGCAGCCATCACCATCATGGCCATGCGGGCCGGGGTGTTGTTGCCCACTCTGCGGCTGACCGATCCGATTGAGAGCCTTGAGAGCCCTCAGGTCGACTGGTTGCGTGGCGAACTGCGCCGGCAGCCGCTGCCCGTAGCCATGTCGGTTTCCGCGGGCTTTGGCGGCAGCAATGTTGCGCTGGTCTTCGGGAGTTACCGCTCATGAAGACGACCTTGCCAGTGCTGACCGGTATTGGCTCCGTGACTCCTTATGGTCCGTTGGCCGGGCTTATCCCGGCTGAGTCCTCGGGGCCTCTGGAGCCCAGCGCCATCACAGCTTGGACCACTCTCGAGTTGCGCCGCGCATTCCTGGTCGAGCCGTTTCGCCCTGCCAGCATCGTGCCCGGCCTGAAGACCCGACGGCTGGATCGTCTTTCGGCGTGGGCTCTGGTGGCTTCATCGTTGGCCCTGCGCGACGCGGGCATCGACCTGGGACAAATGGATCGCTCCCGCATCGCCGTTTTCTTTGCCACCGGCTTTGGCTGTGTCGAACTCACCGAGGCTTTCTATCAAAGCGCCGCCACATATGGCTGGGCGGAGACTGACCCCATCACCTTTCCCGAGACGCTCAGCAATGCTCCGGCCAGCCATGTGGCGCTTTTTCATGATCTACGCGGACCCAACGTGACCGTCAGCTGCAAGAGCTTTGCGGCGGAGAGCGCATTGCTGCAGGCCGCCTCCCTGATGCGCCATGGACAGGCCGATCTGGCGATTGTGCTTGCCGGAGACACGCTGACGCAGGCCGTTTACGAGTGGTACGAAACCGCTGATTTGCTCTCTCCGGCCTGTTTTAACAACGAACCCGCGTCCTCGGTGAGCGGATTTATCCCCAGCGAAGGATTGGTGGCCATGGTGTTGGAACCAGCTGGCCGACTGGCGGCTCGTCCCTATGCCGCTCTCGGCGCTGGGCGCTGGGCGGCTGGCGGCGATACGCGCGCCGGCGTGCGTCAGTTGCTGGAAGGCGGCCTGCCGGACTTCATCCTCTGCGCGGGGAATGGAGCGCCGTGCACCCCCAGTTCCTTGACCTGTTCGCCCCGCGACCTCGTTGGCGAAGACACGACGATCTTTCCCGCGCAGCCTGTTGCGGTAGGGATGGGAGAAGCTGGAGCCCTACTGCACCTGCTGTTGGCTTTGAGCCGGCGCCCCGGTCCAGGCCAGGCGTTGCTGCTGGGAACATCGGCTCATGGCGGCTTTGCCGCGCTGCGACTGGAGCTATTTTGAATCTGAATGTGCGCATTGCAGCGGCGGCTTACGCCGTGCCTCCCGACGAAGAGAATGTTGCGGAGATCCTGGAGCGGGAACGGCTCAGGGTGGAGACCACGCTAGCGCCGCTGAGTCCGTTGGCTAGACACAAGGCCCTGGACAATCTCGGACTCAGCCGCGTGCGCGTCTGCGGCAGCCAGCAGCCCTACGACCTGGTTCTGAAGGCCGCAACGGCGGCCATCGATGAGGCCGGAATCGCGGCTGGCGACATCGACCTCATCCTGGACTACAGCACCTTCCCCGGCGAGAACTCGCAATCCATCTCTTTCGCCCATCGGCTCAGCGCCGATCTTGGGGCGGAGAGTTCAATGAACCTCAGCTTCCGCGCAGGCGGATGCGGTGCGTTGCATCTGGCGATCAAGACCGCGCTCGGCTGGATGAGCATAGACGGTCGCATTCAGACCGCGCTGTTGGTCACGGGCGATGCCGCTCCCCCGCACAACCGTTCCCTGCTGCCCATCACCGTGCAGGGCGACGCCGCCAGTGCCGTTCTGCTCCGCCGCCAAGGCGGGCAGGGGCCGCTCCTGCTGGGTGTCGAAGCCATGACGCTGAGCCATCTGCACAAGGCCATTCTCCTTACCAAGAACGATGGACACATCCAACTCAACGTCGATGCGGCCATGATCGAGCACAAGGTCATGCCCATCTTCTACCTCCATCTCTTCCGGCTGGCCAACAAAGTTCTGGCGGATGCCGGACTGCGCTTGAGCGATGTGGACCATTTCATCTACTCCAACATCAGTAGCCGTGATCGCGAGGGCTTCCGCAAGATGGTGGGACTGCCCGAGGGAGGGTTGCCGCGCACCCGCATGGCCGAGTTTGGGCACACTTTCGCCAGCGATTTGGTCATCAACTACGCGGAGATGCGCCGCGAAGGACTCATTCGTCCCGGTCAGTTGCTGTTGTTTGCGTCAGCGGGCATCGGCTTTACCTGGGGGGTGACGCTTGCCCGAGCCTGACCTCAAGCCGAATTGTGAACTGCTGCATGAGTGGCTGCGGCGTAGCGCGGCGATTACGCCGGATGCAGTTGCCATCGTCGAGGAGGAGCGGGTCACATCCTTCGCCCAGTTGTTCGCGCAGGCCCAATCATTAGCTCTGCGCTTGCGCGCATACGGCATTCAGCCGCGGAACCGCATTGCTCTGGTTTTGCCCAAGAGCAGCGATGCGATCGTTGCCGTCTTTGCCTCGCTGCTGGCCGGAGCCATCTATGTTCCCATTCACCCGCGCTGGCCACAAGAGCGCATCGATGCGGTTCTGGCCGAGTGCGGCGCACGGTTGCTGATCGAGGGCGCAGGCGTTGCGCCGCGCATTGCCGATCTGCGCACCGGCGCCAGCCTTGCCTGGCAGGCGACGGCAGCGCAGGAAGCCGATCCCTCGATCTTGCCGCAAATGAAGGCCGAGGATACAGCCTTCATCCTCTTCACCTCCGGTTCCACGGGACGCCCCAAGGGCGTCGAGCTTTCTCACCGCGCCGTCAGCGCTTTTGTCCGCTGGACCGCGCGCGAGTTTCAGATCGCCTCCCGCGACCGCATCGCTTGCCCCTCGCCGCTTGGATTCGATTTGTCCACCTTCGACATCTTTAACATGGCCTTATGCGGCGCAACCGCGGTGCTGGTTCCCGACGATATCGTGTGGATGCCGCGTTTTCTGGTGCAGTTTGTGCGCGAGTCCCGCATCAGTTGCTGGTATTCCGTGCCCTCCATCCTTGCCGGCATGTTGCAGTCGGGGCGCATGGCCGCGCATTCCTATCCTGATCTGCGTCTGATTCTCTTTGCCGGCGAGGTCTTTCCCGCGCCCACTCTGGTCCGATTGCAGGCTGCGGTGCCCGATGCGCTTTGCGCGAACCTTTATGGCCCCACCGAGACCAACGTGGTGACATGGTGCCGCGTGCCAATAGAATTCGACGGCTCACAGCCATTGCCCATCGGCCATCCCTGCCCTTATGCCGCAGTGCGAGTCGATGCCAGCAACGGAGAATTGCTGGCCGGTGGTGATTCACTGATGCACGGCTATTGGAATCGTCCCGATGAGACCGAGCGCAACTTTGTTACCCTCGATGGCATTCGCTATTACCGCACCGGCGATCGCGTCTCGGTAACTCCCGACGGAAGCTACCAGTTTGTCGGACGTCTCGACCGCCAGGTCAAGCGCCGCGGCTTCCGCATCGAGCTGGGAGAGATCGAAACCGCTCTCCTATCGCATGGAGATATACTGGAAGCGGCTGTGGTTGCAGTCGAGGATAAACAAAAGGGTGTATTGATTGTGGCCTTTGTTCGCCTCTGCGCTCCAGGCACCGTGACCCTGGCCGATCTTAAGGCACACTGTGGGCGTCGCTTGCCGTCTTATATGTTGCCCGACCGCATTATCTTTCTTGATGCGATCGCCAAGGGGAACCGCGGCAAGATCGATTATCTCGCTCTAGGCAAGACTGCGGAAGGACTCATGCGTGAAGATTAAGACAGAGGTCAAGGAGTTTATTGCCAGCCATTATCTGCCCGATGCGCCCGCCGAAACCATTACGGACACCATGCCTCTTATCACCAGCGGCATCATTGATTCCATCGGCATGTTGGCGCTGGTCGACTTTATTGAAAGTCGTTACGGAATTGAATTCCTGCCTCGCGAGATCGATGTCTATACGCTGGATACGGTGGAGCGTATCGAAGCGCTGATTCATGCAAAGCAGTCAGCGCGCAAGGTAGCTGTCCGCTAAACTAAAAAACGAGAAAAATATCGGCCTAAAGGCCGACAAACCCTGGCAACGAGAGTCAAAATGCGAAAACGTCGGGTTGCTGGTGGACGTAAAGCGGCGAATCGTCCGGGCGGAAGCGGACAAAAAGTCGGGAAAGTCGGGTGTTTTAGGCGTTTTTAGCGGTTTAATGAGGGTGTTTTCGAGGATAGCGAGTCAGCTTGCCGGGTCGTATCCCACCTTTCAATCACCCCAACGACGAAGACCTGTCGTTGGGGGCCCCGATGGCACAAAAACAAAGACGTGCCAAGGATGGGGCACCCAATCAAGCTATTTTTCCGAGTGGCTGATCAATTTTTCAAGTTTCCCAGTTACGACGCCCAGATCTTTCGCGATACAGCCGGAAAGACTGCACAGATGACCGTTCAATACAAGATTAGGAATCGATCCAATCTCGGTGTTTGTCTTCAGGTCGATCAGATGCGCGGTAATATGCAGGCGATAACCTT
>Ga0255356_1002636_pt1 | contig 10086 bp, 11 predicted proteins | sample HBST100metaG_FD_189944 | JGI IMG/M metagenome (GOLD analysis project Ga0255356, IMG submission 189944) | Peat soil microbial communities from Stordalen Mire, Sweden - H.B.S.T100 | ecosystem: Environmental > Terrestrial > Soil > Wetlands > Peat | place: Sweden: Norrbotten County, Stordalen Mire... | reverse complement strand
CCCCTCCCCTCCCCGGCTTCATGACATATGAGAACGGCTCGTAGACGGGACCCGGCGCTGGTGCCGGCCCAGTCCCGGCACGATATCTACGGCATGGGGAATTGGTTCCGTCACGCTTCGGATCGTATCGGCTTCGACATGTGTGGCACGGTCGAGCCGTGGCTTGCAGGCCTGAAGGCCGCAGCCGTTGGCGTTGGCGTTGGCGTTGGCGTTGAAGCGATTGCCGCGTCGGCTGAGCCCTTTTGAATCCTGCGAGACCGCATGACTCCTGCCTCCTCATCTTCCTCCGGTTCCTTCTCACCGGCCGAGCGCGATCTGATCCGCCGCGAGTTCGGCATGCACTTCGGCAGCTATCCAAGCCTGACGGAAGGCATTCTCCTGCGCGTTTGGCGCAGCGGGCCGCTGCAAGGGCAGCCCAAGGTTCCGTCCGCGGTGCGAAGCATGCTGGAGCGCGGACTGGTGGAGGTCCGCAAGGACCGGCTCTGGGCCCATGCCATCTTCACCGAGGCCGGGCTGGCGGCGCTGCGCACGCTGGCCGCGGACCGCCGTTTCCTGCCGCCGGACCGCTTCGAACATCTGCGCCAGGAACTCGGCCTCACGGCAGAAAAATGGCGGCGGATTTCGGCCCAACAGTCACATCAGAGGACTCCGGTCATAGCCGGACCGGCCGATCTTGATCGCCATTCCAAAATACGCACGTCTTTGTGCGCATTTTTACGTGCTTAATCTGTATTTTTGCTCACAGTGCTTACACCGCCATAGATGGCGAGAACCCGAGTACGACTCCGGCGGCGGCAGAATCGGCCAGCTTGACTTTCCAGACGCGCAGCTTCAGACGATGGATATAAGGTTGTCCTGTTTGTCCCGTCCTTACATGGTTTATCGGGTATCCATGCCATCTCTCGGCCAGATACCCAATGGTTCGAGCGTTATGAGGGTAGGTTGCCATGTGCCCTGTAGCGGCTGATCTGAGAAGCTGAACGGCAACTGGTTTCAGCTATGCAGTCCGGTATAACGCATAGACCCGTCCGTTGGCTGATCTTCGCCGGAAGCTGATCTTTATCGGGGGACCGCCGTCAAGGTTAAGCGCCCCCGCATGCCTCCGCTTGTCCGCGATGCAACGGGGGGTTTGGAGGGCTTTAGGACGATGCCTATGCCTGACGATGCGTCTTCAACGTTGGCATCTGGGTAGACGCTTGTCGCAAGGGTAAGGACCGTCCTGAAATGCTCCTTGAAATGGTCCAATCTGGCCACGGAGCGGCCAAACTGGCCATGTAGCGCCTTCCAGCTTACGGTAAGTGGCGCATTTAGGCTATGTAGTCGATAAGCTAACCAGCAATATACATCCAATGCTAAAGAGTTGTTTGCAATCTGCCTCACTGCCGCCTCTTCGACTGGTACAGGGTGTTTTTTTAGCTCGTCAAAAAATGATTGTGAAATGCTTGCTTTTTCTACAAAAATTCCACATGATACATTATCATCGTCGATGAACATACTAGTGTCCAAAATATGCTGATTCACCAAGCCCGTTCTTGATCCCTGTCTAATTTCAAAAGAGAGCCTGCACCTTGAAATTCTCTCCGCTTGATCGCGGACGGAGGCCATTTGTTTGCCTCCGATAGGAATTTCAAGCCTACGAAGCCAAGCATGTAGGGAACGTCCCAGCTCAACTTCTCTTGAATTAGTTCGGACCGCTTCGGTTTGTAGGTAGAGCAGAATAAGACGAGCCCGCGAGCCATACGGAACACCCACGGATGCTGGGACACCACTGGATGTGGGACGCAGACCTGGCTGAACGATCAATGTCACCCGATCTGTCGTTACCTGCCAAGCTACATCGTCTGGAAGACGGCGATGAGGCAGCGCAGCCTGCGCCCAGCCACTGAAGAGGTAGCCGATATCGTTCTCTTCAGAGCTGAGGTAACCCGCAGCCGCTTCGATGACGGCACGGTCGACGTTCATCTTAAGAGCGGCGTTTTTCCCGTGTGCAAGCAGGAGGTCGTGAACTTCGGCCACGTGTGTTGTTCTCTTCCTCTGAAGCAGAGCCGCTTTCCCTATAGCAACTTTGCGCACTGGGGGCTTCGCTGTCGCACTGATCTTTGTCGGGGTTGCAAGAAGATATTTGAGTCTAGGTACTAGTATGCCCGGTAAAGTTCAGGGGACAACGCATATAGCAGGTTGATTCTAAAGCAAACGCCTTTTACTGGTTCCCGACAAAGATCAGGCAGAATCCCGGAACCTATCAGGAAAACCCGGCGAAGATCAGCCGGTAAATTCTTAGCCGATCCTCTTGAGATCCCGACAAAGATCAGTCCGGTGCATCCGACTCGGAGAATTCGGGGCGCCTCCGAGGTCGAGTGGGCACGGCTAATGGCTCCCTTCCCCTATTTCGTTCGCGTAGACTCGTTCAATCGCTGGGACGAGTAACCGCGTGATGACCTGCGCCCGGATCGCCCGCCTTTGACGGAGAACAAATTCGAGGTCGGCTGCCAAGTCTGGCGGCAACGCGAATGCGATGGAGGAGCGGACTGTGCCAGAGACAATCCGAGGCAACTCGGGGAAGTGCCCGGCTCTATGTTCGGCTGCGAGGCGTCGAAGAGGTTCAGTTAGTACCTCTATCGCCACGATGGTCCGTTTCGATCCGCGCCGGTCCGCGACCGCCGCCAAACGACGCCCAATTTCGGGAGGCAACTTTACCGAGACCAAGGGTATCTCATCTGCCGACGCTTGGCAGCCGCGGTAATCCGACTGCTCTTCGGGCCGGGCCGTTGAGAATGCCGTAAGTGTCGTCTCGGAGGGAGGCTCCTGCGGCGGGTCGGAAGTCGGTGCCGACAACGGGGTTGTCCTGGCAGGAACACTTGAACCCACAGCGCTCCCTCCTTCTGGCGGCGATGAAGTGGTGGATATGCGCCCGCGCATTGCGAAGGCGAGTGCTTCCGGTCCGTTAGGATCGACATTCGGCACGGGAGCAGGACGGATTGGATCCGGCGGCGGCGAGGGTTTGGCCACGGGGCGGGGCGGCCGATGCACCGATATGGGCGGCTTAGCGGCCATCGGACCCGCCTGTCCGGTGAGTTATCTGCTGTCGGCCAAAGAGCTCATCATGCAGCATGGTAATGGCTTCACATGCCTTTCGGTCGGATTCACTGGATTTCGTCAATTCGGTTACCGCTAACCCAAGTGCCTCCGCCCGTTCAAACGCGGCGCGCTGGTGAACGACGGTCGCGAGAACCCCAAAACCTTCAAATTCTTGCGCAACCGTATTAAGGTCAGCTCGCGCCCGGTTCAGAGAGTTGGTGGAGAGTCGCATCCCCAGGAGATAGGCGGTCAACTGGGCGTCGCCTCGCATGGCATTTGCGCCGTCGAGCACCTCTTTCAGCTTGGGCATGGTCCAAACCTGCATCTGCGTCGGATTCAGCGGCACGACCCAGGCTTGGCAGATCAGAACCGCCTGACGCAGCTCGACCGAGTCAAAGCCACCGCAATCGACAAGCACATCGTCATAGTCCTTGGAGAGAGCAACCAAAGATTTTGACGTGGTGGTTCCCTTTACCTGAACGACACTCACAGACGGCTCGGCGTTTCGCTCTTCGCGATTGGCTATGTAGTCGGTCAGGGATTCTTGGTCCGGGTCTGCATCGACCAGCAGAACCTTCGCACCACGACGGGCTCGCTCAATGCCGAGATTGACGGCTGTGGTTGTCTTGCCCGTGCCGCCTTTCACGCCTCCACAGACAAGGATCATCATCTACCTCCCGGTGGGAGCCTTTGGAGGGCGGGGCTTCCCCACAGGTAGGAACAGCTGTGATTGTAATCCGAGCATGCCGGGATAGACGCTCTGTTCAAGAAAGCCACCACGTCATCCCTGTCAAGGTTAGCCAACATCGTATTCCTCTAAGCGGTAGACGCGATAGCAAACACAGAAAAGCCAGAATTTCAACCTTTTACCTCATATTAAGACGATGTGGCAAGCGCTTCTGCGCCAGAAGATACAGATGGGCAAGATGGCAAAGACGGGATGGACAGGACGAAAAGAACATCGCGGTCATCGGAGAAGTGACTCGCGCCGTGGTCGCTATGCCTAATCTGTTCGAGATGGATGACCGCGCTGTGTGACTCTCTACGGCCTGTAAGGAGGGGCCGTCAAGGCCACCGATGCCGGAAGCGCCAGATGGTCTGGACAACTTCCCCGTGCAAGACAGGACAAACAGGACACGCACTTTGCCAGGACCCCCAGGTCCAACCTCGTTTGCCTTGATCCTGCCTCCATGGTTTGCAGTATACCGCCAAACGATGATATCGACGCCGGCGGGCGCTCGTCGCTAAAGTCATCTGGTGCAAGAGGGAACTAAGAGCTGGTAGCCCTGGACGTGCCGCCCAGTCAGGACGATAGGGACAGGACACCCGAGACATCCAGACTGCACCTGACCCGATATGCCGACGTCACCCTTCCTCCGCGACTCCGCCGCGAGGTCGGAGTTGTCCGTCGATCCGCTGGTCATCCGGGCCGAGCGAGGCTCCCTCCGGCGAAGGTCGGCATTTGCCAAACGCTCAGAAGTCGACGGTTGGCAGACAGCCACCCTTGATGATCGAGGACGACGGCTGGTGGCCTTCTCGGGCGCTTCGCCAGCACGTGACCCTGCGTATGCTATTCTAGGAACGATTAGGCAACGACAGCGCGTCGTTTGTGGTCGGATTCTCGCCGCCGCCGACAACGCTCAGGACTCGGCATTCGATCCGTGCGCGAGCGCGCGGCGTACCGCGTCCGGTTCGCGGACGATCACCTGCAGCAGCACGCGCGCTGGCCCATCGGGGCGACGCTGTCCCTGTTCCCATTTCCGTAGCGTCGGCAACGCTACGGCAAAGGCGTGGGCGAATTCTGGCTGCGTCATGCCCAGGCGCTGCCGGGCGGCACGCACGTCCACCTCCGGCAGGGGCGAGGTGGCATGCACTCGGCCGGGGGCGAGCTCGCCGCGTGCGATCGCCACCGCCTGTTCGAGCGACGTCAGCAGTTCGTCCGTGACGTCGGTCTTCTTGGTGTTCCGGTCGATCATCCTGTCCTCCATTTCCGGTGCTATCGCAGCCCTGTCTTCAGCTCGGCTACCAGGCGGAGCATCGCCTTGCGTTGGTCCGGGGTAGGATTCGACTGCTCGTTCTTGCCATAGATGAGCAGGGCGTAGATGGGCAGGGTCTCGGTTGCCACGTAGGGTCTGTGGATAAATAATGGAATCGGGTAGGAATTTTTGTGTGGGGGGATTCCGGCACGGCAAGGGAGCGCCGTAGACTTGGGATGTGGTGGACGAAGCAGGCATCCGGCTGCGCTATCAGGTGCTCGATCCAGTGCTGGACGAGCGCAGCCGTCGGCGTTTTGCGGCGGCTGAAGCGAAGGCGGCCGGACGCGGTGGCGTCTCGGCGGTGTCGCGTATCACCGGGATTGCACGAAGCACCGTTATCCGAGGGCTGGCCGAACTGGCTGTCGTCTGTGGTGACGATCCTGCCTCGAAGCTCCAGGCGTTGCGTATCCGCCGACCGGGGGGCGGCCGCAAGAAGCTGACGGAGAACGACCCGACACTGCTGTCAGACCTGCGAGGTCTGGTGGAGCCGGTCACCCGAGGAGACCCGGAGGCGGCACTGCTGTGGACCAGCCGCAGCCTGCGCAATCTGGCTGATGCGCTGCGAGCCATGGGTCATCGCATCAGCCACTACGTCGTGGCTGACCTGCTCCGCGACCTGAACTACAGCCTGCAGGCCAACCGCAAGACGCGCGAGGGAACCCATAACCCCGATCGCGATGCCCAGTTCGGCTACATCAATGCGCAGGTGGCAGCGGCGCTGGCGGCGGCTGAGCCCGCGATTTCGGTTGATACCAAGAAGAAGGAACTGGTTGGGGATTTCAAGAATGCGGGTCGGGAACTGCGCCCCAAGGGGCAACCCGAGCCGGTGCGCGTTCATGATTTCAAGATCCCCGAACTCGGTCGCGCGTCCCCATACGGGGTCTATGATATCGCTGGCAACACGGGTTGGGTGAGTGTGGGCATTGACCACGACACTGCCGGTTTCGCGGTCAACGCGATCCGGCGCTGGTGGCATGCCATGGGGCAGATGCGCTATCCGGCCGCGCGCAGCCTGCTGATCACCGCTGATTGCGGCGGCAGTAACGGCGCGCGCGTGCGGCTGTGGAAGCGCGAACTCCAAGCGCTTGCCAGCGAACTCGGCTTGGCCATTACCGTTTGCCATCTGCCGCCGGGTACCAGCAAGTGGAACAAGATTGAACACAAGCTGTTCTCGTTCATTACCCAGAATTGGCGCGGCAAGCCGCTGGTCAGCTACCAGACCATCGTGCAACTGATCGCAGCGACTACCACGCGAACCGGCCTCAACGTCCAAGCCGAAATCGATCACGCAACCTATCCGGCCGGAATCAAGGTCACAGACGAAGAGATGGCGGCAATCAACCTCACCGCGCACGACTTTCATGGCGAATGGAACTACACGATCACGCCAAAGCCCGGATAACGACCGATTTGTTGATCAACAGTCCCGTAGTAGATTACCCGGAAGCCACCGCTCTTGCCGCGCCCTGCCTGGGCAAAGCGCAGTTTACGAATGCCACCAAGACCAGGAACCAGATCGCCCGCCAGCGGATCCGCCGCCAGCGTCGAAATGAGGTCTGCCCGATCGTCCTCTGACAACAGCGCATCGGCACGGCGGGTGAAAACAGGGGTTTCGATAACGCCGTGCATGCCCACTACATAACCCAATGGGTTATAGTGTGCAATAAAGAATAACCCATAGGGTCACGTTCCTCACCATAGGCCATCGCGACGGTGGTGGCTGAGCTTCGGTTGGGACAATTCCACGGGTGGTGTGCCAAGGCCGAAGGAGGTTCATCCGGCCAGCCGCCTCCCGGCATGATGCTTAGGAACATCCGCGGCGGGGCAGGGGAGGGGGGCCGGGACGGCCGTTGCCGCCCACAGCCAAGGTGGTGGCTTCAGTCTTGCGTCAGCGCCAGGAAGGCTTCCATGTGGGCGACCTCCGCGTCGAAGGCGCGGCGGAAGTCCGCCCCCGGCTTGCGGCCGACGAAGCCGGCCTGCACGTCCAGCCGACCGGCGACCTGGGTGCAATTGACCCAACCGATCACGTCCGTCCCCCATAGCAGCGGCATCGCGTAATAGCCGAGGCGGCGCCGGGCGGGAGGGGTGTAGGCCTCGAACCGGTACGGCCAGCCCCACAGTTGCTCGAACCGTCGACGGTCCCAGACCAGTGGATCAAAGGGAGCGAGGAACCGGACTCCGCCGTGGACGCGCCCGCCGGCATCCGCGGCGGCCGGCCATAGGTAGCGCACACCATCCACCACGGTGGCCTCCAGAGTACCGGCGCGGAGCAGGGCAGCCACGGCGTCGTGTCGCGCCTGCGGGCCGATCACCGCCCGCGTCATCCGGGCCATTGCGGACACGAGCGTGGCGGCGGCGACCGGCGCCAACGCGGACGCGACCAGCAGCACCAAGCATTCCAGCCGGACGGCCGGCGCGAACTCGGCCTGCGGCTCCGGCGTGGCCTGGTAGACACGGATGCCGGCATCGCGGCGGGCGACCCGTACCAGCCCGTGATGGAGCAGCCTGTCCAGGGTGCGCGTGGTCGCCTTGGACATCCCGCCCCAGGCGTTCACTTGGCGTGCATCGCTGAAACGTTCCGCCAGGGCCGCCGGGTGGGTGGGCCCGCGGTCGCGGACGAAGGCGAGGACTTCGGCGGCGAGGCCGGCGGCCACGAAGCGCCCATCTGGCGCCTCGGGGTCGTAGCGGGGCAGCAGCCATCGCCGTACTTCCGCCGGCATGAAGCCGTAGGCGTAGAGAGTGCCTTCCTCCAGTCCGAGCCTCGGGTAGCGGCGCTCAAGCTCGCCGGCGCGGTAGCCGGGGACGCGGTGGCGGAGGATGAGGTCCTGCGCACGGGCGGGGGCGCGGATCGGATCGGCCTGGACGAAGCCCGCGGCAGCCATCGCTTGCCCGAGCGGGTGTTGCACAGGAAAGGCCCGGAGTACCGCCAGCCGCCACAACGCCGCCGTATCCATTCGCCGACCACTCCGAGTCCCCTGATGCCGCGACGTAACATCGGCGCGCTCAGGTGCGCCAGCCTCACGGCCGATCAATGCCCCGGTTGCGTGTCCGGTGCCCCGGCTTCTTCGGTTTGTGCAGCGGCTTCGCCTGGGCCGCCGATTTGGCTGGTGCCGTCGCCGCTGGCGGGGTCACGGGCAGCCCGAGGCGCATTATGGACACGAACAGGTCGTCTCAAAGATATCCGTGCGCCCGCGGATAAATCGCGCGCCTCGGCAGGCTTGAATAAACCCATCCGATGGGTTATATGGACTGCATGGCGGGAACGGTTTCCCGGATCGGCGCGATTCAGGGGTTCATCGGTGCCGAGGACCCCCCTCCGCCCCACGTGCATGCTTTCCATACAGGCCAGGGATGGAGAGCGCGGTACAGGTTCTCGTTCTTGTCGGATGTGACTGGGCTTTATCGTTTTCGAAAATACGGGAAGCGACCCTCGGTAACTACGCTCAATCAGGTGTCTGATGCCATAATGCAAAACCTCGCCGATTGCCGTGCAGCCTGGTGGGCAAATCATGGGAGCGGGAATGGGCTCGGCCTAGTGAATCAGCGCATCGAAACGATGGCCATCGCGGGTGGAGACAAGATCCTCGCCAAAGTCGCTCTCGCGCCTGCTCCGGCCGCTGTCGGCATCGTGTCTGCCGCTTATTCCCCGAGCAGCGGCAGAGTCACGCTCCAGTTGGCCGACGGGCGTCGACTCTCCCTGACGGCCGGGCAGCACATCGAGGAGGCAAAGGAATGGTAGTGAAAAACAGTGGCTGGGAACTTCCGCATCGCAAGCCGATCACCGGGGAAGTCCTTGATCGCGTTATCGCGGCCGAGGAGGAGATCGCTCCCCTGGAGCACCATGCGCAGCACGCGTGGGTAGACCGCAACCACGATCTCGTCATGATGCTGCTGACGGACGGCCGTGTTTTTGGCGCTGCACGCCGCCTCATCCCGTCACTGCAAGATGCCTCAACGCGCGATCTGAACGGACTACGAGCCACCGATGACGGTGCATTCCTGGTCGTCCCAGACCTCGATCTGCACATCTCTGTCGATGGCTTGGTCACCAGGCTGATGGAAGAATCCCCAGCCACTATCCGGCGCGCCGGAGCTCGGCTGGCGGGGAAAACAACCTCGACGCTCAAGGCCGCTGCGGCTGCGCGAAATGGCAAACTCGGCGGACGGCCCAAGAAAGAGCAGCGCCTCGCTGGAAAGCGCCACGAAGCCATCAGCTAAGCAGGATTTCCTTGGCCACGCCACATTTGGTAGGGGCGATCCGGTGCACGAGGGTCTGGTGGATGTGGGCTTCAGCGTCGCCGGCGGCGAGGGAATGGCAGTGGCTCAGCCGGCCGGGTTGACGGCTTGCGAGCCGCCGGCGCGGCTCAGAACGACCGTTCGTCGAAGGGATTGTCGTCGGTATCGGGAACGCTGCCGTATCCCTGTTCCTCGCGGAGGCGAGGCTTGCGGTTGGCAGGCGTAGAGAGAGGCCATCCTCTCGCGCGGGCTGTCGAGCAGTTCGAACACGGCGACCGCCGGTTCGGGCGTCCAGATGGTCGGGATTTCGACCGCGGCCGTCCAGAGTTTCGGCATGCCCGGTGGTGGCAGGTCCGGGCCGGCAGTGGGTGCTGTCCTCGGGGGCGAAACCGACGACGCCGTCGTTCTGGTGTGAGCGAGGGTTCTCCGACAGGCTGCCCTTCCGGCCAACCGATTGTCCTGAAACGCCTAGCGTATCGGAATAAAAGCAAACTACCGCCCAGCTTATGCATCCAGGGCGCTTTGTCGTGCCACTTTCGTTAAGGAACGCAAACGCAAGTAGCACCGGCAAGGCTGCCCCCACATAGGCGCGCCAGCAGGGGAATTGCGAGGCCAACAGCCGCTTTGGCAGCCCTCAACACGGCGGGAGTCGCATGACCCAGGGAACAATCCGTCCGCTGGCCATGCCGCAATGTTCGGAGTTGCAGGATCGGGGGACCGTGACAAACGGGGCAGG
>Ga0255356_1002635_pt1 | contig 10091 bp, 10 predicted proteins | sample HBST100metaG_FD_189944 | JGI IMG/M metagenome (GOLD analysis project Ga0255356, IMG submission 189944) | Peat soil microbial communities from Stordalen Mire, Sweden - H.B.S.T100 | ecosystem: Environmental > Terrestrial > Soil > Wetlands > Peat | place: Sweden: Norrbotten County, Stordalen Mire... | reverse complement strand
AGTGGCGTGGGCGCGTCCATCTGCGCCAACAAGGTTCCCGGTGTGCGCGCCGGGCTCATCCACGATGTGTTCTCCGCTCATCAGGGCGTGGAAGACGACGATATGAATGTATTTTCGCTTGGCGGTCAGGTGATTGGGCCGGCACTGGCATGGGAGTTGATTCAGACGTTCTTGAAGGCTCGCTTCAGCGGCGCGGAGCGCCACCAGCGCAGAGTTGACAAAGTGAAGGCATTGGAAATGCATCTCATCGGTCATTGAAGAGTTCTTGAGGAGAAGTGAAATGAATCGAACCACGCAGAAACTGCACGAAATCGGCCAAAGTATATGGCTCGATAACATTACACATCGTCTGCTGGCAAGCGGTACGCTGCTGAGCTATATTCGAGAGCTCTCGGTTACGGGCCTTACTTCAAATCCAACCATCTTCGATCATGCCATCAAGAACAGCAACGACTACGATGATGTTATTCGCCGGAAGTTGGATGATGGCATGTCAGGCGAAACGCTGTTCTTCGAATTGGCTCTGGAAGACCTGAGGCAGGCCGCAGATCTTTTCCGGCCTGTCTACGACCGAACCGATGGGGTGGACGGCTGGGTATCCCTGGAGGTGTCGCCGCTGCTAGCCCGCAACACGACCGGAACTCTCGCTGCTGCCAAGGCTCTCCATAGCCAAGCGGAACGGCCAAATTTATTCATCAAGATTCCAGGCACCAGCGAAGGCCTCCCGGCCATCGAGGAAGCAATCTTTGCGGGTGTACCCGTCAACGTAACCTTACTGTTCTCGGGCGGCCAATATGTCGCCGCGGCCGAAGCCTATATGCGCGGCATTGAGCGGCGCATAGCCGCTGGACTCAATCCCGATGTCGGATCGGTGGCTTCACTCTTCGTCAGCCGCTGGGACGTAGCTGTAGCACAGAAGGTGCCGGAGGCGCTGCGCAACCAGCTTGGAATCGCCATCGCCAGAAAGGCCTATGGGGTATACCGCACGCTGCTGGATTCGCCGCGGTGGCAGCGCATTCAGAACGCTGGAGCCCGTCCTCAGCGCCTACTCTGGGCCAGCACAGGAACCAAGGATCCCAAAGCCTCAAGCATCCTGTACGTCCAGGCCCTTGCTTTGCCTTCCACCATCAACACGATGCCTGAGGCAACCTTGAATGCGCTTGCCGCTCATCAGGAGGTCGGAGAAGTGTCGCGCGAGATTGACGGCAAAATCTTCATTGACTTTGCAATGGCTGGTATTGATACGGATGCCGTCGCTGCCCAGTTGCTCGAGGAGGGTGTCGCATCGTTCGCCAAATCTTGGAACGACCTTCTAAACTGCATCGAATCGAAGAGCAGTGCACTCAAGGCAGTAGTTGCCTGAGTTTCGGCGGTACAGTGTCTTTCATCCACGCGTGCGGATGGAAGGTTCTGCAGTCCGCCTCAGTCAGGATCTTTGCGGTTGCACTGATGCTTCCGAATCTATCGCACCGGGAGCGACCGCACAAGCTTAAGTCAAGTCCACCATGGAGAAGGAGATCGAAATGAATTCGAAAAACTCTGTAGCGGCAATCTACGACACTCACGAACAAGCAGAACATGCAATCAAGGAGATCCAGGAGGCCGGCGTCGATATGAAGAGCCTGTCGATTGTAGGACGAGATACGCACACGGACGAACACGTCGTTGGGTATTACACTGCCGGTGATCGCATGATGTATTGGGGCAAGGTGGGAGCGTTCTGGGGCGGCTTCTGGGGGTTGCTGTTCGGATCGGGTCTCTTCTTCATACCGGGACTCGGACCGATTCTTGCCGCTGGTCCAATCGTAGCCTGGATTGTAGCCGCCCTCGAAGGAGCGGCTGTCGTTGGAGGGATAAGTGCAATTGGTGCGGGCCTGGTCAGCATCGGCATCCCTAAGGACAGCATCCTGAAGTACGATGTCGCCCTGAAGACGGACAAGTACGTGCTTGTGGTCCACGGAACGCCTGAAGAGGTAGAGAAGGCCAAGGACATTATTGCCAGCACGGAACAAAGCCATTACGCGGTTTATGGTCAGGCTGTACTCGTCTAAGCGAAACGGCCGACTGCGCTGCGACTGGGGTGGACTCCAAAGGAATTCTGTGGAACCAGTTCTTTCGGGGCGCGGTGTATATAGGCTGTCGTTAACGACTCAATTGAAAAGCAAATACAGAGGAGATGGGATGTTAATCAGAGCAAAGGCGCTGAAGGGTTATTCACTCAAAAGTCTCGATGGAGACATAGGGTCGGCCAGCGAGTTCTACTTCGACGACCGGTATTGGGCGGTTCGTTACCTTGTTGCAAATACAGCAACCTGGCTTAGCGGCAGGAAGATATTGATCTCGCCCTACTCACTGGACGGCGTCAATACTGCCGAAGAGAAGGTGTTCGTTCTACTAAACAGGAAGCAGATCGAGCAGAGTCCTTCCATTGATACCGACGAGCCGGTCTCCCGTCAATATGAGACCACTTACAACGGATACTACGACCTTCCGAACTATTGGGGTGGGCCATACATGTGGGGAAGCTATGCACATCTTAAGCTCGATCGCGCCAGACAGATCCGGCCCGTCTCGGAAACAACCGAATGGAACCCCCATCTGCGCAGCACCGACGAGGTAACGGGCTACCATCTCGTCGCGCTTGACGGCGAGATCGGCCATGTCGATGACTTCATCATCGATGACGAGACCTGGGCAATTCGTTACCTGGTTGTGGCGACAAGGAATTGGTGGCCTGGGAAAAAGGTCCTGATTTCACCAAAGTGGATCGAGAACGTGAGTTGGGAAGAACGGAAAGTAGCAATCGGCCTATCTCGCGAGACCATCAAGGCTGCGCCGGAATACACCGACGAGTCATTGCTGACACGGGATTACGAAGCGGGCTTGTATGGGCACTACAATCGCGAAGGATACTGGGTCGACGAACTTGTGGCCGTCTAAACGCATTTCAACAGGTTGGTAGAATAGTTCCGTGTTGAATGTGCGCTCGGAGGAAGAATAGGCCACAGACTCCTGTTCCATTGTGAGTCTGTGGCTTACCTCGCTTTGCGCTTGCAATCCCCCGATCCAAATTGGAGGCGGATTCGAGCAGGCTTTGCATGCTTATCCCTTCAACGCTGTTTGCCGAATGCAGGTAGATTGTTGATGCACCCTGATCGTTTAGGAAATTCGGAGCCGAGCAAAGACCGGAATTTTGACAACATCCAGGATTGTACCGAAAGCAGCCGCGGCGGCGAACTCAGCGGCGATGACCGCTATGGGCAATGGTGCCATTGCAATTCCAAAGGTTGCGAGAGTTGAAATGATCAGGACATCGGCTACCGAGGAGAGTACAAGCCAGATACTAGGGCGCAGACCCCAGAGATGCTGGCGCCCGCGAATGACATAGGTCGTGGCTTGACTGCCAAACACAATACTGATCACGGTAAGCGTTTGAAGTGCCTCGATGCCGAGATGCAACTGAAACTTACCTACCGCCAGGATTGCCGTGGAGAAGGCAAGGAAGCAGAGTCCGAGTAACACTCCTGCGCTCGTGATGCGTCCGATCTGCCAGGAGTTTGGCATCTTTGATGGCCGCACTCGGTCTGTCGTCAGCGACATGGCCAGAAAGTCGCCGGTTATCATCACAATGACCATCAACATCGGAGTCAGCACTGCGTGCCCCGTCATGACCAGGCCAACCGCCAGCAAAAGCGCCTGAAATACTTTCTTCTGAACAGAGTTGAGCGTGTAGGTGAGAATGCGTTGAAAGGTGACTCTGCCCTCTTTGACAGCAGCCACAATGCCGCCCAGCCCGGCCGCGGTGAGAACAACGCCGGCGGCGGATTTGGCCACGTCGGTTGCGGTCGAGACCGCAATACCTATCTGTGCCTGGCGAAGCGCAGGCGCGTCATTGGCGCCATCGCCGCACATCCCGACCGTATGCCCACTCTTCTGGAAAGCCTTGACGAGATCAAACTTGCCTTCCGGGAGAACACCTGCAAAGACCGAGAAGTCTTCCGGTTGAATGCCGTCGGGCAGCTTGCCGGACGGGCAGACCGCTCCCTGCAATCCAACCGCGTGGGCGACGATCGCGGCGGTAGCGGGAGCATCGCCTGTCACCATGATGGTGCGCACGCCGAGGCCATTCAACTCCGAGATGAGAGAGACCGAGTCTGTTCGAGGAGGATCGCTGAGGGCAATCAAACCAATGATCTGCGCGGATGTCGCCTGTCCAGCGGCAACTGCCAAAACTCGAAAGCCTTGCTTCTCGAGTTCGTCGGCAATTGCGGCCGCGGCGGGAGAAGGCGCAGTGAGGGAGGCAATCGCGGTGAACGCTCCCTTGATGATTCGCTCGGAACTACCCTCCGGACTTGTCGCGGTTGCTTCCGAAGTCTTCTTGACTGGATCGAATGGAACAAAAGCGGTCAGCTTCGGCAATCCGGTAGCTGTCTTCTGCGATGCGGCTAGTCGAATGGCCGCATCGACAGGGTCCTGGCCCCCATCGGAACTTGCCAGCGCCGCCATTCCGAGAACGTGCGCTTCATCGAATCCAGGTAGTGGGCGAACACTTGTGACCGTTAGTTCATTGCGGGTCAGAGTTCCTGTCTTATCTGAGCACAAGACATCGATCGATGCGGCTTCGTCCACGGCAGAAAGCCGTGTTGGTAACACACCCTGCTTCGCGAGAGCACGAGCTCCAATCGCTGCGGCGAGGGTGAATGTTGCCGGTAATGCGACTGGGATGATGGCGAGGACCGAAGTCAGCAACAACGGAATCATCTCGCTCGATGGCATCGCATGGCAATAGGCGTAGACTCCGATCGCAGCGATGATAAGGCTATTGAAGACCGCTAGGTTGCGGATAATCCGGAGGACAGCCTTTTGCTGCGTACTCGCTACGTGTGCGGACCGAACGAGTTCCGCCGTGCGGCCGAATTTTGTGCGGGTACCTGTAGCGGTCACGATTGCGGTGGCCTCGCCGCGGCGAACCAGTGCCCCTGCAAACGTGTCTGTGCCGACGCCTGCGTCAATCGGAAGGGATTCGCCGGTAAGCATCGACTGGTCGAGCTCTACCGACCCACCCGTCAGGTACACATCTGCGGCCACCACGCCGCCAAGCGACAGCTTCACCAGGTCGCCGCACACCAGTTCCGCCGCGGGTACAGTCTTCCATTCGCCATCTCGCTGGACTGAGGCGTTAAGCGCCAGACGGGATTTGAGAGCGGCAAGAGTTGCCTGGGCGCGGCTTTCCTGGAAGTAAGCGAGAGCCGCGTTGAACACGAGCAGAGCTGCTATGACACCTGCTTCGTAATACTTATGCAGGGCGATCTCAAGCACGACAGATGCTTCAAGCAGCCATGGTACTGGTGCCCAGAATTTAACCATTGCACCGCGCAGTGGATGAGCCGACATGTCCGGCATTGCATTGGGACCATCTTTTTCAAAACGCGCACGCGCCTCTTCGTTCGTGAGGCCACGCGCGCGCAATCTCGCCATGCATGGCCAGCAGCGCGCTTGCAATGGCAGGATCGCGCAAGCCGGCAATCAATCCCGTCGACCGGTCATCCGCCTGTGGCGTCTCACGCCGCAGCATCTCCACCAGGATGAGCTCCATCAACCGCGTGATAAGAAACTCGCTGCCCGGTCCCGGGTGCAGCGTCTCCATCTCATTCAACTTCAGCAATGACCGCACGCGCCAAGACGACGTATCGTCCGCCGCAACGTGCAGCAGCGACGGCAATAGCTCCCAAAGCAAGCTCTCGTTCGCCGTATCGAAAACAAAGCGCCCGCCGCGCAGCGTCACCGGTGAGTCTGTGCCTTCGCCAAGTTGCAACGAGACACTCTTCGCCGCAGCCACCAAATCTTCGCTGTCTTCCGGCTCCATCGTCGGGTCCGAGGCGAGCACGAACGGAGTCGAGGTATGAACCAGAACGAAGTCGTCCGGCCGTAGTAGCACCGGCGCAAGTTTTGGTCGCAGCAGGTGACACTCGCCCCGCTCCACGCGGCAGAACAGCAAATCGTCGCGCTTCCGAAACGCCAAACCCCATCGACCAAAACCCTCAATCTTCGAGAACAATGTGGCGCGGGGTCGAAGCAGGTGCACAACATCGAGAAACGGATCCATGCATCTAGGATGCCGCAGTCGCGGCTTGTTTTTGGGTTCTAGATAAATAAATTTAGCGTTTCAGCTATCGACCGTACAGACGTCCTGGCCTACTTTAGGGATTGAAGGAGAAACACCATGACCAATCTACAAGCCTTGAACGTCTACAAAACCTACGTGGAAGCCTGGAAGCCGATTTCCGATGCGCAGCGGAAGAGCATCCTTTCGGGAGTCTTCGACGAGCGTGTGGAATATCTCGTGCCGGAGTACGTCGGGGGCACCAAAGCGGCAATCGAAGACATGGAGCGCTTCCAGAAGCAGTATCCTGGCGCTCACTTCGACATCGAAAACGTCTCCACGCATCACGAGGTCGCGCTATTCAAGTGGGTGCGCATTCTGCCGGACGGAAAGGTCACGGTGAAAGGCCACGATTGCATTCGCTTCTCACCTGCCGGCAAAATCGCAAGCCTGCTCACGTTCGGTCCAGCGTCCCCGAAGTCATAACCAACAAGCCCGTAGCGAGCCGCTGCGGGCTTTGTCACTGCCGTTGTCTTTTTTTCATCCTTGACGAGAATCTGATCCTACCAGTCGTTAAATCGTCAACGGCCATATTGCGCAGCACGTCTTGCAATTGGTTATGACCGGCGTTCGGTCGAACGCGCCGAGTTCGCCGCCACTATTTCTGGACTACGGTTTCCGAAGAATAGACGATGGACGCAATTCGCCAGCCATAGGCCGCTTTGACCAACTGCCAGGTCTCGCTACCACGGTAGTTGGCCTTTCCATCGACGTTGAAAACAAAATCGAAATAAACAGCTGCGATAGTGCCATCGGTGTGGATTGCGACATTGCTGTGTTCGGGGTCGAAACTCTTTGTTGTAGTGGAGACCAACTTCGCGAAGTCACGATAATTGCTGACACGGATTTTCTGGACCGCTGCTGATTTTGACTGCGCCCGAGCGTATGCGGAGTCGGTCAGAACGTTCAGCCAGAGATTTGCGTCGGGCAAGAACAAGCCGGAGAGAGCGGTTCCATCATGAGCGAGGATCGCAGCATGGTACTGCTTCATTACTTGTTCGATCGCACCCTCGTCTGCGCGATGATTGTTGACTGGCTCGGTCTGGGCAGTGGAAGGCGCAGGCGCCTGAGCAATGATCGCCATGGGTAAAAGGGAAAGGGCGCAGAGCGCGAAGTTATTAAATTTCAGCATTATTTTGTCCTCAGTTCGAAAGAGATGAGAAGGCGTTGCCGCTGTTCAACGCGTTCGCTGACCTTACCAATTGCACTGTGTGGTGTCCGATGTCCCTGCGTCAAAGCCGGGGGCTCGCGTCTGTCTCGGAGGCCCGCGCCAGTGCTTGCGTGTCGATGTACTCACGGATCTTCGTCACCTTGCCGCTTCGAACGGTAATGGCGAAGACCCAATGGTCCTCAAACGTCTTATTCGTGGCTTTGATTCTCCCCGTAGCGAAGCCGACGACCAGAACACTGTCTCCCTGCGCGATGAACTCGGGCGGTTTGGGGAAGGAAGTTTCCACCGTTTCGTTAGCTTTCTGGAGTAGTTCCTCCAACCCCGCGTGTCCGCGGTGTGTGCCGGCTAGCGGCCAGTCCTCGCCGGGAATAATCCACTCGATATGTTCGTCAGCTAAGGCCAGCAACCCTTCTTTATCGCGGTCGCCGAGGGCCGCAAGAACATCTTTCACAATCTGGACATTCTTCTCGATACTCATCGAAATCCCCTTTTTCCCAAAATCAACCGTTCGATCTGATCGAACGTCTTGGAACTGGCTCACGTGGCCACTCATTACTGCTGCTTCTTGAACAAATCCTGAAAGATAAGCGGACCCCAGACCTGGCCGCGAGCGTGCACCAGTGCACCACCCTCGTTGAGCTTTCCCAGCTTGACGGGGGCAAACCCGAGTTGTTTCGCCAGATCCGCCACGGGAGCGAATGCGTCATCGTCGTCGCTCGAAAGAAAGACGACGCGGTGCCCGCCCTCTACGATCGGGTCGGTAGCCAGTGTGGCTGCACCCAGGTGGTTGAAACCCTTCACCAACTTGGCGCCGGCGAACGACTTCGCTACGAAGGCCGAGGAAGGGAGGCTGTCCAGCTCCTCAGGTGGGGTCGGAAACGAGTTCATCGCATCGATGATCGTCTTGCCTTTCCAACTCGGTAGAGCCTTCGCGACCTCGCGATGTTCCCCGAACGGTACCGCCAGGATGATTGTGTCGGCCTCGAGTGCATCCCGCAGCGACTTGGCGACGACCGTGGGTCCAATCGCCCGAGCCTCCGGTGCCAACGCCTCGGGCGGCCGGCGACTCGCGACTGTCACGTTGATGTTTTTACGGGCGAAGGCGTGGGCGAGAGCCTGACCTATCTTTCCGAACCCTACGATTGCATAGCTCATCATGTTCTCCGATCTGGTGTTAGTCATCATGGAGTGACCGGCTCCCTGCGCTTGCCGTGGGTTAAGCTGTGAGCCAAGCAGGATCACAGTTCAGAGCCACAAGCGGAGAGGAACCGGTCATGAAGGAAAAGGTACGATTTTTAGGCTTGGATGTCCATGCCGAAACGATTACCGTTGCGATAGCCGAGCCGGATGGCGAAGTACGCAGCCTGGGAACGATCGCCAACCGCGCTGAGTCGATTCGCAAGATGATCAAAAAGTTGGGGCCGGCCGAGCAGTTGAAGGCTTGCTATGAAGCCGGTCCGACGGGCTACGTGCTTTATTGGCAGTTGGCCGAGTTGGGCGTTGCTTGCGAAGTGATCGCGCCGACGCTAGTGCCGATGAAGGCGGGCGACCGAGTGAAAACGGACCGCCGCGATGCCGAGCGATTGGCGCGCAGTTACCGGTCCGGGGATCTGACGGCGGTGTGGGTTCCAGACGAATGCTCCGAAGCGCTGCGCGATCTGGTGCGGGCGCGCGAGGCGGCCAAGCAGGATCAGTTGCGGGCGCGGCACCGGCTAGCCAAGTTTCTGCTGCGCGTGGGCCGGCGGCCTGCGGCGGGGATGAAGGCGTGGACGGCACCCTACATGGCCTGGGTGCGGCAGGTTCGGTTTGCGCAAGTGGCGCGCGAGGCCACGATGCTGGATTATCTGCACGAGGTCGATCACATGGCTGCGCGTGTCAAGCGCCTGGAGCAAGCGATCACGGAAGCTGTGAAGCTGGCTGCGCCCGCAGTGCAGGAGGTGGTCAGAAGCTTGCAGGCTTTGCGCGGTATCGCGGAGATTTCGGCGGTGACGATCGCGGCCGAGTTAGGCAGCGTCACACGCTTCGACACGGCACGGCAATTGATGGGTTACAGCGGCGCGGTTCCCAGCGAAAACTCCCGCGGGAAACGAACGCAACGTGGCAACATCACCAAGACAGGCAACGCGCATCTGCGGCGCATCGCGGTTGAAGCGGCCTGGAGTTATCGACTGCGGCCAGGCATTGGGCCTGCGCTGCGCAAGCGACAAGAAGGAGTTCCGGAAGAGATCAAGGAGATCGCCTGGAAGGCGCAGGTCCGGCTCACGAAACGCTATGCCCGGCTGGCGGCCGCAGGCAAGGACCAACGCAAGATCGTCACCGCCGTGGGGCGCGAACTGCTGGGCTTCATCTGGGCCATCGGAGTCAAGGCGGAAGCGGCCAGCGAGCTGCGAACGGCGGCCTGACAAAGAGCAAGAACAAAAGCAAAAACTTTCCAAAGAATGAAAAAACAAAAACCTGACCAATGAACAGCATCGCCCAATTCGAGAACAAGGCCAGCCGCAGCCGGAGCAAGCACGAAGGAGAATCCTCGCAAGTTCTATGCGACAGGCTCAGCCGGACTCGCGACCTTAGTCAGAGGCAGCTCCCGACGGATCAAGATTATGCGGTTTCGACCCGCGAATATCAGACTGATCAATCGTCGCTACTACCTGCCCGGCTGCTGCTGGCCCTGTTCTCGAACAGCGACAAAAGCAAAAACAACAGCAAAAACAACCCCACAGATTCGCAGGAATTGACAGGGTCACTCCATATCAGAAC
>Ga0255356_1002634_pt1 | contig 10098 bp, 10 predicted proteins | sample HBST100metaG_FD_189944 | JGI IMG/M metagenome (GOLD analysis project Ga0255356, IMG submission 189944) | Peat soil microbial communities from Stordalen Mire, Sweden - H.B.S.T100 | ecosystem: Environmental > Terrestrial > Soil > Wetlands > Peat | place: Sweden: Norrbotten County, Stordalen Mire... | reverse complement strand
CTTGTATAGTCCTGTTTGCAAATTGGGGCATGCGGTGCGGCGCGTCAACCTAAAATGCGGTTCACCGTCGTTGAAACTTCCTCATCGGCGCGGATCTCCCCGATCAGCCCCGGCAGCTCCATCGGGGTGTCGGCGGTGTAGGGCGCTTCTGCCCGGCCATAGCCCCAACTCACGAAAATGCTTGGCAGCCCCAGCCCGGTCGCGGCCAGAATATCGTTCTCATGGTCGCCTATCATCACCGCCTCCCGCGCTGCCAATTCGTCCAGCGCGGCAGCCAGATGCCGCGGGTCTGGTTTGCGGTAAGGGGTGGAGTCGCCGCCGACAACGGCGCCAAAGAACGGGCTGAGGCCCAGCACGTCCAGAATCCGGCGCGTGGGGCCGATGGGCTTGTTGGTGCACACGCCCAGGGCATACCCGGCCTCCGCCAGCAGCGCCAAAGCCTGCACAATGCCGGCATAAGGCACGGTCTCCACCACCGGGTTGGCTGCGTAATCCGCGATGAACGCCGCCAGATGCGGCGCCCCCGCCACCGCGCCCCGCGCCGCAAAAGCGCGTTCCAGCAGCACCTTCGCGCCATCGCCGATCATCGCCCGCACCTCATCGCCCGCCAGCGGCTCCAGCCCGTCCGCCATCAGCACGCGGTTGAGCACGGCGGCGATATCGGGCGCGGAATCAATCAGCGTCCCGTCCAAATCAAAGATGACCGCGCGCATGAAATACTCCGCCATAGATTTTGAATTTCCACTCCTTTGACATATGCGCCCCCCCGGGGCTACCGCAAGGAAACGCGTTACGAAGGGTTGAGTCATATGTGTGGTATCGTGGGTGTTGTGGGAGTATCGCCGGCGGCGCCGCTGCTTCTGGATGGCCTAAAGCGCCTGGAATACCGGGGCTACGATTCCGCCGGCATCGCCACGCTGGTGAATGGGCATATCGAACGCCGCCGTGCCGAGGGTAAGCTGAAGAATCTTGCCGCCGTGCTGGAGCGCCACCCCCTCAGCGGCACTATCGGCATCGGCCATACGCGCTGGGCCACGCATGGCGCGCCGACGGAGTCCAACGCCCACCCGCACGGCACCGCCCGCGTGGCGGTAGTGCATAACGGCATCATCGAGAACCATGCCGAGCTGCGCGCGGAGCTGGAGGCCAAGGGCCAGACCTTCTCCACCGAGACGGATACCGAGACCGTGGCGCAACTGCTGGATCTGCTTCTGGCCCAGGGGCTGGAGCCGGTGGAAGCCGCCAAGGCCGCCTTCGCCCGGCTGGAGGGCGCCTACGCCCTGGCGCTGATCTTCGCCGGGCACCCGGAGCTGATCATCGGCGCCCAGCGCGGCGCGCCCCTGGCCGTGGGCTATGGGGCTGAGGAAATGTATCTAGGCTCGGACGCTCTGGCCCTGGCCCCCCTGACTCGCGAGATCGCATATCTTGAAGATGGCGACTGGGTCGTCCTCACCCGCGCCGGGGCGGTGTTCTACGACCGTACCAACGCTGAAGTGGTGCGCGCCAAGAAACTCACCAGCCTGACCGGCGCCTCTATCGGCAAGGGCAATTTCCGCCACTTCATGGAGAAGGAACTGCACGAGCACCCGGTGGTCATCGGCGACGTGCTGCACCGCATGCTGGATGGCGGCGTGCCAATGCTCCCGCCTTTGCCCTTCGACCTCGCCGCCGTGAAGCGCATCACCATGAGCGCTTGCGGCTCGGCATTCTACGCCGGGCTGACGGCCAAGTTCTGGCTGGAAAACCTGGCCCGCGTGCCGGTGGAGGCTGACGTGGCGAGCGAGTTTCGCTACCGCGCCCCACCGATGGAAGAAGGCGGGCTGGGCCTGCTGGTCAGCCAGAGCGGCGAGACCGCCGACACACTGGCGGCATTGCGCTACATGAAGGCCGAGGGCCAGAAAATCCTCTCAGTGCTGAACGTGCCGGAAAGCACCATGGCGCGCGAGAGTGACGCCATGCTGGAGACCATCGCCGGGCCGGAGATCGGCGTGGCCAGCACCAAGGCCTTCACCGCGCAGCTCACCGTGCTGGCGGTGTTCGCGCTGGCCTTGGCGCGGGCCAAAGGCGTGCTGGCCCCGGCGGAAGAGGCGCGTCTCACCTCGGCACTGCTGGAACTCCCCTCCAAGGCGGCGGAAATCCTGCTGGGCGACGAGCCGATCAAGCAGCTTGCCAAGCGCATCGCCGAGGCGCGGGACGTGCTGTATCTCGGGCGCGGCGGGTGTTTCCCCATCGCGCTGGAAGGCGCGCTGAAGCTCAAGGAAATCAGCTATATCCACGCGGAAGGTTACGCGGCGGGCGAGATGAAGCACGGCCCCATCGCGCTCATCGACAAATCCGTGCCGGTCATTGCCATCTGCCCCTCCGGGCCGCTCTTCGAGAAAACCGCCTCCAATTTGCAGGAAGCCGCCGCGCGTGGCGGGCAAATCGTGGTGTTCTCCGATGCTGAGGGGGCGGTAAAGCTGCGCAGCATCGCCACCGAGACCATTCTCCTGCCCCGGATCGACCCGTTCGCGGCGCCAATCCTGTATGCCATCCCGGTACAGATGCTGGCCTACCACGTGGCCGTGCTGAAAGGCACGGATGTCGACCAGCCGCGCAACCTCGCCAAATCCGTCACGGTGGAGTGAGAGCCTGACAAACGCGCCCCCGGTTGTGCGCAGGTTTTAACCTGGCACAAACCGGGGGCATTTCGGGCAAAAATCAAATTTACCGCAGTAGCAGCACAAGCAGGACAATCAGGACCAAAAGCCCAATCCCGCCACCGCCATAACCTATAGGGGATGGCACGTAGCCAGAATAGCCGCCGAAGAAGGACAGCAGCACAAGCACGAGTAGAACAACAACAATAATCTGCAGCATGATTCGGCTTCTTTCGTTATATGATCTTCAAAGTGGACGTCTTGGCGAACTCAGCTTGCTCTATGGCCCGTTGCACTTGAACATGATTGTCTTCGTTCCATCGGGATTCGGCGCGATCTCGGAACTCATCTGAGACTGCCCGCCATTCATGCAGTAGGCCTGAGCATTCCGCTGCGCCGCCAACAGCTCCGCATCCGTTCCATAAGTATAGGTAAGGCTGGAATTCGTCTGCATTTGCTGCGGCGATGGCGTGACCGCTTGCTCGCAATTAAAAACAACGGCCTTGCTGCCATCCGGATTGTCAGAAAAATCCACCGCTTGCGGAACCGCTTGATACCGGCTGCAAAATGCCGCTGCATTCTGATTAACATCAAGCAATTGCTGGTCATTTTGGTATTTATAGGTAACTGTCGGGGTGCTCGACTGCACCTGCACCGGCGCCGTGGTTTGCGGCGCGCATGCGGCAACCGCGAGCACTGCGGCCGCGGACACGGACCGTACGCCCTGCCTCAGTACCCGGTGAATGGTTTCCATCATCTTGAAATATCCCTTTATTTTTAATTCCAAACGAAATTTATCATGGAAATATCAGCAATTTTATAGATCGTACGTTCAGTGCCGCAGCTACTAGACCTTTAACCGTTGAAAATTTACAAGAGAAAGGCTTAGAAACAGAAAAATCACAAACAACCCGCCGCGACTCTTTGAGAACAGCGAGAAGCTCTTAAACCACGGCGCCTGCGGGTTGCAGCGTCAAGCTAAACCCGAAATGCGCAGACAAATCGTACGCATTTTCAACAACGTATAATATAATAAGAAGGCCGCTTACATAAAGCAATGCGATATGGATTTATAAGCTTTTTGTAACCAACTCGCTACCGGCACGAACAAAACCAGCAACCAGGCTGAAGCGCGGCACAGCGGGCGGGTAGTGTGGCCAGAACGCATGTGGCAAGCATAAAAGCTTTGAAGCGCTTCAACACATCAATGACTGAACGGTTAACATTATCTCATCTGTCATGAGGTTTCTTGTCGCTACCCATTCATTTTAAAACTTTCTTTTCGAAACCAGCAAAAATGACGCTCTTCGCAACTGCAATGTAAACGGCGGCTATGTGGTGAATTTTTGCCAAGATTTTGTTTTATTGTTTGAAGTCCGGCCGACTTTCCAATTACACTCGCCGTCAAATAACAAGGAGTGTCCGAAATGCCCTCATTCCAAGGACTCACTGGTCAGGCCCGGATTATCGCACTTCGGAACGGCTATGTTCCGCCTGAGACCCACGCTCAGGAAAAGTTTTACATCGAAGACGGTTGGGTCTTCCGCGAGCACCACGGCAAGTACGTGGAATGCATCTGCCGGAGCGAGGAGGTTCCCTCCATCCAGGCAAATCTACCCGCAGCGCAGCAGCATGGCTGAGGCGCCGGCCATTCCCCGCCCAGCGGACGGGGAATGGGTGTTGAACTCAGTTGCCGACCGGCGAGGCGGAGGAGCCGCCCGGCCCGGCAATCGGCGAACCAGAGCCGATGGTCGCATCCGGATGCAGCGCGATCTGCGGCAAGGTCGGCACGTTGGCGCCGATGCCGGTGTTGTCATTATTATGGTTAAACTTCAGCGGCGCCTGCGCGGTGGTGCCGGCGGGCGGCTTGGCAAGGCCGGTTTTGCTTCTGGTGGAGCCGCTGCTGCTGGCGCTGCCGGCAACATCGCTGCTCTGCGCCAAAGCCGTGCTGCCCACGGCCAGAGCCAGCATGCAGGCCAGTGAAAGACGGATCATACCCATGTGCTCCTAAAGACTATAATGTACAGCCTATATAACTTGCCGCGCGCGCGCCACCACGGCGCAGCGGCATGCCAGCCTCCACTTACCCGCTGTTGCGCAGCGCCGAGGCAATGCCATTGATCGAGATATGCACCCCCCGGCGGATGCGCTCACTCGCCTCCCCCGGCCCGCCCTGGGCGGCTTGGTCGCGGTAGCGGCGCAGCATCTCCACCTGCACATGGTTCAGCGGATCCAGATACGGGAAGCGGTTAATGATGGACCGGCGCAGCGCCGGATTCTGCTCCAGCAACGCCTGCTGGCCGGTAATCGCCAGCAGATGCGCCCGCGTGCGCTCATATTCCGTCCTGATGCGGTGGAAGACGCGCTCGCGCAGCCCCTCATCCTCCACCAGCCCCGCATAGCGCGCAGCGATGCTCATATCGGCCTTGGCCAGCACCATATCCATATTCAGCAACAGGGTGGAGAATACCGGCCACTCCCGGAACATGGATTGCAGCAGCGCCATGCCCCGCTCCGGCCCGTGCGTCTCCAGCAGTTCAGAGACGGCGGTGCCAAACCCATACCAGCCCGGCAGCATCACCCGGCATTGCGCCCAGGAGAACACCCAGGGAATGGCGCGCAGATCCTCGATGCTCCGCCCCTTGGCGCGGCTGGCCGGGCGCGAGCCCAAATTCAGCCCGGCAATCTCGTTGATAACCGTGGACTGCCAAAAATAATCTTCAAAACCAGGGGTTTCATAGACGAGGTTGCGATACGCGGCGAAGGCGCCATCCGAGAGTTCGCCCATCGCCGCCGGAAAGCGCGGGTCCAGCGGTTCGGCTATGGCGGGCTCGGCGGTGGCCACCAGCGTGGCCGAGACCAGCACCTCGAGATTGCGCCGCCCGACCTCGGCATTGCCGTATTTAGCGGCAATAACCTCGCCCTGCTCGGTGAGCCGTATCTGCCCCTGCACCGCCCCCTTGGGCTGCGCCAGAATCGCCTGATAGCTCGGCCCGCCGCCGCGCCCCACGGAGCCGCCGCGCCCATGGAACAGCCGCAGCCGCACGTCATGCTTAGCGAACACCTCCACCAGCCCAACCTCGGCGCGGTACAGCTCCCAGCCGGAGGTCAGGAACCCGCCATCCTTATTACTGTCGGAATAGCCGAGCATCACCTCCTGCGTCTCGCCCCGCCCGGCCAGCAGCGCCCGGTAAAACGGGAAGGAGAGCAGCGCATCCATGCTCCCGGCGGCGGCGCGCAAATCCCCGATGGTCTCGAATAGCGGTACGATGTTGACATCCAGCACCCCCTCCGCCGGGCGCAGCAGCCCCGCCTCCTTCAGCAGCACCGCCAGCTCCAGCATGTCCGACACGCCGTCGGTCTTGGAGATGATCATGGTGCGGATACAGCGCTTGCCGTAGCGCAGATGCGCGGCCCGGGCGGCGTTGAAGATCGCCAGCTCCTTCGCCGTGCCCGCGCTATAGACCACGTGCGGCGAGACCAGCGGGCGGGAGGTGCTCAACTCGCGCAGCAGAATGCCAATCCGGCCGGCCTCGTCCAGCCCCAGATAGCCCGTGCCAGGTGCGGCCACCTCCAGCAGCTCCGCCACCACGCGCTCATGCACATCCGAGTTCTGCCGCATGTCCAGCGGCGCCAGCGTCCAGCCAAAGACCAGCGCCGCGCGCAGCAGGCTGCCGAGCCGCCCCTGCGCCAGCGGCTTGGCGCCATGGCTGACCAGCGAGTGGCTGATCACCTTGAGGTCGGCAACAAAATCCTCCGGCGCGGCATAGGGCGCGGCCACCGCCCCGCGCACCGAGGACGAAACCGGCACCGCCGGCTTATGCCCCAGCAGCGCCTCATGCGTGGCCACCAGCCGCGCCTGGATATTGGCCAGCGCCAGCCGGTACGGCTCATCCGCCCGGTGCGCCGAGCGGTCCGGCGAGCCCTCCGCCAGCGCCAGCAGCTCCGGCGTGACCTTGGCCAGCAGCGCCGCCAGCGGCAGCTCCCGCCGCAGCTTGCGGGTTTCGCTTATGTAGAAGGCCAGTGCCCGTTCAGCCTGCCGCGCGAGCGCCTCGGTCAGCACCGTCGAATCCACAAACGGGTTGCCGTCCCGGTCCCCGCCGATCCAGCTGCCAATCTCCAGAAACGCCGGCAACCCCTCCGCCCCTATCGCGCGCTCCACCGCGGCGTAGAGCTTCGGCACCTCGGTAAAGAATGTCGCCTCGAAGAAGCCCAGCGCGTTCTCCACCTCGTCCAGCACCGAGAGCTTGCTGGTCCGCAGCATGCGCGTCTGCCACAGGGTTAGCACCAGGCTGCGCAGCTCGGTCTCTATCTCCTCGCGCTCCTCGCGCGTCTCGGCCAGCCGGTCGCGCCGATTCAGCAGCGCCGCTATGGCATCCAGATTGTCCAGAATGCTGCGCCGCTGCACCTCGGTCGGGTGAGCGGTCAGCACCGGGGCGATGTAGGCGGTTTGAAAGAATGCCTTGAGCTTGGCGTTATCGTAGCCGTCCGCCCTGGCATGGGCGATGGCATCGGCCAGGCTGCCCTCACGCGGCGGCGAGCCGGCCACCTGATGCGCGCGCCAGCGTCTGGTGTGGTGGTGGTCCTCGGCAATATTGGCAAGCACCGAAAAATAGCCGAAGGCGCGGGTGATCTTGTTGATCTCGTCATCCGAGAGCCCGGCGAGCGTAGCCTCAAGCGCCACCTGCGCCGCCTGATCCTGGTCTCGGTGGAAGCGCACGGCAAGCTGGCGCACAGCCTCAATCAGCTCGTACGCCCCGTCGCCGTCTATGGCGCGGATCGTCTCCCCCAGAATCCGCCCCAGTAGGCGGATATCCTCGCGGAGGGCTTCGTCCATCATTTCGGGGCGGGGCATTTGCGGCAGGGGCGTATCCATACCCGTTATCAAACCATGATCCCGCCGCGCCGCAAATCATTATTTCCGCGCTTGCCGCCGCCCCACCCTCCCCGTACATGGCGGCGCAAAAGGGGAATAACATGGACAGTTTCACAACCGGCCGGCAGCGCGCGCTTGGCATCGAGGGCGGGCATAATCTGCGCGACCTGGGCGGTTACGAGGCCGCCGACGGCCGCCGGGTGAAATGGGGCCTGCTATACCGCTCCGGGGTTATCCGCCATGGCGATGACGCGGCGCGGGCGGCGCTGCTGGGCCTGGGCATCACCGCCATCTGCGACCTGCGCACCCCGCAAGAGCGCGCCCACCGCCCCATGGACTGGCACGACACCGGCGCCACCCGCTACCTCACCGGGGATTACGAGCTGAGTGCCGGCAATCTCGACCAGCTGATCGCACAGGAGGAGACAACGCCGGAAGCGATGGTCCGGGTGATGCAGACCGTCTACCGCGAGCTGCCCTTCGAACAGGCACCGGGCTACCGCAGCCTGTTCGGCCAGCTGCTCACCGGCCGCGTGCCGCTGCTGTTCAACTGCACCGCCGGCAAGGACCGCACGGGCGTCGCCGCCGCGCTCATCCTGCATACGCTCGGCGTAAAGCGCGCCGCCATTGAGCACGACTACACCCTTACCGACGCCGTGATCGGCCGGCTGGAGGCGATTCTGCTGGCCGATGCCCGCTATGCCGGGCTGCAAGCCAAGCCGCGCAAGGTGTACCTGCCGCTGCTCACCGCCGATCCCGGTTACCTCGCCATCGCCTTCGCCGCCATGGAGGAACGCCACGGCACAATCGAGGGGTATCTCTCCGCCGCGCTGGGCGTTGGCCCCGCCGAGACCGCCGCGCTGCGCGGCCTGCTGCTGGAATAGCCGCAAGAGGGGTTTTACAGCCGCAAAAATCCGGCCCAATATTCCCCCATGCCCCAAGACTACGAAAAATCCCTGCATCATCTGCAGGTCGAGCTGGTGAAGCTGCAACGCCACGTCATTGCCGAGGGCCGGAAGGTTCTCATCATCCTGGAGGGCCGGGATGGCGCCGGCAAGGATGGCACGATCAAACGCATCACCGAGCACCTCTCCCCGCGCGACATCCGCATCGTGGCGCTGCCCAAGCCGTCCGACGTGGAGACCACGCAATGGTATTTCCAGCGCTACGTCCAGCATTTGCCGGCGGGCGGCGAGATCGTGCTGTTCAACCGCTCCTGGTACAACCGCGCCGGGGTTGAGCATGTCATGGGCTTCTGCACCGAGCCCCAATACCATGAATTCCTGCGCAGCGTGCCGGTGTTCGAGGCCATGCTGGAGCAGGCATGCATCACGGTCATCAAATACTATCTGGACATCGACCGCCATGAGCAGAAGCTGCGACTGGAAGCGCGCCACAAGGACCCGCTGAAGCAATGGAAGATCAGCCCCATCGATGAAAAGGCGCTGAAGCATTTCGACGACTACACCGAAGCGCGCGACAAGATGCTGCGCCTGACCGACAGCGCCGCCGCGCCCTGGATGGTGGTGCGCGCCGGCGACAAAAAAGCCGCGCGCCTGGCGATTATCGCTGACCTCATCACCCGCGTGAATTATAAGGACGCCACCCCGCACGATATCGACAAGCAGATCGTCTGCCGCTTCGACGAAGCCTGCCTCACCAACGGAATGCTGGCCCGATGAGCAAGGTCCTGGACGCGATCAAGTTCAACGATGACGGGCTGGTCGCCGCCATTGCCCAGCAGCACGACACCGGCGAGGTGTTGATGCTGGCCTGGATGAACCCCGAATCGGTCGAAGAGACGTTGGCTACCGGGCAGGTGTGCTATTTCTCCCGCTCGCGCCAAAAACTCTGGCGCAAGGGCGAAACCTCAGGCCAGCAGCAGAAGCTGGTGGAAATGCGCATCGACTGCGACGGCGACACGCTGCTGCTGCTCGTGGACCAGAAAGGGGTGGCCTGCCACACCGGCCGGCGCAACTGCTTCTACACCGCCGTGCGCAATGGCGAGCTGGTGGAAGTGGCAAAGCCCGAAATCGCGCCCGAGGCACTCTATGGTCACTGATTTGGTACACTCTTGAAGCAAGAGATGATTATGTTGAAATAGAGGACAGATAAAGAAACAGGGGGATTCTCAATGCCGTTCGCCATGCTGAAACGCCGCGCCACGCGCCCGGTTCTTGCCGCCGCCGCCCTTGCGCTGGCGCTTGGGGCAGCATTCGCCAGCCGCCTCGCCATCGCGGATGACGATTCCAACTACCCCGCCGCCTCCCTTGCCGCCCCAACAGACCCGGCGGCACTCATCGCCCGCGGCAAATATCTGGCCACGGCGGCGGATTGCCTGCCCTGCCATACCGGGCCCAACCACGCGCCTTATTCCGGCGGGCTGGTCATCAACACCCCGTTTGGCGGCCTCGCCTCCCCCAACATCACGCCGGACCCGGCAACTGGCATCGGCAATTGGACGGATAAGCAGTTCTACGACGCCGTGCATTACGGCGTCGGGCCGGGCCGCTCCTGGTTCATCTTCCCCAAATTCCTGTACCCGGCCATGCCGTTCACCTCCTACACCAAGCTGTCCTATGC
>Ga0255356_1002631_pt1 | contig 10116 bp, 5 predicted proteins | sample HBST100metaG_FD_189944 | JGI IMG/M metagenome (GOLD analysis project Ga0255356, IMG submission 189944) | Peat soil microbial communities from Stordalen Mire, Sweden - H.B.S.T100 | ecosystem: Environmental > Terrestrial > Soil > Wetlands > Peat | place: Sweden: Norrbotten County, Stordalen Mire... | reverse complement strand
CACAAACACCATGCACCAAAGCCCGTTGTCGTTGCGCCTGTGGGATCGCTTACCACGAATCCCACTGACGACGCGGCGCTCGTCTGGATACCTGCGGGTCCGTTTGTCATGGGGAGCACCGATGCCGATGGTTCTGCGCTCCGCGATGAAAAGCCGGCGCACAAGGTGACGTTGGATGGATACTATATCTACAAGAACGACGTCACTGTGGCGCAGTACCGAGCGTTCTGCGTGGCGACCGGTCGAGCGCTGCCAGCTACATCGTCGTTCGTAGCGGAGGACGATCAGCCGGTGGTCGACGTGTCGTGGGACGATGCGATGGCATATGCGAGCTGGGCGAACGCGGGGCTTCCCACGGAGGCGCAATGGGAGAAGGCGGCCAGGGGGGTGAACGGCATTATCTATCCTTGGGGCAACACGTGGGACCCTGGCAAGTGCGTCAACGCCGTGGGCAAGGATCTTACCACGAAGAGGAGCCCAGAGGCTATCGGATCGTGCCCCGGAGGCATTAGCCCCTACGGCGTGTACGACATGACCGGCGACGTCAGCCAGTGGTGTTTTGACATCTATTACTCGGGATACTACGATGAGTCGCCGTCGGTGAATCCGCTCGGTCCGCAGGACGGGCATGAGCGTGCGGTTCGCGGCGGCGCGTTCGATCTGCCGGACATTGCTAGCTTTCGTGTTGCCCGCCGTCGGCATTTTGCACATACTGAGACAGCCGACGATCTTGGATTCCGATGTGTGTATTCACCTCCGCATGAGTGAGCCGCAAGTGAAATGAAACGAACCTTTGTTCCCGCATTCGTCGCAGTGCTCCTTATCGGTGCAAGCCTGTGCTCGGGCGCGGCACCGTTACTCGCGCAGTCTGGTCGCCTTGCGCTCCTGGGCGTTACGCCAAATGCAACGAGCGTGCAGCGTTATCATACGGTCGAATTGGCGGTCGATGTGACTGCGACGTATGACAATCCGTTCGATCCCGATCAAATTGACATCGTCGGCGAGTTCTCAGGCCCGGGCGGGCGACAAATGCACGTCAACGGTTTCTTAGATCAAGAGTATGTGCGCACCAAGGACTCGAGCGGGAACGAGGTGCTGACGGTGGAGGGGACGCCGATATGGAGGGTGCGGTTTACGCCGGATGCCGTTGGCACATGGAAATATACGGTAACGGCGCGTGATCGTTCTGGCACCGTGCGGTCGAAGGTGGCTGCATTGACTGTGATGCCGTCTGATGATCCGGGCTTTGTGCGCGTGAGCAGCCGAAACCCGGCGTATTTCGCCTATTCGAACGGCACTGTGTATTTCCCCGTCGGGGAGGACATGTGCTGGGGGAACGGCCCGCAAACATACAACTTCGAGACATGGCTGCCTAAGCTTCGCCGCGCAGGTGGCAACTGGATCCGCGTTTGGATGGGAAATTGGAACTGCGGGATCGAGTGGACGGGAAGCGGCTTTTCGGGTCTGGGCGAGTACAACTTGGCGAACGCGTGGAGGCTGGACCGTCTGCTGGATCTCGCCGACGAGAATGGCGTGAAGGTTCAACTGTGCTTTGGCACCTACGGCGAGTTCACCACCGGTGGCTATTTCAACGAGGGGCAGTGGGCCAAAAACCCTTACAATTCGGCCAACGGCGGGCCATGTGCGAATCCAAATGACTTTTGGACCGATCCTGCGGCGCGTAAGCTCTACAGGCAGCGGTTACGCTATATAGCCGCGCGCTACGGCGCCCGCGCAGGGATTATGGGCTGGGAGCTGTTCAACGAGGCAAATGCGCCTGCGCCTTGGGTGGATGAGATGGCCCAATATTTGAAGGGCGCAGGGACGTTCGCCGGCCAAACCGTCGATTCGTACCATCATCTTGTGAGCACCACTTATGGAAGCGATGCCATTTGGAAGCTCAATGACATCGACTACTCCCAAACCCATTGTTACGGCGAGGGCGGAACACCGGATATGACGCCGCAGGTGATTGGCGACGCCGTGGACATGGCCGTCTATCACAAGCCGCACCTCATGGCCGAGTTCGGCATCGACTGGCGGCATCCCGACGCTTTCTACGATCCGGACGGTGTTGGGGCGAACCTGCACGATGGCCTGTGGGCCTCTGTATCGTCCGGAGATGCGGGCACCGCGATGTTGTGGTGGTGGGACAATTATGTTGATCCCAAGAACATGTACCCGCAGTTGACGCCGCTGGCGAAGATTGCCGCGTCATTTCCATGGCTCGCAGAAGGCGGAAACTCGCAGTTGACGTTTGATGCGGTGACAAGGTCGGCGGGGCATGAGACGTTTGTGCCGGTGCTGCTCACGGCGAGCGATGGTTGGGGGCGAGCGAAGGTCACCGACTTCACCATTAACGCGGCGCCGACGCAGAGCAATCCAAAGTACCCGGCCTTTTTGTACAGCGCCGGTAAGCCGGATTTGCGGACAACGCCGGTTTTCAGCACAAACTACGCGGTGCCAGGAGATTTTGTCGTTCACGTGGCAACGGTTTCAAACAATGCGACGCTTGCGGTTCTTGTGGATGGCAACGTTGCGTACACGCATCGCTTCGATGCCGCCCCACCTACAGATGCCAACACGAAGCCCGAATATGTGTCGACGAAATTTGTGGATGAGTACAAGATATATCAGGCGGAGTTCGACTATGACTGCACGGTGCCCATACCCGCAGGGCATCATGAGATTTCGCTGGAATTGACGGCTGGCGACTGGATCGGCATCGGCAGCTACAAATTGACCAACTATCGGAGCAGCCGGTATGCGAACGTGGCGATAACGGGGATACAGCGCGGCAACCGAGCGCTGATCTGGGTGCAGAACAAAGACTACAACTGGCAAAACGTCTACTTAAAGACCCCCATACCAGCCGTAACAGGGGCAACGGCCACTGTTCATGGGTTTGCCGCAGGCCGCTATCGCGTCCAGACGATCGACACGACCACCGGCGAGTTCGGTACTGGCCACGACATTCGCGTCGACCGCACGGGCACGGTCACGTTGCTGCTGCCAGATTTCACCCGCGACTTGGCCTACAACATCCAGCCATCGTGATAGCCCGTGACACGCGCCCGCACCGCCCCAACGCTTTGCACCGCCGGGCGATAGGCGCGGAAAGCATCAAAGCTCAGCTTTGCAAAGAGCACCCCTCGTAGGCATCATGAGCATTATTGCGCTAAAATATCACATTCTGCAAATTATCCGTAAGCTATGCTCCCATGATCAAGATTTCCACGATCGCATCCGCCGTTCTTTTTCTCACACTTGGCATTGCTGCCAGCCCGTCTCGTGTTGCTGCCACCGCCTTGCCTGCTGGGTTTGTGCCCACTGCGCTGCGCTGCGAGTTGCGGCAGAACCCGCTTGGAATTGACAGATTATCGCCAAGCCTGAGCTGGATTTGCTCGGCCGTGTCGGCGGTGCCGCGAGGCGAGATGCAAACTGCCTATCAAATGAGGGTTGCCTCGACACGGGAGGGCCTCAATGGGCCGGCATGTGATCTGTGGGACACCGGCAAAGTGCTCTCGTCGGAATCGTGCAATATCGTGTACGCTGGCAAGCCGCTCGTCTCGGGGCAGGATGCGTACTGGAAGGTAAGGGTGTGGAACAGAAACGGCCAAGTATCGCCGTGGAGCGCGCCTGCATTCTGGAGCATGGGCCTGCTCAGGCCATCGGATTGGCAAGCGCAGTGGATCGCCGATCCTACGTTGGCCGATTGGTACAATCGTCCGCGCACTCCCATAAACTGCTATTGCTCGAATCTGTCGAACGGGGACGAGCATCCAGTATCGATCACACTCGATCTTGGAGCGGTGCATCTCGTTGATGGCGTCAACATTCGACCGGCGCGGCCCAACGGGCTCAGTGGGGACTTTGCGACCGTGATGTACCCCGTGCGATTTACCGTCAAGGCGGCGTCAAGCGCCGATTTTTCGGACGCGCGAGTGATGGTGGACCAAACCGCTGAAGATTATCCCAGCCCGCGCACGGGCGACGTCATTTTCAAATTCGGTCCGTTGTCCGCTCGCTACGTGAGGCTGGACGTCACACGGCTTGGACATTGGGATGCGAACGACTACGGCGTGATGCTTGGGCCGCTGCAGGTGTTCTCCGGTGCCACGGATCTGGCGGTTGGCGCTGCAGTGACCGCATCCGAATCGCAGGAGACGGACAAATGGGGACGCCGATTCCTTGTTTCCGGTGCGCCCAATGTCCAATTCGCGGCAACGCCGAGTGTGTTGGACTCCGGAATGCAGGGCGCGTCCACGTCGCGCGTTCCGTTGATGAGACGCGATTTCACGGTGGATGGGGACATTGCCCGCGCTACCTTGTACGCTTCTGCTCGCGGCTTCTACGAGGCGCGCATCAATGGCCGTAAAGTGGGCGAGGATCTGCTTTCGCCGGGATTCACGGAGTATGACAAGCGGATATCGTACCAAACGTATGACGTGACGCGGCTTGTGCATCGGGGAAGCAACACTGTTGGGGCTCTCCTGGGATATGGTTGGTATGCGGGACATATGAATCTGTTCGACAACGCATATTTCTGGGGATATTTCCCTGAGCTGCTGGCTCAGCTTGATATCACGCTCAAGGACGGCAGGCATCTTGTGGTTGCGAGCGACGGGACGTGGCAGAGCACGTTGAACGGGCCAGTGCGAGGTTCCGATCTTCTTGACGGCGAGGCATGCGACTGCCGGTTGGATATTCCCGGTTGGGACAGCCCGGGCTTTGGCGCTTTGGGGTGGAGCCCCGTGTTCGTCCAGAATCGCGATTCCACACTGTTGTGCTGGGATCAGTGCCCTCCCGTGCGGGACGTTGGCGAGATCGCCCTGAACAATCCCAAGCAGGTTGCCCCGGGCGTGTTCGTCTACGACCTGGGCCAGGAGATCACGGGCTGGTGCAAATTGAACGTGGATGGTGCCGCAGGAACTCGCATCGCGATTCGGTATGCGGAGATGGCAAAGCCAGACGGCGAGCTGGACACCGCGAACATGTGGGGCATTCGGGCGGAGGACGATTATGTGCTCGATGGCAAAGGCCTGAGAACGCTCGAACCGCATTTCACCTATCACGGTTTTCGCTTTGTCGAGGTTTCCGGACTGCCGAGCGCTCCGGTGCCGGGAAGTGTCACTGCGGTAAACATCCGTAGCAATGTTGCGCTGAACAGCTCGTTTGCATCATCTGACGCGACGTACAACAAGGAGATGTCGGCATCACGATGGACAGAGGCGAATTTGTTTTTTGACGTGCCTGCCGGCTGTGCCGGGCGTGCCGAGAGGCTGTCGTGGACGGGCGATATCCGCCCTTGCGTCAACGCCGCGCTATACAACTTCGACAGCGCTCCTTTGTTTGAGAAGTACGTGGTCGATCTGCGGGATTCTCAGAAGGCGACGGGCCAGTTCACCGATATCTGCCCGCTTGCGCTGTTTCGCAACACCTACACATGTGTCGGCTCCCCAGGATGGGCCGATGCCGGCGTCTCCCTGCCTTGGGACGTTTACGTTGCCACGGGCGATAAGGCCATAGTCTCAGAGCACTATCAGGCGGCGCGCAAGTTCGTCGACTTCATACTGAGCCACAACCCCAATCTTCTCTGGGTCAACGAACGGGGAATGAACTGGGGTGACTGGCTAAGCTCTGGGCAGGCGACTCCGGGCGATATTGGGGCGACCGCTTTCTTCGCGCATGACGCCGATATCGTGTCGCGCATGGCCTTCGTGCTCGGGCGCAAGGACGACGGCGAGTACTATCGATTGCTGTTCCTGGCCATAAAAAAGGCGTTCAACCGGGCGTTTGTGGCAAGCGACGGATCGATAAGAGAAAATCGTGTCGCGGAAGCACCGGTAACAAAGGACGTGACCGAGATCGTGCGTGCGAAGATCTTGAACGGCCGCCTTGCATTCACCGTGGACAACGACACTTTGGGAGGCGATCCTGCGGTTGGCAAGGTCAAGACGCTGAAAATGACGTACAAAATAGACGACAAAGTGGTTGCTCAGGAATTTCCCGAGCAGCAGGCCGTGGATATCTCTGCGCCGTCAGGGAAAACGATGACGCTCGTCAGCGCTGTGTATGGCACAAGCACCAGCCCGGCCAGCCCCGACATGATCGGCGTTCAGGGCAGCTACGCGCTTGCGTTGGATTTTGACCTTGTGGACGACTCCGTGCGGTCACTGGCTGTGCAGCGGCTGCGGGATCTTATCCTGCTCGATGGCGGTCATCCTGCCACTGGCTTCTGGAGCAGTGTCGAGCTCTTGCTTGCGCTTTCAAGCAACGGCGCCAACGACGAGGCCGCGCGAATGATGAATCTCACCACAGTGCCGAGCTGGGGCTCTATGGCCACATACGGCAACGGCACATTCTGGGAAGCTATGAACGCCAATGTGCGCAACCTGTCGCTCGATCATTGGACCCACAGTGCGTGCGGCGAATGGCTCTGGCGCAATGTGGCCGGCTTGAGCCCGGATACTGATCATCCTGGATATGCCGGGGTCATTGTCCGTCCCCGCCCCACTGCGGACGTCACCTGGTGCCGCGCGACGTACAATTCGCCACACGGGCCGATCACTGTCTACTGGCATGCCACTGCCAGGGTGTTCACCTTGGATCTCACCGTGCCTATCGGCACGCGGGCCACGGTTTATATCCCAACGGCCAGGCCCGCATCGGTCACAGAAGGTGCCAAGCCGGCAGCAACAGCGCCGGGAGTGACGTTCATGCGGGAAAGCGGGCAATCAGCCGTGTATCAACTGGTGTCGGGCGCGTACCATTTTCAGGCGGCAGCATCCCTTGTAGCGCGCTAGCGTGCTTTGGTCGCTTTTATTCTCGCCAACGTGTCATTTTGCGGCCAGGACGTGCGCAAGCGCATCGATTCGCCCGGTGTCGGGCTTGCCGTTGGGGCCGAGGGTAGGGATCAACCAGCCCCCTTCGTCATTTTCGTTCCACGCGTAGACAATGATCGCGTTGGCAGGGTCTATGTCCCGGTTCTGCTTGGTCCATTGTATTGCGGCCTTCAAATGGGCCGCGATCTGATCGGGAGACGCCGTGGCGCCGTCGATCAACGGCTGTTGCTGCGCCGGGGGAGTTGGATCGGGATGCGGCGTGACATGTATCCAGGTGACCGGATTCTCGAGACGGGGACGCGGGTCCCATCCGGTGCTCACAAACGTGACCGTGCTGATATGGTTGTCGCGGCATGTGTCCCAGTACGAGCTCTGCACAGCTTTGGTCAGGTCTGAATAGGCCCACTGGTCCCAAACGTAACCCGCTCCCTTGGCGTACGACGACACCGCGTCAAATCCAAGTGCCTGCGCGTCGTCATTGTCCTGAACTGGGTGGAAACCCATGAGCACATAGTATGGGCGCTGCAGCCCCGCAGCGATCGCCGCTTGAGACAGCGCGTCAAACTGTGATTTTCCGATAATCTTGGGAGGGCCGAACACAAACAGCAGCGGCCGGTCGCCAAGCACGCGCTGATAGTTTGGGTCTGCAAACTCAGCTACCAGCCGAGGAATCGCAGTGGACGTCCAGCCGTCCAATCCTTGGCCGTCCAGTCGCCCGCCTTCCTCGATAAAGCAGAAACGGATGCCTTTTTTCTCTTTTGCCGCGGTATATCGCTTGAATGCGATAGTAAGCGTAGGGTCGCTCCAGTAGTCTACAAAGGCCCAGTAATCGAGCCCGGCACGACGTGCATAGGTGATTTCCTGATCCATGGTCGCCTGCGAATCGCCGTTGATGGAAACGGTGCCGTCGGCATCGACATGGGCAAAGAACGGCAGGCGAAAGTGGTATTTCGGCGGTGCCAACGTCTTCTCGACCTGCTCGCGCGGAATGGGCGAAACTTGCCCGGCGGGCCGGTCTCCATACCACGCGTCCCAGCGTATTGCGCCAACGATGGGGGCTGATGCTTTGGGCTGAGCAACAGAGGATTTCGACAGAGCCGTGAGCAATGAAATGACACTGAACACGGTGAGCAAAGCTCCCATTCTCCCTAGCAATCCAAAGGACTTTAATATTTTCATGAGCCGGACACGTATATGAAGACGAGTGCTCCCGCCGATATGTTTAACTTCTCCCTTGTACGGAATCTGGCAGCGGATGGGGCGGGGCAACGCCCACTGACACGGTGCATTCGCCGAATAGGGAGAGCGTCCAGAACCGTTCGCGTCGCTTGCGGGTAGACTATGAATGCGTATGTCTTATAGACTGTTAACATTCCTGGTGCGGTGTGCCTGACGGCTGGTTGGCCATTATTCGGTGGATCTGTTTTCCGGCTGGCCTGGTCGTGCTGGCAATGACCTGGCGAAGCGTCATTACGGCAATCATTCTTCCACGTTCCGTGCGGTCCAAGATGGTGTTTTACACCTACAGGGTTACCCGCGCCGTGTTTTCGGCGCTTGTGCGCCTGCGCAGCACGTACCGCGAAAAAGACAAAGTGCTTGCATTGTTCGGTCCCATCCTTCTTCTTGCGATCCTCGTCAATTGGCTTGTCTGGTTTTTGGTGGGATACACCCTGGTCTTTTGGCCCATTGTGCGCGGAGGGTTGTGGAACGCCGTGCTGTACTCAGGTTCAGCGCTGTTTACGCTCGGATCGACGCCGCTTACCCCGAGATATGCCGCACTCGACTACATCGCCGCAGCAACCGGCATGATTGTGATCGCGCTTCAGATTGGCTATCTCACCACGATCTACGGCAACTACAATCGTCGCGAGCTTCAGGTGACCGCGTTGCGCACGCGAAGCGGCGCCCCGGCGTGGGGGCCGCGTGTGCTGGTGCGCCATGTGGAGCTCGGTGCCGTGTCCACATTGCCTGCTTTTTACGCATCGTGGGAGACATGGTCGGCCGACGTGGTTGAATTGCATAGCTGCTATCCTTGGCTCATGGGCTTCCGCTCGCCTGAAATGCACTCGTCGTGGATTACAAGTCTGCTTGCCACGCTAGACTCTGCGGCACTCTACGTTGCACTCGCACCCGACAACTGCCCTGCAGAAGCACGCCTGTTTTTGCGTGCGGGTGCAACGACGTTTCGGGTGCTTGCGCGTATTGCGGTGCGTGGATATGAAATGCGCGCCGAAAGCCCGCAGGATGACAATCCCCCCATCATGTTGCCGCGATTCGAGTTTGATCAGGCTGTCGCCATGTTGGAGAGTGCAGGGTTTGGGATTACCAGGACGGGCGATAGCGCCTGGCTGGTCTTTTGTCGTGAGCGCTCGATATATGAAGCGGCCGCGTACGGGCTGGCGGAGACGCACAACGCGCCATCGGCACCGTGGTCGGGCAAGCGGGCCTTCGTCGATGAATGGGAGGAGATGGCGTGAAGCCAGGCGTTGCCAAGCGGGTCGACATGCAGCCTGTTTCGGAAAAGAGCCCGCGCCCTTCTCTCTGGCGTCTCTTTCAGGTTTGGGCGGGCATCGGCATCCAGTCTTTTGGGGGTGGGTTGGTGACGTTGGCGCTGGTTCGCACGGCCCTTGTCGACCAGGAGCACTGGATTACCGCCGACGAGTTCAACGATAGCTGGGCACTTAGCAGAATTGCGCCTGGCATCAACTTGGTGGCGCTCACAATACTGCTCGGGAGACGTATATGCGGGTTGGCTGGCAGTGGCGTCGCATTGGCGGGCCTTCTGCTGCCGAGTTGTGCCATCACGGTGCTAATGACCGCAGGCTATGCCCGATACAAGCACATGCACGCCGTGCAAGCCGCCGTTTTGGGAATCATTCCCGCAATTGCCGGGGTGGGGTTGGTAAACTCGGTTGACATGGCCCGCCCGCTCTTCCGGCCGCCATCGGCGGGAGGGATCATCGGCAAGACGCTGATTGGCCTGATCATGGTGGCGAGCGCTGTTGCCATGGTGTCCTTTCACCTGTCGGTCGTGCCGATCCTCTGTGGTGCCGGTGTGGTGTATTCGCTCTATCGTTGGTGGCGCGCATCGCGATACGAAGAGCAAGACGTCCCGGACGATGTGCAAGAGGACGACGCGTGAACCTGACGCAGCTTTTTTTAATATTGGTAAAGGCATCGTTCTTCTCAACGGGCGGATCTGGGAACATTGGGACGTTGCATCAAGACCTGGTGGGACGTGGGTGGGCCACTGACCGCGAATTTGCAGAGG
>Ga0255356_1002627_pt1 | contig 10120 bp, 5 predicted proteins | sample HBST100metaG_FD_189944 | JGI IMG/M metagenome (GOLD analysis project Ga0255356, IMG submission 189944) | Peat soil microbial communities from Stordalen Mire, Sweden - H.B.S.T100 | ecosystem: Environmental > Terrestrial > Soil > Wetlands > Peat | place: Sweden: Norrbotten County, Stordalen Mire... | reverse complement strand
ACTTGAACCCGGGCAAGAACTCTGCTTCCGATTCGAAGAGCTCGATCGCCATCTTCTTGATCTCTTCGGGGCTGCACACGGCACTGGTGAGCGGGTCGAGAAGCAGGGCGTAAATGGCGGCTTCTTTGCTTTTTTCGATGCATGCCTTCGCGGCAAGATCGAACATCCGCATGTTGGCGTCGCAAATGGCGGCCATCTGGGGCGGCAATGCGCCGTATCGCGTGGGGCTGACGCCATTGTGGTCGACAAGGCAGGCGACCTCTACACAACCATCGGCAGGTAAATTTGTGATCAACTGGCCTGCGCCGCCGCCTACTCCCACATTGGCGTTGTTCATGACGTTGCCATATATCCGATACGGCACGTCCTTCTCGATCGCCTCAATGATCCACGATCCGTATTCCCATGACCTTTCCCACGACGTCTCCGCTTCGCCGCTGACCAGCTTCATGCGGTGCTCATCGGCGTTCTTCCGCCAGCCCGGCCAGTTGTCGGCGTAAAATGAACTTCCCCCGTCGTATCCGTCACGCGAATACTTCTCCATAATATCCTTGCGCTTCCGGTAATAGGGCAGGTACTCCGAGAGATGACCGCTGGACTCGGTGATGAATGCTCCAAAGTGAAGCATCATGTCCTTGCGCACGAGATCTTTCGCGTCCTTGGGGTCCGACGGGTTTCCTGCAATGTCCTGAACGGCCTTTTCCTTGAGAAGCGGGTACAGATCCTGGCCTTTGTGCTTTAGCTTTGTGAACCATGCCAAGTGGTTGATGCCGGCACAGTCCCACTCCAACTCCTCGTACGGAACACCTGCGCGACCTGCGAGAAGATGACTGGTGCCCTGAACGGAGTGGCATAGTCCGACAACGGGGATCTTGGGCACCGCACGTCCCGCGGACAAGCACATGATGTTCATCGGGTTCGTGTAGTTGAGCACGGTGACGTTCGGACACACACGCTCGGCGTCGCGAAGGATGTCGAGGAACACGGGAACCGTGCGCAGTGATTTGAACAGGCCGCCTGGTCCGATTGTGTCTCCAATGCATTGGTCGATACCGTATTTTGCAGGGATGTCGTTGTCGTGCCTCACACAGGAAAGCCCGCTCACCTCAACACAGACCACAATGTAGTCCGTGTCCGCAAGCACGTCCAATCGGTTTGTGGAAGCAAGCACGGCCCACGACGGACCGCCTTCGGCGGTTTTCTCTGCGGCCATGCGCGATATCACCTTGTGCATCGTATCGAGGCGGTCGGGATCAATGTCCACGAGAGCCAGGACACCTCCGAGGTTGTTCGGAATTTGCATAAGGTCGCGGCATATGGTCGGCGTAAATCCGCTGCCCGCGCCAAGCATTGTCACTTTGATGGGGCGGCGCATGGTTCCCGCCAGCCCGCGAGACTCCGCCGCCTTTGTGTGTGCGGCGTGTCCCTTTGAAACTTCGTTTTCAGCCATAGTTCAGGTTCTTTCTCTTGTAAAGCGTGGTCGTTTACTATTTGGACGGGTTAAAGACCGCGATCTCGTTCAAGCACATCTCGACCGCCAATTTGCTGTCTGTGGGCGTGACGCGGGTCACTTTACGGCCGCTGCACAGCGCGTCGACCACATCGTCGATTTCGTTCTGATAGGCCAGTGCCTCGGGGGCCTCGATGGTCTCCGGCGGCATGTCCTTGCGGAACAAGCGCAGGGGCAAACCATCTGCGGAGTCGAAAAGTATCGTGGCCGATTCAAGAACTAGGCGAAAGGCGTATCGAAACGGGGGATCGTTCAAATCCCAGCTCCCGTGAATCGCAACCGCGAGGCCTGAGTCGTAGGTCCACGCCGATTCGACAAAGGAGCTCAAACCGTCAACGACTGCCCCAGACGCGTTGGCATGATCAGGCTTGCCAAACCACCAGAGGGCCGTGTCGACGTCATGGATATGCATGTCCAGCACCGCGCCCCCGCTTTCTTGCTCGGTGGCGAGCCAGTTGTTCCATCCCCAAAGCGGCGTGCCGCTGGACCTGTGGAACGACGCGTAAATCGGACGGCCATATTTGCCGCTTGCAATGAGCTCGTGAGTTGCAACGTACTCTGGCCAGTATCGCAGGCAATGACCGATCACGAGCTGTCGCCCGGAATTCTGCGCGGCCTCGATCATTTTGCCGCAGGCGTCCAAGCTCCTTGCCATCGGCTTCTCGCAGACGACATGCTTTCCGGCGTTCAGCGCTGCGACGGAAGCAGGCGAGTGCAATGGGGTGGGCAGGCAAATGTCGACCAGCTCAATATCGTCGCGCGCTATAAGATCGTGCATGTCCGCATATGTGTCGATCCCCGAAAGGTCGACAAGATTGGTCTTGGACGTGTCGATATTGATGCCGATGCGCGACCAATCGCCATCCCGCTTGCGCTTGTCTATGTCGCAGATCGCCACTATACGGGCATTGGGATTGTTCTTGTAGCAATTAAAGTGCATGCGGCCCATGCCGCCGATGCCGATGATGCCAACATTGATCATATCAAACCTCTGGTTTTGCTCAATTGATTAGCTGAGCCCCACGGATAGTTCTGTGCCGGGACGAGAATTCCTTGACGAATGTGGGCACGTCCACTAGAATCATCCTATGTCTTCAAACCTTCCCCTTCCAAGTGCCACATGTTCCGTTTTGTCCGCACTCATCGTTTATTCGATCTTCATGATGGGCAGCTTCAGCCCGGTTGTCGCGGCAGACGCTCCAGGCGCTTCGATACCTGCCCAAGCAGCGACCTCCATGACGTCCTATGAGCGCCGGATAAACACAGAGTGGAAGTTCATGCGAGTGGATGGCAATGAACCGTCGAGCCCAGAATCGCCGACGTTTGACGACACGGGTTGGGAGACCGTGACGTTGCCGCATACGCCGCATATCGAGAAGTACGACGAGACGCATCCATGGCAGGGAATTTGTTGGTACCGCAAGACAATCAAGCCTGATGTTGCATGGGCCGGCAAGAGGGTTGGAATCCAGTTTGGGGCCGCAATGCAGATAGCGGACGTCTATGTCAACGGTGTCCATCGCACTCGGCACCTCGGCGGATATCTGCCTTTTACAATAGACCTGACAGGCGATATAAAGGCAAGTGGCGCCACTCCCATTGTGATTGCTGTCCGGTTGGACAATCGCGACACGGACCAGGTAGCACCTGGCAAGCCAACGAGCGATCTTGATTTCAACTATCCGGGCGGTCTCTATCGCTCAGTGAAGCTGATAGTGACCGAGCCCGTGCATATCACAGACCCCATCGCGGCCAATATCGTGGCTGGCGGCGGGATATTTGTCACCTATTCGGACGTTAGCGACCAAAGTGCCACCGTTCATGTCAAGACGGATGTTGCAAACGACGGTGACGGGCTCGACCACAACGTGACCGTGGTGCAAACACTGATCGACTCGTCGGGAACGGCCTTGCTGTCAACCGTGAGCAACCCGATACTGCTCTCTTCGGGTGACAATCACGAGGTCTTGCAGAGCTTCGTGGTCGATTCGCCGAAGCTCTGGAGCCCCGACCATCCCAATCTCTACACATTGCGCACCACCGTCCAGGTAGCCGGAATCGGTGCGGATATGGAAGACACCACCATCGGAATCCGCTCGTTCGTCCTCGACAACCGCGTTCGTATCAATGGCGAGGAGTTCCATATCGCAGGAACGAATCGCCACCAGGAGTATCCTTACATAGAATATGCGTTGTCGCCGAATGCGGGCCGGCGTGATGCACAGAGGATCAAGGACGGCGGATTCAACCATATCCGCCTGAGCCACTACCCACAAGACCCAGCGTTTCTCGATGCGTGCGACAAGCTCGGCATCCTCGTCCAAGCCCCGGTGCCAGGCTGGCAGATTTTTCCTGAAAACCCATCGTTTGTTACCAGCACGTACGATAATATCCGGCAGCTTGTGCGGCGGGATCGAAACCACCCGAGCATAATCTTCTGGGAACCGAACCTTAATGAGACTAATCCGCCTGCAGACTGGAGCCGCACGGCATGGGAGATCACCCATGAGGAGTATCCTGGCCCTGAGTGCTACACGTTCGGCGACGGTTCGACAGGCCATTGGACGCCAGGATGGGATGTCAAGCATTTCATTCGCGAGTATGGGGACTTCGGATTTGGCGGCAACGAGAGCACGAGCCGCCAAACACGGGGCGAAGGCGAGAAAGCGCAGCTTCAAGAGGCTTGGAACTTCCTCTGGTGCCACAACGCCGACTGGGCGAACTTTGCGGACACGAAGAGCAATTTCTTTGGCGATGCGACGTGGTGCATGTTCGACTACAACCGAGGCTACTATTCCAAGCAAGAGCATTCTGGCATGATGGATATCTTTAGGCTTCCGAAGTACGTCTATTACTTCTTCCAAAGCCAACGCGATCCCGCCCTTCTACGCCCCGATGTGCAGAGCGGCCCAATGGTGTTTGTCGCCAGCGACTGGACGCCCCGCCCGTCACCGTCAAAAGTGATCGTGTTCTCCAATTGCAACGAGGTAGAGCTTTCGGTGAACGGCAAAGTTTTGGCGCGACAAAAGCCAGATTCCGGACCGGATTCGAAATACTCGAACGTCCAAGCCGATCTACATGCCACGGTGGGGCACAATTACGACACCACCGGCGGCGACACGTTCGATGGCGGCAACTCGAGCCATCTCGACCATCCGATCTTTACGTTTCTCAACGTGCCCTATAGCCCTGGCGTTCTCAAAGCTACCGGCATCATCGGTGGCAAACAAGCTGCCGTTGATTCGGTACGCACTCCGGATATACCGAAAGCTCTCACCCTGGAGTTTGACACACAGGGCGTTGCGCTTGCGGCGGACGGTGCGGACGCTGTGTTTCTACGTGTCAACATCGTTGACAAGAACGGCACTGTCGTGCCAGTGAACGCTTTGCCATCGCTCAAGGTGTCCGTTACTGGCCCGGGAAGGCTGATCGGAACAGACCCGATCCATGTCGAGGCCGGCGTGGCGTCGCTCCTGTTGCAGTCTGACAGCACGACACCTGGCACTGTCACAGTAACGGCGTCGGCCGATGGCCTTGGGTTCGCCACTGCGTCGTTTTTGCCCGTGGCACACAGCGAGTATATCAGCCGAACGCCCGCACCGCGTGCGCCGAAAATGGCGACGGCGGTTCACTCTGTTTTTGTCAAACTGACAGGGAAGCCTGTCGGGACGCCGGGGTCGTACGCTAACGATGGCGCAGATATCACGAAGGCGTTCGATGGCGACATTACGACCTTTGTCGATGCGCCCGCAGACATGGGAGGCGACAACTGCTGGGTTGGGCTTGACTTGGGATCGCCCAAAATGATCACAAAGATCCGCTGGTATCCACGAGACGAATGGGCGGATCGAATGACCGATGGAATCTTCCAGGGCAGCAACAGCGCCGATTTTGCTCATCCTGTGGATCTTTACACGCTGCCCGATAAGATCCCAGACAAGCAGTGGGGCGAAACTACCGATATTGAATCGTCGCAGCCCTTCCGTTATGTCCGGTTTGCATCACCGCCCGGTGGTAGCAACAATGTGGCGGAACTGGAGTTTTTCACGTCGCCAGCCTGAGCCCGGGCTCAGCCCGGCTCTGTTCCGCGCCGAATTACCGGCGGTTGTTTGCCGGCTTGCGATGGCAGCGAGGGCTGGAGAGCGGATCACAGTTTCGGGGTTTGCCGGCTTGAACTTGTTCGAGAACATTATTATGACTATTTGCAGAAGGCTCGCTTTACCGTCACTTTTTGCTTTTGTGGCAGCCGCTCTACTGGCTTTTGGAGGGCTGCGCCCGGAGTTTGCCCAAGGCGCCGAGACATGGCACGGGCCGACGTTTCAGGAATTCTCCGGTGTCTGCCAAGGTTCGCCTACGAGCGATTTGAACGGCATCGCCGTGGGATGGGAACGACACGACTTGTATTGGAGCCAAGTAGAGCCCACACAGGGCGAGTGGAAGGAAGACGCCCTCGACACGTGGGGCAAGACCGTGCTCACGTTTGCGGCCCATGGGGTTCATGTCCTCCCTGTCCTCGACTTTAACACGTCATGGTCGTTCGATCGCGGGGCACGAACATGGGAATACAATGGAGAACGATGGCAATCTCAGCCCCGTCCAGACGGAAAATACGACGTCGCCCATTACACGCGCCAACCTGACAACACGTGGAAGCTGAAAGAGACGCAAGTGTGGACGGCCAACGACAAATGGCCGCTCGCGGCGGAGCATGTGCCGGATTGGCAGGAGTACGTCCGCCATGTGGTCTCGTTCCTTCGCAAACCGCCATACAATGTCGAGTACTTCCAGATATGGAACGAGGCGCATCCGTCAAGCGGCTTTTGGGACGGCGACATGGACGATTATATCAACCGCGTGCAGTTGCCCGCCGCTAAAATCATACACGAACTGGGCGGCAAGGTGGTTTACGGGGGATGGCCTTGCTGTGGGGCGCTGGCTGATCTGACGGCACTTCTCGACAAAAACCACGCTTGGTCGAGCATAGATGTGATCGACTGTCATTACTTCCCCGTCAAGGCGTACGACGACTTGCACAAGTCGGCGGCGCTCCGTGGCAATCCGAACGTCCGGATATGGCAGAGCGAGGTCGGTTTCACCACAGACCCGGGCTACATTAGCAATACCTATCCTCGTTTGCTCTGCTGGGCGCTGAGAAACAGGTGGAAGCAAGCCGATCAATACAAGGCGTTCTATTTTGCCGACTGGTCTCCCAACGATCCAAAGGCCTACGGATATGGGCGGACGTTGCACAGCGGCTCCGACCTGTCTGCTCACGGAAAAAGCCTGATGACTCTCGCGTCGCTGCTTGGTGGCGGCGAGATCAGGGCTCAGGACGGAGTGGTCGCGGCTACGCCTCGGCTGGTGACGGATATCGACGAGAGCCGCGAATCGATAGAGGCCTTTCGTGTCGGGCTGCGCGTGGTCGTAGCCGTTCATCTGCACGCCAACGCTGCAGTGCCAGCAAGCGTTGAATTGAATCTGCCGTTTGCGCTACCGTCCATCAAACGCATCGAGCGCGTCGACGCAGCAGGTGAAACATCTGATATCACCGCATTTGGGTCGGTCGCAGGCAAAGGCCAGAGCGTCGTGTCAGTGCCTGCAACAGACGCCCCAGGCAGCGACGCCGCATCGTGGTTCGCCAATGCCAGCATACGAACGTTCTATGTTGCCGTGACGCTGAAGTGACACTTGTGCGCGTATGCTGCTGCCAGCATCTGCGCATTGATCAACCGTCAAATGCCAATCAGGCGCTGCCAGTGATGGCAGCGCCTGATTGCTTGCAACGCGTGATCTCGTTTTGTTGCCAGCTTACTTTGCTTTATTCTTCGCGCCCTTAGCCGCATTCACAGCTTTTTTCTTTGGGCTCTTTTCTACATACACCTTGGTCATTCGGTCGCCGGCTACAATATTCGCAGCAACGGGCAGGCCGCTGACCACTTTGCCGAAGACCGCATATTGGCCGTCCAGGAAGTGCGCGGGGGTTACCACGATATAGAACTGGCTGCCAGCAGAATCGGGGTCCGATGACCGCGCCATGGCGAGCGCTCCTGCGTCATGAACCAGCGGGTTATGAACGCCGTTCTGCGGGAATTCACCCTTGATCGTGTATCCCGGACCGCCCATGCCAAGGCTTGGGTCACCCACCTGCTTGTTCTTCGACGTGGGATCGCCACCTTGGACGATATGACCTTGTCCGGGCCCCGCAAGATCCGTGACACGGTGGAACATCAAGCCGTTGTAGAAACCCTTGTTTGCCAGCTTGATGAAGTTGGCGACGGAAAGAGGGGCATCCTCGGGATACAGCTCGAACGTGATTGTGCCCTTGGTCGTCTGCATCACCACGGTAGGGTGCGACGCGGCGCGTGCCGATGACGAGGCCGTCACCGACAAACAACCGATAAGAATGGCCGCGAGGGCCGCACATGCAAAGCGAAGACGATTCAAATTCATTCTCCTCCCAGACCAGCCGCAGCCTGGACGTTTCGCGCCGAATTGCCGATGATTGTTGGCTGGCTTGCAATGCCGGCGCGTGTTGTCAATTATTTGGCGCTTGTGTGGGATACCAGGCAAGCGACGTCGTGATCGAGTTAGGACGAAGCCATTACGTGGCCGGCGTTTCATCACCGCGATGTTTGAGCGCTGCTTCCACTAGGCCCGCAAACAACGGGTGCGCACGGTTCGGCCTGCTTCGAAACTCCGGATGGAACTGGGTGCCCACAAAATACGGATGCTGCGCCAGCTCGATAATCTCAACAAGCCGGTAATCGGGCGAAACGCCGCAGAAGACCATTCCAGCCTTCGCCATGCGCTCGCGATAGTCATTGTTGACTTCGTACCGATGCCGATGGCGCTCTCCTATGATTTCCGCTTGATAAAGGCGTCCCGCCATGCTCTTCTGGCTGAGCCGGCACGGGTACGAGCCGAGCCGCATGCTGGCACCCTTGTCTGAAACCACGCGTTGCTCCGGGAGCAGGTGAATCACAGGATGCGGGCTGTCCGGCGCGATCTCCTCGGTGTTTGCACCGTCGAGGCCGCAGACGTTGCGGGCAAACTCTATAATGGCCATTTGCATGCCGTAGCAAATTCCCAGGAACGGCAGGCCTGTTTCGCGGGCGTACCGAATGGCCTTGATCTTGCCTTCGGTTCCGCGGGCACCGAACCCCGGGCCCACGACGAGCGCATGAACTCCTGCCAGCTTTTCCGCTATTTGCTCCGGCGTGGCATCGTCAAAGTCTTCGCTGTCGATCCACATCTGTTGCACGCCCGCGTCGTTCGCCACGCCGGCATGCTTCAGAGCCTCTGCGATAGAAATGTACGCGTCGCCATTTGCAACATATTTGCCGACAATGGCCACTTTCAGATCCTTGTGCGTAGGATCCATGATGCGCTTGACAATCTGCCGCCATTCGCCTAAGTTCGGCACACCGTCGGTCAGGCCGAGCCGCTTTATGACAAGATCGGTCAATCCTTCTTCTTCGAAGCTCAGCGGCACCTCGTAGATAGATTCCGTGTCCCTCGCCTCGATGACGGCCTCTTTGTCGACGTCGCAAAACAGGGAGATCTTCTCCTTCATCTCCATGTTCAACGGCAGTCTGGTGCGGCAAATCAGGACGTCCGGCTGGATGCCAATTTCGCGGAGCTTGACCACGCTGTGCTGGGTCGGCTTGGTTTTGACCTCGCCCCACGGCCCGACGTAAGGAATGAGCGTCACGTGAACATACATCACGTTTTCTGTGCCCACGTCCTTTTTGAGCTGGCGAATCGCCTCAAGAAAAGGCAGGCCTTCGATGTCGCCCACCGTGCCGCCGATCTCGGCGATCAGGACGTCAGCGTTGCTGGATTTTCCAAGGCCGATGATTCGGGACTTGATCTCGTTTGTGATATGCGGGATCATTTGGACCGTGGCACCGAGATAATCCCCGCGTCGTTCCTTTTGGATAACGCTGGAGTAGATGCCGCCGGTGGTCACAGTGGACTGAGATGTCAAGTTGACATCCACAAATCGCTCGTAGTGGCCGAGATCGAGATCTGTCTCCGCACCGTCGTCGGTTACGAAGACTTCACCGTGCTGATAGGGGTTCATTGTCCCAGCATCAACGTTGATGTAGGGATCAAGCTTCTGCATGGTCACGGCAAAGCCGCGATTGCGAAGGAGACGACCGAGGGAAGCGGTGGTGATGCCTTTTCCAATCGAGGAAACGACACCGCCGGTGACGAGAATGTACTTGGTGGTTTTGTCCATCTGCCCCGTATTATACTTTACGATGACGCAGGAAGCAAGGCAGCAGCGATGCTCGCGGCAAGAAGGCCCACGTGGGAACAGTGCGAGCTGAAATATAGTTCTTGTATAAACTATATCAAGGGGAGTACCCTGCAATGTCCACAACGACGGGGAACGGCATATATCTCTTAGGGCTGCATCATGTGACGGCGGTGAGCAGCAAGATCAATGAGAACGTCCGCTTCTACACGGAGGCGCTCGGCATGCGCCTGGTGAAGAAATCGGTCAACCAGGACGACACGTCAGCATATCACCTTTTCTATGGCGATGAGATCGGACGAGCTGGCACGGAAGTGACATTCTTCGACTGGCCCCACATATCCGCCAAC
>Ga0255356_1002624_pt1 | contig 10129 bp, 11 predicted proteins | sample HBST100metaG_FD_189944 | JGI IMG/M metagenome (GOLD analysis project Ga0255356, IMG submission 189944) | Peat soil microbial communities from Stordalen Mire, Sweden - H.B.S.T100 | ecosystem: Environmental > Terrestrial > Soil > Wetlands > Peat | place: Sweden: Norrbotten County, Stordalen Mire... | reverse complement strand
GGCCAATCATGCGCCCGCGGAATACCATCATTCCCAAAAATCATTGGACTTGAGTCCAGAGGCAGCTTACGTTTCGGCATATCGCGGCCTTTCCAGGCCGCTGGAGGTGCCGATGATCGTCATGCTCACACCCGCCATTCGGCGCAGAATTGCCCGATGGCGGTCTCCTCACTGGATTCGTCCATTTCTCAGCCTCTTCACCCTGCTCATTGTTTCTCCCGTATTCGCGCATGCACTGAGCAGCTCGCCCTTCGATAGCGGTCTCACCTCTATGCAAACCCTGTTTACCGGAACCGTCGCCAAGGTGGCCAGCCTGATTGCCATTGTGGTGGGCGGCTACCAGTTCGCGCACGGCGAACCGGGCGCAAAGAAAACCCTGGCCGGTGTTGCCGCCGGCACGGGAATCGCCGTGATGGCAACCAACGTTTTGACTTGGCTCTGGGGTAGCTAGCCTAAGCCAGTCATCAAGAGTGAGGGGCGTCGATGCAAACACACACCAATAGCCGGAGAACAAACCGCGTCTACAAGAGCTTGCACAAGCCCCTCACATACCTTGGCGTTGAACGCACGCTGTTCTACTTCGTTTGCGTCGGAGCTGTTGGTGCATTCAACCTCTTCAACAGCTTGGTCGCAGGGCTTGCCGTATTTATCGGCGGATACGCTTTCGGGCGTTGGGTCACGACGAGCGATCCGGCCTTTCTGCGCATTCTCGCCAAGTCGGAACGGTACAAGCTGCGTTATGACGCGGCCAAGCAGAGCGCGCCGCGTTTGGAGGTCCGCTGATGTTGCGTTTGGATAAAGTCATCAAGCCGTGGAAGGAGGCCGCCGCACTCTGCGACCACATCAACCTGTACGGCTTCTGGAATGAGACGACGTTCTTGACCAAGAGCGGCGACCTCGGCATGGTGCTCGGAGTTCCCGGCGTGGACTACGAGAGCCTCGACCACGCCAGCCAGGAGTACGCGGTCAAGCGGCTGGAATCCGCCCTCAAGTCCTTCGGGCAGGGTTTCCACATCTATCAATACCTCTTCAAGTCGAATCGCCCTGATATTCCCTTTGCCAGCTATGACGATCCGGTCGTGCAGGCGGCCATCGAGCAGCGCAAACAGTTCTTCGAAGCCAAGCGCGATCATCTCTATCAAATCGAAATCTTTTACTGCATCCTGCTCGAAGGTCCGCGCTCGAAGACCGGCCTGATGGCCGCTCTGTCGCGCCTCTTCAGCGATCCCGCTGGCGCGGGCGCTGAGTTGAAGGCGCAGTTTATCGGCAACAGCATGAAGACGCTGCTGCGCTCGCAGATCGAGAGCGATCTCGCGCAGCTCAGCCAGCGCGTGCAGGCATTCACGCGCCAGCTTGGCGACTTCATGCAGATCGAAATCATGGGGCAGGATGGCCAGTTCCGCTTCTTCCGCCGCTTGCTCAACTACGATGAGCAGCGCATTGCCGGACGACCGAAGCACACGCAGTTCCTCGATTACCAGGTGGTCAACTCCGATCTTGAAGCCGAGCGCGATCATCTGCGCATAGGCGATCACATCATCCGCGTACTGACCATGAAAGAGGCCATCGGAGAGACGCGGCCTCTCGTGCTCGACGCGCTGCTCAAGATTCCAGGGAACTTCTACGTTGTCACCGAATGGGTGCCCCTTACCGCTGACAAAGCGCGCAAGGAAGTGGATAAACGCCGCCGCCACTTCAATATCTCGAAGACTGGATTCGTCTCGCAGCTTGGCAATAGCGAAACCACAGTGAATCCCCGCGACGTGCTGGTGGATGAGTCGAAGCAGGCGGACATCGAAAACCTTGGCGACTGCCTGCGCGATCTGGGCGAGGGCCAATCGCTGGGTGAGTTCTCGCTGACGATTGTGCTGTACGGCGAGGATAAACGCCAGTTGGATCAACTTGCCGGTGAGTTCTCCGGTGTCTTTACCAACGCGGACGGCAATCTCTTCATCGAAACCTACAACCAGCTTAATGCCTACTTCGCTACGGTTCCCGGCAACTACGCGATGAATCTGCGCCGAATGTTCCTGCTGAATACAAACTATGCCGACCTCAGCTTTCTGTTTACGATTCTGCCTGGCGAGAAAACGAATGCACATCTCGGTACGGAGTACCTCGCCGCGCTCGAAACCGAGAACAGCACACCATACTTTCTGAATCTGCATAACGGCGAAGTCGCGCACACGTTGATTCTCGGAATGACCGGATCTGGCAAATCGTACTTGTGCTGCTTTCTGTTGCAAAACGCGCAGAAGTACGCACCGCTGACTTTCATCTTCGACATCGGCGGCAGCTTTGAATCACTGACAACGATCTTCGGAGGTTCGTATCTCAACGTCGGCCAGGAGGCAAGGGACTTTACCATCAACCCCTTTTCACTGCCACAGACCAAGGAGAACCTGCAATTCCTTTTCAGCTTCTTCCGCGTGCTGATCGAAGGCAACGAGCAGCGTTACCGGCTCGACTTCAAGGAAGAGCGCAAGCTGTGGGATGCCATCGAGCGAGTGTACATGCTGGAGCCCGATCAGCGCACCATGTCGAACTTCGCCAACATCGTTGGCGAGTTGAAGGAGCGCCTGCACCGCTGGACGCGCGCCGGTCAGTACGGCTTTCTCTTTGACAACGCCGAGGATACGCTCTCGTTCTCGCGCTTCCAGACCTTCAATTTCCACGGATGGGGGGATGCGCCGGATGTGCTGGAGCCACTGCTCTTCTATGTCCTGCACCGGGCATCGAATGAGATTGCGGACCCGACAAAACTCTCCACCTTCAAGATGTTCCTGCTCGATGAAGCGTGGTTGTTCATCCGCAACGAGACGATTCGCAATTACATCGTGCAGGCGCAGAAGACGTGGCGCAAGCACAATGCCGCGATGATCCTGGCCACGCAGTCCATCAAGGAATTGCAGGAGTCGGGTATGTTACAGATCGTGTCGGAGAGTTGCCCGACCAAAATCTTTCTGGCCAACCCGGAAATGGACCGCGACGTATACCGCGAGGCATTTCACTTGAACGACACGGAACTCGACCTGATCGCCGGTCTCGTTCCGCCAGGCCAGATGCTCATTCGCAAAATGCAGACATCGAAGAAGGTTCAGTTGAACGTGGATTCCGTCTCGCACTGGACGGCCACCAACAATGCCCGCGACAACCTGAAGAAGCGCGATTACTTCGAGCGTTTCGGTATCGCCGATGGCTTGCGCCATCTGGCCGAAGACTTTCCTTTCCGGCCGCGCACCGCAGCCGGTCTCCCACCAACTCAACCGAAAGGAGCTGTTCGATGAATCTTAAGCCTATTTGCATCGCCGGGCTTGCCCTGGCGCTTACCTCCGTTGCTGCCGTCGCACAGGATGCGTCGGCCCGCACCGTGCAGTATCACTCGCAGGACATTGTCCCTATCCACGCCAAACTGAAGTACACCACGCTGATTGAGGTTCCACCCACGGAAAAGATCATGGAAGCCGCAACCGGCGACAAAGACTTCTGGGTTGTCGATGTGGTGGGCAACTTCTGCTTTGTGCATCCCGCCAAAGCTGGTATCAACTCCAACCTCAACCTCATCACCGACAAAGGCAACATCTATTCGTTCACGTTGCAGGACGTATCCGGCACATCCCAGATGCCGGACCTGAAAGTGTTGATTGAACCTGCCGACCGCTCCTCAATCGTTGCGGCCAGCGGTCCTCCGCAATTCGTTCCCGCCGCGCAATTGGAGCAGTCCAAGCAGCAGCTTGCCGCTCTTCAGTCGCACGTCTCCCAGGCAGTGGATGAATACAAGAGCGCCTACCCAACGGAACTCAAGTTCGATTATGTCTACAAGCGGAACGAAGCGCCCTTTGATATTCAGTCGATCTATCACGACGACAAGTTCACCTACATCAAGACAAATGCGCCGGAGAAGTTTTCTGTCTATGAGATGAAGGACGGCAAGCCCAATCTCGTCACCTATGACCTCCGGGACGGAACGTACATCATCCCGAAGGTCATGGATTCCGGTTATGTCGAGCTTGGCAAGAAAAAGATGGAGTTCACACGCAAAGGATAAACGCGAGGTGCGAGATGGCAGAGCCAATCATCAATTCTCAGAGTAGTGCGCCTACAGAACCGGAGTTGCGCCAGGACCCGCACGAACCAATGGGCGTCTTGCGCAAAAACTTGAAACCGCTGCTCTATCTTGGCGTGGCGGGACTGGTTATTGCGGCGGCTGTCTTTAGCAGCACCGGCAAGAAGACGCCCGCGCAGCAGGCAGCGGCGCAACATGAACCGCCGCAGCCGATGGTGCAGGACAACACCGACAACAACGTGCAGGATCTCAAGAACCAGCTTGCCACGGAAAAACAGCAGAGTACACAGGCTGGCCTTACTCCCGCCCAAACCTCGGCCATGTCGGCATACAGCCCCACGGGACAGCAAACACCGTGTGTCCCTGGCCAAACATGCCCGCAGCAGCAGAACGGCTATGGGCAGGCCGCAGGAGAGCAGCAGCTTTCTCCGGCACAGCAGGAGGCCCAACAGCTTGCCATCAAAGAACGGCAGCTCGCCTACGACTCGCGCTTTGCCTCGAATCTTGTCTATGCACACCAAAGCGATGCTGCTTCACAGCAGCAGGTTTCTCCTGCCGCTGTTTCCGGCCAGCCAGCAAGTAGCCTCGTCGCTTCGCGCACGGCGGGTGATCCACCGTCCGCCACTGCCGGGCAGGCTTCTGTCAAACGCAGCGCGGAAGTCAACATCGATTCCGCTGTTGGCCAGCCGTATGTGATCTACGAGGGGACAACGCTGGATACCGTGCTGATGAACCGGCTTGACGGCGATGCCGTTGGCCCGGTGAAGGTGCTCGTATCGAATTCCGTTTACTCGCACGATCATCAGCACGTTTTGATTCCTGACGGAACCGTTGTGCTGGGCGAGGCCAAGAAAATTGGCTCCGCTGGCTTCGGCCAGCAACGCCGCATGGCCGTTGCCTTCCATCGGATGATTATGCCGGATGGCTATTCGGTCGATCTTGACCAGTTTCATGGCCTCGATCAGATCGGCGCAGAAGGTTTGAAGGATAAGGTCAACAACCACTACCTGCAAATCTTTGGTGCATCCATCGCGCTCGGCATCGTGGCTGGCGCAGCAGAGATTGAACAGGGTGGCGGAACGATCAGTACCAGCGGTTCCCAGGCTTTTACTACGGGAACCGCCGGCAGCGTCTCGCAGTCGGCTACCACGATCCTTGATCGCTTCATTCAGATACCACCGACTATCACCATCCGCGAAGGGCATCGCGTGAAGGTCTACTTCACGCAGGATATGCTTCTTCCGGCTTACGAAAACCACACCATTTCACAGACGTTTTGAAGGAGATATTCATGTACAGCATGGCCAGAATCTTCGCACTTATGACAGTTCTTGTCTTCACACTTTCCGGCTGCCAGAGCCATCAAGCCAAGATCGATGCGCTCCAGAAGGAATACGACCGGCTCGGCCTGCAATTTCGCCAGGATTGCTCTGGAGAAATGCTCAGCCTTCCATCCACGCTGAGTCCAAAGTGTGCCGAGGAAAGCAAGAAAGTCACAGATGCGTGGAACCAGCTACAAGCTGAACGCGCCAAGAAGTAATCACGGAGGAAATATGAAATCCACACTCACGCTCGCACTCGTTGCGGCGGCAGGATTTGTGTTGCCCGCGCAGGCTCAATTCGGCTCCGGGATTGTCTTCGATCCCACGCAATCAGCTCACGCTGTCCAGCAGATTGAGCAATCCAGCCAACTCTACACGACGACAGTAGAGACAACGCGGAACGTCATCGCCGCGTACAACCTTGCGCAGCACATGACGACGCTGCCGCAGACGCTCTACATATCGTTCAGCAACCTCGGGCGTCAGCAGTGGACCACTTTGACAACGCCCGCAAATACCTACGGCAACTCGCTGGTATGGATGAATTCTGCATCCACGGGATACGGCGCTTCGTCGGCCAATCAGACGGCCAGCATTCCGCGCACGGGACAGATTACCGGGTACAGCTCACTGAGCTCTCTCGGACAGCAGTCCATTGCCGCGCGCGGCGCAACGGTCGATCTTTCGGACGCTGTAAACGCCAGCAGCTTGCAGACCATTGGAGCCATCCGCGCAAGTGCCGCGCAGCGTGAATCTGACATCAGTCAACTTGAAGCTGCCACCCACTCTACAGATTCCGCGCAACACACAGAAATGGCGACCTTGCAGCGCATCAATCAGGCACTTCTGATCGAATTGCGCACGCAGCAGGAAACCAACCAACTACTCCAGGCGCAGGCCCTACAGCAACTCATCGGACAAAAGGTTCAACAGGACAACCTCAAGTCGCTCTTTCAGGCTGGCAATAGTTACCAGCAAAACTTCAACAGCGTGACCCCGCAACAGACAAGTTCCGGAACGCAATGGGCATTTCATTACTGAACAGAAGGAGGACGAACATGGATTTTCTCATCCTCATCAAGAACGGCTGCGACAGCCTGACATCAACCGCATCACCATCCATCGACTCGCTGGGGTTGCGGATGGTGATTGCACTCGCCACAATCATGCTCGTCTGGTTCGGCGTGCAAGAATCACTGGCTTCAGCTCAGGGTGGCTCCGGCTTCAACATTGCGAAGTTCATCAGCTTCTTTATGCTGATTACCTTTGCCTACTGCTTTGTGAAGTTCTACGACAGTTCGATTCCTGGCATTGGCTACTCGCTGAAGAGCTTCGTTAGCGGCGGCACAAGCAGTTTGGTTGATTACATCGGAAGCGACTCGACACAGGAAGTGCAGACCACCCTTCATACGGCACTTGGAAAGATCGGAAGCCTTTCTCCGTCTTTTACTGAGCCGTACGCCATGATCTGCACATTCACAGTGCAGGTCATTCTCAGTATCCTGACCGCATTGATCGGCGTCATCATTGCCTATGGCGCTATCGGAGCGGCCGTTATCGGCCTGCTCGGACCGGTCTTCATCCCGTGGATGGTTTTCGACAAGACCGACTTTCTCTTTTGGGGATGGTTCAAGGCATTTCTTGGCTTCGAGTTTTACAAGGTCGTAGCCGCGGCAACCATGAGTGTCATGAGTCACCTGCTCATTACCTATTTGATGAGCGGAGCCAACAATGTTTCAGATCCGCAGAAACTCATTACATTGATGCCGGGCCTGCTCATTCTCTGCATTGTTGCCGGCTTCGTTCTGCTCAAGATTCCCACCATGACCGCGACGCTTTTCTCCGGCCATACTGGAGGCCACGGAATGGGAATGGGCGGTTTGATTACGGCTGCGATTATTCGGGCCGTGTAGCGGTAAGGAGGCAACAAAATGGCGACCATGACCAGATCCACATCAGACATCACCCGCGCAGCGGAGCGGTACTTGGAACAGTACGGCGACCCGCTGGTCATGAATACATACTTGAAGGTGACGATTCTTGTCCTCTGCGCGGTTTGCTTGGCGTTGGCGGCGCTTGCTTACAAGAGTCAGCAAGCGCTTGCCAATATGCACCCCATGATCGTTCGCATCAACGACGTGGGCCGGGCAGAAGCCATCGACTATCGCAACTTCCAATACCGCCCGCAGGAAGCTGAGAACAAATACTATCTCACCCGCTGGGCGGAACTGTACTTCGCGCGCAATCGCTTCACGATTGAACGTGACCAGACAAACGCTCTGTACTTTCTGAACAGCGACGTTCAGCGGGCCGTGATCGAACAGGAACGCAAGGACAATATCATCCAGACTTATGTCCGGGACAGCACGCTCCCGTATGTCGATGTGGAGGTCAAGAATGTGGTTCTTGACGACTTGCGGCAGTCGCCTTATTCGGCGCGCGTCGAGTTCGAGAAGGTGTACACGAATACGGCGGATCATACCGAACTCAAGCGCGAGCGTTGGACAGCCAGCGTGACCTATGTCTTCCGCGACAACGTGCAAAACAATGAGCTGGCGGTGAACCCTCTCGGGTTGACCATTGTCCGCTTCCGGGCCGACCAGGCGTTTCAGTAACTAAGCCACTCCCATAACGAGGTGCTTTCATGTCCACACGCGGCCACAAATCGCGGCAGCTACGCCCTTCGTTTCTTCGCAGACGGCACAACGCGTCCTCAAAGGCGATGAGACAGTATGACCCATCGCTGCAAGCAGTCCTTGTACAGGCGGCAAAGAGACGGTTCCGCGCCACGCGGCGGGGAGTTGGCAAGCCGGGAATACCTTGGTCTATGCGTGCCATGAAGCGTTCATCTTCCCGTTTCCTCCCTTGCTTGTCCGGTCACACGCTTCGGGCTTTATCCGACGCCCGGCGGCACAGCGCCGCTCTGCTTTCCGGACTCCTCTCCCAGAGCGAGTCTGGGCCCCTGCTCCAGAATGCGCGGCTTGGCACTTGGGAGTCGGGCCTCTCGCTCGGGCTTCGCCAACGGGTGACCCGGCCAATCCGGGAATTCAACTTAGGAGACTTCACCATGTATCAGAACCGCATTTCTCTCATCGGCTTCCTCGGCCAAAACGCCACCACCTACACCGCCAATAACGCCAGCTTCATCGTTCTCTCGCTTGCCACCAAGAGTTCGTACAAGGACAAGAAGACCGGCGAGTACAAGGGCCATACCGAGTGGCATCGCTGCATCGTGTGGGGCAAGTTGTCTGAGTACGCAAAGACGCTCACGAAGGGCGCGCATCTGGCCATCGACGGCGAATTGCGCAGCCGCGAGCGCGTGGACAAGAAGACAAGCGCCAAGCAGCGCGTATGGGAAGTGCGCGTGGTTTCGATCTTGAAGCTCGACCGCGCCGAAAAGGCCGCCCCGGAAGAGACGGAAGAGGCAACCGAGGACGTGCCCGAATAGGGCACGTTCGTTTTCACTGAAGGCTCGGTTCACGCCGGGCCTTCAACACTAATGAGGCGCGCTATGAGTTTCGATCTGATCCTTCCATTTCTCCGGCCCATCGAGCCGCTCCTGCTCGACGAAAACATCAGCGAGATCATGGGCAATCCCGATGCCTCGTGGTGGTATGAACGGGACGGAATCATCCACCAGGAAACATCGATTTCCTTCGACGCCGGCAAACTGCGTACCGGCCTCGAAGTCATTGCCAACAACCTCGGCAAGAAACTTGACGAAGACAATCCCTTGCTCCACGCGCAGCTCCCGGATGGCAGCCGCCTTGCAGCGGTCATTCCGCCCGTTGTGCGGCCTGCCCCGGCGCTCGTGATTCGCAAGTTCACCAGCCGCCATTACACCATTGATGACCTGATCGCTCGCGGCACGCTGACGCGACCGCTTGCGGAGTTCCTTGAGGAGCAGATTCGCAGCGGGAAAACGCTGCTTATCAGCGGCGGAACCGGCAGCGGAAAGACCACGCTTCTGCGTATCCTGGCCAACGCGATTCCCGACCACGAGCGCATCGTCGTGATCGAGGATACCTCCGAGCTGGACATTCAGAAGCCGAACATCCTGGCCACCGAATGCCAGACCGATACCTTCAAGACCAGGATCACCTTCGACGATCTTCTGAAGTCAGCTCTGCGCTGGCGTCCAGACCGGATCATTCTCGGCGAAGTACGCGGAACCGAGGCGCGCACGCTGCTCGATTCCTTCAACACAGGCCACTCCGGCTCGCTCGCCACCATTCACGCCAACTCGGCCGCAAAGGCCTTGCGACGCTTTGCGAATCTCGTTCTCCGCAGCAACTCCCAGGCAACCTTTTCGGACATTGAAGCGGAGATCGGCGAGGCTGTCGATTTGGTGATTCATGTAGACCGCGAGCCGGGACGCCGCGTCATCCGCGAAGTGCTGCAATTGAACGGCTATGACCGCAGCAAACAGAGCTTTCAGATGGAGCCGGTATTTCGTGCTGAAAGCCACTCAATCGCAGAGGTAAAGCCATGCTGAAAGCTGCTGTTTCCCGCAATGAATCGGCTTGCATTCGCGTTGCCCTTCAGGCCGACAACGGCACCGGCAATCTCGCCCGCGAGCTTGCTTCGCACCATTCTAAAGAGCACTGTTCCGCCGCTCTTTCCCGCCGGCTTGCGGACATCGTATCGGTTCGCCTTTGGCTTGCCGATGGCTTCTCGATTGCGGACGTTCTCACCATGCTCGAAGTCCGCCGCCGGTTCGAGCTTTCCCCCGCCGTTGCCC
>Ga0255356_1002620_pt1 | contig 10146 bp, 10 predicted proteins | sample HBST100metaG_FD_189944 | JGI IMG/M metagenome (GOLD analysis project Ga0255356, IMG submission 189944) | Peat soil microbial communities from Stordalen Mire, Sweden - H.B.S.T100 | ecosystem: Environmental > Terrestrial > Soil > Wetlands > Peat | place: Sweden: Norrbotten County, Stordalen Mire... | reverse complement strand
CCAAAATGCGTGACCATCGCCGGTCAATCCGCCGGGGCCATGTCGGTAAGCATATTAATGGCCTCGCCACGGGCTAAGGGCTTGTTTCAGCGCGCCATCGGCGAAAGCGGTGGCCTGTTTGAGCCGCTCCAGCTTGCACCAAAATACCTGCTGCCGAACGCCGAACGCGAGGGAGAGAAGTACGCAGCGTCGCTGGGCGCGACCTCTCTGAAGGAACTGCGCCGGTTGCCAGCGACCCTGCTCAGCGGCGACGCCGAGGGAATCGTCCACCCGGTGATCGAACCTTATGTGCTTCCCCTCTCGCCCTATGAAGCCTTCACTTCCGGGCAGCAGAACGATCTTCCGCTGCTCCTGGGCTCGAACGCCGAAGAAGCGTGTTCGCTGGTGGATGTTACCCATGTGACGGCTGCCACGTTCTTGAGCGGCATTGAGCAAAGCTACGGCAAGCTGCCGGCTCCCCTTTTGGAGGCTTATCCGCACGCAACCGACGAGGAAGCGCGGCAAGCGCGGCTCGACCTGGAGCGCGACCTGCGCTTCGGCTGGGATATGTGGACGTGGGCGAGGTTGCAAGCCGGAACCGGGCAGAGACCCGTCTACTTCTATTCCTTCAAGCAGAAGCCGCCGTTTCCGGCTGGCTCAGTGTACGAGGGCTGGGGCGCGAGCCACTTCGCCGAGCTTTGGTATGTTTTCAACCATCTAAACCAGTCGCCTTGGAACTGGACCGTGGCAGATCGGAAGGTGACTGAAGAGATGTCCAGCTACTGGGTCAACTTCGCGAGGTCGGGAGATCCGAACGGGAACGGCCTTCCTCCGTGGCCGGCGTTCAGCAGCGCGGCAAGCCAGGTTCTGTATCTCGGCGATCCGATCACTGTTGGCGGGGTGGCGAACATCAAGACCCTGAAGGTCTTCGATGCTGTCTACGACACAGTGCGCGGCAAGCCGTTTGCCGAGCGTTAACGTGCGTTCAGGATGAGAAACCAGAAAGCCCGTCCTGTTTGCCAGGACGGGCTTTCTGACAGAGAAACAGATACAGCAACCGCGAGCGCTCAGGCGAGATGGTTTTCCTTTTCCGCCAGCGTGATCGCCTCCTCGATAATGTCGAGGGCGACGCTGGCTTCCGGTTCGCTGACGATGAGCGGCGGAGAAAGGCGGACCATATTTTCGCCGCAGCCGAGGACCATCAGACCGCGTTCGAAAGCCAGTTCGACCACGCGATTCCGCAAGTCTCCAGCCGGTTCGCGGGTGGCCTTGTCCTTCACCAGTTCGATGCCGATCATCAGGCCGCGTCCGCGCACGTCGCCCACCAGCGGATGGGTTTGCTTCCAGCCGCGCACGCGCTGCATGATGAACTCGCCCACCTTGGCAGCGTTGGCGACGCCCTCACGCTCCAGAATGTTGATGGTGGCCAGCGCGGAGGCGATTGCCACCGGGTTGCCGCCAAATGTGGAAGCGTGAGAGCCGGGCAGCCAATCCATGATCTCGGCGCGGCTTATGCAAGCGCTGAGCGGCAAGCCGCTGGCGATGCCTTTAGCCGTGCAGATGATGTCCGGCTCGACGCCGGTGTGCTGAACGGCCCACCACTTGCCGGTGCGCCCCATGCCCGATTGGACTTCATCGCAGACCAGCAGAATGCCGTGCCGGTTGCAGATTTCGCGCAGTTCGTGCATGAAGTTGTCCGGGGCGACCACGTAGCCGCCTTCGCCCTGAATGGCCTCGACAAAGATGGCGGCCACTTCCTCCGGCGGCAGAAAAGTCTTGAAGAGCCTGTCTTCGATGAAACGCGCGCAATTCAGACTGAAGGCTTCCTGCGCTTCCGGCCCGCCGGTGCAGCCGCGGTAAACATAGGGGTAGGGAACGTGAGTCACGCAGGGAACCAGAGGCGCGAAGCGCCGTTTCTGCTGTGGCTTGGATGCTGTCAGCGACAGCGCGCCCATGGTGCGGCCGTGGAAGGCGCCGATGAAAGAGATGATGTGTGGGCGGCGGGTGTGGTAGCGAGCCAGCTTCATGGCACACTCGATGGCCTCGGCACCAGAGTTGCCGTAGAAGACCCGATGCGGTCCGGGCATAGGCGCGATCTCCGAGAGGCGAGCGGCCAGATCGGTGAGCGGCTCGTTGTAAAAGTCGGTCCCGGAGATGTGAATCAGCTCGGCGGCCTGCTTTTGGATGGCGGCGACCACTTCAGGGTGGCAGTGGCCGGTGGAGACCACGGCGATGCCTGCCGAGAAATCAAGAAACTCGTTGCCGTCCACGTCTTCCACGCGGCAGCCGCGACCGCGCTTGGCCACCAGCGGATAGGAGCGGGTATAGCTGGGTGAGATGAGCCGGTCGTCGGCCTCGATGGCAGCCTTGGCCTTGGGCCCGGGCAGTGGACAGAGAAGCTTTGGTCCGTATTTTGCGTGCAGTTCTTGATTGGTCATCTTTTTATCTCCTCGACAAATTCGGTTGTGCGGCTGGGCGGCATCGATTCAATGCTCGGGCACGGACCCCACAGGGGATGGGGCCGCCCAGTTCTGTTCGCCCCTGAGGACGAGAAAGAGCAGGCGAGAATTTAGAGGACCGAAGCTAATCGCAGAAAAGGCTGGGACGAGTCAGTGTGGGCAATATATGTAGATGCCATCGCGGGCAGATGATGCGCGCACGCGACCGCGACCAGCGCCTGGCGGCTGGCAAAAGCAACGATTTGGCAACGCGAGTTTGCATGGAATCCCTAGTGGCGTGAGGATAGAACATTTCCTCCTGTTTTGTACAGATCCACTTGTTTCGTGCAGTGGCACCACGGCTCGCGGCTTCCGCGTGTTAGAGCGAAATCAGATGAACTGTATCAAGAGGCGCAATGTGGAGTGGCACTTTTCCCAAGAAAATGCCACCTCGAAAGCCCTCAGGAAGGGCGCACTGACTCTGATTTTGCTCTAGCATGGAATCAACCCATGGCGAATTCTGCGTTTCCTCCGGAAAAGAAAACGGCTACTACTACCTCGATTGTTCTGGCCTTTGCAAGCCTTTACTTCTTCTGGGGTTCCACCTATACGGCCATCCGCATTGGAGCGGCTCAGATGCCAGCGTTGCTGCTGGCCGGGACGCGGTTTCTCATTGCCGGCGCGATTCTGCTGGCCTGGTGCGGCTGGCGCGGGATGCGCCTGAAGTGGCCGCCGAAGACCATGCTGGTGCTGGGCGCCGTCGGGCTGCTGCTGTTGGGCGGAGGCAACGTGGGCCTGGTGTATGCGGAGCGGACCGTACCCAGCGGGCTGGCTTCGCTGGCGCAGGCTGTGGTCCCCCTCTATGTGGCGCTAATTGAGATGGCGCTGCCCGGCGGCGAGCCGCTGCCTGCGCGTGGCTGGATGGGCGTTGTGTTGGGCATCGGAGGCCTCGGCGCGTTACTCTGGCCCTCGCTCCAGAACGGCTTGGCCGGCGACAGCGTGCGTCTGTGGGCCATCGCCAGCTTGCTGGCCGGAGCGCTTTCCTGGACGGTGGGCAGCATCCTGTCGCGGCGCGCGCGGTTGCCGGTGAACATTTTTGTGGCCGCGGCATGGCAGATGTTGATCGCGGGCGCCTTCAGCACTCTGCTGGGGACGGTACTGGGCGAATGGCCGCAATTTCACGTGAACGCGGCGGGAATTGGATCGCTTGCCTACCTGGTTACCGGCGGCTCGCTGCTGGGTTACACTGCTTTCATCTACCTGATCGACAAAGTGCCGATGGCCAAGGTCGCATCGTATGCCTATGTGAACCCGGTGGTTGCGGTGCTCATGGGAATCTTTCTGCTCCACGAGCGGCCGGAAAGAACTGAGTTTGTCGGCATGGCCGCCATCATCGTGGCCGTTTTTCTGCTGACTACCGCGCAGATCAAGGCCAAAGGCGGTCCGCAACCCTGCGACTCCCACTCTGGCGCGGAGTTGGAGCCGCCGCTGGCGGAGTGATTGCGGGCTTCATCGCGAGGCCATTTTGGCAGGCCGTGAGCTTGCCTTCGGATGCAAGGATTTTAACGGCAAGGAGAAGGGAATAATGGTCAGACTTCTGGTTCAATGGCTCTTGAGCGCGGTGGCCCTGCTGGTGGTTTCTCAGATTGTGCCCGGTTTCATTGTGCGGGGGCTGAGTTCGGCGCTAGTAGCGGCGCTGGTCATCGGCCTGCTCAATGCGACGGTCGGATTTTTGCTGAAAATTATTACCTTCCCCATCAGCATCCTCACCCTCGGCCTCTTTCTGCTGGTCATCAACGGATTGATGATTCTGGTGGCGTCGAACCTCGTCCCCGGTTTCCGCGTGCGCGGATTCGTTCCGGCCTTCTGCGGCGCTGCAGTACTGGCTTTGCTGGGGATGATCATTCGCGCGGTCACGAGGCACGCGTAAACAGAATCCGATAAACAACAACGGATTCCATGCGATCTGGCCCAGGGCGGAGGCTCAAGATGAGTGCATCCGTGGTGAAACCCGAGCGCTACTTTACCGGTGGCGCGGCGGGTTGAGCAATATTTCTAGTTGCTGACACGGGCTTGCCACGATGAGCCGATAACTTTTTCGCGGGCTTGGCTTGCGGCGTGGGTGTTGCCGGATGCGTCGCCACCGGATGCGCCACCACTGGCCCATTGAGCGTCTGCGGCGTGCGCATCGCTCCCGCGCTGGAGAAACCGCCCGGCGCGGAACCGTGTGGGGGAGTCGTGATTGCCCTGACCTGCGGGGCTGGCTGAACGCGCGAAGAAATGCCCCATCCGCCGCCGACCACCACAAAGACAATCGCCGCCGCGGCCGCCGTGCGTACCCAGGCGTTCTCCAGCCGCAGCGCCACGGGCCATTGAAGAATCCGTGCCCGGTGTGGCGCTTTATGCAGACCAGCTTCGACCCGCTCCTCAAGCCCCTCGGGCGCGGGAAGGCTGGCGATGAGCCGCAGGGTAGCTTCAAATTCGCTGGAACCGGGATTGACTGTAATTGGGGTATGGGTGGAGGGGTTCATCGCGCACTCCTTTCGTGGTTTAGCAGGCCGGCCATCAGGTTGCGCGCGCGAAAGAGCCGCGATCTGACGCTGGACTCGGTAATTCCCAGCACCGAGGCGATCTCCACGCTGGTCAGTTCCTCGAAGGCCGAGAGCATCAATACCTGGCGCTCCTTGGCGGGCAACTGCTCCACGCAGGAAAGCACGTGCGCATGGTGTTGGGCGGCGGCGGCGCGCTCCTCGGCGTTCAGGCCGCTGGCGGGCAGCACGCGCGCCAATTCGGCCACGTCGTCGGTCTCCGGCCGGGTCTTCATGCGGCGCTTGCGGTCCAGCACGACGTTCCACACAATGCGAATCAGCCATACCCGCTGGTCGCGCACTTCATGGAGCATATCGCGATGGCGCAGCACGCGCAGAAACGCCTCCTGCACCGCGTCTTCGGCATCGGCGGAGTTGCGCAGAACGGAGTAAGCCACACGGTAAAGGGTTCCGGCATACTGGCTCACCAAGGCCGCAAGCGCTGCCTCTTCCGCGTGCTGGCGGGTCCCGTCGTACACAGCCTTGTCTGCGATCTCCATCCAACCTGAGAATACTGCCTGGCACGCGCTCATAGTTCAACAGACGCGCCTGCAAGGGGAAATGCTCGAATCCGCGCCGCGAGGCGCCGAACGCCGGCCAAAACAAAAAAACTCGCGAAGCCCCTGGCTCCGCGAGTCTTTTTGGTTGAATCCGCCTGTATTACTCCTTGGCGCCAAGCTTTTGCGCGGCAATTGAGCCAGCCATGCCGTTCTTGTCTGCATCTTTGATCTTGGCCCATAGTGTCCGGGCCTGATCCGTCTTGCCTTCAGTGGCATAGAGGTCGGCCAGATCGAGTTGCGCCACGGTGGCTGGCACCGTCTCCGATGGCTTGGTGGCTATCGCGTTGTAGAGGTTAATTGCCTCGGAGTCGCGGTTCGCCTGCTGATAAAGGCCAGCCAGGGCGAGCTTGGCCAAGTTTGCCAGATTCCGGTCCCAGGAGCCGGCAGCGGTCTTCAGCTCCGTCTCAGCCGAGCCGGTCTGATTCAACTCCTCGTAGGTGACGCCGGCAAAGTAGTGAGCCTTGGCGCCCTCGGAGAGCCAGCCATACTGGTGTGCTACCGCAACGAACTGCTGATTGGCGGCCTTCGCGCGGTCGCCGGAGGAGGCGTACACTCCGCTGAGGGCCGGGGCGCCAGGCTGCGCCAGCGGCGCATTGTAGGCATCCAGAGCCGCGCCCAGGGCGGTGTCCGCCTTGCTCGAGGACCAGTCCCAGTAAACCAGCGCCCCCGCGCCAACAACAACCACCACAACAGCAACGATGACCCAGCGCGTAACGCCGGAACGGTGACCACTGAGCCAGCTCATGCTGCTCTTTGCTGCTTCGGCAAAGCTGTCTTGTTTCAAGGAATGACGGGTTTTTGTGTCCACGGGGTCTCTTTTTGTCCTTCTTCTCTAGACTTGCAGGCGGATCCGTACGGATGGAGAGCCGCAACTGTAACCCATTCAGTCTATCAGCGCGCGAAGAGGGGCGTCCACCGGGCACTTGCCGTTGGGCGGATGGAGCGGTACGCTGTTCCAATGTATGAAGAGTTTCACGTGACCGACCGCTGGAGCGGCGAAGAGCTGGACTGCCGCTGGAAGGGCACCATGGTGGCCATCGCCACGCGGCACGCCGACGCCGTCGATGTGCGCTTCGACGTGAACGGCAGGCCGATGTGGATTGCCTTGCCGCTGGAGGCGTGGGGGCGTCAAAAACTGCTGACGGGAAAGGTGATTACCGACCAGCTCGCCGCCCAGATCGCTGGCCGGTTCCTCAAGCAATTGGTCCAGGAGGGGTACGACTCCCAGCGCGAGGTCTACACGATGACCGTGGATGAAGTCCTCTCGCACCTCGACGCCGTGGTGGCCGAGGCCAAGGCCCAGGGTGAGATGCCGGCGCTGCCGCTGGGGGCGTGAGAAGCCTGAATCAGGCAGGGAGCTGAAAAGCTCTGCGCCTGCCGCACTCACATTCCCGCCTCCAACTTCGGTCGGCCGGCAATCCAACAAGAATCCGTTGTAATTTATGGCAAGAATGAAGTGCGTCCGGCGACAATGAATTCCAGATGTGTTGGAGAGAGCCGTGCCCGGCAAATTGGAATTGATCGTTGGCACCATGCGGAGCAACAAAACCGCTGAACTGCTGCGGAGAATCGAGACGCGCAGGCAGTACGCCAAACAGTACGTTTTGCTGCTGAAACCGAGCGCCGACACCAAAGCCGCGGTTGGACTGGTGGAAAGCCGGAACCCGCAGGGCTGCGTGAAGATGGAGGCCGTTGAATTTCCATCGGCGGATCCCTGGGCAGTTCTGCCTGTACTGGCCGCCACGGAAAAGCAGATCGGCAAGCGCGTCGAATGTGTAGCCATCGACGAGGGCCAGTTCGTCCAGGATATTTTCGCGTTCACCAAGCATCTGCTGGAGTCAGGCTATGACGTGATGGTCTCGGGACTTGAACTCGATTTTCGCGGAAGGCCGTTCGGCGAAATGATCAATCTCTCTTGGCTTGTGCGCACGTATTCAGGAAATATCACCGAGCTGGTGGCCTATTGCAGTTGCGGGGCCAAGGCGCTCTACCCGCAGCGGTTGATCGATGGGAAACCGGCTCCGTACGAGAGTCCCATCATCATGGCCGGCGATAACTACGAGCCACGCTGCGCGGACCACTTTGTTCTGCCCGGACGGCCGCACTAGGGAGAGGCTGGGGCGGGATTGGAGCGCAGCTTCACCGCGCTATACAGCAGACTCTTGAACGCGATCGCTTCTTCAGCGAACTGAGTTCAGGTTGAAGCGTTTGCGGAACGTGGACTGCTCGATAATGCACACTTCGCCCTTGTTCTCGAATGCACACTTCGCCTTGGTTCTCGTTCAAATCCGACAACTCCCAGGTTTGCCCAGGGCGTTTCAGTCGCTCGACATGGCTTTTAGTCCCGCCTAACTGCCATAGAGCAAAATTGCACAGCGTTCGTAGTTTCGCAACCGCACTATATTTACAGGTGCCCACACCAAAGCGGCGGCAGTGAAGCCAGATCATACGGCTGCGTTCCCCTGAAGGCAGCACCCCTTTCACACTGCCGCTGCCCTTTAGAACTACCCTTCATGAACTGATTCTGTTTGACCTTCTCTCAGAGTGCAATAATGCACAGCTACCTCAATCTGGCTGGGGGTAGAGTCAGACAATGATGAATCGCTTTGTTCGCCGCATTCTTAAACTCGGACCGCTTCTATGGAACCTGGTGGTATCGACTGCCGGCGGCTTCGTATTTATGCGTGGCATACGTTTGGCCGCATCGGGAAAAAAAGAACTGGAGACGGGTTCCTTATAAGCCACTGGCGGGAATCGGCGACGCTGTTTCTTCTGGCCTTCGTCGCGAGTGAAGTAATTGAAATGATTAGGGCGCTTGGCCACTAATCTCATTTGCAAGACTGACTTCGAACCCACTCACGCTTACAGAGTTGATTTTAGGAGCCTGCAATGTCCATACCGAACAGTTCCGTAAATTCGCAACCAAACACCCTGATGCGGCGCGCGTTGCGGCCTCGGGTATTCGGAAAAGAGTCAGCATCCTCTTTGCAACTAATGCCCAGCCGGTCACTTCCAGTCCGGGTAGCGGTGGTTGGGAACCATCTTCCCCGGCAATGTGGAATTGCGACTTTCACGACGGATTTGTGCGATGCAATCACTGCTGAGTATGGACCAACTGGATTGTCGGTAATAGCTGTCAATGACCCCCAGTCTTCATACCGCTACCCTTCGCGGGTGAAATTCGAGATTGCCGAAGGCGACATCTCCTCCTATCAGGCAACCGCCCAGTATCTCAGTGCCAGCAATGCCGATTTAGTGTGCTTACAGCACGAGTACGGGATTTATGGGGGGGACGCCGGCAGCTATGTACTGGAGTTACTGCAGCACCTAACCATGCCAGTGGTAACGACGCTCCATACCGTTCTTCGTCAGCCGGACCTCGACCAGCGATTCGTCATGCAACAGATCGCCGCTCGCTCCGATCGTCTCATTGTTATGAGCGAGTACTCCTCTCGCGTTCTGCAGGATGTGTTTGGAGTTTCAGGCGATAAGATCGACCTGATTCCTCATGGCATCCCCGACTTACCTTTTGTGGAGCCGGATGTTTACAAGGACTCACTCTCACTCGGGGGAAAGGCTGTATTGCTCACGTTTGGCTTATTGTCGCCCAACAAGGGATTCGAGAGCGTGATTCAAGCCCTGCCGCGTATCTTGTCCCGGCACAACAATGCTGTCTATGTGATCGCAGGCGCCACTCACCCGCACGTCAGGGCTCGTGAAGGCGATCGATATCGGGATCAGTTGCAGGTCTTGGCTAAGAAACTGGGAGTTGAGCGAGAGGTGATCTTCCACAACCGGTTCTTCAGCCCCAAGGAAATGGCGGCGATGGTTGGTTCAGCCGACATTTACCTCACGCCTTACTGCCACGAAGCGCAGGCTGTGTCGGGAACCCTGGCGTATGCAATGGGCGCCGGGAAGGCAATCATATCCACTCCATACTGGCACGCGGCAGAGCTGCTGAATGATGGGCGCGGAGCGCTGGTCCCCTTTGAGGATCCAGATGCGATTGCAGCAACGGCAATTGAACTTCTGGACAACGATGCGAAACGCCAGTCCATGCGCAGACAAGCCTACCTTTATACACGCCAGATGGTCTGGAACCGAACAGCGCAGTCCTATATGCGTTCTTTCGTGCGCGCCCGCGTGAATCGCACGCAGCCTGCTCACTTGCGGTTTCCCGCCCAGGCTTTCGAGGAGAGCGTTCCAAGCCAGCTCTTAAGTGCCTGAGCGGTTCTCCGGCTGCGAATGGAGAAAGAATATCTCCATTATTCTCGTGCCCGGTTTACACTTCTTGGGCGACGGGCGTTACAGTCTTGTGAACTGATCCTGGCTCACCGAGAGGCAGCCATCGCAGGTTTCTCGGAGTTGTTCTCCGGTAATTGATCGAGCAGGACCACATTGAGCAGCGACCTGTTTACCTGGATGCGGCCGTTGTAGTTGATCAAACCAAGTTTGCGGAAGCGGTTCATAAAGAAGCTGACGCGGGATCGTGTGGTGCCAATCATCTCCGCCAAGGTTTCCTGCGTAATCGGAGGAATGAAGGTTTCCCGTTCTCCCGGCTTGCCAAATTCCGCCATCAGC
>Ga0255356_1002617_pt1 | contig 10162 bp, 9 predicted proteins | sample HBST100metaG_FD_189944 | JGI IMG/M metagenome (GOLD analysis project Ga0255356, IMG submission 189944) | Peat soil microbial communities from Stordalen Mire, Sweden - H.B.S.T100 | ecosystem: Environmental > Terrestrial > Soil > Wetlands > Peat | place: Sweden: Norrbotten County, Stordalen Mire... | reverse complement strand
ACTTCCTGCTCATCACCCATGACGACATCGTCAACGTCAGAATGAGGTTAAGCCAGAGGGGAACTTGGAACGCTTACCCTTCTCCAGCCGATGGAAATCGCTGCGGTGATTCCCACATTACCCCGCCGCAACTACCACGAGCACGAATACTCTCATAATCCGTCAAACCAAAATGGAGAAATGATACGCGATATCACGCCCAAGTGGGCCAAATCAAACGGTCAAAGTGGCCCACGCCGGATTAGCGAAATCAATATATCTTCTGCAACATTCTTCCGTTATGCCTGAAGCCTACATCTGACCTAATGCGATGCCACGGCCGACTTCTGTGGCACTTGATACGGAGATACTGTCATCGGTTGCGTATCCGGCTCCACTAGCCAAACCTTTCGGTCCCTGTAGTAGCTAAGAAGTTCGAGATTGCTGGCGGCATCCATCTCTCTCGCCCATATAACCTTTGATCCATCGATGTCAGAGGAGTTGTAAACCCACTCGTCCATGGGGTAGTGTGTTGGCGAATAACGCACAATGGCGAGTTGTGAGCCGCTAAGTTGTTCCAGTCGAGATTCCACCTGTGCACGCTCTGTGCCAAAATGACCTGGACCATACCACCAGAGAGTCCATTGCCCCGCAGGCCATTCGGGAGGAGTCATATGAAATGGCTCCGCTAGTACCCGCACCCCTGCCATCACAATGCAGATTGTCACAAGAAGCCGAACCAGGGTCAGGCCGGCAGGCTTCCCCTCTGGTCTCCAAAAGCGAAGGTGATGCATTGCATGCAGGCCCAATGCGTAAAATGCTGCCGTAAACGGAGCCAGATAGTGAGGGATAAGAAAGTTCCCGACCGCCATGCCAACTGCCCATAAGGGGAGACAGAGGACAAGGAAGCGGAGGCGGCGATCCGTGAGCACGCGCCACCCCATGATGAGTGGAGGCAGCAAAGCTGTTCCGGCAAAAAACTTCAGCGTCCAAGTGAACTTCGTCAGAACCTCAGGAGGAAAACCAGAAAAGGCATGCAGCTTGGTGAGACCTATCATCTCTATCTCGCTGTAAAAGCGTCGCATTTCATCATGCCTGTAGTGTGGCATAGGATGCGGTGACTGCCAGATAAAGTACGGCGCAACCGCATACGTATTCCGATCTACTGCGTAGGGTAGTGTAAGGGAGTTACCGAATGCACGATAATCGTAGTATCCCATCCATGCTGCGGCGCCAAGCACCAACGCCAGCGGCGCTGCCGCCCGGCGCAGAAGGATTCTAGCTTCTGGTCGATTCTTCCCAAAGAGAAGCCACCGGCCCAGCACGACAGAAACTGGAAGAAAAAGAAGCACGCCTTCATACGGGCGAGTGAGTGCAAGAAGAATAATGCCCACCGCCATCAGCATCCAGTAGCGAAATCTGGCAGTTTTCATCAGCCGGGGTAGGGCGCCAAGCACCAAGGACCCACCAAAAGCCGCGATTGTGGCTCCGCCAGTAAAGGTATTGACCCAGTAGCTGAAAAGGAACAGGCGCAGTATCGCCAGCACTCCACCAAGCAATGCCCAACTCGGCGGGAGCCATGCCTGTAGCATCCAGCAAATGGCAGCGCACATCAAGGCGCCGGAGATCACGATACCATACCACGGTTGTCCGAACAGGATCTTTCCTGCCGCCATGACTAATCCTTGCGCAGGAAAGTACATCGACATATAAGTTGGCTGCATCGTGATGTGAATGCTTTCGAAATGCGTCCACAGGGCAGGCGTCGGATTGGTTAGCCGCCCGTGTGCAAAAGTGTCCGCTGCCAGTAGGAAGCTGAAATCATTCGGGGAGAATGGTAAGGGAGCTGGGCAAAATGGAAGAATGGCAATGCGCAAGAGAAGCGCGGAGAAACCAACGATTGCGACAGACATCCCCTCCCGTCGCGCCAATCCGCCCAGACATCGCTCAATACGCTGGAAAAATGAGGAACCAAGGCGCGGCCACGCGAAAACCAGTACAGACGCCATCGCTGTAAAGCCAGCCTCAATCACGATCAGCGTGGGACCTGGTTGAAGAGCAGAAAACAGTAGCATATCGGTACTATACCGCGGCCTTGCAAAGAGTTCTGTAGAAACGCTCAAACATCTAAATATGTCGCTTCAACATCGTTAAAGGTTGCAATAAATTCCCCGGCAATGGGCACCCTGCTGATTTATAAGTCACAAACATAGATACAACCCTGAACATAGATTGAAATGCGGGGGAGGGACCACCCCGACAGCTGGCCTGTTTTGCAAGCCTCTCCCGCTAACAGAGAAAAAGTAGCAATTTACACCGTTTAAATCCGCAGTTGTCAAGTTTCAAGCGACGTCACGGAAAATGCGCAACGATGTAACTGTAATAGCCAGCGAGAGCCTTGCCCAAAGTCCCCAAAGTTGCAACCAACGCGACCGCTAGCATAAGAAGGAGCAGGCTGTACTCAACCAAGTCCTGACCCTCCTCGCGCAGCGTGAGGCTTTGTAATCCGGAACGAATTTTCCAAAAAACATACCACATACTGGCAGCCCCGTGGTCAGTCGTGCCACGCTCAGATCGTTGGCGGGAGAGAGTGCACAGAAAGCAACTGCTCTCCATTACGAATCTCTCCCGCAACGGACCGAAGCTGGTGGAGGAGTGAGTTCTCGATGTTGCGACGTTGCTATCGCAGGCATCACTCGATTAAAGTTAGAGCTGATTAGTGATTGAGGTAAACACCGCATTGACGGCAGTTGCCAACGGCTTCAGAGTAGCAACCGCAGCGATCGAAATCAGGAATAGGACAAGGGCATATTCGACCAGATCCTGACCTTCCTCGCGGCTTGTCAGGTCCTGGAACTTCGTATACAGCTTGAGAAGCATGTTATTCATTTGGTTCCTCCGTAGGTTGATTTTCCCAGCTTCAGGCCGGGGCACTCTTTGTGATGCATGTTGTGTGCCAATCGTGATTGAGAATTATTTTCAATATAAATCAACAACTTACAAAACGCAAACAAAAGAGGAACTCTGGATGATGTAAACATTTGTATACACTGCTAGCCGAAGAGACCGGCCTTGTATACATAACCTAAGTTTGCTCATTTGCCGATCGTTTCAGGTCAACGATCCAGCTGATCCTAGTCTGCCCCAGGATGGAACAACGGCGACTGCGTAATTAGACCCTCTATACTTAGGATTATTCTTTGAAGCAATACGGAGACAATGCAATGAAATTCTTTGCACTACTGCTTAGCCCCGGTGTCTTTGCACTGCTTGCCCTGTCCGCATCCGTAGTTTGGATGCTCAAGGACGAAAAGGATAAGACGCGTCCCATTCTTGTATTTGCTCTGGTACTCAATTTGCTTTACCCTTGGCTATTTTCTCGTGTATTGCTTGGTGAAAACGGACTTCTTCCCGGAAAATTCGATTATGTTCTCACACGGATAGACAATTCACTTGGGGTGTCCGCAACTTCAATTGCACTTCCGTTGCAAGGCATCCTCAGAATTCCGCTGCGCGTGGTTTATCAGGCAACTATTCCGATGATGCTCTGCTGGTTCCTGATAACTCACAGCAAGAACCGCCGCTGCTCGTTGCTGATTGCCTATGTTACCGAGCTGCTCATCGGACCAATCCTCTATGCAATCGTTCCCGCATGCGGCCCGATCTATGCCTTTGGCGCTCAATGGCTTCATCCTCCAACGGTGCAGGCAAACCAAATTCAACTCAGCGGAATGCCGAATGCATTCCCCTCTCTTCACATTGCAACGGCGTTTGTGCTCGTCCTTTTTGCTGAACGTAAACTGTGGCGCTGGGTATCTCTGACTTTTCTCGTCGGCACAGCCCTGGCTACTCTCTCGACGGGCGAGCATTATATTGTCGATCTGATCCCAGGGCTCATTTTTGGCTGCTTCGCAGAAAGCTTGGGATACCTCAGAGTGCGGAGTGCGTTGGTTTATCTTGGAGTAGTACTTTTTTGGTCATTCGCAGTCCGGTTTGAGTACCCATTGCTGATTGTCCACCCCGGCCTGTTAAGGTCATTCGCGGCGCTTACCGTTGCATTTGCGATATTTGCGGTGTTCAAAGAGTGGAAAATTCCGGCCGTATACACACCTGAACCCGATATCGCGCGCAAAGAATGATGTAATCGCTGTCATTGCGCTCAGGTTCGAGTCAAGTCTTTATAGCACAAGGCTTTCGCCATTGAAAGAAACAGATGAAAACTCAAGTATGTCACCCAGTTGTGTCTGGGTGTCGCGAATTGTACCTGCCGGAAGTTCCATCACAGAGTGAGCTGACAGACAGGCCGACAGGCGCCAAGAAGGCACCTCGCCCACGAGCTTCCTGATTCGCTTTTTATGGTCTAGATAGACCAAGTCAATAGGGAATCGCATCCAGAAGGTGTGTACAGCTTCACAGGGGCAGATCCACAACCCCTCTCCGGGAGGAAGACACTCGCGCCCCAGCAGCCCCTTATTGCGCTTCGAAGCGCTGTTGGCAACTTCCATGCAAGTAGTGAGCACAGTATTCCGCGTTAGATTTGAAACTCGTAGAAAGATATCCTGGGAAACTCGTCTGCGCGAGGAGAGATATCCTCGCCCCCCAGACATGATCAAGCTGAACGGATTCATGCGGTTGTCTCATGCCTTTCGCGTACCAGTCGCGCGCGATGGACACCTTTGAATAGGGATGTTTCCGGCTGACGCTTAAAGCAGCAGCCGGAAACCCTATTGGACTGGCGTAGCAGCAGGTGAGGCACTAGTACTCGCTCCACTCGATGCGACGCCAAAGCCTCCAGCACCACCTTCGATCACGAGCGGTGTCTCTGGCTTCATGCTGTCAATCAACTTCTCGACAGGCATGGCTGGCGGCGCCGACACTGCGGTGTTGGCCGCGGTCTTTGCATCCGGATTATTCATAGGTATTCCGGAGTTCGGCGGCAAAAACTTTTCCGGAAACTTCAGCGTTGGCGGCGGCGTTCCAGCCGGAATTGGAGACACGATCTCAGGCGTCACAATCACGATAAGCTCTGTATTTGCCTTGGTCTTATCAATCGATTGAAATAACTTGCCAAGAATTGGAATGTCTCCCAAGAAGGGTATTTTCTGGAAGGTCTCCGACTCGGTATTGTCCAGAAGCCCTCCGATGACGAAGCTCTGGCCGTCTGCCAACTCGACCTCCGTCTTCACTTTCCGCGTCGTAATACCTGGAACGACAAATCCGGAGACTTCAACCTCATGTGTAAAATCGAGCGCACTAACTTCAGGTGCTACCTGGAGACGGATTGTTCCGCGAGGAGTAATGGTAGGTATGAAGTTCAGGCGAACACCATACTCTTTGAACATGATTGAGATCGACGATCCTGAGCCACCCGATCCGCCCTGGACGACGGGATAGGGAAATTCTCCGCCCGCCAGAAAACTAGCCTGTTTGCCGTTGGTCGCCAAGACATTCGGCTCCGCCAAGACCTGTGCTCCGATTTTGGTCTGCAAAGCCTTGATGGTGGCTCCCAGATTCAGACCAGGATAGTAGGCAGAGAGGTTTAGCCCATCCGACACGGTTGCCGTAGCAGCAGTTGACCCAGAAGGAAGGGTAATTGATGGCGGCGAGTACTCTCCTGTTGAAATTCCGCCTACAGTATTCCCAAAGCCCGTGCTGTATATATTCATGCCAAGCTGTGATTCTTTGGAGCGGTCGACGCTGATAAAGCGCACCTTAAGAAGAATCTGCTGCTCACTCGCCGGCACATCAACATTAAGAAGATTGACGACCTTGCCACCGGTAGATGCAATCTTCGTCGCACGCGCAGAATTGTCAAGATCCTTTACTGTTCCCCGCAGGAAGATAATGCCATTTTCAGAACTAACCTTCAGGGATTGCCCTGGAAGCTCTGTCTTAAGTTCGCGGCGAATCGAGTCGAGATTATCGTTCAAAACAGCAGCGCTGGCGCGAACAGTCACGTTGAAGAACTGCCGGCCGCCATGCGTGTCCCACACAATCACGCTTGTTTCTCCGGGAGCTTTTCCCTGGACCATGACCTCAGTTGGACTCGTCGGGTGGACGTCGGCTACTTCTGCCAGATTATTGGCAATCCGTTTGATCGGCCACGCTGTATCTACCAGCACGGTCTTGCCCACAGCGACCGAGAGATCATTCGCCGAGTCCTGGTTGGCGACGCCCGCGGATTCAGAAGGAGACGATGAGGTTTGAGCCTGCAGGCCCGTACTCGCGCATAGCACTAGAGACAATGCGCTGAAACATGCAACAGTAATGCCAGTCTTCGCTCTCACTGGTGTCCCTCGGGAGAAGCAAATTTTTCTTGGGTCTGTTTCGAACCGTTGATCACCTCGATGGAAAAAGCCGGAGGCGCAGCTTTGGAAACTCTCTTCCTTGCCACAACAAGCTGAGGTGCTGGAGCAGCCTTCCCGCCTGCAAAGAGGTTACCCATGTCCGTGCCGGGAACCGGCGCAGTCTCTGTATCTAGCGGGTTGCGCAGGACAAGCTGAATCTTCATCTGATTACTGGCCAGGCTAAGTGTCTGGGCCTGTTCCGGGGTGACCAGCAAGTTGACGACTTGTACTTGCTTCGGTTTGCCTTCAGCATCTTTTTGGTATTCGGCTCCAGCCGATAATACCTGGATGTTCTGAAGAAGCGTTCTCGCCTCAGTGCCTTGAGTGGGATTCTGCGCACCAGGGGGTAGGCCCGAGATAAGAACGTCCACACGCATTCCGGGAGTGACAAATCCCGACACGCCCACCACATCATCCACCTTGACCGCACACGCTCTCATGCCTGTAGGAATGGCAGCCGCCAATCCACCGCCGGAGCCGACAGCAGCCAAGCGACTGTCGATAATTGGCTCACCCGCATACAGATCCGAGATGACGCCTCTCCCGATGGCAATGCTCTTGTCCTTCTCGAGAATAACGCCCTTAGGAACTGCTCCCGCGAGCCCGATGGTCGTAATGTTGTCCGCAGTGAGGAGGGTTCCGAGTTTGATGTCCGCCTTAGCCGCGACCACGTTCGTCGTAGCCACAGGCCTTGTCGCTGTCATACGGTTACCAACTAAGCGATAGACCAAGAAGGTGCATGCGGCCGCAATTAAGAAAGCAACGAGAAGAATCGTGAGTAATCTTCGGTTCATTTGGAAGCCTGTTTGAACTGGCTACCCAGCCAGCTTCGCCTTTCCGTCTTTTGTAGCAAATGCTGCGCCCAAGGAGACCACCTTCGATTCTACCCCAAAACGAGAGTCGAGTGGACAGTTTGCTAAGCAAGTTCAAACGCGTACTCAGTGTATTCCCGCGGTGCTTCATGGTAATAGCCTTAAGGGAAGTTGTATGAAGAGGAGGTATCAAGAAAGTTATCGGCCGCAGTCCTCTTACCGATGATTATGGAAGAGGTTATAATTGATATCACGAGGGGGAGCTATCAAATCTCTCTCTGTGTTTTGCAAGACTGAGATTTCTTGGAAGGCAGCCTCTACTGTTAGTTGAGGTCCTGGATGCGCTGAGGGAGGAAATTCTTCCGTTCATGAGCTCTCCCCGTACGATAGCGCTTTTCTCCGCGCAACCGGAACAGAACGAGAAGCCATACTCCTTTGTGGTTTCAATAGTGATGCATTGCGCGGTGATTGCATTGCTCTTTTTTGGAATCATCTCCGCGCCGAAGGTCAAAACCCCAACTCTCGCTGAACGATATGCTGTGCGGCATCTGGACCTTCACACCCTAGATTCTCAAATGCAGCGAGCTGCCAAGCCCGTTGTAAAGCCCGCCATGAAGCAGTCGGTTTTACGGCAAATTGCAAAAGCGGCGCCAGCACGCCAAACACTGATACAACCGGATATTCCCAAGCCCCTGCCGATTACCGTTGATATTCCGCTGCCTACGGTTGTGATCTGGAATCACATGAAGGCTCCGACCGTAACTCTCGTTGCGCCCTTGCCTGAGAAACCAGCTGTTGCTGAAGTAAAGCCTTCCATTCAGCCTCCTAACGAGGAAACGCACCTGGCAGACATCAGCATTAATGCCTCCGAGCTCGGGGCGCGAATTCCGCTGATACTTCCCAGCTCTACCTCACCTGTGATTGTTCACGGACCAGAAACGGCAAATCAGGGGAAAGTGACGACCGCGGCAGGATCCGCACAGCCAACTTCCGCCGCAGTAATGTCGCTCTCCGATCTACGCATGGCGGACGGAGCAGTCACGCTGCCACCAGTAAACCAGACAGCCTCCTCGAATTCATCTGGAGCACTCGCGCCAGGACAAGCTGATGGTTCAGGCGGAGGTAGCAGGACTGGTTCCGATGTGGGTAGCCAGCTTACGGCTACCCACATCGCGCTTCCCAAGGAGGGCCAATTCGGAGCCGTGGTTGTGGGCTCCTCGCTGGAAGAAAAGTATCCGGAGACGGCTAACATCTGGAGCGGAAGGTTGGCGTACACCGTCTACTTGCATGTCGGCCTAGCAAAGAGCTGGATACTCCAGTACTCACTTTCGAGCTACGACAGCGCCTCAGCATCTGGCAACATCATGCACATCGGTGCTCCTTGGCCGTATAGCATCGTGCGGCCCAACATTGCTCCGGGGGCAATCGATGCCGATGCTCTCATGGTTCATGGCTATGTGAATCAGGCTGGCCGCTTCGAGGCGCTGGCCATCGCCTTTCCACCGGCGTTCGCTCAAGCGCAGTTTGTGCTGGACTCTCTCTCTCAGTGGCAATTCAGGCCAGCGACGCAGAACGGAAAAAATGTCAGAGTTGAAGTACTGCTGATCATCCCCGAGATCTTGGAATAAGGTAGCCATTGCAGCTGTGCGACACTACCCAGTTTCATCGTGCTAACACCTCTTCCAGCCCCAGCCCGCATTTCTCTCCAACGGCTGCCACTGTAGTCGAGGGCATTTTCCTGGCGAGGTCACAGGCCTTCCCGACGAACTTCTCTAGAGCCTGTTATGAACTCGCTATCTCGAAACAGCCGCCTTTCCCTTGGAGGCTAAAGCCCTCGATTTTATTGGCAATGTTACGTACGGCCTAAAGGCCGTGCCCTTCAAAACTACTTATTCAGAGGTTTCCCAGGAAAAAGCAATGCGTCCGAGTTGGGAAGCAGAACAGCCACAGTAGGAGATTTTTATATCGATTTGGAACAGTTGGTCGGCATGTGCCATGCATTGGTTCACCTCGGTGCATTGCCAAGGGTAAAGCAAGCAAACGGCGGTGCGTGCCGTGAAGAGGCTATGGTGCACAACACCGTAGTCTTAGAGACACGGGCCTCCGGCGCAGCTACCAGATCACAGACTGAGATGTGCTGGAGAGGGTAATAGCAGATGTTTTGGAGAAGCTGAGAGCGTTGCTTTTTGGCATCAAAGGAACCGACGCAAATGTATATGCCACTGTCACCTTGACGGCCCCTCCCTCACCTTGATTCGTCGTACCTGCGCTCGCACCGGCTGGGGTGAAATACTGCACGGTCACCGTCATCCCAGCAGCACCGGGAAGACTTTGTCCATACGCCGCAACTTGCGCTAATGAGGCTGGGCAGGTGCCATCCGTGATCTGAGGATTATTGCAGTCTGTCCCGCGCACACTAGCCCAGCGGCTTGTTTCTCGAGCGGCTTCAGCGGCGGTACTACGCATGAAAAGCATGACGCAGAACGCAGTTACGCCGAAAAGAAACGCGAAAAGAAGTACAGCAGATAATGCGAACTCCACTATCTCTGACCCCTCTTCGCCGCTGAGATTGCCCCCGTTCCGGCAATCCCGTATAGGAAGTCCAGAATCCTTTGAAAATAGGGAGCGCACCATTCGATCAAGGCGTTTCACCGCCCCATCCATTTTCCGTCGAATTGCATTTCCAGCGGCCATCAGTTCACCAAATTGATTGTTGCGGAATTGTTTATCGTAAACGGTCCAATAAGTCCCTTAAATTTAATCAGGGGCATGACCGTCGATTGCGTGGTCACTGTAACGAATGGCAACACAGTAGTTGGCGAACAAACCGGTACTGTGTTGCCAGTAGTAGCCGCCCCGCCATTGCAGCCTGTGGACATAGTCACGATGAAGTTGGTGCCTGTCTCCTGCATGTTTTGCAGTTCAGGTGAATCGTTTGTTACGGCGGTCGTTACGTTCGCAACTGTGGGAAGCGTAGGCGGCCCAGGACTCTGAGACTGAATGTAGTACTGCGCAGCATAGGCA
>Ga0255356_1002614_pt1 | contig 10173 bp, 11 predicted proteins | sample HBST100metaG_FD_189944 | JGI IMG/M metagenome (GOLD analysis project Ga0255356, IMG submission 189944) | Peat soil microbial communities from Stordalen Mire, Sweden - H.B.S.T100 | ecosystem: Environmental > Terrestrial > Soil > Wetlands > Peat | place: Sweden: Norrbotten County, Stordalen Mire... | reverse complement strand
CTCTGAGCCGCGTCTGCGCGAGCCTTGCCCTCGCGGTTTGCATTGCATTCGTCAAGATTCTTCCGGTCATCGAGCTTATCCGGGCGGGGGCGCGTTCGCATCTGACACTTCTGGCTGCGAACAGGTTTCACGTGCATCTCGACGAGCTTACCAATTTTCTCCTGCCATGGCGTCATGGCAGCCCGTGGCTCGGCACTTGGTTCGTCCCCCATGGCAATTTTTGGGAAACCGCATGTTACGTAGGTGCCGTGCCAGCTTGTTTTGCCATCCTCGGTGTCGTCTGTTGTTCCGAAGAGAAAAGGCGCTCAGTGCTTAGCTGGCTTGGCATTGGCATATTTTTCACATGGTGCTCGCTTGGCGTGCCCGGCGGCCTCTACGACTTGGTATACACGGTAGTTCCGGGTGTCAAGTCTTTTCATGATCCTGCCCGGTTTCTTATCGGCGCGGCGATTGCGATTCCGGTGCTTGCGGCTTCGTTTGTTCATCGCCTTGGAAAAATTGGCCTGGCCCGGCCGGTTTACGGGATATTGGTGATGGCGGTCGTTCTCATATCGGCGGCCGATATGGCGACGTTCGACCGCGTGATCTACCCTACGCGCACGTTGGGCCAGATGCTTTCTCTGGGAAAAGACTGTCCGGTGCTTTCCGACTTGAAGTCGGCACATGCGATCTCGTCGGGCGAAGGGCGGTACTTCATGCCCGATCCGTTCGTAACATGGCCTCTGTTCACCAACAGCTCGGTATATGAGGCGCACGACAAGACTTATCTGCGCCGGTGGATAAACACGATGACGCCGAACTTCGGGGTGCTTTTCGGCATCAACCAAGTCGGCGGCTACGAGCCCGAGGATCGCGCGGACATTGCAAGCATGTTGCTCAAAGCACAACCGCCGCCGAATGGTGCTCCGTCACGTGTTGCCGTATCAACATGGTACATGGGATTTCTTTCCACGGCAGCTCTGAGCACGTATCGGCAGCAGCGCCTCGTGGGAATTCCGGGCCTTGAGCTAACGTACGAGGGCCCGCGGGAATACGTCCAATACAGATCATACTTGTACAGCGACGATTTCCAATTGCCTCGGGCGCGCACATATCGGGCATGGCGCGGCGTTGTGTCGCAAGCGCAGGCGTTTGCGATTTTTGATGGGGCACGAAGCGATTCCGATGCAAAGGAGGCGTTCTCACGTGTGCCTGTGGAGGGCGCAAAGTCTAGCGCCAAGTCCGCACCATTGGACGTCGAACCGGCGACAGTGGTCAGCAATTACCCGGATCACGTGGTGGTCAGCGCTCCCGCGAAACCATATGAGAGGCTCCTTCTGCTTGCGGACACGGCTCATCCTGGCTGGACAGCGAAGATCGGTCAAAGGTCGGTGCCCATCTATCGCGCAGGAGGCGTCTTTCGGGGCGTCTTCCTTCCCGCATCGTCGCATTCGATCATCGTCGATTTCAAGTATGCGCCTGCATCGTATTTGGTGGGTCTCTATGTTACGGCAGCCGCGCTCGGTGCGATTTTCTTCGTGATCAGCACATGCTTTGTTCGAGGCCGACCATAGCAATGTGCTCCCCACTGCGTATAACGCTTGGACGTTAGATAGAGGTATAATCGCGACCAAATTGCCGGTCAGATGATATTTCGGGAGTAACCGTATGAGCATGTGTCGGAGCGTTTCCGTCGTCGGTGTTATACTGGCTTCTATAATCTTGGTTGGAGCAGGCTGCTCTCACAACACTTCTGGGAGCAGTGGTGGATCAAGTAACATAGTGATCGGCGAATATGGCGCGTTGACGGGCGCTGAGTCGACGTTTGGCGAGTCGACGGACCTTGGGCTGCAGATGGCGCTCGACGAGGCAAATGCTTCCGGCGGCATAAACGGCGTAAAGCTCTCGAAGCAGATGTACGACGACGCCGGCATACCCGATCAAGCGAAAATAGTGGTTCAGAAATTGGTGGACCAGGATGGCGTAACTGCGGTCATCGGCGAGGTCGCCTCGTCAAACAGCCTGGCCGCCGCGCCGGTCTGCCAGCAGGCGAAAGTTCCGATGATCACGCCGGCGTCCACCAATCCCAAAGTGACGCAGGTTGGCGACTATGTCTTTAGAACTTGCTTTATAGACCCGTTCCAGGGTGCTGTAATGGCATCGTTCGCGTTCAAGAACCTCAAGGCAAGACGTGCTGCGGTGTTCAAAGACAGCGGCCAGGCTTACAGCACCGGGCTGGCGTCCTATTTTGAAGACACGTTCAAGAAGCTCGGTGGCACGATCGTCATTGACGAGGCGTACACGAGCGGCGCAGTTGATTACCGGTCGCAGCTCGCCACTATAAAAGCAGGGGCGCCAGACGTTGTCTTTGTGCCAGGATACTACACCGAAGTCGGCACGATCGGCCGCGAGGCGCGGGAGCTAGGCATCACTGTGCCTTTGCTCGGCGGCGACGGATGGGATTCGGACAAGCTCTTTGCCGGTGCCGGGAATTCTATGGAGGGATGCTACTTCAGCAACCACTATTCCGTTGACAGCACCGATCCCCATGTGAAAAAATTTGTAGCTGATTTCAAGGCCAAGAACAGCGGTGCCGTGCCGGATGCAATGGCTGCGCTGGCGTATGACGCCACTCGCATCCTCCTCGATGGAATGAAGCGAGCTGGCAAGCCTTCAGATGGATCGTACACGTCCGACGCCTATCGCGCAAAGCTGCGAGATGCCATTGCTGCGACAAAGAGTTTTGTGGGCGTGACAGGCACAATCACAGTTGGGCCGGACCGTAATGCAATCAAGCCTGCGGTTGTGCTAGAGGTCACTGGCCAGCAGTACAAGTATGTTACGACCATAAACCCCCAGGATATACCCACCTGAGCACAAGATGCACCTGCTTTTCCTACAACAGCTTCTAAACGGGATTCAACTCGGCAGCATCTATGCCCTTATCGCGCTCGGCTACACGATGGTGTACGGCATTTTGCGTTTGATCAATTTCGCGCATGCCGATGTCTTTATGATCGGCGCGTACATCACGTTTTACGCCACCAATTGCGCACTAGACGTCACTCATGGTGGCACTAATGGAGCGGCATCGCTGGGTATCTTGCTGCTCGCGGTGCTCGGCTGTGGGGTCTTGGGCGTACTGATCGAGCGGCTTGCCTACAAGCCTGTGAGGAACGCCCCGCGATTGACCCCGCTCATCACCGCAATCGGAGTCTCGCTCTTTCTTGAGAATTTTTGCATGCTGCCAAAGGTTTTCGGAGCGGGCATACAGTTTACGGGCACAATCGTTCCGGGCGACTCGCGCAAGTTTCACTTCGACGGCGTCGAGATCACGTTAAACTCCGTGGTTATTATCGCGGCCACGCTGCTTATCCTTGGCGTGCTATGGTACGTTGTCTCTTGCACCAAGCTCGGCAAGGCCATGCGCGCTGTTTCGTTTGATCGGGACGCCGCCAGTTTGATGGGGATCGATATCGACAGGGTGATATCTTTCACGTTTTTCGTTGGCAGCGGTCTGGCCGGTGCGGCGGCATTTCTCTTTGCCAGTCTCACGCACCATGAGCTTCATCCTGACATGGGGATTATCCTAGGAATGAAGGCGTTTGTGGCAGCCGTGCTTGGTGGCATAGGAAACATTCCTGGAGCTGCGCTTGGCGGCCTGATCATGGGCCTGGCCGAGTCCTTTGTCCAAGGATACGCGCCCGCGATGCACATATCGCCAAGCTATTCTGATGCGGTCTCGTTTCTGCTATTGATTTTCATCCTGTTGGTAAAGCCATCCGGCCTTTTTGGTTCGAGCGCGGTGGAGAAGGTCTGAGCCATGCTAAAGATGGTTCTCCAGTTGGTGGCCGGCATTGTCTTGGTCTTGGCGTGCTGTCTCGCGGACGCTGTCATTTCGGCGCATGCCAACGCCTATGTCATCGATGTGATCGTCAATTGCGGGGTGTACATAATTCTGGCCGTTGGCCTTAACTTGGTTAACGGATTTACCGGGCAGTTTTCAATTGGGGCAGCGGGCTTCTTCGGCATTGGCGCCTATGCTTCTGCTGCTTTGACCGTGTTTGGTCAAACGTCCTTCCTCGCCAGGTTTTTTCACGACGGAAGCCCAGTCAGTCCCTTGGCAGGCGTCATCGTCATGCTGGCAGCATTGCTCGTTGGGAGCGTGTCGGCTGGCTTAGCCGGACTTGTCATTGGCTTGCCGTCACTGAAACTTCGCGGCGACTACCTTGCCATCGTCACCCTTGGATTCAATCAGATCATTGTCGTGATTTTGAACAACATCAATTCAATGGGTGGCCCGGCCGGCTTTAACAGCATCACTGTCCATGACCAGGCCGTTCTGATTCCCGGGTTGACGTCGCTGACATGGGTGTTTGTGCTTGTCGCGGTGTCAATTCTCATGTGCATTCGGATCCGCAGATCTACTCACGGTTTAGCACTTCTTGCAATTCGGGAGGACGAGATTGCGGCTGAGGCAATGGGAGTGCCGACCACAAAGTACAAAGTCGTCGCGTTCGTAATGAGCGCGGTTCTAGCAGGCGTTGCCGGTGTTCTTTTTGCGCACTCGCAGTGTTACATATCACCTAACCAGTTCAATTTTTTGATATCCATCAACATTGTCATCATGGTTGTCCTTGGTGGAACCGGAAGCGTGAGCGGGGCTGCTGTGGGAGCGATTCTCGTGGTCTTGTTGCCCGAATTGCTCCGCTTTGTGGATCAATACCGCCTGGTCATCTTTCCCGCGCTGCTTATTCTCATGATGCTTGTTCGTCCAAAGGGAATATTCGGTCATGAGGAGCTTGATCGAAACTGGCTGCGCGGACAAGGCAATGGCATTAAGAAGCTGATCGGGCGAATTCGGAGGAGCAAGCAGCCTGCAAGTTAGACGTGCAGCGGACGTCACGCGGATCGACGTTGGCTATGCATTGCGGCGGATGGGTGGTGGCCCATCATGCTGACGCGTGTGCGTTGTCGGCAGATGGGACGACGGTGGGCGCGATAGCCAGAAACCGCGACACTGTCCCGACCGTGACATACGGCGGCCGTGATGATCAAAGCCATAACACCAATCACAATGCGTTTTGGGCACAATCTCATATTGAACACTTAGCGTAGTCGCGGCCATGATTATGCTTGAAGCTGATCATCTGTGTCAATGCCTCTCACCTGAAAAGCCAATCGTCCCTGTCAGACTTGTACACGGAGGGTTTCCGATTTCTATTGGACACCTGCGTAGTATAATTGGCGCTATGGATCGGATCACACTTCTTGGGCTCCCAATTGACAGATTGACGATGGATGACGCGATTGCGCGAATAGACGGTTATCTGGCCGGATCAGGTCATCATCATATTGTAACAGCGGACGCGTCGATGTTTGTTTTGTCCCGCGAGGATAGCGACCTGGCTGAGATTGTCCGAAGTGCAGACTTAGTGACGCCTGACGGCATGGGGTTGTTATGGGCCGCTCGGCTGCTCAAGCAGCCTATCGCTTCCAAAGTATCTGGTGTAGACCTTGTAGGCAGGCTGTGCGCCGAATCGGTGTCCAAAGGCTTCCGAATATACTTCTTCGGTGCATCTCCCGGGGTTGCGGAGGATGCAAAAAAGCGCCTTTGTGAGCGCTTTCCCGGTGCCAACGTTTGCGGGGTCCGTGACGGGTTCTTTGCAGCGGGCGACGAAGAGAAAGTCGCCGATGAAATCGCGGCGGCCAAGCCAGATGTTCTGTTGGTTGCGCTAGGGATACCTAAGCAAGAGAAGTTTATTCGCAAATATGTGGCGCGGATCGGTTGTCGGGTTGCGATCGGCATCGGCGGATCGTTCGACGTCTACTCGGGCCGTGTGCAGAGGGCACCCGTCTGGATGCAGAACGCGGGCCTGGAATGGGCGTTCCGTTTGGCGCAGAATCCAAAGAAGCTCAGTAAGGTAATGACGCTTCCCCGGTTTGTAATGCTTGCGTTGCGCACGAAGTTTGCAGGCGCAAAATAGGAGTAGAACAGATGAAATATATGCGGCCAGTAACAGTGATCGTTGCAATGCTGTCGATGGCGCTTCCCGCGGTGAGCGCACCGCCGGCACAGGATGCGTATGTGCGCATGTTGAGCCGAATTCAGTCCACGCACTCGTTTGTCGTGAACATCAAGACCAGCACGCAGCTTATACCGGGCAATGGCGGAAAGCCGATTACGGTTTATGGCGTAGAGATCGTCAAGTTTGTGCGTCCGAACCTGATCAGTCTCGATATCCAACAGGGTGGGGGAATCAAGGTGGTTTCGGACGGCAACAAGCTATACGAATATTCGGAGCTAGAGAACGAGTATTCAGTTTCTCCGGCACCGGCGTCGCTTTCTTCCCATGCGATGGGAGCCCTCCCTCCGGCATCAGATATGCATGATGTTGGAACGGGCATCGTGAACGGCGTTTCGGTGACAGAATTCTCCGGCACGGTCAGCACGTCCCACGGTGACATGCAGGTGACGGTTTCGGTGGGCACGCGCGATGCGTTGCCACATCGCTCTGTGTTTGTGCGTTCTCAGCTTCCTGGGGCGTCGGGGAACAACTTTAAAATGGTTGTGACTCAAGATTACGCCAACGAACAGGTGAACGTCCCGATCGGAAAGGACGTCTTTCGGTTTTCACCGCCTGCCGGTGCATCGAAAGTACAGTCCGTGCGAGGGGCTATGGGCTTAAGCGATCTTGGCGGCCTGTGATACAATAGCTAGTGCGTTTTGAAAATTGAACGGATACCTGGCAGGAAAATCAGGCGGCCAAGAAGAACTGAACATCCAGTAGTTCGGGATGTTGCGGTAAGATTTTTGGTAAGATCAAACCTGAGCTGCCAAGAAAGGGGTTGACTGCAAATGGAGGCCTACTGCGTAAAGTGTAAAGCAAAGAAGGAAATGAAGAGCCCGACGGCAACGACCATGAAAAATGGCAAGCCCGCCACCACCGGAACTTGCGCCACGTGTGGAACGAAAATGTTCAAAATAGGCAAGGCTGAATCGTAAAACGCTTGGTCTAATATGAGCTGGCACTACTTTTAGGGGAAAAGTAAAGCGCGATTACAGAAAGCAATCGCGCTTGTTTTTCCATGATATTTTATAGCTTGGCCCGTCACTTCTTTGGTGGCGGGTTCTTGCCGTTTTTATCGGGGGTTTGCGTGATGGGGCCAACGATGTAAACAATTTTCTTGCCCGGTTTTTGATCGTCTGCCCGTGCCGGCACTCCCACTGAGCCTGCCACAATCACCGACAAAAATATGGACAAGATCATCATTGTGCGATTTGAAATCATTTTTCGCATCTTGGTTCTCACCTCCGCCGTACAATTCATGGACGGCGATCAGGGCAACAATGTTCCAATCTGTTAGCTATGTGGTTATACCCCAGCCCGGATATTGCTGGTACGGCGCTATCAAGCCATTTTTCGCGCCGTATCCGGTGTAGGCCGTGTTGCCCGCTATCAGGATATGCGCGTCCAAGTCAATGAAATCGAACAAGCCGGTGCCTGCGGCCAGGCAAATGGATGCACAGAAACCCGGATTGCTTTCGAGCATGCATCCGATCATGAGCTTAAGCCCTGCTGCCTTCGCTATTGCAACAATGTCGAGTGCGCCTTGGATTCCGCTCTTCATTATCTTGACGTTTATCCCGTCGGCACAGTCTCCGGAGACGATTCTAATGGCATCCGCAGGCGTCACAACGCTTTCGTCGGCAATGACGGGAATGTCGGTGTGATTCTTGACATACTTCAAGCCAGGCAGGTCATCTGCGGCAACCGGTTGTTCCATCAGTTGAACGTTCGGCGTGATCTTGGCGCATTCGCGCAAGAATCTCACGGCCAGCTCTGGGGCATACGCTTGGTTGGCATCAATGCGAAGCGGCGTATTTGTCGCTTGTGCGATGACGGCGATTCGCTCGATGTCCGCGTCGATGCCATTGGGATCGCCCACTTTGACCTTGATTGCCACAAAGCGCTTCGCGACGGCATCGCGGGCAAGCTCGCGTGCTTGCTCACAATCACAGATCGGGATGGTGAAGTCGGTCTGGATCTCGGTCATATAGCCTCCGAGAGAGCTCCACAGGCTGGCTCCGGTCGCCTTGGCAAGAACGTCCCACAGGGCGATCTCAAAGCCCGCGTAGGCGGATGGGGACGTGGGGGCGATCTTCCGTGCCTCTTGAAAAATCAGCGCGGGGCGCTCAAGGTCCATGCCTTGCAGGCATGTGGAATAATTCCCAAAATCGGCAAGAACCGAATCGGGGCTTTCGCCTGTGACATATGTCACAGGCGTTGCGCTGCCAATGCCAGTGACGTTGCCGGACGTCACTTTAATGAGCACGGTTTCGGCTGAATGCGCTGTTCGTTTGGAGACGCCGAACGGTCTGGTCAATGGCAACGAAACACGGCTGGCCTCGATTCGTTCGATTCTCATTTCCAAGATGCCTTTTCCCCAATGTGGCGCATCGTATCGCGTTCCTTGTCAGTCTGTGACATCAATGCCCCGCTCGACCAAATGGGACGCGTCCACAAGGCGGTCCACAGTCCACGATACGCCGTCCCATGTTACTTGGCTGACACTGCAGTTTGCGGGCCATGGCGGTCGAACGCTATCGATTGAAGGAGTGTTTAGGACGGCTTCCAATGTTCGTCCAATGGGTTCCGCATGTGAGTACGCAACGACGGATTCGTTCGATTTGTATGTCTCGCAGAGGATGTTGAGCATGTTCTCGCATCGCTTCCGAAGGGTGGCGATGGTCTCCAGCTTTTCATTCCACCATGGGTAGGGCAGAGCTTCGCTCTCCGGGTGTAAAACGTCGCCGTATTCTGTGTGCAGCCAGACGTCGTTAATGCCTCGAAACGACCTGTATCTCTCGTCTTGCTCGGCAATGTACTCGCAAAGAGGCGGAAACGGGCGTATCCCCCGGCCTGCTGCCCGAACAAGCGCTGACGCAGTCTGCATTGTTCGGCGGAACGGGCTGCTGAGAAGCACCACTGCCCGTGCCGATGTCAAGGTGCTGCTCAGGCTTTCTGCCGCTGCTTGCGCCTGCCGCCATCCTAAATCGGTCAGATGGCTGTCGAGGGATGTGGTCAAACCGGCATTTGCTTCGGATTGACCGTGTCGAATGAGATAAAGTGTAAATCCAGTGTTCAAGTTTTATAATCGCTCTATGGCATCGATTGGTCAATCGGGAGAAAGCAGCGGAATGCCTGCATGGTCGATCATCTTGGGATAGGCGTATGTCAGCAATTGCATCAAGTTCTCGACGTCTTCGCCGTTGTAGGCCAGCAGGAGCTTTAGTGCTTGCATTGACCCCTGTCGAAATGCGGCCCATAGCCGCACGGCATCGTAACCCGAAAGTCCGTCCGTTTCGGGGCGGCGAACGACACCCAGCAACTGCTCGATCTTTTTTAGCCCGCCCTTTAGTCCCAATTCTCGCAACAGGGGGCAGAGGTCGACATGCAAGCTGTTGGCGAATAGCTGCTCAAGCTGTGGAAACTGCTTGCGCAACACGGGAATGTCGAACCCCATGCCAAAGAAGGTGACGAAGCCGTCAAACTTTGCGGCCTCCGGGACAAAATCATCCAGATTCATGCCTTGGACAAACTGCTTTAGTTCGATACCGTCGTAAATGCCGATTACGGTGATACATCCAGGGTTGGTCGTGCCGTCCGTTTCGATGTCCAGGCACGCTAGGTTGCCAAAATTTCCAACTGCCCTCCAATGATGCGTCGGCTTTAACGCACGTGCAAAGTAGGAAGAATTTGAACGGTCTAGCTGTTCGATCCAATTGGCGACGTCTTTGTCTATCGCTGTTCGTTGCCTTACGGGTAGTCTCAGCGATTCCCCTGACTCGCGATAGTCTTGCCAGGTAATTATTCCATGTTGCCAGATTGAGCGCTCTACTGCTGTGCCGACGCCGTCAGCAAGCAAGAACGTGTTTGCGAGAACTGATCGGCGAGCTGCTGTTTCATTCTCCACCTATGCTTGCCTCCGATTACGAAGAGGCGACGGCACCGTGCGCCGTGGACCGCCGTGGCGTTTGCATATCGGCGGTCCGAGCATTTCCGCGACCGCGATGGCCTGGACGATGGTGGACGAGCCTAGGTCGAATGGCATGTTGATTTGCGACGCCAAGGCGTAAGGCGAGGATGGAACGGCTTGGGCCACGTCTTCTTGCACGTCGTAGGATGGGGC
>Ga0255356_1002612_pt1 | contig 10181 bp, 5 predicted proteins | sample HBST100metaG_FD_189944 | JGI IMG/M metagenome (GOLD analysis project Ga0255356, IMG submission 189944) | Peat soil microbial communities from Stordalen Mire, Sweden - H.B.S.T100 | ecosystem: Environmental > Terrestrial > Soil > Wetlands > Peat | place: Sweden: Norrbotten County, Stordalen Mire... | reverse complement strand
CGCGAATCAAGTGCCAGCGCGGATCGGAGATCGCGGCGGCGATCGGCTTGAGCAACACGTCGGCAGAGTGCATATTGACGCTGGAACGTCACTGGCAGCGTCAGGGTGCAAGTTCGCAGGAGCGCGCCGACCAGATCCCCTTGCTCGCCCGTATCACAGCCGTTGCACAGCATTTTGACGCACATCTGCGTGCGAGCGGGCTTGAATCCGCAGCGCATGCGACGCAAATTCTTGCCAATCGACAATTTGATCCAGGCATTGTCGCTGCGTTGTCAGACTTTTTGAAGGATGACGCATTTTGGAACGACGTACTCAATCGACCGGAGCAGGCAATTCTCGCCATTGACGGCCCCGCCGCGCAATGGAAGGCCGACGATGATGCGATTGAACGTGTTTGTGCCGCGTTCGCGCAGATCGTCGACATGAAGTCTCGGTACACGGACGGTCACTCGTTCCGAGTCTCGTCCTACGCCGAGGCGATGGGCCGTCGGCTTGGGCTTGCTCCTTCGGAGATGAGCGACCTTCGCCGGGCGGGTTTGCTTCATGACATCGGCAGGCTGTCTCTTCCAAACTCGATCCTTGACATTCAAGGCCGGCCGACCCCCGAGGCATGGCAATCGATTCGCCGTGCCAGCGAGCTGTCCGAGCAGATTATAGGCCGTGTTCCAGGGTTTGGTAAGATTGCGGAGATAGTTTCAGCTCAACATGAGCGCCTGGACGGCACGGGCTACCACAAGGGCATTTCGGCCGCCCGCTTAACTGTGCCAATGCGCATCTTGGCGGTGGCCAACACGTTTGACGCGTTGACGGTCGATCGCGCACAACGTCCTGCAATAAGCATGGTCGATGCCTTGCCAATTCTAGATCGCGAGGCTGGCGTTGGTCTCGACAAGGCATGTGTGGACGCGATCAAAGCCGAGATCGCGGAATCTGCCGCAATGCGTCTCCACGCAGCCTGACGCGCTATTCCCCTGGCGTGCCGCTGGGCGGCTGATGATGGGAAGGCGGCGTGATTGGAGTTACCTTTTTGACGCTGAACCGGCGATGCCCTAGCAGCGACGAATCGGTCATCACGTCCACAAAATGAACACCTTCTTCGGTGATGGGCAGCCCGCGCACTTCGATCACCAGGTCAACCACATCGAGCGGGTCTTCAAACGTTGCCTCACCGTCCAACCGCATTATCTCGACATCCGACGGTCCCTTTATCCGAAAGGATATCGGCCAACGGCCTGAGCCGCTCGTTAGCGACGCCATGATGAAGAATCGCGGATGCGCGCTCGGCAATTGCGGCGTGAGAATGCTGTTGAAGAGGCTGACAAGGGTTTTGTTATTGGTCTTCTTGTCTTCGATGATCTCGTTGCAAATGATTACAGCAACGCAAATCGGAAGCTCCGACGCGCCCATGTGGCCGTTCATTATCTGTGTGTCTCCTCTTTTTTGGGCAGAGCAGTCTCTGTCAACAAATTCATTATGGCGAAATTGAAGGAATTCGCGCTCAACAAGATCTATATCAAAGATCAGGGAACAGTGAGCATGTGACATTTCAGCTTAAATGCTGTATGATACAGTGGGCGCTTGTCGTGCAGTGCGCAACAATCGCCTATTGTGCAACGGTCGCTATGCTGCTACCCGTTTGTGAAAGGCCCTGAACATGCAACGGTATAAGAACCTGCTCAACGCTACGGTTCTCGCAACTCTCCTACTTTTTATTCCTGCAATTATGTGGGCGCAGAGCAGCCCGTTTGCGGTGCTGCATTCGTTTAGCTCTGTGACCGCACCGGTGAACGCCACGGGCAGCAACCCGCGTTCACCGCTGCTGCTTGCGACCAACGGAAACTACTATGGGTTGGCGTACGGCGGCGGTGCGAACGGCACTGGCATGATCTACGAGCTCAGCCCAGCCGGGGTATTGCTCAAAAACGTTTCTTTCCCTGCCCTCAGCGGCCATGTCAACAGCCTCGGCGCGAACCCAACCGGTTCTTTGATAGACGGTTCGGACGGTGCGCTGTACGGTTGCACGGCCAACGGCGGAAAATACGGTGCCGGTGTCGTGTTTCGTTGTTCGCTCGGTGGCAATATCGTGGCCGTGGCGTCTCTGCCCGCAGGGCTCAATGGTCAGTCCGAACACGCGACGATCATCGAGGGCATAGAAAACACATTCTATGTGACGGCAGCGACATATGGGCCCACTGGAATGGGAGCGATCTTTAGCTTTACCACGGCGCTCAATAATTTTTCACTGTTGGCCGCTTTTGCAAGTGACGGAAGCCAAGGATCGGTGCCGCTCGGCCAGCCCGTGCAATTGAACACAGGCGACATTTATGGCGTGGCTTCCCAAGGCGGTGCCAACGGCCTTGGTGCCGTTTATCATCTGGCTCTTGACGGCACGCTGTTCCTGGTTCACTCGTTTGCGGCCGGCGAGGCGGCGAACCCGGCAAACGGGTTGGCGCTCGAGCCCGTCCAAAACATAATATATGGCACGTCGGCCAAGGGTGGCACGGGAAATGGCTGCATTTACTCGATTACGCCCACCGGAGTTTTCACGGATCTCTATTCGTTCTCACCGCTTTCGTCGGGCACGAACACGGACGGCGTAGGGCCAGTTGGCACGATATTGGACGAAAGCGGCATTTTGTACGGCGTGACCACCAGTGGCGGAACAAGCAACGATGGCACGCTCTTTTCGTTTAACGTCCAAACATTGATGTTCAACGTCATCCATACCTTCACGGCCGTGGCAGGACGCCTTGCCCCGGACGGCGGGGCGCCGCTCGCGGGTGTTATTGCGGATTCCAACGGTGATCTGTTTGGCACATGCAGCCTTGGTGGCGTGTACGGTCAGGGCGAGGTTTTCGAGTGGCCGAATACAACGATCCCGCCCCTGCCCACGGTGCCCACTGATCTTTATTCGTTCTATTATCTCTCAAATGGCATAAACGCCGAGGGAAATCGTCCCAAGGCCGGCCTTGTTGAAATCAGTGCGGGCGTGCTCGAAGGAACGTCCTACCTTGGCGGCGGATATGGTGTTGGCACACTCTACAAAATAAACTCGAGCGGAACGTCCACGGGTGCCGTTTCCACGGTTCATGCATTTGGCCTGCCGAATGATGGCCGCGACCCCGCAGCCTCGCTGACGAAGCTCGGATCGCTTTATTACGGTTGTACGCCAAACGGTGGCACGTTCAACGACGGTACCATATTTTCGATCTCGTCCACCGGCATATATAAAGTCCTCTATAACTTTAACGGTACCACGGGCATGGCCCCGTTGGGTGCGCTTTGCGTCGGTCCCGACGGTAACTTGTACGGCACCACGTCCACGGGCACGGCCACAGCCTCGGGCGGAACGCTTTTCAAGATCACGCCTGCAGGAGTGTTCACGTGGCTCTATAGCTTTGGCAAGCAGAACTACGACGGTACTGACCCGCAATCTGGGCTGTTCCTGGCATCGGACGGCAATCTCTACGGCACGACGTGGACAGGCGGATCTTACAACCTCGGCACCGTGTACAAGGTGACGTTGCAGCCATTTGCCGAACAAGTGGTTTATGCGTTCGGAGCACAGAACAATGGAAAGGAAAATCTCGACGGAGCTTATCCTGCTGGCCCACTGATGAACAATCCGTTTGGATCGGGTTTGATGGGCGTCACAACGGCCGGAGGCGCGAACAACTACGGTTCCGTGTTCGTGCTTAACGGTTCCGTGCTCACCTCCTTCTACACGTTCGCGGCAATCGCCAACGGCGTGACACCGGTAGGGTGTCCCGTGCTTGGCTCCGACAAGGCGATTTACGGGCTGACGAGTTCAGGCGGTGCGCATGGCCTTGGCTGCGTTTACCGCATCAACAATCAGGGCGTCGCCACAGTGCCGCCGGTGTACTCGTTCTCTGGCCCAGACGGTCAAGCTCCCATTGGAAGCCTGCTGCTTGGATCTGACAAGAACTTCTACGGCGTAACCAACGTCGGTGGCCAATACAATGAGGGCACGGTGTTTCGGCTCTATCTCGACCCCGTGCCGGTGATCAGCGCGCTCAGCCCGTCGAGCGTCTCTGTCCTTGTTGGCGGTTTCACGCTTACGGTTCTTGGATCTGGATTCACCACGTCCTCGTCGGTTTCTTGGAATGGCACCGCCGTAACGACCACCTATGTTTCGCCGACCCAGATAAAGGCTGTGATCCCTGCGGCGCTCGATACCTTCGCAGGCAACTACTCGGTGTCCGTGTACAACCCGCCGCCGGGTGGATCGACGTCGAACACGAAGTCGTTCAGCGTCACCAATCCCGTGCCGGTTCTGACGTCGATCACGCCCACTAGCGTGAAGCAGGGCGGCAACGCCTTCCTGTTGACCGCCATTGGCACCGGCTTTGAGTTCAATTCCCAGATCAACTGGAACGGCGAGCCGCTGGTAACGAACGACTTGAGCAACTCAACGCTTACGGCGGCGGTCCCTGCAAGCATGATTGCCCGATCGGGTGTCATCACCATCACGGTAACGACGCCTCTGCCAGGCGGCGGAGCGTCGGCGGGCAAGAGCCTGGTGATCATACCAAAATAGCGCGCCGTGTGATGATGTTGTTGCCGGTTGTGTACCGCGCCGGCAACAAGGAGCACTTAGTTACCGGTTTGATAGCCGGGAAAGAGATATGTTAATGATCAATATTCGTGTAGTAACGCTGAGCGCTATGCTCGTACTGGCATGGGGCGTCCTGTCGTCGTCCGCGACATCGGTGTCTGCGGCGAACCAGCCGGTGCCTGTGATCAGTTCGTTGTCGAAGACTTCGGTTGTCACTTTCAGCGCGCCATTCACCTTGGACGTCAACGGTCGAAACTTCAGTTCGACCAGCAAGATCATGTGGAACGGCTCTGCCCTGACCACGCAATGGCTGTCCAACAGCGCGTTGTCTACAGTGATACCCACCAGCCTGATCAGTAATCCCGAAACAGTGAGCATTGCGGTCTATACGCCTGCACCGGGCGGTGGCACATCAAGCGCGCTGAGCCTCAGTGTGGTGAACTCGGTTCCCGTGATCTCCGCAGTTTCTCCCATTTTTGCCTCCGTCGGGCATGCGGCCATGACGATCACGGTCACAGGCAGCAAGTTTGCAAAGACGACCGCTGTCCGCTGGAACGGGGTGACGATAACAACCACGTATGTGAGCTCGACAGAGGTCACGGCTTTAGTTCCTGCGTCAGACTTGAAAACTGCCGCGAAAGCTGCCGTTACGGTCTTCACACCAGCTCCTGCCGGTGGCACGTCGTCAAGCGTCACGTTCTATGTGGGCAATCCATTGCCGATACTGACAAGCATCAGCCCGACCACCGCTCTGCAATACTCGTCAGGTCTGACGCTCACGGTGACAGGCTCTGATTTTGTCTCCGGTGCCACTGTTTACTGGAACGGCGCCAAGCTTGTCACAACGTTCGTCAGCGCAACGCGTTTGACGGCAGCAGTTGCCGCTTCCAACCTGACGACATCGGGCAATGTTTCGGTTGCAGTGGTCAACCCTGCACCAACGGGAGGCACGTCCACGGTGCAGACTTTCACGGTTACGCCGGGAACGCCGCCTATTCCGGCCCCGGTGGCAACCAGCCTTTCGCCCACGTCGGTCGCGGTTTACAGTGCGCCGTTCTTCCTGAAGGTCGCGGGATCACAGTTCACGTCGAAGACCGTTGTCGATTGGAATGGTGTTGCCCAGCCCACTCAGGTGGTTTCCAGCACGCTGTTGGCAGCTACGATACCTACAAGCCTTGTGCAGGCTCCTGCAACCGTGTCGATCACGGCGGTAACGCCCAGTCCTGGCGGCGGTGTTTCGGCCAAGCTGACATTCAGCGTGGTGAATGCCCTTCCTGTGGCGTCGTCGGTGTCGCCAAACTTCGACAGCGTCGGTCATGCGGCCACAACGATCACTGTTTCTGGCAGCAATTTTGAGAGCACGAGCGTTGTGAAGTGGAATGGCACTGCGCTTGTTACGACGTTTAAGAGCTCTACCTCTCTGGTTGCCGCGGTGCCCGCAAGCGACCTCGCAACGGCTGGCACGGCGAAGATAACGGTGACGACGCCGGCGCCGGGTGGTGGCACGTCGGCAACGCTCACGTTCGATATTGGCAATCCTGTGCCAGTCGTTACAAGCATCACCCCGTCCTACGCGCAGCCCGGTGCTGCGGCATTTACGCTCACCGTGAGCGGCTCGGATTTCGTGCCCACGTCGACAATCCTTTGGAACGGCACGTCTGTGACCACGCACTATCAGAACTCGACCACCTTGACGGCGTCGATACCTGCAAGCTACGTGGCGGCATCCGGCGAGTTCCCCGTTCAAGTGTCGAACCCCGCACCGGACGGCGGGAAGTCCGGCATAGACTACTTCAGCGTGACGTCGGGCCCGCCTCCGCCCCCGTTCACGAAGTGACAGAGGAAAGAAAAAGTGCGGCAGGTTTGGCCTGCCGCACTTTTTCTTTTTAGTTGGTTCCGAATGTCCTAACGCTTGTCCACGACGCAGCGGAAGCCGATCGTGGCCGCGCGATCCCGCCCGGGGCTCATCAGGAGGTACTTTGTGTGCAAGTTCAACGGATACGCCTGGGGCAGGTACCAGTGCGAACCCTGGGGACGGTAGTAGCTGCCGCCTCGGATAATCGCGGCACGAGTGTGACGGTCAACGAACTCTTCTGTCCACTGCCAGACGTTTCCAACCATGTCCAGCACGCCGAACGGGCTGGCGCCGAACGGGTGCGCATCGACGTCTGCGGGCGGTCCCATTGTTCGTCCCATGTCGGGCGGCGGCATCGCGCGAGGGTCCCAGTCATTACCCCAAGGGAAGAGCCTTTGATCGGTGCCCTGCGCCGCATATTGCCACTCCCAATCGTGCGGAAGCCGCTTGCCCTGCCACTGAGCATACGCCCGGGCGTCTTCCATTGACACCCACGTGACAGGTTTGTTTTTCCATTCAGCCGGGAAAAACGTGCCCGTCCAATTACGAAGGAAGTTGTGCGAGTCCTTTGGTTGGTAGCCTGTCGCCATCAAGAACTGCTGAAACTGCGCGTTGGTCACCGGATAGCGGTCCATGAAAATCGCATCGACTTCGATTGTCTGATGATGGTGGCGCCGCGGGCGGTTTTCCCACGGGTACTGGACGTCCACGCCTTCGCTGTCCTCGCCCTCTATTTCCGTTCCTGAGACATAAAAATCAAAATTGCCGGCAGGAATCTCCACCATTCCCGCAGGCGTCTTTGAGACCGCCCTGGTAGGTTTGATGTCTACCATCTCCTGCGTCTCGCATTCCCACGTGTCCGAGCAGTCTTCCAGTGAAGGGCGGCGTTGCATGGCACGGATGACACCGTGTTCCTTGCGCGTCAGCGGGACGTCCGTGGCGAGCACGGCGGCAAAGCCCATCGGCTGAATCTCGAACTCCAGCGATGCGCTGCTTGCAGTGACCATAGGAAACAGCTCGACGCCGTTCCAAGCGTCAAAATATTTCCGTCCCTCGATATGGGGCACAATCATTTGCTCGCCAAAGACAAGGTCGGGACGGCGGCTCACAATGGTCCACAGGCATTTGTCCTTTGATGGAAAGCGGCTGCCGAAGACCCCAGGGTGTCTGAGCGGCGTATAGGGCTCCCAGTCTGGAGAAGTCAACAGGTGGTCGAACGTTCTTGCTAGCGTTGAGATCCGGCGCATCGCCTCGCCGTCGCGGGGAGTGATCCCGTTCCAAATGCCCCAGACGTTCTCCCACATCACCCAGCCGACACCGTTCATGAACGCGGACTGCAGCATTTCCGTCTTGTTGCGTGCCCATCGTTGGCACAAATGCACCATGTGACGGGATTCAAACCACTTGTACATGCTTACCGACGGTGTGGGGCTAGGGTGCCAATACCCCCATGTCATGACGTTCGCGCCAAGATCATGAAGATCGGCGACGCCAAGCTCTGGTTCGAATGCGACAGGGTAGGCGAACGACCGTGCCGGTCCGGTGAAGTCCGGGCCAACCGTGTTCATGGTGTCGCCATTGAAGGCATCCAATCCGATCTCCATCGCTATTTCGGTGAGGGATTGCGGAATGCCGCCTTCGATGGCTCTCGTACCGACGTCCCACGGCAGCACTGGGAGTATGGCGCGTATGTTTCGACGATGCAAATCGGTGATTAGCTGCTTCAGCGCCGCCAGTCCACCTGGAATGTCGTGAAGCAGGTCGATCTGATTCCGATCGTCGATTCCAATGTTTGGGTAGCCGGTCCATAGAACGACGCTGTCGATGGCCCCGACGCTTTGTGTTACTGCTTCAAGGAGCTTGTCGAGCGTGTACCGCCCGGATTCCACATCGTACAGCGAGCGGTCTTCCAAGAGGATAAACACCTGAACAAAGCTGCTCTGTGTCCACTTTAGCTCGGCGCGATCATAGAGCGACGAATCGAATCCCTTTCGCCGCTCGTCCCGCCAAGCTTTTAGCGTGTCTGTCCATGCAGCAAAGTCCCTCAGGCCGGCCGGCCCTGGAATTTGCTGACCGGACATTGCTGTGATATTGACCGGGTGCGGACAAGTCTGGCTTGCCTTGTCAACAGCCGCAAGCCACATTTCCTCTTGTGTCATTAATTTTCGCAGATGCGGTGACAAATGTGCTGGCAGCCACCCGCCACACTATGTTACACTACTGCCCGCGAAATTTGCGCTGCAACCGCTCTAATTGAGCTTTTGTTGAGAATTGTGGGCTTAACAGGCACAATTGGTAGCTACGTTATGGCCGCGACGCCCACAGCGGCTTTGAGCATGGCCCGTTTCAAAATGCATCCTTGATGCGAGGACGCATTCATGCACAGCAACTGAGATGCCGGGTAAACTTAGTCTGGATGATTCGTACTGGCAGTCTACGTTCGACGCTGGCTCGGCCCGCTAAGTTTCTTTTGCACGAAACCTTTCCGTGTGCTGCGGCAGCTCTTGCCTATGCGGGCGGACGCTTCGCGTCGGGACGCTTAGGCAAGCCCGGTGCCCGCGTTGGCATTGACGGCAGTCTGCTCGGCCGCGTGGTCAATGGCAAGCCGATTGTGACCGGCCTCGAACGATATATCGAGGAGCTTACAGTTCACCTGTCTCACGGCCAATCAGACATGGACCCAGTGCTCTACGTGGGTGCCTCAGGGCAGTTTTCCAATGAGCTGAGATCAGCGAACATCCACTTGGCCCAAAGTGTTCCCGCAGCCATTTGCCGCGATCTTGGAAGCCATGCCATAAACTTGCTCCACATTCCGTTTGCCGATCCGTCCCTGCCGGTGTTCTTTCCGTTGCACTATGCTCGTCGCAGCGTAATCACTGTTCTGGACATGATCCCGTTTCTCTGGCCTGGATATCTTTCGCCCAAACGCGCCGACCACTTTCTGCGCCGCCTTGTTTGGGCGAGCAAGCGCGCGAGCGCTCTTCTGTTTTTATCGCAATCCGGAGTGGACGACTTCGAGCGGATTGCCGGCCCCGTCGACACTCCGAAGTACATCACTCCAATGGGCGTAGACCAGCGATTTTCGATCTTGGCGTCCGAGTATGCCCTTGATGCCGTGCGCACGAAGTACAAGCTGCCGGAAAAGATGATCATTGCCGTGGGCCGGCCCTTTGCCCACAAAAACTACCCCGCGTTGATTGCCGCCGTAGCGTCGCTCCGATCACGGGAAATCGACGTGCCGCACGTGGTGATTATTGGCCCAACGGATAATTTTGATGGCATGAAGGGGCTCAACGAAGCGATCAAGGAGCACAATGCCGCGAGTTGGACCGCCGTCCTTGGGAACGTGGACAGCGATGATCTGCCAGCTTTGTATCAGTGCGCCAGCCTTTTTGTGACCCCGTCCCTATACGAGGGCTTCGGCATTCCTGTGCTCGAAGCAATGGCTAGCGGAGTGCCCGTAGTTTCAAGCAACGCGGCGTCGCTTCCCGAAGTGGTGGGCGATGCCGGTTTTGTTGTGGATGCGAAGCGGCCAGACCAGCTCGCCTGGGCTATCGACCGGGTTCTTACAGATCGCGATCTCCGGCAGGAGCTGGTCAAAAAAGGGCATAGACGAGTGGCGCTGTTTACCTGGCAGGAAACCGCGCGACGAACGGCCGATGTTTACCGCGCGGTTCTGGACGGCGACTGACTGGCCCTGCACGGACATGGTTTCGATGTCCCTCGCCGTCTGTTTTTCGCTGCTCACGC
>Ga0255356_1002607_pt1 | contig 10219 bp, 9 predicted proteins | sample HBST100metaG_FD_189944 | JGI IMG/M metagenome (GOLD analysis project Ga0255356, IMG submission 189944) | Peat soil microbial communities from Stordalen Mire, Sweden - H.B.S.T100 | ecosystem: Environmental > Terrestrial > Soil > Wetlands > Peat | place: Sweden: Norrbotten County, Stordalen Mire... | reverse complement strand
CCGTGAGCACCCGCCCGCCGGTGGACACCGAGAGCATAAGGATCTGTGGGGTGCCCTGCGGCTGTGGTGTCTGGCCGGATGAAGCGACGACTGAAGCAACCGCCGCCGGAAGAGAATACCCCACGGATCGTCATGCTCTCCCTATAGCCCTGGGGGGCGATGGCTTTGTGCCCCATATCGGCCAGAACGCACGGAACGTCCGGATTTGGCAGATAAGGGCTTCGACGGGGTGTCGGAAAACCTCCGCGTGTGAGTTTCCGTGCAGTGGATCAATCCGACACGGATTTCCGTGCAGGTCTATCCTCGATTCTTGGCAAAATTGCAGGGTCGATCTAAAATGCACAGAAAACAACTGTTTCCCGTCACCCCCCGCCGCCACCGCAGCAGACCGCCGGGGTGGTACAACTCTCTGTTCTGGCTAGAAAATCACGCCAACCCGCGCCAGCTTCACCGGCTTATCTGTCAAATCCGGACGTTCCGTGCGTTCTGGCCTCCCTCTACAACTGCCACCCGCTCCCTGCGTCCTAGGCTATCTCAACGGCGCGGATCAGCAGGTGATCCAAAGTTTCGATCGTGCGGCACCCTGTGCTGCGACCCCGTGGTCTTCACGGGGCCGCAGGTCCGTACCTCAGGACATGATCAGCCCACCGTCCACGTTCAGCGTCTGGCCGGTGATGTAGGCGGCGTCGTCGGAGGCCAGGAAGGCGACCGCGGCGGCGACCTCCTCCGGCTTGCCGGCCCGCTTCATTGGGATGCCACGCACCCACTCGGCCATCAGCTCGCCCGGCTTGTAGTCGCCGAGCAGCTTGCCCCACACCGTATCGTTGTACACCCACATCTCGGTGTCGATGATGCCGGGGCAGAACGCGTTGACCGTGATGCTGTGCGGCGCCAGTTCCTTGGCGAGGCTCTGGGTGATGCCGATCACCCCGAACTTGCTCGCGGCGTAGTGCGGCGTGTAGATGAAGCCCTGCCGCGCCTGGCCGGAGGCGGTGTTGATGAGCCGCCCGCTGCCCTGCTTGACCATGTACTTCGCAGCGGCCTGGCAGCAGAGGAACACGCCGGTCGTGTTCACGGCCAGCACCTTGTTCCAGTCCGCCTCGCTTAGCTCTTCCAGGTGCGAGATATGCATCACGCCGGCGTTCTGCACCGAGACGTCGATGCGGCCGAACTCCTGCACGGCGCGCGCGAATAGCGCCTCCACCTCGGCCTTCTTGCTGACGTCGCAGAGCACCGCCACCGCCTTCGCGCCGAGTTCCCGCGCCTGTCTGGCGGTTTCCTCGACGTGGGACGCAACGTCGCTCAGCACGATGTTGGCGCCCTCGCGGGCGAAGCGCAGCGCGACGCCGGCGCCGATACCGCGGCTGGCCCCCGTGACCACGACCGTCTTTCCAATGAATCTCTTCAGGGCTTCCATTTCATTTCTCCTAGGCCCGGTCACGGGCCGGCAGTATATTCATTCGTTGCTGGTGAGGATGGCCTGCGCCGTGAAGCAGTCGGTGACCAGCACGTTCACCAGGCCGCCGCGCAGGCAGCCGCGCAGCGCCGGCAGCTTGTGCTGGCCTCCGGCCACCGCCACCGAGCGCGGCACCTTGCGGATCTGTTCCAGGCTCATGCCGAACACCCGGTCATGTACCGAGTTCTGCAGCGGCACGCCGTTGCTGTCGAAGAAGTGCACACAGATGTCGCCGACCGCGCCAGCCTGCTCCAGCGACAGCAGCTCGGCCTCCGAGAACGCATTGCCGGAACTGGCGAGCAGCTCGGACGGCCGTACCGCCCCGACGCCGACCAGGGCCAAGGTCACCTTGTCGAACATCTCGACGGCGCTGCGTACATAAGGGTCTTCGAGCAGCACCTGCTTCGAGCGAGCCGAGCCCACGACACCGCCGGCAGGCAGCATATGCGGCTCAGCGTTGATCAGGCGCGCCAGCCGCGTAACGAGGTGGTTGGCGTGCACTTCTGCCGTCGGGTTGCCGATGCCGCCGAGGATCTGCAGCACCGTGGTGCCGGGCACGTTGCGCACCGGCTGCATGTGGTCGACCATGTTTAGCAGCGAAACGCTCCACGACGAGATGCCCACCACTTCGTTCGGATGCAGCGTCGTCTCGACGTAGTAGGCGGCGGCCGCGCCGATGCCGCGCAGGATGTCCTCGCTGCGGTCGTGCGGAACGTCGGCGACGATCGCCTGCTTCAGGTGGTAGCGGTCCTGCAGCGCCTCCTCCAGGTCGGCATGCAGGTTCTCGGGAATAGTGACGAGGGTGCGCACCATCCCTACGTCGCGCGCGCGCTTCAGCAGGCGCGACACGGAAGCCTGCGAGAGATCCAGCCGCGCCGCGATCTCGGTCTGGGTCTTGGCCCGCTCATAGTACAGGCGGGCAACCTTCGCCATCAACCGTGACTCGTTGTGATTGATCTCTGCTCTCCCGTGTCGCGTTGCGTTGCCGGTGCGCCAAGCCTACCAGCAGACGAAGCCGCCGTCGACTAGCAGGTCGACACCGGTGACGAACGAAGCCGCGCGGCTGACCAGGAACACCGCCGGGCCGACCATCTCCTCCACGGTCGCCATGCGCCCGATCGGCGTGTCGGCCTCGAACTGCTTGCGCGCGTCGGCCACTTCCGGTCGCAGGTTCATCGGCGTCAGCGTGTAGCCGGGGCTGATGCTGTTCACGCGGATCCCCCGCCGCGCCCACTCCATCGCCAGGCTCTTGCTCAGGTGGATCACGCCGGCCTTCGAGGAGTTGTAATGCGCCTGCAGCAGCCCGCGGTTCACGATGGTGCCGGACATCGAGCCGATGTTGACGATGGCACCGGCGCCGCGCGGCAGCATGACGCGCGCTTCCGCCTGGCAGGTCAGGAAGATGCCCGTGAGGTTCACGTCCATCAGGTCCTGCCACTGCTTCAGGCTCATCTCCTCGGCCGCGGTTGCGTTGGCGATGCCGGCGCAGTTCACCGCAGCGGCGAGCGGGCCGAGATCCTTCTCCAGCTTACTGATCGCCGCGGCCAGATCCTCGGCGCTGGTGACGGTGCCGGTGAGCGTCACGGTGCGACGGCCGAGGGCGGCGATCCGGCGCGTGGTCTCGGCGAGCCCGCTGCTGTTGGGCCGGTCGAAGCAGCCGACGTCGGCGCCGGCCTCGGCCAGGCCGATGGCGATGCGCTGGCCGATGCCGCTGCCCGCGCCGGTCACGAAGGCGACCTGGCCGTCCAGACTGAATAGGGTCATCACTCTTGTCCTCTTGTTGTCGGCAACGGCCTGCGTCATGCCGTTGCCAGCTCCATGACGCGCACGCTGCTCGCCTCGGCGGCCGAGAGCACGCCGGTCTGCCGGCCGCGGCTCAGCACCAGCACGCGATGCGACAGGCCCAGCACCTCCTCGAGATCCGAACTGACCACGACGACGGCGGTACCGGCCCGCGCGAGGGCGGCGATGATCTCGTAGATCGCGGCGCGTGCGCCGACGTCGATGCCGCGCGTCGGCTCGTCCAGGATGAACACCGTGGGCGAGCGGGTGATCCACTTGGCGATCACCAGCTTCTGCTGGTTGCCGCCCGAAAGCATGCGCGCGGCCTGCGTGGCCCGTCCCTTCACGCCCAGGCGGGTGATCGCCATTTCGGCGAACTCGCGCACCCGACGCGGTGTCAGCCAGCCGTGCGGCGCCAGCCGGTCCAGGTTGCAAGCGGCGAGGTTGTCGGCGAGCGAGTGCGCCTGGATGACGCCCTGCGCCTTGCGATCCTCCGGCACCAGCACGAGCCCCGCGCGGATCGAATCGTGCGGGCTGGCGAAGCGTACCGGCTTGCCGTCCAGCCAGATCCGACCACTTCCAATGGGGTCCGCCCCGGTGATGGCGCGCACCAGCTCGGTGCGGCCGGCGCCGACGATGCCGGCGATGCCGAACACCTCGCCCGCGTGTACCGCGAAGTTGACGTTGTGAAAGGCGAAGTCGATCGCCGTCAGGTCCTCGACGCGGAGCACTTCCTTGTCGCTGGCCGGCGGGATCTCGGGAAAGATGCGATCCACGTTCCGGCCGACCATGTCTTCGATCAGCTTGCGCACAGGCACGTGCCCGACGTCGTGCGTGGCCACCAGCCGGCCGTCACGCAGCACCACCACGCGATCGGCGATGCGGCTGATCTCGTCGAGGCGATGGCTGATGTAGATGAACGACACACCCTCGGCGCGCAACTTGTGTACCTGCTCGAACAGGCGGTCGGTTTCGTCGCCGCCGAGCGCCGCCGTGGGTTCGTCGAGAATCAGCAGCCGCGCGTTGAGGGCGAGCGCCTTGGCAATCTCGACCTGCTGCTGTGCCGCGACCCGCAGGGTGCTGACGCGGCGTGTCGCCGGCACGTCCAGGCCGACGCGGCGCAACTGCTCCTCTGCCTGCCGGTTCATCTCCTGCCGGTCGAGCATGCCGTGGCGCAGCGGTACGCGTCCCACGAACACGTTCTCGGCGATCGAGAGCTCCGGCAGCAGGCGCATCTCCTGATGGATCAGGCCGATGCCTGCGGCGCGTGCCTCGCGCGGCGAGGCCGGTGCGTAGGGCTGCCCCAGCCAGCGCATCGTCCCGCCATCCGACGGGATCAGGCCGGCGACGATGGAGGCCAGCGTGGATTTTCCGGCGCCGTTCTCGCCGAGCAGGGCGACCACCTCGCCGGGGCGGACGTCGAGATTGACGTCAGCCAGGACCCAGTTTCCCGAGAATTGCTTGCCGATGCCCCGGACGGAGAGGCCGGAATTGGGCCCCTCCGCCGCGGCAACGGTCACGGCGGGTGCAGCCACCGACGTGACCATTGCTTCTTCCTCTCCGACTCTTACGGATGTTCAGCGATGAACTGATCCACGTTGTCCTTCGTGGTCAGCGTCGCCGGCTGGAGCTGTTCCCTCGGCACCTGCTTGCCCGCCAGCAGATCGAGTGCGGAGGCGACGGCGAGCCGGCCCATCGCCTGCGTGCGCTGGGTCATGGTGGCGTCCAGCGTGCCGGCCTTCACCGCCTTCAGCCCGGCGATGTCGCCGTCGAAGCCGACGACCAGCACCTTGTGGTCGAGGTTGGCGACCTTCACCGCCTGGGCGGCGCCCAGCGCGAGCGCATCGGCGCGGCCGAAGAAGACGGTGATGTTCGGGTCGCGTTGCAGCATGTCCTGGCCGATGGCGAAGCCCTCGTCCTGCATCCACTTGGTGGACGCCTGCTTGGCAACGACCTTCAAGCCCGGAGCCGTGGCGAGCGCTTTGCTGAAGCCCTTGTCACGGTCGAGTTCCGGCGTGGTGCCGAGCTGGCCCTGGATGATGGCGATCTGCCCCTTGCCGTCGGTCACCTTGATCACGAATTCGCCGAGTTCCTTCGCGGCCGCGACGCTGTTGGTGGCGATGAAGGTGTCGCCAGGCGCATCCGGCGCGTTGCGGTCCACTGCGATCACCGGAATGCCGGCCGCCTTGGCCGCGCGCACCGGCACGCCGGCCGCGGTGGCACCGGCCGGAATGTAGATTAGGGCGCTGATCTTGCGGGTGATCATGTCCTGGATCTGGCTCACCTGCGTGGTGGCGTCGCCGTTGGCGTCAGCAACGACGAGTTCAATGCCCCGCTTCTTGCAGTCTTGGTCGACCGACTGCTTGATCTGGTTGAAGAAGTCGGCTTGTAGGTTGGCGACCGCCAACCCGATAGTCACCTTCTTGTTCTGTGCGGACGCGTTGCCGGCGATTGCTACCGATGCCGCTACCGCGGCCGTCGCGAGCAGTTGTCTCTTCGTCAGCATTCAGGTTCCCTCCTTCAATCGGGCGATCCCTATGTCTGCCCGGATTACAAGTTCACACGCCGTGGCGACGGCAAGGCACCGCGGAAGCCACAGCCCCCGCGGCCTGCCGTCAATGGTCACGCTGGCGCAGCGTGTCGGCAGTGACCGCCAGCGCAATGACGATGCCGATGATGACCTGCTGCACGAAAGGCGAGACGGCGAGCAGGTTCAGACCGTTGTGCAGCACGCCGATGATCAGTACGCCGATGGCCGTGCCACCGATGCCGCCAACGCCGCCGCTGAGGCTCGCGCCGCCGATCACCACCGCGGCGATCGCATCCAGCTCGGCGCCTAGCCCGGCGCTCGGCTGCGAGGAGTCGAGGCGCGCGGCGAGCGTGATCGCCGCGATGCCGCAGAGCGCGCCGGCGACGATGTAGACCCCGAGCGTCACCGCGTTCACGCGGATGCCGGCGAGCCGCGCTACCTCGGGGCTGCCGCCAATCGCGTACAGACTGCGGCCGATCGCCGTATAGTTCAGGCAGATCCAGCTTGCCACCATCAGGATCAGGAACAGCGCCACGGTGGCCGAGAGGAAGCCGAAGTGGCGCACGATGGAGAGGCTGTCGAACCAGTCCGGATAGCCGACCACCTGCTTGCCGTCGGTGACCAGGTTGGCCAGGCCACGCGCCACCGACATCATGGTCAGGGTGGCGATGAACGCCGGCAGCTTGGCGCGCGTGACCAGCAGGCCGTTGACGACACCGCAGAGCGCGCCAATGGCAACGGCAATGAGCATGCCCGCGGGCACCGGCACGCCGTAGTCCTGCTTCAGCCAGCCCATCATCATCATCGCGAAGGCCAGTATCGCGCCCACCGACAGGTCGATGCCGCCGATCACGATGACCAGCGTCATGCCGATCGAGATGATGCCGAGCACCGTGACCTGATCGAGCACGTTGAGCAGGTTGCGCACCGACAGGAAGACGTCGGTGGTCAGCGAGAAGGCGATGCACAACGCGACGAGGCCGAGCAACGGCCCCTTGGCGCCGCCGGAGAGACGCAGCCAGGCGAGAGCGCCCTTGGCCGCGCCGGCCGATACTGCCTCGGCCTTGCTCATCGCATTGCCTCGACGGCGGGCACGTGTTCGCCGCGGGCGCGTGCGAGCGCACGGCGCCATTGCGCCCGTTCGCGGGCGCGCGCGTCATCGGCCATGGCGGCATTGAAGATGTCACGGTCGCGGCGCAGGGCGACGAGATCGCCCTCCGACCACACGCCGGCGGCCAGGCCGGCCATGTGCGCCACGCCAAGTGCCGAGAGTTCGGCGTCGTTGGCGCGCAGCACCGGGCGGCCGGCGATGTCGGCCTGCAGCTGCATCAACATGTTGTTGCGCGTCGGCCCGCCGTCCACGTGCAGCCGCTCGACGCGCCCGACGCCGCGGTCCATCGCCTCCACCACGTCCGTTACCTGGTGCACGATCGCCTCCAGGGCGGCGCGTGCCAGCGCCTCGCGGCCGGCCCCGAGAGTGAGATTGCTGATCAGTCCGACGGCCCCGCTGTCCCACCACGGGGCGCCGAGGCCGTTGAAGCCGGGCACCAGCACCACGCCCTCGCTGCTCGCCTTGGCGCCGAGTGCGGCCAGCTCGGCGGGCGTCACGCCCAGGAGATCGGCGGTCCACTTCAGCGTCGCGCCACTGGCGCGGATGTTGCCCTCGGCGGCCAGCGCTGGCGCGTCGATCGCCCAGGCGATGGTGTTGCACAGCCCGCTTTCCAGCGAAGCCGCGCGCTCGATCAGGCCCATCACCGAGGAGCCGGTGCCATAGGTGGCCTTCACCTGGCCGGGGGCGTAGGCGCCGTGCGCGAACAGGGCCGCGTGCGAATCTCCCATTACCGAGAGCAGCCGCGTGCCGGCGGGCACCTCCGGCAGGCCGGTGATGGCCGGGAACGGCCCGACCGAGGCCACCACTTCCGGCAGCGCGGCGCGCGGCACGTTGAACAGCTCCATGAGCTCGGCATCCCACGCGGCCTTGCGCACATCGAGCAACTGCGTGCGCGAGGCGTTGCCGGCTTCGATCAGGTGGGCGCCGGAGAGGCAGGCGATCAGCCATGCATCGACGGTGCCGAGGCGGATGCGGCCGGCGCGCGCGGCGCTGCGGTCGGCATCCAGCGTGTCCAGCAGCCAGCCCATCTTCAGGGCGGAGAACATCGGGTCGAGCGGCAGGCCGCTCTTCTCGCGCACGAGCTGCTCGTGCGCCGGCGTGCGCAGTGCCTCGCCGCGTGCGGCGGTGCGCTGGTCCTGCCAGGAGAGCAGCGGCGCCAGCGGCTTGCCGGTGGCGCCGTCCCAGGCGATGGCGGATTCCCGCTGTACGGAAAGCCCGATGCCGACGAGAGCGGCGGCGTCCTGGCCGGCGAGGCAGGCACACACCGCCTGCTGCACGCTCGTCCATATCGCCAGCGCGTCCTGTTCCACCCAGCCGGGATGCGGATGCGCCTCGCTGAGCGGTGCGCTGCCACGGGCGACGACCCGCCCGGCTTCGTTCACCAGCAGGCACTTGGTGGCGCTGGTACCCTGGTCGATGGCCAGGATCAATGGTTTGGTCATGGGAATCAGCTCATGAGTTCCTGCGCTGCGCGCGCGATGCCCTCGGCGTTGAGTCCGAAATGGTCGAGCAGGAAGCCGGTCTTGCCGGTCGGCGCGAAGTGCGTTACGCCCAGCATGCGCATCGGCACCGGATGGTGCCGCACCACGACCTCGGCCACGGCGGACCCCAGTCCGCCATGCACCGTGGCCTCCTCGACGGTGACGATCCGCCCCGTCTCGCGGGCGGCGCGGATCACCGCCACCTCGTCGAGCGGCGCGATGGTCGCCATGTTCAGCACGCGTGCCGCCACACCCCGCGCCGCCAGCGCCGTGGCCGCCTGCAGCGCTGCCGCCACCGGCGTGCCGGCGGCGATGATGGTCAGGTCGCGGCCGTCGCGCAGCTCGTCGGCCTTCCCGACGATGAAGTCGTGGCCTTCGGGAGTCACTGCCGGCAGCTTATATCGGCCGATGCGCATGTAGACCGGCCGGTCCGTTGCTGCCGCCCAGCGCAGCGCCGCGCGCGTCTGGAACGGGTCGGCGGGCGCCAGCACGGTCATATTGTCGATCGCGCGCAGCCACGCGAAATCCTCGATCGAGTGGTGCGTGGGGCCGAGCTCGCCGTACGACATGCCGGGGCTCTGGCCGCACAGCACGACATGATAGTTGCTGTAGGCGATGTCGTTCTTGATCTGCTCCAGCGCACGGCCAGTAAGGAACGGGCCGGCGCAGGAGACGAAGGGAATGAAGCCGCCGTTGGCGAGTCCCGCGGCAATGCCGACCATGTTCTGCTCGGCAATGCCGATGTTCACCAGCCGGTCCGGGAACTCCTTGAGGAATCCGGTGAGATTGCTGGAGCCGACGGAATCGTTGCATACCGCGACGATGCGCGGATCCTGGCGCGCCAACGCGAGCATCGTCTCGGCGAAGGCCACGCGGCAGTCGAATTTCTCTTCCGTTGTCGCACTCATGCTGCCAACTCCGCGAGTGCCTTTGCCACCTGCTCGGGGGTCGGCACCTTGTGGTGCCACTCCACCCGGTCCTCCATGAACGACACGCCTTTGCCCTTCACCGTGTGGGCGATGATGCAGCGCGGCTTGTCCGAAGGCGGCGCGGTGAAGGTGTCGTACAGCACCGCGTGGTCGTGGCCGTCCACCTCGAACACGTCCCAGCCGAAGGCGCGCCACTTGTCGGCGAGCGGTTCGAGCCGGTTGGTGTCCTCGGTGCGGGCGCCCTGCTGCAGGCGGTTGCGATCGATGATGGCGGTGAGGTTGCCGAGCCCGCGATGACCGGCAGCCATCGCCGCTTCCCAGTTGCTGCCTTCGTGTAGTTCGCCGTCGCCGGTGATGACGAAGGTGCGCCACTTGGCGCCGGCGAGGCGGCTGGCGATGGCGCAGCCGACACCGAACGGCAGGCCATGGCCGAGCGCGCCGGTGTTGGCTTCCACGCCGGGCACCTTGCGGCGGTTGGGATGTCCGTTCAGCGGCGACAGCGGCTTGGCAAACTCGCTGAGCAGCGCACGGGGAATGAAGCCGCGCATGGCGAGCGCGGAATACAGCGAGGCAGCGCAATGGCCCTTGCTCAGGACCAGGCGATCGCGTTCCGGCCATTGCGGCTGGTTCGGATCGAGGCGCAGCACGCCGAAGAACAGGGTGGTAAGGATGTCGGCCACCGAGAAGTCGCCGCCGACATGGCCGATACCGGCCGCGGCGATGGTCTGCACGACGTTGCGGCGGAGTTCCTGGGCGATCTCGCGCAGTACCGCGGCGCGGTCGGTGGCCGGGATGGCCGCCTGGGCAGCGGCGAACGCCGCCGGCGAAAGGGGGCTCCAGAGAGGCAACAGTTGCATGCGTTTCCTTGCGGCGCACATTTGCCAGAAGCTGTGCGCTTGAATATCCATTCAATTGCCGCTTATTATACAG
>Ga0255356_1002605_pt1 | contig 10221 bp, 9 predicted proteins | sample HBST100metaG_FD_189944 | JGI IMG/M metagenome (GOLD analysis project Ga0255356, IMG submission 189944) | Peat soil microbial communities from Stordalen Mire, Sweden - H.B.S.T100 | ecosystem: Environmental > Terrestrial > Soil > Wetlands > Peat | place: Sweden: Norrbotten County, Stordalen Mire... | reverse complement strand
GCAAGTCCTTCCATGGGAATTCCGAAATTGTGCACTCCATGACCGTCACCGGCGAAGGCGATGAACTGGCCCCGGAAGAGGAAATCTGCGAACCCGGCGACTGCGCAAGCTGCAATCGGCGTGATACGTGCGATGACTACTATCCTGACGACTACGATTCTGACGAAGAGGACGAGTAGCCTTTGGCCCTACCACAGGTGGCTACCCTAACTGACTGACCTTTATCGCCAACTTATCGAACTCCACGGTGCCCAGTCCGCGTGCGGCGGCCATCTGCAAGTAAGGTATGTGCTCCGGGTCGAGGTTCCAGTAAGCCTTTGCGACATAGGCGTCGAGAGCCACCGGATCGGTTCCGGCGACCATGGTCTTCTTCAGTGCCACGTCTTCCAGGTTTCCGCCGGTCGGCCCATTGCGCAGCAGGATGCGGTAACAGTCGATGAGCGTGACCGTCGGCAGCATGAAACTGGCCAGGTCCGCGAGACTCTGATGAATCTGCTGGTGGAGGCGATTGCGTTGCCCGCCCAGAATGCCGTACCAGTTCTTCATGCCCAGCGTGACGCCGGTCAGGCCGTGATGCTTGGCGATTGGCAGGTTGAAAATTTTGTCAGCTTCAAGGAACGGCGTGAAGACCGGCCAGCTCTTCAGCACCACGCCGCCCAGTTCCACCTCGCGGTAGAGTTCGGGATCGGGCAGGATGACTTCGGCGCCCGCGGCGCGCGCGGCGGCCTGAATGCCGGAACGCTGAAAGCAGCGGCGCGGCTCATTGCAACTGACGTCGGTGACAATGACGCGTTTCGCGCCCGCCTGCCAGCATTGGCGCACAACCTCGGCGACAACCTCGGGATTGGTGTTGGCGGCCTGTTCCGGAGTGCGGTCCCACGCAATGTTGGGCTTGATCACCACCACATCCTGGCGGCTGACGAAGCGGCGAATCCCGCCCAAATTCTCCAGCGCCTTCTGCACCAGCGCTCGCGGTTCCCCGCCTTGCACTACTGGGGCCCCCGCGGACGGGCCTTTGTCCGTGGGGTAGTAAACCACGGTTATCGTTGGCCATTGAGCGTCGGCAGCGATGCGATGGTCGCGCCGCGCTTGCTCAGCGCGGGCCGGAACCGGACGGAAGCTATGCTCGCTGAGCCAGACGGCTGCGCCCGCCGCGCCCGCTGCTACTCCGCCCACGCGCAGCAATTGTAACATCGCCTCGCGCCGCGTCATGCCCTGCGCGATGCCGCTTGTCTCTTCCGGCTTCCGTCCCGTTTCCCCGGCCATGGCAATTCTCCCGCTTAAATCTCCATCAGGTTGATGCGTCTCGGATCGTTGACGCCCAGATTGTGGGCATGGTCGGCAGCGGTTGCGATGTAGCGCGGCGGGCGTCCGGCGGCCTCGAACGTCTGCATGCCCACTTCGGCGCGCTTGCGTTCGATCATCTGCCAGGCTATGTGATCGACGGCCACGCGATCCTCGCCCACAATGAGCGCATTGGGATACCAAAGGTGCTCTGGATGGAAGCCGGGCCCTCCGTCATAGACCGAAGTCAGCGCGTCTCCGATCGTGAAGCGGACCTTTTCGCGGATGGCCGGAATGCAATTCAGGTCGGCCACGCCTGGGTTGCAGCCGCCCGCGTGCAGATCCTGCGGGCGGCTAACCACGCCATACATATTCTTCATGGCAAAGGTCACGCCTGCATCGCTGTGGTCCTTGAGTATGGGCAGACCGATTACCATGCCGCATTCGCGGGTGAGAATCTTGGAGAGATGCACGTTTGCGGTGCCCCATGCCACTGGCTGCTCTTCATAACCGGCCACATCGGAGCCGTAGCAGCGGACGCGGCTGGGGTCCGTATTGATGGTGAGGCCGCAAGCCTGAAGATCGCGGGCATTCCGGTCCCACACAACGATGTTGCCGGGCTTGACTCCGGCCTGTTGCAACCGCTCGGCAATAGCCAGCACCAGCACCACGTGCGTAGAAATTCCCTTGCCGCCCAGCCCATTGGTCTTCAAGCCGATGATCTGGCCCTGAGGCACGATATGCTTCCATGCTTCCACGGGATTTTCGCGTCCGGTGTAGGCGGCAATGGCGCGGTCGAGCAGAGCGAGCACGCGCTTCTCGTCAAGTTGTCCTCCGGTTTCGTGGAGAGCCGCATCTCGTGCGACTACCACCTTGGACTTGCCGGTTTGGGCGTGCTGGTCATGCGAATCAAGCATGCCGGCCAGTCCCAACTTGCTCTGCATACCCAGGAGCACGCCTCCTGTAGCCGCACCCTTCAGAAACTCACGGCGGTTCTTCATGGTCGTTCTCCCATAAACAATCTTCGGTTAACCTAAATCTCCATCAGATGAATGCGCTGTGGATCGTTGGTGCCCAGATTATGCTTTGCGTCTGCGGCGGTGTTCAGAAAGACGGTGGGACGGTTAGTGGAGGCGTAGGGGGGCAGGCCCACCTCGGCGCGCTTGCGTTCCATGATCTTCCAGCCGGTGTAGTCGATGGCCACGGGGTCCCGGCCGACGATGAGCGCGTTGGGGTACCAGTGATGCTCGGGGCGGTAGTTGGGGCCGCCTTCGTAAACGGAGGCCATGGCGTCGCCGATGGTGAAGCGCCACTTGTCGCGCAGAGCCGGAATGCAGTTTAGATCAGCAATGGCGGGGTCGCAGGCGGGGAGGTGGAGTTCGGAGGGGCGCTTAACGGCGCCATAAAAATTCTTTAGGGAGAAGGTGACGCCCGCTATGTCGTGGTCCTTGAGCACTGGAAGGTTGATGATGAACTCGCACTCGCGGGTGAGAATTTTGGAGAAATTCACCTTGATGGAGCCGAAGGCGGAGGGCTGCTCCTCATGGCCGTAACCTGGCAGATCGGTACCGACGACGCGGATGTGGGTGGGGGCAGTGGAGATGGTATAACCGGCGCGCTCCATGTCAGCGGCGCGGCCCTCCCAGACGATGATCTGGCTCGGCTTGACGCCGGCCTGCTGCAGCCGTTCGCAGACGGCCAAGGTCAGCGCAAGATGCGTGGCAAGGGGCTTGCCGCCAACAGAGTTCATTTTGAGGCCGATGACCTTGCCGACGGGGACAATGCGCTTCCATGAGTCCACCGGCTTGTCGCGTCCGGTGTAGGCGGCGATGGCGCGGTCCAGCAGATCGGCCACGCGTTTTTCGTCCAGTCGGCCGCCGGCCGAGTGGAGCATTTCATCACGGGCGACGACGATTCTGGAATTGCCCTTCTCCGCGTTTTGGCCAACAAGGGCGGCCAGTCCCAGCTTGCTCTGTGCCCCCAGCAGCATAGCTCCCGTAGCGGCGGTCTTCAAAAAGTCCCGGCGGCTTTCCATGGCAATCCTCTCTTATCCGGCAAGGTTGACTACAGTTTTGCTTCCACACCGTGAGCCAGCGCAAGCAGAGCTTGCGGTGTGTCGGGCCTAGACTCGTAGGCAGTGATACGAACCAAAGAAGGGCCTTTGCGGAAGGTGATGCTCTGCGCATAGGCTATGCCGGCGTCGCCCAGTTGAATGGTCTTCGCGTCCCTGGTTTGCCCTTTTTCCAGAATCTTGCTCGCACCGGACGCGTCCTTCATCGTGTACACGTCAACCGTCGCCTCCAACTGTCCCTGGTACTTGTAGTCGGAAGTCGAGGTGGTCACAACCCCGGCCGAGATGTACTGCTCGGCATCGCCGTCGATGTACTGCCACAAGTCCTTCGCTGCAAAGACGCGCGTCTCGCTGGTCTTTTGCCAGCCTGCAACCTTATCCGATGCCGGAAACGGGTCGGAAACCTTCTTCTTGCAACCCATACTGCTAGCCGCGACTACAATCACAAGGGCCGCAATGGCCCACTTCAAATTCGAGTGAAATTTCACTGCAACATCTCCCTTATTTTCTGTTTAACAAAATCTGACTACTTGGTGAGCGGCTTTCGCCGATGCTTGTGACATAAACCGCGGGGTGTTCCTGGAGCGGACAGGCATATTCGCAGGCTCCGCAGCCCACGCAGCGGCTGGGATCGACGCGCGGCTGTTTCAGCGTCTTGGTGTTGCCCGCAGAGTCGATCACCTGCGCTTCTTGCACGTAAATAGCCTTGGGCGAAACCGGGCACCACTCCTCGCAGACAATGCAATCGGTGGCCATGGCCCATGGCAAACAGCGGCCGCGGTCGTAAAACGCAGTCCCCAGGCGCACCGGCTGGCTTTGCCCGCCCACGCCCACCACCCATCCTTTTTCCTTCGGCGTAATCTGCCAGATGGCGCCCGTCGGACACACCTCCGAGCAAAGCACGCAACTTGGCTCGCAATACCCTATACGCGGCACCAGCGTCGGCGACCACAATCCTTCCAGGCCGGCCTCGTCGGTTGTGGGATGCAGCGCGGTGTTGGGGCAAACCTTCATGCACTCGCCGCAGCGAATGCAGCGGGAGAGAAACTCCTGCTCGTCCAGCGATCCCGGCGGACGCAGCAGCCGTTCGTGGCGGCTTTTCCCCAGGCCGGTGTTCGCGCGCATCAGCGGAACCACCGCGGCGCCGGCGGCGAGGCCAGTCAGCGTTCTGCGCCGGCCAAGGTCGGGCGACGCCACCTCATGCTCCTTGCGGAAAAAGCGGAAAGTGAGGGCGTGCTCGGGACAGGCACCCACACAATTCATGCACATCAGGCATTCGGCCTTGCGCCACGGCGCGCCACCGACAGGATCGTCGCCGCCCTGGCAGTTGAGCAGGCAGCGGTTGCAGTTGTTGCAACTTGAAGCGTCCTTGTGCAGCCCCAACACCGACCAGCGCGAGACCGCGCCCAGCAGCGCGCCCAGCGGGCAAATTGCTCGGCACCATAACCGCGTGACGCGCAGGCTGGCCGCAAGAATGGCAATGAACAAAACGCCTATCACCAGCCCTTGGTAGTAGTGTGGCTGACGGAGGTCGAGCACCGTGTAGTGCAGAATCGTATGCAGCGTCTGGCCGGTCGTCTTGATCACCGCGATATGGCTGGTCTCAAGCGGGGTCAGCACGGCGCGTGCGGCAAAATTGAAGGCCGGCAATATCGACAGGCCAAAGGAGCGCACCAATAAGCTGAAGGGATCAATCCAGCCGATGGCCGCCGAGCCGAAGAGTGCGGCCATCAGACCGGCAAGCAAAACCACGTACTTCCCCGTCTGCCAGCGCTTGTAGCGATTTGCCTCGATCCGCTGCTTGCCCCTCTTGGCCTCCGACGGCATATTGCCCACAAATTGTTGCAGCGTGCCCATGGGACAGATCCAGCCGCAGAAAAAGCGCCCTAGAAAGAGCGTCGGCAGCAGGATGAGCAGGCTCCAGATCAGCCCGCGATAGAGAGCGTGGCCGGCCAGCGCATTCACCACGGCCACCAGCGGGTCCCACTCGAAAAACAGCCGCACCGGCGCGCGCAGGTGAATCTCCGTCGCGTCGCGGGGAAAGAGGCTCAGCGAGGTAAAGAACAGCAGCGCAAGAAAGAGCAGCAGAAAACATATCTGCGAAATTCTGCGCAACTGCGGCAATCTGGACCAGTTCAAGAGTTGCCCTCCCACATACGCGACCGTTAACCGTACAGGATAAATGATTGGCGCTCAGGCAACCTTCAGACAGTGATCTGCATCACCGGTTGGCGTTTTGGGGCTGTTTCGGGCGTCACGTTTTCTATTGATCCAACCCCGAACGGGGTGACCCGCATCTCAACCTACCTCCATGTCTGGGTGCCCCAGGTCTCGATTTTGAGACCTGGGAAACCAAAACCTTTCCCATCCGCTCCTTGCGGAAGATAACCCGCCACCAGTGCACAATAGAAGCAGTCAGTAGAGCGGGACTTTACTGATCGCTGTTCTCTATTCAGCAAAGGGATACCCCATACCCCTCAAAATAAATATATATTTTTCAACCTTGCAGATAATCATGAACCTCCCTCAAATCAATGACTTCCGAAAAATGCCTTTGCAGATAATTATGAACCTTCATGAAATCAAAGCGTCTCGATGTCGATCTAAGCGGATTTGTACCGTTTCGTGAGATAGCAGGGATTATTTTGCGGGTGGCTCACAGGTGATTGATTAGCGAGGCAATGCACGCCGCGCCGAAGCCGTTGTCGATATTGACTACGGAGACGTTGGGCGAGCAGGTGTTCAACATTCCCAGCAGTGCAGCCACGCCGCCGAAGGAAACTCCATAACCCACGCTGGTGGGCACAGCCAGCACTGGTGCGTTCACCAGCCCGCCGACAACGGTTGGCAGCGCGCCTTCCATTCCGGCGCAGACAATCAACACCCGCGCCGATTGCAGAGAATCTTTCTGCGCCAGCAGCCGATGAATCCCGGCCACGCCCACGTCCGCAATCAGCTCAACGGTATTGCCCATCATGCGCGCCGTCACCGCGGCCTCTTCGGCAACGGGCAGGTCGCTGGTGCCCGCGCAGACCACGCCAACACTTCCCTTCCCTGGAATGGTGGGCGCCTGCGCAAGCGTGATGGCGCGGGCCGTCTCATGAAACTCAGCACGCGGCTCAACCGCATGAACCGCCTCATACATTTCGCTGGAAACGCGCGTAGCCAGCACGTTGCCTCCCGCATTGGCCATGTGGGCAAAGATAGCGGCCACCTGCGCAACGGTCTTTCCGGCGGCAAAGATCACTTCCGGCATTCCGGTGCGCAGCGCGCGGTGGTGGTCGAGCTTGGCAAAGCCCAGGTCTTCGAAAGGCAGATCCTTCAGTCGTTCAACCGCGTCGCTGACCGCCGTGCGGCCCTCACGGACTTCGTTCAGCAGAGCCTCGATAAAAGCACGATCCATCAGCGATTCTCCTCCGTGGCCGCGTAGGCCCGCATGGCTTCTCCGATCACCTGCTTCAGAGGGACCGAGTGCCCAGTGGCAAGCCGCCGGCAATCTTCATACTCCGGCGCCGCGTTGGCAATGACTCCAGAGTTCAAGCGGGCAATCTTGATTCTCACCTTGCCCCAGCACGTTTCGACTTCCACGAACTCGCGCGCCAGCGAGGCCTTCTTCTCCAGCCTCCAGCGCAAACCAATGGTGGTGGTCTCGTGGAAGATCAAATCCTGCAGAATGGGCACCAAATCCGGGTGGCAGAGGACGGTCATCTGTACGCCGGTGCGCCCTTTCTTCATCTGCACCGAGGCGCGATAGACGTCCCACGCCCCAGCTTCGAGCAGCTTCTCGCTGACGTAAGCCAGAACCTGCGGATTGCAATCGTCAATCACCGTTTCGATCACGGCAATCGCTTCGGCTGCGTCACTCTCGGCAGCCGCTTCTTCGCCCACCAGCAATCGCAGCAGGTTGGGCTCTCCCGGCGTCTCGCGCCCGCCTGCGCCATAGCCTGTTTTCAGGATGCGCATGGGCGGAAGCTCTGCGTACTGCACATCGAGCATCCGCAGCACGACCGCGCCGGTCGGGGTCACGCGCTCCATCGGTGGGCCAGCCGCGTAGACCGGAGCATCGCCCAGCAGGGCCAGCGTTGCCGGTGCCGGAACGGGGAGAGTACCGTGTTGGCAGACCACAGTGCCGCTGCCCACGTTAAGCGGCGATGCAAGCCAGCGCTCCACACCCAGCGCCTTGGCTCCCGCGGCGGCGCAGACGATATCCACAATGGTGTCCACCGCGCCCACTTCGTGGAAATGGACCTTCTCAATGGGAATGGAATGGATGGCAGCTTCGGTCTCACCCAGCAGTTGGAAGGCGCAGACCGAGAGATCCTTCACCGCCTCGGAAAGCGGCGCGGAACGAATGATTTCAAGAATGGCCGACAACGAACGGTGGGGCGCGTGGCTGTGCGCGGTTGGTGTGCCCTGCTCATGGAAATGCTCAGCTTGCGTGTGCGCCGGATGATCGTGGTGAGAGTGCGCCGGCTCGACAGCCGGACTGTCGGGCGTAAAGACGTCCACCTTGGTTGCAGCCAGGCCACCGCGGCTCACCTTGCGCATCTCCAACCGCGCGCCCACGTTCAGCGCAGCGGCTGTCTCTGCCAGGCAAGCGAGGGGAACGCCCGCATCCACCAGGGCACCCAGCAGCATATCACCGCTGATGCCGGAAAAGCACTCCAGATAACCAATTCTCATCGTAGTGTGATTCTAAATCGTCGGCTATGCGCCGCGCCTGACCAGCACATCCACAGGCAGGATTGCGTTCATTGACCCTGACCGGAATCCCGAGCAATCGAGCGTGACATATTGAAAACCGACCAGCTTGAGAGCGGCCGTGATCGCGTCGAGCATCTCCATCGTGAGGGCGCGCGGCAACTCGGCGCGGGCTATCTCCACGCGAGCCAGCTCTCCGTGATGCCGGACGCGCAGTTCGCTGAAGCCCAGCCTGCGCAGGCTCTCTTCGGCCTTTTCCACTTGTTCCAGAACCTCGCGGGTCACCGTGCGGCCATATTCAACGCGCGAAGCCAGGCAAGGGGCTGCCGGACGGTCCCAGAGCGGATAGCCCGCGGTCTTGGCCAGCGCGCGCACCTCCAGCTTGGTCAACCCGGCCTCAGCCAGCGGCGCCAGCACGGCGTGCTCCTCGGCCGCTCGTTGCCCCGGACGATAATCCCGCGTGTCGTCGGCGTTCATGCCATAGGCGATGCGGTCGAATCCAAGCTTCTCGCCCAACGTCTCCATGGCTTCAAAGAGCGTGTCCTTGCAATGGAAGCAGCGGTTGGCGTCATTGCGCTGGTACTCGGGCCGGCTCAACTCTTCGGTTGCAATGATGTGCAGCGGAATCCCCTGCGCGCGCGCAAACGCACAAGCCTCGTCGAAGTCCCGCCTGGCCAAGCTGGGAGAGTCAGCCAGCACAGCCAGCACGCCTTTGCCGAGAACACGATGCGCCGTAGCCACCAGAAAGGCTGAGTCCACCCCGCCGGAATAAGCCACCATCAGCTTGCCCAACTGCTCGAGGCGCGATTCCAGGGCACGCAGTTTCAGATCTGTTTCCGCGCCGCTGCATGGCGCGCAACTCGCCCCACTTCCCGCATCTCCGGTCTCCGCCAAATTCGATTTAATCTGCGCCGCCATAAGCCCGATTATACCTTGGCGACGCTCTGAAAACTGATAGCGCCCGGGCAACCAGCGCCCGTCGAACTTGGTCCAGTTGGCCTTTATGCTGCCCTCGATCTGATGGCGCTGCCGGGCGCAGTTGATACAGCAGACTTTGCGGCCATGGGCATCTGACCGTAAAGAACTTCCTGCCAGCGCGCCACAACACGCGGCTCGGAAAACGGCTTCGAGACACTCTGCGCAGCCTCGCCAAGTCTTTGCCGCAACATTGGATTCTCGCCAAGTTTCACCATTGCGTTTGCCAAGGCCTCCACTTTTTCGGCCGGCACCAGCACTCCATTCACTCCATTCTTGATCACTTCCCGCGGCCCATTGGGACAATCGAAGCTGATGCAGGCAGCTCCACACGTCATCGCCTCAATCAGCACAAACGGCAAACCCTCAAACCGCGAACTCAAAACAAAAACTCCGCATTCCGAGTACAAAGAAAATGGATCCTCTGAAAACGGCGCGAATGTTACCTGATCTTCGATTTCCAGCCTGCTCGCCTGCTGTACCAACTCGCCGCGCATCTTCCCATCGCCCACAATGCGAAGCGACCAATCGGGCAGCCGCCCGACCGCCAGGGACCAGGCTTCCAGCAGCAGGTCGAATCCCTTCTCGTGCGAAAGCCTTCCCATGGCAAGAATTTCCTTGCGGCGTATCGCTCCGGTTGCGCCTGGTGATCGCACGATGTTGGGTATATGGGTAACCTTCGCGGCTGGCGCGTAAAGCGTTGCGTAGAGTTCCTTGTCGCTCTTCGTCAGCGTCACAATCCGCGAGGCGACCACAGACGCAATCATCCTGGCCAATCTGCCCCGCGGCCTTGTCACACTGTTTGCAACCGGGAAATGCTCCCAGATTGCCACCTTGACGCCGGTCACAAAAGCCCCCAGCATGGCGACGATCAACCGGTTTGCTCCCGTGCAGACAATCCACTCTGGCCACAGCCGCGCAACATGAACGGCAAACACCAAGGCCAGCCATGGATAATCCAGAAACAATGGCCATGGCTTCTTCAGGCCATAACTCACCTTGATGCCGCCCGCCAGCAAAAATCCGGGAGCCCCTCCCGAGCCGTACATCGACCAGATTGAAATCGCCTCGCCACGGGCAGAGAGCGCATTGGCGAGGCTGGCTTGCGCGCGCTCAGAGCCTGCGCGCGCAGTAACATCATGGATGATAAAACATATCTTCATTGAAGCCTCGGAAAGCACTCAATCACG
>Ga0255356_1002604_pt1 | contig 10221 bp, 9 predicted proteins | sample HBST100metaG_FD_189944 | JGI IMG/M metagenome (GOLD analysis project Ga0255356, IMG submission 189944) | Peat soil microbial communities from Stordalen Mire, Sweden - H.B.S.T100 | ecosystem: Environmental > Terrestrial > Soil > Wetlands > Peat | place: Sweden: Norrbotten County, Stordalen Mire... | reverse complement strand
GTATCAGCGATTCGGTGACCATAAGCTGCTCCATTCTTTCTCGGGCCTAACGCCCAAACGCGTGGAGTATAGGCCTTTCGAGCGAGGCTAAACAAGCGGCGCGCGCAAGGGTCCGCCCCCCCCCCCGAATCCGCGTTACCACTGGGCAAGGCGCTGGTCTTACCCGCGCCATACGGCGACGGCGCAATGTATGGACGAAATGCAGTTCCACTTTAAGTTACCAAAGTCACATAAAATACGGGAACGAATGACCTATGTGGTAACGAAAACCAATCTTATGTAACACATGGAGGATTAGTGCCGAAATAGCCTGCCTGGTGTGGTTAAATAATGAAGTAGAAGTTTATAGAAATGTCTCCTCGGACGAATGTTTAGTGCTCCCCTCCCAGGTCTGCACATGCTTTAGCTATTCGTTCAAGAGTTCCGAGGTTTTATGAATATCGTCAAACACCTTAATTTCGTCAAGTGCCTTACCCTGGCGGGAGCATTTGCGGCTTCTGCCAGCTTTGCCCATGCCACACCGATCCTTTTTGATCTCACCGGGGTAAATACGTCGGCCGGCAGCCTCACTGGCACCGTCACCATCGACAGCATCACCGACCTGGTCACCGCCGCGGACATCACGTTCAACGACGCGGCCGCCGGCAACCCGGTTTTTACCAATATCACCCCAAACGGTTACTCTCCCTCCGCCTACAACGGGATGGCGCAGGATTATATCTCTGGCCCCAGCAACAGCCCACTCAACTACGGGGGGCAGGTCGGGCTGTTCTATGATACGGCGAACCTCGGATCGGGCAATCTGAGCATTTGTCTTCACGGTGGCCCGTGTGGGACGCAGAACGGCGGAAATGGTGACTCGACTGTACAGGTTTACGGAAACGGGGGTCCCATCGACATCACCTCCGGCTCGCTTGACCCGGCGACCTCGACTGTGACGCCGGAGCCTTCGTCCCTGCTGCTGCTCGGCACCGGCATCCTCGGGCTCGCTGGCGTTGCGCGGCGCAGGTTCCGCAAGGCCTGAAGGAGCACACAGTTCGATCGCGGCAAACGGGACTCCATCGTGGGTCCCGTTTTATTTGCCCTCGCAAGTTATGATGGGATCACACGCCATGTCCGCCCGATCCGCACAGTCCGCTGAGTCTGCCCTGCCCACGGCCCGCGATTTCGTCAAGTTGAGCCGCCAGCACACGCTCGTTCCCGTCTACCGCACGCTGACGGCGGACCTGGAGACGCCCGTCTCTGCCTTCCTGCGCATCGCGCAACACGAGCCGGAGGCCTTCCTGCTGGAATCGGTCGAGGGCGGCGAGCACGTTGGGCGGTATACGTTCATCGGCATCGAGCCGTACAAAAAAATCGTCTCGCGCGGGACATCGATTACGGTGGACGAAGGCGGCAAGCGTCGCAGCTTCGAGGGAGACATCTTTGCCGAACTGAAGCGCGCGCTCGGCGGCCACACGCCTGCCCGGCTGCCTGGACTGCCCCCGTTCACCGCCGGCGCGGTCGGCTTCTTCAGCTACGATGTCGTCCGCCAGATCGAGCGCCTGCCCTCGCTGGCCATCGACGAGCTGGGCGTTCCCGATGCGTGCCTCATGTTCTTCGACCAGGTGCTCGCCTTCGACCACGTCAAGAAGGAGATTCACCTCATCGTCACCGCCGACCTGACGCGCGAGAAGACGGCGGGTAAATCCGCGGCGAAGGTCGCACAGGTGGCTTACGCGCACGCCACTAAGCGGCTCGACCGGCTGGAGAAGCGCCTGGCCCGCGCGCTGCCCAAGCCCGGCAAGTCGAGCAGCAGTGCCAAACCGGGTGCGCTCAAACTGACCGCGCGCACTTCAAAGGCGACGTTCCTGAAATCCGTGCTGCGCGCCAAGGAGTACATTGCCTCGGGCGACGTCTTCCAGTGCGTGCTCTCGCAGCGCTTCGACTGCGTCCCCGGCGTCGATGCGTTCGACGTCTACCGCTCGCTCCGCATCGTCAATCCCTCGCCGTACATGTACTTTCTGCGCTTCGGCATGGAGCCTGCGGCAGGGGCAGGGAAGAAGGCGAAGAAATCGAAGCCGGCCACAGCGCATATTGTCGGCTCGTCGCCGGAGCTGCTGGTGCGGGTGCATGGGCGCACGGTGGAGTACAGACCCATCGCAGGGACGCGTCCACGCTCCGCCGACGAGGTGGAAGACCGCGCGCTGGAGGCCAGCCTGCGCGCCGACGAGAAGGAGGTCGCCGAGCATGTGATGCTGGTCGATCTCGGCCGCAACGATGTGGGCCGCGTCAGCGAGTACGGCTCTGTGAAGGTCAAGGACCTGATGTTCGTGGAGCGCTACAGCCATGTAATGCACCTGGTCAGTTCGCTGGAAGGGAAGCTGAAGCCGGAACTCGACGCCATCGACGCCTTCCGCGCCTGCTTCCCGGCAGGAACGCTGAGCGGCGCGCCCAAGATTCGCGCCATGGAGATCATCGAGGAGCTGGAACCGGCGCGCAGGGGCGTCTATGGCGGCTCGATCCTGTATGCGGATTTTTCGGGGAATTTAGATTCTTGCATCGCCATCCGCACGCTCTTCATGAACGGCGAGCAGGGATACATCCAGGCCGGCGCAGGCCTCGTCGCCGACTCCGTGCCGGAGAACGAGTTCGTCGAGTGCGCCAACAAGGCTCGCGCCGTGGTGCGCGCCATCGAACGCGCACGGCTGCAATCGTAGAGGCAGAATAAGTGTTGCGGCGGGGCACGCGTCCTATAAGCTCATCCCATGCAGGTTAGCAGGCGAATCTGGCGCATGAGCGTGGTCGTAGCCGGCGCGCTTCTAATGCTGTGGCCAGCAATTCTCAACGGGTATCCGCTGCTCTACCCCGACTCGATCAGCTATCTGGGCGATGGGCGTCCGTTGGCGCGCATCCTGTTGCTGCATGGGCCGAGGGGTTACCTGGCGATGCGGGCGGAGTTCTACTCTCTCGGCATCCTTCCCTTCCACTGGAACGGCACCGCGTGGCCGATCGTAGCGCTTCATGCGCTGCTGACGTCGTATGTGATCTGGCTCGTCGTGCGCTCGCTTGCCGTGCGCTCTCCAACTCGGCGCACTGAGTTGCAGTTTCTCGCCCTCGTCGCTCTCGTCAGCCTTTCCACGAGCCTCGGCTGGTATGTGTGCTTCATCATGCCGGACATCCTGGGGCCGGTGCTATACCTCTCGATCTACCTGCTGGTGTTTGCGCGCGAGAAGCTCTCCGCGCGGGAGCGCTGGGCAGTGGCCGCGATTGCGTGGTGGGCGATGGCGGCGCATTCCACGCATCTGATGCTGGCGGCCGGAGTGTGCATCCTGCTTGGCTTCCTGCTTCTGCTGCGCTGGCCGCCGATGCATCAGCGTGGCCGGGGAGTGGCCTGGGTGGCGGCGATCATCCTGTTGGTTGCAGCCGCGCAGATGGCGCTGCATGGGTACCTGTACGGCGAGCCGACCCTGAACGGCAACCGAATGCCATACCTGACAGCCCGCATCGTCGCCGACGGGCCTGGCCGCTGGTACCTGCAGCAGCATTGCGGCGAGCTGCAATGGGCCATCTGCGCGTGGGCTGGCAGTCTTCCCGATACCGACGACGACTTCCTGTGGGCCGACGGCGGCGTCTGGCAGAGCGCGTCCAGCGATGCGCAGCAGCGGATGCTGCGCGAGGAGATGCCGCTGGTGCTGGCTACCGTTCGCGCATATCCCAGCGCGCAGATGCTAGTGTCGTTCGCCAACTTCCGGGAGGAACTCGGCAACTTCGGACTCTGGGACTTCACCCCCAACGCATGGATGGAGAGCGAGATCGACACGGCGCTGCCCGGAGCGCGGGTCAGGTATATGCGCACGCGACAGGTGCAGGGCCGGTTGCCCGTCGAATTCTTCAGCACGGTGCAGCAGTGGATCGTGGTGGCGTCGGCGCTTGCGATCGTTGCCGGCCTGCCGCTTTTATGGCTTCGCCGTCGCTGGCGGCTTCTGGGACTGGTGGCAATCGTCGTCCCGGTGGTGGTTGCGAACGCATTTCTCACGGCCGTGTTGTCGGAGGTGGACTCGCGCTACCAGAGCCGCGTGATCTGGCTCATCCCGCTGGCGGCGGGACTGATTGTGCTCGATCTGCTCCACCGCCGGCGTCAGAACGACGAGTCAGGCAGCCTCGGCAACGAGGCGGACAGACTGCGCGACGACTCGGCGGCGCGCGTCGCGATACCATAAGGGCAGCCATGGTCTTTGTCCTCGACAACTACGACTCGTTTACCTACAACCTTGTGCAGTACATGGGTGAGCTGGGCGCGGAGATGGTGGTGCGCCGCAACGACGAGCTGACACCAGCCGGCGTCGAGGCGCTCGCGCCGACCCACATCCTCATCTCGCCGGGGCCATGCACGCCACAGGACGCGGGAATCTCCATCGAGCTGATCCGCCACTTTGCTCGGCTGGCGCGGAAGGGTGGGCCACGCGTGCCTCTGCTCGGCGTCTGTCTCGGACATCAGGCGATTGGCGCGGCCTTTGGCGGCAACGTCATTCGCGCACCCAAGCTGATGCACGGCAAGACCAGCCAGGTGGAGCACGACGGGCGCACGATCTTCGCGGGCATTCCATCGCCGATGACCTGCACGCGCTACCACTCGCTGATTGTCTCTGAGCAGGGGTTGCCGAAGGAACTTGAAGTTTCAGCGCACACGCCGGGGCCGACGGGTCGCACGATCATGGCGCTTCGCCACCGCACGCTGCCCATCGAGGGCGTGCAGTTCCATCCCGAGAGCGTGTTGACCGTGCATGGCAAGAAGATCATCGCAAACTTCCTGAAGATGTAGGCTGGACGCATGACGCTGCGAATCTTATCTGTGCGCTCTCTTCCGCCGGTACTCTTGCTGGTGTGCGCGCTGGGCGGTTCGGTGACCGGCCCGGTGCGCGCGCAGCAGTTGATCGGCTACGTCTCCACGCGCGACGCGGACGTTGCGGGCGCGAAGGATGTGATGGACGGTCGCGCCGTGCTGATGGGCTCGGTGAGCGTGACGGCGAAGGATCACACCGCGCCCATCACGCTTGGCCGCGGGGGAACGGTGCGCGTCTGCCAGACCAGCGTGCTGCACCTGAGCGAGAGCCGCGAGATGATGGTGGCCGCGCCGCTGCTCTTCTCGCTCAATGGCGGAGCAATCGAGATCCAGACCACGGCGACTGCGACCGATGCCGTGATGACCCCGGACCTGCGCTTCACGGTGCGCTCGGGCGGCCCGCTCGACCTGCGCCTGAGGGTCGCGCCGAACGGTGACACATGCGTGGAGAACCGTGGAGCGGGCGCTCCCATGCTTGCCGTCTCCGACCCCTTCGGCGATGCGGTGTATGAGCTGACGGCTGGGCAGCACGTTCTCTTCGAGCACGGCAGTCTGCACGAGGTGGTGGACCACGAGAGTTCGTCATGCGGTTGTCCGGATGAGAAGGGAGTGCCGGTGGCCGACGCGCTGATGGTGCCCGCTACCGCCGCCGCAGCCGAGCATCCCTTCCCAGTTGCGATCAGCGAGGGATTGGCGCCCGTGGCCGGGGTGCCGCAGGCGCCAACCGGCGAGGTGCATGCGCAGGTCAGCGAGACGTTAAGCTACAACGCGCAACCCGGTGGCCAGGCCGGCAGCGGTGCGGGAGCGGGTGCACCGTCCGCCGCCGCACCCGCTCCGCCGAACAACGATCTGGCGCATTTGGTGGGGCGTTTCTTTCACAAGCTCTTTCGGCGCGGTTAGAGCGGTTTCACCGCAGGTCTTTACAGGAGCGAAGAACGTTTGCGTGGTTTTTCCTCAAGAAAAACCACATTAATAATTCTCGCGCGATACCAGTTGCGGTGAAACCGCTCTAGTACTACAGATGTGGATCGCAAATTCCGGAGGGAGCCGGGGGCTTCAGCCCCCGGAAAGAGAGCATATTTGCAGGGCCTTCAGGCCCGGACTCTTGTCGTTTTTCGATAACCCATAAGGACATACAACTGGTGCGGTCAGGATGGAAGTCGCAGGGCTTCGTGGTCGCGGCCCGTGACCAGGCAGAGAGCTTCGACCACGAGGTTGTGGTCGTCGCGCTGGGCCAGGCCGGAGACGGTGACAGCGCCAACGATCCCCGCGCCCGCCACGTTCAGCGGAAAGCAGCCGCCGTGGGCTGCGTAGTCTTCCTCGGGCAGACCGTAGCGGGCGGAGAAGCTGAGGCCGGATTGTTCCAGCAGCCGGCCGACATGGTACGAACTCTTGTGAAAGCGCGCAACCACGTTGATCTTGCGCTCAACCCATCGTTGGTTGTCGGGAGTGGTGCCGGCCAGCGCGCAGTAAAAAAGGCGCTGCTGCGGCGTGCCGAAGCGGCGGACGTCGATCACGATCGGAAGTTGCCGCGCAAGGGCGAGGTCGCGCAGTGTCGTGCCGAGCTGCCAGGCGGTGTCGGGGGTGAAGCCGGGCAGTGTGAGGGTGGACTCCTGGACAACGATGGCGGCAATGTCTTCTTCGATCGGCATAGGTCTTCTCCCGGCACGCCCGGTAAGGCGGCAGATAGTAGCATACCCAAAAATTGGAGAATGCGGGCCCGGCCCGGGGGAGAACCTGGCTGAATTGCCTTTGTGGATGCCGGCCCGGTGCGCTCTCCCCAGGATGCCTTTCTTGACAGTGGCGAAGGGTTACGCGAGACTTATAAGGCTGGGCCTGTTCATCGGGCCTCGGCGGCTTATTGTGCGCGGCATCTGCATGTGGCAAGGCAAGTGTCGATTGTTTGCCGCCGGCAGCTTTCACCCTCAAGCACCTCCAGGCCAGGTTGCGGGTCCAATCGCAACTCCGGGGACATGCTCCGGCGATGGCCGGTGTGCCACGGTTTGATGACATTGCAAGTGAAGCTGAGAAGGATGGATTTGGATGGGATCATACGGCGTTTCCGGGCAACTGCTTCTGATGCTGGTCTTCATCGCGCTGATGTACTTCGTGATGATCGCGCCCAATCAGAGGAAGCAGAAGAAGTGGCAGTTGATGCTCAGCCAGTTGAAGAACGGCGATAGAGTGACCACCAACGGAGGCATTCGCGGGGTCATTATCTCGGTCAAGGACGATGTAGTGCAACTGAGGGTCGCGCCGGACAACGTAAAGCTCGAGTTTGTGAAGAGTGCCATCGCCGCGGTGACGTTGCCAGACGAAACGAAGCAGGGGTAAGGCGGCCCGGGCCGCCGCCGCAGTGTTTGAGTAAAGGATGCAATGGGCAAGAATCTGAAGGGCAAGACAGCGTTCATCGTTGCGTTACTGGTTGTATTCTGCTACGGCTTCCTGGGCATCCCGCATGGCGTGACCCCTGCCGCGCTGAAGCAGGCGCTTACCGATCACATCAAGCTCGGGCTCGACCTTCAGGGCGGGATCCATCTTGTCCTGAAAGTCCATGTGGAAGAAGCGGTCGGCTCAACCACCGACCGCGATGTGCAGCGCATCGAGGACGACCTACAGAAGGCTGGCATCACCGGGCAGGCGGTGCACAAGCTGGACCCGGTCGCCCATCCCGAACAGATCACCATCAGCGGCATTCCCGCGGAGAAGGCCAGCGACGCGCGCGCGATCTTCGAGGGCAACGACTACTCCGGAACATACGACCTGTCGACGAACCCGGACCGAAGCGAGAAGTTGACCATGAAGCCCGGCGCGATCCGCACCCTGGAGACTTCGACGCTGGACCACTCGATCGAGACCATCACCGACCGCGTGAACACGCTGGGCGTGAGCGAATCGACGGTGCAGCCGTATGGGCTGGGTGACAACGAGATCCTGGTGGAACTGCCCGGAATCTCCGATCCCGAGAAGGTGGAGGACGCCATCAAGTCCACCTCCAAGCTGGCCGTGTATGCCGTGGTCAGCGGCCCCTACGAGAGCGACCAGGCGGCAATGACGGCGCTCAATGACATCGTGCCGCCGGATGACCAGTTGCTGCATGGCAACGGCACGCCGAACTCTCCCGACGAAGTGTATCTGCTGGAGCGGGCGAGCCAGGTGGAGGGCACCGACTTCCGCGATGCGCAGCCCTCGACGGACATCAATGGCCGGCCAAACCTCACCTTCACGCTGACCACCGAGGCGGGCGACCGCTTCTACAAATACACCTCCGCGCACTCCAAGGACAGCGCATCGCCCGGCTCGATGGCCATCGTGCTGGGCAACCGGGTGCGCGAGGTTGCATCGATCAACTCGGCGATTCGCGACCGGGGCGAGATCGAAGGGACCTTCAGCAAGGGCGAGGTCGACAACCTTTCGCTGATGCTGCGCACCGGCGCTCTGCCTGCCTCGATCGACACTCTGGAGACCCGCACCGTAGGCCCAAGCCTGGGCCTGGCATCGATCCACCAGGGAGTGATGGCGGCCATCGTCGGCATGTTGGCGGTGATCGTGTTCATGCTGATCTACTATCGCGGCTCGGGCATCAACGCGGTCCTTGCCCTGGTTATGAACCTCGTCATTCTGCTCGGGTTCATGGGTCTAATCGGCGGCACGCTGACCCTGCCCGGCATCGCCGGTGTCATCCTCACCATTGGTATGGGAGTGGACTCGAACGTGCTGATCTTCGAGCGCATTCGCGAAGAGTTGCGCGCCGGCAAGACGGCGGCCGTCGCCGTGCAGCAGGGCTTCGGCCACGCCTGGATCACGATTGTGGATACCCACGTCACGACCATCGTCTCGGCGGGCATCCTCTTCCTCTTCGGCACGGGCCCGGTGAAGGGATTTGCGGTAACACTCACCTTCGGCCTGCTGGCCAACCTGTTTACCGCCGTCTTCGTCTCGCGCACCATCTTCGACGCTCATCTGGCAAACAAGGAACGCGGCGCGGAGTTGTCGATTTAAGAACAGTTGCAGGTTACAGGTTGTCAGTTGATAAGCGAACTGGTCTGCAACCTGCAACCTGCAACGGATAACTGGAGTTTCAAGTGGAACTGTTTCGTGATGCAAAGATCGATTGGCTGGGCAAGAAGTGGTACTTCCTCGGCTTCTCGCTGATATTTTCCGTGGCTGGCATATTGAGCATGCTCTTCTGGCACGGCATCCCCCGCGGCGTGGACTTCAAGGGCGGCACCGAGATCCAGGTCCAGTTCAGCAGCGCTCCCAACGAAAACCACATTCGCCAGGCGCTGAGCAGCGCGGGAGTCAAGGACTCCATCGTCTATCCCATCAGCGACACCGCCGGCCGCTCCGCCAATACCGAGGTCATCTCGCTGCCTGAGGCCGCGGACTCCTCGCACGATGCCGGCCGCACGCAGGTTGAAGGCGCGTTGAATTGCGACCAGCCCAACTCCGACTGCTCCATTCAGCGGGTTGACATCGTGGGTCCGACGGCGGGCAAGCAGCTACAGAAGCAGGCTGCGCTGGCCACGGCCTATTCCCTGCTGGGAATGCTGATCTACCTGTGGTTCCGCTTCGAGCTGATCTACGGCGTCGCGGCCGTGGTCGCCGTCTTTCACGACACGCTCATTACGGTGGGGGCCTTCAGCCTCACCAACCAGGAGATCACACTCACCGTCATCGCCGCCATCCTTACCCTGATCGGCTACTCGATGAACGATACCATCGTCGTCTTCGACCGCATCCGGGAGAATCTGGGGCTCTCGCGCAGGGAATCGCTGCCGGATATTGTCAACCGCAGCATCAACCAGACGCTGACCCGGACCGTGATCTCCTCTGGCCTCACATTCCTTACCGTGGTCAGCCTCTTGCTCTTCGGCGGGCCGGTGCTGCGCGGGTTCTCGTTTGCGCTCACGGTCGGTATCGTCATCGGGACCTACTCATCGATCGCGGTCGCCGCGCCCATGCTGGTCGCGTATCAGGATTGGCGCAAAAGCCGGGGCAAAATATCGAACCTGCCGGCCAAGCGCGCCAGGGCGTAAGCGGCCCGGTCCTCAAGCCCGGGTTTCCAGGTGTTGCTGTTTTTGTGTAAGATTTGTCTTGCAGGATCCGTCTCAGCGGTTCAGGGCTCCTGCCGGGATTGGGTTTGCGGACGCGGGAACAATGCACTGCGGACGCGGGAACAAAGTAAACCTGCGCGGTGTCTAAGCTGGATAGAACATTTTTTGCGAGGCGCTTCATGTTTGAAAGCTCTTTGATGGAATCCGGCGGTCAACTGAAGACCAAGACAGGTCGTTGGATGATTTTGACGTGCATACTCAATCTGTCCATCCTGGCCATCTTGATCCTGATTCCCCTGCTCTATCCCGAGGCCCTGCCGCGGACGGCACTGACTGCGC
>Ga0255356_1002602_pt1 | contig 10233 bp, 5 predicted proteins | sample HBST100metaG_FD_189944 | JGI IMG/M metagenome (GOLD analysis project Ga0255356, IMG submission 189944) | Peat soil microbial communities from Stordalen Mire, Sweden - H.B.S.T100 | ecosystem: Environmental > Terrestrial > Soil > Wetlands > Peat | place: Sweden: Norrbotten County, Stordalen Mire... | reverse complement strand
CCGGCGCGCATCAGAATCTCAGCCCGCTTGGGCGCGGGAACCAGCCGCCAGGTGGCAAAGGCCGCCTTAGCCGCAGCCACGGCCAGGTCCACGTCCCCCGCATGGGAGGAGGGAAAGGCGCCCACCACGTCGGTGTGGTCGGCGGGGTTCAGGTTGAGGATGGTCTTGCCGCTCAGGGCGGCCAGCCATTGGCCGCCTATCAGATTGTGATATGTGGGATAAGTCATGGGAGCCTCGGTGAGACAGGGGTCAGAGATCAGGGAACAGGGATCAGGGAACAGTAGTCTGCAGCCAGAGGTCGCCCCGAAGTCCTGCCGCCAGAAACACCTGAGTGTACCGCACCCGTTACCTTACTGGCACACGATGTTGGGCTCTGGGACGGCGTGGGATACAGTCTTGGTCCGCTGGCCGTACAATAAGCCTTGAGGTAGAACCAGTTTCCCAATGTCATTAAATGGTTATCCATCGCGCTCTTCGCGGTCGCACGGTCTGCGCTCGCTCTTCAGTATGTTTTCCAGCGACCTGGCCATCGATCTCGGCACCGCCAACACGCTGGTCTATGCGGCCGGTAAGGGCATTGTTGTCAACGAGCCCTCGATAGTGGCCATTAACAAGAACACCGGCGAGGTGGAAGCCGTGGGCAAAGAGGCCAAGGAGATGCTGGGCCGTACGCCCGGCAACATCGTGGCCATCAAGCCGATGAAGGACGGCGTCATTGCCGACTTCAAAGTCACCGAGAAAATGTTGAACTACTTTATCCAGAAGGCACACAACCGCAAAATGCTGGTGCATCCGCGGATTGTGATCGGCGTGCCTTCCGAGATTACGCAGGTGGAAAAGCGCGCGGTCGAGGATTCGGCCTATCGCGCCAAAGCCAGCGAAGTCTATCTGGTTGAACAGGCGATGGTTGCGGCTATCGGCGCCGGCCTTCCCATCACCGAGCCCTCGGGCAACATGGTGGTGGATATCGGCGGCGGCACCACGGACATCGCGGTCATTTCGCTCTCTGGAATTGTCTACTCGCGCTCAGTGCGCATGGCAGGCAACCAGATGGACGAGGCGATTACCAACTATCTGAAGCGCAAGTACAACCTCCTGATCGGCGAGCGGACGGCCGAACAGATCAAGATCGAGGTTGGCTCTGCCTTCCCGCTGGACAAGCCGTTGACCATGGAGATCAAGGGACGCAACCTGATTGAGGGAGTGCCCAAGACCATCACCATCGACGACAGCGAGGTTCGCGAGTCGCTCGGCGAGTGCATCGCGGTGATCATGAACGCCATCCGCGTAGCCCTGGAGCGTACCCCTCCGGAGCTCTCGGCGGACATCTCGGACCGCGGCATCGTCCTCACCGGCGGCGGCGCACTCTTGAAGAATCTTGACAAGCGCATCCGCGAGGAGACCGGTCTCCCCGTTTCTGTGGCCGACGATCCGCTGGCTTCGGTGGTTCTGGGCACCGGCAAAATGCTCTCCGACTTCCGGTTGCTGCGTAAAATCAAGATCGACTAAACAGGGGTCAGAGACCAGGGACCAGGGATCGCGAGGTCCCTGGTCTCATCCTGGACCGTGGTCAAGAAATAACGTGGATCGAGGGTTTCTGAGCCCTGATCCCTGAACCCTGCTCCCTGAACTCCCATGGAACCGTTCTTCATCCGCTACCGAAATCCTCTGGTGCTGCTGGTCATCCTGGCAGCGCAGATTATCGGTCTTGCTGTCCAGGTGCGTCGCACCCCCAGCGGGCGGGACGTGCTTGACCGCCAGGATGGATCCGGTGTGCGACTGATCCGGCTGTGGGCTGAGAACGTGGTTGCTCCCCCGGAGCGTTTCTTTCACGGCTCGAAACTGGGCATGATCAGCCTGTGGCAGGATTATCTCGATCTGCACAATGTCAGCCAACAGAACAAGGATTTGCAGAAGACCATCGACCGGCTGCGGCTGGAGCAGGCCTCCCTGCTGGAAGACGCCAAGCAGGGACAGCGCCTGCAGGCGCTGCTGGATTTTCAGGAAAAATACATCTATAAGACGGTGGCCGCCCAGGCCATCGGCGCCAGCGGCAGCGATCAGGCGCGGGTCTTCTATCTGGACAAGGGTTCGGCCGACGGCCTCGATCGCGACATGGCGGTCATTACCCCCGACGGCATCGTAGGCAAGGTGCGGGATGTGTTTCCGCACACGGCACAGGTTCTGGCCATCAACGACCAGACCAGCGGCGCCGGAGTCATCCTGGAAACTACGCGGATTCGCGGCATTCTGCGCGGCAATGCCGCCGGACAGCCGCAGATTGTGGGTATCCTGGCCGACCAGCGCATCCAGCCCGGAGAAAAGGTATTGACCGCCGGCGGCGACCAGATTTTCCCGCGCGGCCTGGCCGTGGGAGTGGTGCAAAAGATCACGCGCGACGCGGAGCGCGACGGCTTCATCGACATCATTATTACGCCGGCCGCGCATATTGACCGCCTGGACGAGGTTCTGGTCATCACTTCCACAGCGGCGCGCTTCTCGCCCGAAGCGCAACAGGATATTGCCACCAGCGACGCACTCAAGGGCGCTGAAGTGACAGCCATCAAGGAACAGAAGAAGGCCTCGGAGATTATGGCGGAGCGGCTGCCGGGGCTTACGGATCCCAACGCGCCGAAAGCTGCTCCTGCCGCAGCTCCGGCCCCCGGGCAACCCGCCGGCACTGCGCCGCCTCCGGCTGCCCCTGTGATTCCCAAGGTGCTGCCGGCGCAGCATCCCGATCGCTATTCGCCGAACAGCATGACCGAGCTTCCACAAGCGCCGACTCCAGCGCCAAAACCGAAGCAGGACAAGACGACCTCCGCTCCGGGAAGCACCAGTACCACTCCCAAGAAAGCGCCAAGTTCCGGCCAGCCGGCCACTCCGCGGAGGAATCCTTAACCATGGACGTGTTAGGTTCCGATTACCGCCGCGATCTGGAAATTCGCCGCTATCCGATATTGATATATGCCATGGTTCCGCTGGCTGCGCTGGTGCTGCAGGCCTGGCTGCCTCGCCTGCTGCGCGGCTATGTCTGGTTCGACCTGCCGCTGGTGGTCACGGTTTATTTTGCCTTGGGCCGCCGCAGTCCCATCCAGGGAACGGTGATGGGCACCACGATGGGCCTCTTCGAGGATGCGCTTTCCAACCACGCCATCGGCGTCAACGGCATCGCCAAGACGGTGTGCGGATTTCTGGCGTCGTCGGTCGGCGTGCGCATCGACGTGGAGAATCGCACCATACGTCTGATCCTCATCTTGCTGCTTTCGCTCCTCTCCAGCGCGATTTACGTCTTCGTCTTCCGCATCCTGCTGGGCATGGAGCTCGAATGGAACTGGTGGACGGAAGCATTCAAGTCGGTGGGCAATTCCCTGATCGCCATGATGCTGTTTCCGCTCCTCGACAGCACGCAGATCAGGGACTAGGGAGTAGGGAATAGGGAGTAGGGCAGAGAAAATGGGAGCGGGCTGCTCGTCGCCCGTCGCAACCCGATTGAATTTCACTCATACTGTAAATGCGGTTGTGTTTTAGGGCGTAAACGATGTATTCCGACAATCCCACACGCGGCGAAAAGATCTCCTCCGGCAAGTTGACGGCGGTGCAATACGGCATCCTGTTGATGATGCTGGCCCTGGCGGCCGGACTGTGGCGGCTGCAGGTGCTGGGAGCGGACAATTTCCGCCTGTTGGCCGAACAGAACCGCATCCGCAAGGTTCCGGTGATGGCCGCCCGGGGCAAGCTCTTCGACCGCGAAAACCGGCTCATTGTCGACAACTACCCGTCGGTTTCCTGCTACCTGGTCAGGGAGATGGGCCACAACGTGGACGCCGACCTGCCCTTGATTGCGCGAGGCCTGGACCTGGACCTCGAGCAGTTGCAAGCCACTCTGCGCCACTACAAGGCAGCTCCCGGCTACCAGCCCATCCCCATCAAGCAGGACGTCACCGCCGACGAGCAGGCCTTTATCGAGTCGCACCGCAACGAGCTCCCCGAACTGGAAACCATTGACGAGGAACGCCGCCTCTATCCCCTCGATGGTTTTGCCGCCCATCTGATCGGCTACGTGGGCGAGGTGAGCGAGGAGATGCTCAACAACAACCCCAAGTATGCGGCCTACGAGCCGGGCGATGTGGTGGGCAAAGCCGGCGTCGAGGAAACCTACGACGAGCTGCTGCGCGGACAGGACGGCTCACGCGACGTGATCGTGGATAGCCACGGACGCGAGGTTGGCTATCTGCGGACCCAGCACGCCATCCCCGGCCAGGATCTGAAGCTGACCATCGACCTCGACTTGCAGCGCACCGCTGAAATTGCGCTGGGCGACAATAGCGGAGCGGTCGTGGCCATGGATCCGCGCAACGGCGAGATCCTGGCCCTGGTCTCCCATCCCAGCTACGATCCGAATGCCTTTGCCGTGCGCATCAACCGTGACGACTGGAATAAGCTCATCACCGATCCGCGCCATCCGCTGATGAACAAGGCCATTCAGGATCAGCTCGCGCCCGGTTCCACCTTCAAGATCATCATGTCCGCCGCCGGGCTGCAGGAAGGCGTGGCCCAGGACATGCGCGTGAATTGCGTCGGCGGAGGCAGCTTCTACGGGCGCTTCTTCCACTGCGACAAGCACCATGGCGTGCTGAGCATCCAACAGGCCATTCCACTCTCCTGCGACACCTTCTTCTATGCGTTAGCCCAGAAGCTGGGAATCGATACTATCGCCAAATATGCCACCGCCCTCGGCCTGGGCTCCAAAACCGGCATCGACCTGCCCGACGAGAAGGCGGGCCTCATGCCCTCCACGCAGTGGGAGATGAAGAACTTTCACCAGAAGTACTACGCCGGCAACACCATTTCAGTGGGCATTGGCCAGGGCGAAACCCAGGTGACACCCCTGCAACTGGCGCGCGCGTTGGGCGGCATCGCATCGAACGGCCATCTGGTCCGCCCCCACGTGGTGGCCACCGACCAGCTTCCGGCCCAGTTCCGCGAAGCCATTCAGGACAGCTTTCCGGGCTCGGGAGACAAGACCGTTCCTCTCAATCCCGATACCTGGATGACCATTACCGACGGGATGGCTGCAGCCGTCGATCCCACCAAAGGTGGAACAGCCTCCGCGGCGCATCTTGAAGGTGTGGACTTTGCCGGCAAAACCGGCACCGCCCAGGTGGTGGGCAGCGGAGATACGCACGCCAAAGGCGGAGCCCATACTCCGAATTCCTGGTTTGTCGGCATGGTTCCCCGCCGTAACCCCGAACTGGTCGTCGCTGTCCTTCAGGAGCACGGCGACTGGGGCAAGTACTCCGCCTCTGTCGCAGCCCAGATGGTGACCACCTACGTCAACAAGAAGCGGAAGCAGGAAAAGAACATCCTGGAGCAGGCTGCAACCGAGAAGCCGGTCGAAGTGGGAGCCGTCTGGTCCGACCCGCAACCCGTCGGCCGCCGCCACGCGCGCGGCACATCCGAGATTTCTGCCGTCCACGCCGGCCACTTCTTCCTCGATCCCGGTCCGGCGCCCGCTCCCAAGGCCCTGGCCAGCGGCCGGATGCCCCTGCCGTCCTGGCTGATGTCCGTCCCCCTTCGCTTCAAGGAAGGACAACGCTGATGCGTCGCTTTCTCTCCTTCCGCGACTTCGATTGGACCCTGCTGGGCATGGTGCTGGTGCTCTGCATCATTTCGGTGCTGGAGATCTACTCGGCCACCCTTCACACCAAATATGTAGGGTTCCATACCAAGCAGATTTTCTGGATCGTTGGCGGCCTCATCGCCATGTTCCTGTTCGCCAAGATCGACTATCACAAGATGATCGACTTTGTTCCCTGGGCGTATGGAGTCTGCATTGTGTCGCTGCTGGCCGTGCTGGCCGTGGGACACAAGGCTCTGGGCGCCAAGCGCTGGATCAAGGTCGGCCCCATGCAGTTTCAGCCTTCCGAGTGGGTCAAGCTGGTTCTGATTCTGATGGTGGCCCGCTACTTTGCCAACCTGGGCGGGCGCTCCCTCACCTGGAGAGACATTTTCAAGGCTTTTGCGCTGGTCGGCGTTCCACTGCTGCTGGTTCTCAAGCAGCCCGATCTGGGAACCGCCCTCACCTACGCTCCCATCCTGGTCGCCGGCCTGTTCCTGGGGGGCATCAATGTCCGTCAGGCGCTGATCCTGGGAACCTGCGGTCTGGCCCTGGTGGCCGGCGTCTGGACCAGCGGCAAGATGCTCAAACCCTATCAGAAGGCTCGACTTACCAGCTTTGTGAACCCCGACAACGACCCCAAGGGCAGCGGGTACCAAACCAAGCAGTCGCTGATCGCCATCGGTTCCGGCGGAGTCTGGGGCAAGGGAGCAGCCAAAGGCACCCAGACCCAGGGCGATTTTCTCCCCATTCCCCACGCCGACTTCATCTTCGCCGCATTTGGCGAGGAGCACGGCTTCGTCGGCGCGCTTTTCGTCCTGCTGCTATACTTTTTCATATTGATGCGTTTGATTCAGAACGCTCAAACAGCCGCAGACCTGTCCGGCTCCCTGCTTATTATGGGGGTGGTGGCTGTGTTGACCTTCGAGATTGCGGTCAACGTGGGCATGGTCATCGGGTTTATGCCCGTCACCGGGATCCCTTTACCGTTAATGAGTTACGGCGGATCCTCGGTGTTGTTTACCTTCCTGGCGCTGGGTGCGGCAATGAATGTGCGCATGCGCCGGTTCGTGAACTAAGGAACTTGCAGGTTTACCTCTTGTGCCCCCGGAACTGTCCGGACCGCAGGAGAGGTTTTTTTGAAGCACTTCGCCGGCCAGGTCCGGATGGACCACGCGCCCGGCAGGATTGGGTTCATGAGCACGCAGAGACGGGAAAACCGTTGGCAGCGTACAAGTTGCACGGAATGCGGTTCCCCCGCCTGGCACCTGGTGCCGGACGGGGTGCAACGCGCGGGACCAAATGGGAAGAGTTTCCCCGGCCCCTTCGCGCGGCAAGACCGTGCACTCGCCAACGGTGGAACGGCCCCGCCGGGATACTACCCCCCCAACGACTGGAATCTGTCGATGGGAACCCCGGCTTGGTTGGCCACAAACTCTTTGCAAATGGATTGCCGTATCGAACAGCTTGTTCGCCTGGTTTGTCTCGTTCGTCAGGACAACCGCTGCGGCTCGCCGCCCCTCGGGGCTGGCAGTTGCGCGTTAACCGGCACACGGCGCTTCACGGTTCACTCCTACTGCCCACCCCCTTTTCTTCCGGATTCGCCTGGACACCATCCCGCCCTGCCGCAGGTCCCGGCTGGCTAAGGCCGCCGGGCGGAAAGGTAAGATGGCAAAGGAAATTTGCATCTCCAGCACGCCGCATGAAACGCGGCTGGCTATTTTGGAAGACGATCAACTCGCGGAGATCTACTACGAACGCGAAAACGAGTACACCCTTGCAGGGTCGATCTACAACGGCCGCGTCACCCGCGTCCTTCCGGGCATGCAGTCGGCCTTTGTGGACATTGGCCTGGAGCGGGACGCCTTCCTCTATGTAACCGACTTCCTTGAACTTGAAGACCAGGAAGAAACGGACGAGTTGGAAAAGGCCACTGCATCGGGCGCCAACGTCCCCCCGCGCGAGGTTCGGCACGCCGTCGCCGCCCCGGAGTGCACTCCGGAACGTGCCCCCGAGCGCACTCCCGAACGCCCCGCTCGTTCCGCCCAGCCTCAGGAACCGCGCCGCGAACGCCGTCCCGCCCTTGAGGTGACCCCGGCCATTGAAGACGGCTCTCAGGCCGCGTCCGAGCCCCTGTACACCTCCGAATCGGTCGAGACCGCGCAGGAAGAGACCGACGAGCCCGGCGCAAAGCGCTGGCGTGGACGCCGTCGGCGTCGCGGCGGCCGTGGACCTGGCTCGCCGGAACCCCAGCCTGAGACTACTCAGCCGGCAAAGACCTTTGTTGTAGAGTCCGTAGAGGAGCCCGAATTCGCGGCAGAGATTCACGCCGCAGCCGCCGCTCCTGCCGAACGGCAAGCACCCGCCGAAAGGCCAGCTCCCACGCCCCGTTCTGAAGCGGCTCCGGTGCCTTTTGTGCTGCCCGGTGAGTCCCTCTCCAAGTACGGCGCACCCGCCGCCAGCGCTGCAGCCGAAGGGTCATCCAAGCCAGCAGCTGCACCGGCTCGGCCGGCCAACACCTACAAGCCTTCTACGCTGATCGATACCCCCATCGAGTGGGACGGCAGCGGACTGTTGCCTGGCGAGTCCATCTCCAAGCACCGCACCCGCCAGCCCGAACCGGCTGAGGAAACGGCGCAGGAGTCGCAGGGCAATTCTGCCGATGCGGTGGAAGAAGAAGCGTTCGTTGAAGAAATGGTCGAACTCAGGCCTGAAGTCGCCGAAGATCACCTGATTCAGGAAGAGTTTTCTGAAGAAGAGTTGGTCGAAGAGAATCTGGCGAAAGACGAACCTGCCTCCGCACCGGATGAAGCCGAGAAAAAGCCGGAACAGCCGGTCCCTGCCGAGACAGAAGACTATACGGTTGAACCGATCATCGAGGAGCCATCGGCGGATGAGCCGGTTGCCGCTCCGGTCACCCGGCAGGATGAGACCACTCCTGAGCCGGCGCAAAACTGGTCGGACGCTCCGGTTGCCGCTGCGGCCGAACCTGCAGAAGCAGAAGCCGACCGAACCGCCAGCCACAACGTGGACCCGCTGCCTCCCACGGGCTTCCGTCTCTTTGGCCTGGGCGGCAAGAAGAAGAAGGAAGAAGAGGAAGAAGCAAAGCCCGCGGCCAAGCCTGCTTCGGTAGCTTCGGTCTCGGCCTATGCTCCCGGCAGTGGAGTCATTGAAGAAGAAGTGATCGAAGAGGAGGAGTTCGAAGCTCCCCGCCACCATCATCGCGGCAAGCCCGAGGCTCACGATCAGGACGACTTCGAAGAGGAGACGCTGCCCCCGCAGATTCGCGGCGGCGACCTGGGCGAGATGCTCCAGGAAGCGCACCTCGACCACCGCATCCAGTTGAACTTCGACGAGAAGAACGGCGAAGACGAAGATGCGTTCGATGGCGAAGATGAGGACGAAGAGCCCTCTGCCGAAGGTCAGCCCGCCACCGCCGACAGCCAGAGCCAGCAGCGCCGCGAGCGCGGTGGACGCGGACGCCGTGGACGCGGTGGCGCGGGAGCGCCCCCAGCCCAAGGCAACCGTGGCCGCGGCCCCTCGCGCCGCTCCATGCAGACCTCCGACCTGCCCATCATTTCCGACCTCTTGAAGCCCGGCCAGGAGATTCTGGTCCAGATCGCCAAGGAGCCCATCGCCAAGAAGGGTGCGCGCATCACTTCGCACATCGCCCTGCCCGGCCGCTTCCTGGTCTTCATGCCCACGGTTTCGCATGTCGGCGTAAGCCGCAAGATCGCCTCCGACGACGAGCGGCAGCGGCTGAAGCGGATTCTGGTTCACGAGCGCGGCGAGACTTCGGGAGGATTCATCGTCCGCACCGCCGCTGAGGGCGCTTCGGAAGAGGAACTGCGCGCTGACCTGCGCTTCCTTATCCACCTCTGGACCGAGATCAAGCAGCGCTCCGACACGTCCAAGTCTCCGGCGCTCATCTATCACGATCTGTCCCTGATCGAGCGTATTCTGCGCGACCAGGTCAGCTCGAACTTCAGCAACATCTGGGTGGATTCCGAAGCCGACTACGAGCGCATTGTGCGCTTCCTCAATCGCTTCTCGCCCACCCTGGTCCGCCGCGTCAAGCTCTACACCAAAGAGACTCCGCTCTTCGAGCACTTCGGCATTCAGGACGAAATCTCGAAGGCGTTGCGCTCCAAGGTCTGGCTCAAGTCGGGCGGATCCATCGTCATCAATCAGACCGAAGCGCTGGTGGCCATCGACATCAACACCGGCAAATATGTGGGCAAGTCGTCGCGGCTTGAAGACACCATCGTCAAGACCAACCTCGACGCCGTGCCGGAGATTGTCCGCCAGATTCGCCTGCGCGACCTGGGCGGCATCATCGTGATCGACTTCATCGACATGGACGAGCGCAAGAACCGCTTCAAGGTTCTGGCCGCCCTGGAAGAAGCCCTGAAGAATGATCGCGCTCCGACGAAGGTGTTGCAGTTCAACGACTTCGGCCTGGTCGCCATCACCCGCAAGCGCGTCAAGCAATCCCTGGAGCGGACCCTTTCGGTTCCCTGCCCCACCTGCCAGGCCACCGGCATGGTGAAGAGCCCGACCACGGTTTGCAACGAGATCTACACCGAGTTGCGCAAGATGAAGAAGCACTTTGAAGG
>Ga0255356_1002599_pt1 | contig 10235 bp, 10 predicted proteins | sample HBST100metaG_FD_189944 | JGI IMG/M metagenome (GOLD analysis project Ga0255356, IMG submission 189944) | Peat soil microbial communities from Stordalen Mire, Sweden - H.B.S.T100 | ecosystem: Environmental > Terrestrial > Soil > Wetlands > Peat | place: Sweden: Norrbotten County, Stordalen Mire... | reverse complement strand
AACCAGATTTTCGTGCGCGGAGATGGGCTGTTCGCCGAGCTTGGCGGGCATTTGCGGCTCGGCGGCACGGCGGCGGCGCCAGACCCGGAAGGCGGCTTCCAACTCCTGCGCGGCAACCTCTCCTTGGCGGGCAAAACCCTGCAATTTACCCAGGGCACCATTGGCTTCAACGGCGGCGGTTTCATTCCCTCGCTGGACCTCGAGGCCTCCACCGTCTCCAGCGACAACACCACCACCTCCACCCTCATCGTCGGCGGCACCGCGGCCAAGCCAACCATCACCCTCACCAGCACACCGCCATTGCCGTCTGACGAGATTCTCGCGCAGCTGCTATTTGGCGAAAGCACCACCAGCCTGTCGCCGTTCCAGGCGGCCTCCCTGGCCGCGGCACTGGCGCAGCTCTCCGGCGTTGGCGGCGGCTTCAATCCGCTGGACAAGGTACGCAACGCATTGGGGCTGGACGAGCTTTCCCTAAGCGGCAGCGGCACGGGCGCCCCCTCGGTGCAAGCCGGGCGCTATATCGCGCCGGGCGTATATGTCGGCGCCAGCCAAGCCACCAACGGCCAGGGCACGCAGGCCAATGTGCAAATAAATTTATATAAAGGGTTAAAATTACAAACATCCACCGGCACCGGGGCGGACGGCAACAACACCAGCAGTGTCGGCCTCACCTATCAGTTCAATTATTAAATTAAGCTAATACTTGCGGCCTACGTGCCTTTTCAGACAAAAAAATACCCTCTGAGCAGGGTAAATCATTAATCTAATTAATGATTCAGAAAGTGCCTTCATCCTAGACTTCCATAGCGCACCGCGCCGAACGAGATTGAACCGGAAGAGATTTGATGGAGCCACACGCCTATCCGCCATTGGGACAGTTAGACCCCGTCACTCTTCTGCCCAACCGCCAGCAGTTCAAAGCGGATTATTGCGCCCAGCCCGGCGCGCAACTCATCATGCTCTCCCTCTCCGAACCCAAGGATTTCGACCAGCTTCTCCGCGCCATCGGCCATGAACATTCAGACGAGTTCCTGCGCGCCGGCGCCGCCCGCCTGCGCGACGCGCTGGGCGCTGATATTCCAATCTACTATATCGGCCTGCTGAACTACGCCTTCGTGCTGCCCAACGGCGCCATGCCGGAGCTGCTGCAAAAAATTACCGACCAGTTCGGCAAGCCGCTCACCTGCGGGCGCATCCCGGTCAGCGCGGATGTCGCCATCGGCGTCGCGGACTGCCAGGACACAGATGCCTCCTTCGTGCTGCGCGCCGCCCTGACCGCCGTGCGAGACTGCCGGGACACCGGACGCGACTGGGCCCGCTACAACCGCAAGACCGACACCGCGAACCAGCGCGGTTTCCTGCTGCTCTCCAACCTCAATGCCGCCTTACAGGACAACAGCCAGCTCGCCCTGCACTACCAGCCGAAATACGATCTGCGCACCGGCACCCCAACCAGCGCCGAGGCTCTCGTGCGCTGGCGCCACCCGGTCTTCGGCAACATCTCACCGGCGGAATTCGTGCCTCTGGCCGAGGCCACGGCACATATCCACCCGCTCACGGACTGGGTGCTGCGCAACGCCATCGCCCAGGCCGGCGCTTGGGCAGCCAAGGGCATCAACCTCAACATCGCCATCAACGTCTCGCCGCGCAACCTCGCCCGCCGCGGCTTCTCGGTGCAGGTTGCCAACATCCTGAATTGCTACGGCGTGCCGCCCTCACGCATCGAGCTGGAATTCACCGAGGGTGTGCTGGTCAGCAACGACCCCGTGGTGCTGGAGGAGTTGCAGGCCCTGCGTAAAACCGGCGTGCGCATCGCGCTGGACGATTTCGGCACCGGCTTCTCCAATTTCAGCTACATCACGCATCTGCCCGCGGACATCATCAAAATCGACAAATCCTTCATCCAGCGCATCGGCGCCGATGAGCGCGCCGCCACGGTCGTACGCTCGCTCATCAAGCTCGCCCACCGGCTGGATTACAGCGTGGTGGCCGAGGGCATCGAGTCCGAGCGGACCTATGCGCTGCTCAAATCCTGGAACTGCAATGAAGGCCAGGGCTTCTACATGAGCCCGCCGCTGGACGCCACACGCTTCGCCCAGACCTTGAACCTCTCCAACTTACCCGCCATCGCGGCGGCGGTGTAACTACCGCCGCTCGCGCGTCGCCGAGAATGTAATTTCCGGGAAGTTCTCCTTCATCCGGTTCAGCTCCCAGCTATTGCGCACCAGATACACCGGCGCGCCCTCGCGGTCCTCGCTCATCGCGCTCTTATTCATATCGATGAAGAATTTCAGCCGTGCCGTATCTTCCGAGAAGATCCAGCGCGCCGTGTCAAACGGCGCAGGCTCGAATGCCATCGGCACGTTATATTCCTGCTCGATGCGGGATGACAGCACGTCCAACTGCAACGCGCCGACCACGCCGATAATCCAGTCCGAGCCGTTCATCGGGCGGAACACCTGCGTCACGCCCTCTTCCGCCAGATCCTCCAGCGCCTTCTTCAACTGCTTCGCCTTCATCGGGTCGGCCAGCCGCACGCGGCGCAGAATTTCCGGCGCGAAATCGGGGATACCGGTGAAACGCAGCTTTTCTCCCTCGGTCAGCGTATCACCCACCCGCAGCGTGCCATGGTTGGGAATGCCGATGATGTCGCCAGGATAAGCCTCTTCCGCCAGCGAGCGGTCCTGCGCGAAGAAGAAGATCGGCGCCTGAATCGCCATCGGCTTCTGCGTGCGCGAATGAATCAGCTTCATCCCGCGCGTGAACTTACCCGAGCAGATGCGGGTGAAAGCAATGCGGTCGCGGTGCTGCGGGTCCATATTCGCCTGCACCTTGAACACGAATCCCGTCACCTGCGTCTCACTGGGCTCGACCACGCGGGTATCCGCCGCACGCGGCTGCGGCGGCGGCGCGTTGGCCACCAGCCCTTCCAGCAATTCGCGCACTGAATAATCCTTCAACGCCGAGCCGAAATACACCGGCGTCAGATGCCCCTCGGCAAAGGATTGCTGGTCGAATTCCGGGAAGGCGGCGCGGATCAGCTCCACATCCTCATCCAATTGCGCCTGCTGCTCAGCGGGGATTTCAAACTTCTGCTCCGCCACATCCTCGCCGGGCTTCTTGGCGGACACCAGCTTGTCGTTACGCAGATCGTAACAACCCTTGAACAGCCCGCCCATGCCAATGGGCCAGACCATCGGGCAAATATCCAGCGCCAGCGTGTTGGCGATCTCATCTAGCAGCTCGAAGGCATTCTGCCCCTCCCGATCCACCTTGTTGATGAAAGTGGTGATGGGAATGTTACGCAGGCGGCAGACCTCGAACAGCTTCTTGGTCTGCAACTCAATACCCTTGGCCGCGTCGATCACCATCACCGCCGAATCCACGGCGGTCAGCGTGCGGTACGTGTCCTCGGAGAAATCCTCATGCCCTGGCGTGTCCAGCAGGTTGAACACCGCCCCGCCAAACTCGAAGGTCATGACCGAAGAGGTGACCGAGATCCCGCGCTGGCGTTCGATCTTCATCCAGTCCGAGCGCGTCTGCCGCCGGTCCTGCCGCGCCTTCACCATGCCCGCCTCGCGGATGGCGCCGCCGAACAGCAGCAGCTTTTCCGTCAGCGTGGTTTTGCCGGCGTCCGGGTGGGAGATGATCGCGAAGGTACGGCGCGGCGGAATGCCGGTCGCGGTCCCGGTATGGGTGAGGGGCTGGTCCATCCCGCCCCCCTACCAAACTTCCCTGGCTTAAGCCACCACCTCGCCATGCCACACATTCGGGGCAGCCGCGAAGCAATGCCCCACATTCCCGCGCCATTCCTGGAATTCCGGCGCCGCGCGGAATGTCACCATGTGGTGGTCCACACTCTCCCACTGCACCTGCAGCACGAATTTCAGCGGATTCTCAACCGAGCGCCGCAGCACCAGCCCGTGACAGCCGGCGGAGCGCAGAAACGCCGGCTTGCTTTTCTCCACCCCGGCGATGAACGCCGCCTCCATCCCCGGCTTCACTTCGATTTCAGCAAACTCAGTGACCATCCTATCCTCCAACCGTCTTGCACACCTGTTCACCCAGCCCCTGCACACCAAGACGCAGCGACTGACCGGGGCGCAAATAAACCGGCTCGGGCTTCTTGCCCATGCCCACCCCAGCCGGCGTGCCGGTGGCGATGATGTCGCCCGGATACAAAGTGATGAACTGGCTGACATAGCTCACCAGGTTCTTCACGCCGAAGATCATGTTCGCGGTAGTGCCGTCCTGCATGCGCACGCCGTCCACCTCGGTCCATAACGCCAAATTCTGCGGGTCCGGCACCTCGTCCTTGGTCACCAGATACGGCCCCACCGGCCCGAAGCTGTCGCACCCCTTGCCCTTATCCCAGGTGCCGCCACGCTGGGTCTGGTACTCTCGCTCGCTCACATCATTCACCACCGTGTAGCCGGCCACGTAATCCAGCGCCTCCGCCTCGCTCACCCGGCTGGCCTTGGTGCCGATCACCACCCCCAGCTCCACCTCCCAATCTGTCTTCAGGCTGCCCGGCGGGATAACGATATCGCTATAAGGACCGGAAAAGGCCGAGAGCGACTTCAAAAACAGAATTGGCTCCTTCGGGAGCTTGCCGCCCGTCTCCGCCGCATGGTCGGCATAATTGAGCCCGATGCACACGAAATTCAGCGGCCGCGGAATCGCCGGGCCGATTTGCGGCGCCACCTTGAGCAGCGGCAGCGTCTTTGGGTCGATCTTTTGCAACTGCGCCAACCAGCTGGGGCTGAACACCTCGCCGGTCACATGCTCCAGCACGTCCTCCAGCGCGCGCACCTGGCCACCTGCGTCCAGCACGCCCCATTTTTCTTCCCCCGACTCCCCGTAGCGCAAAAGCTTCATGGTATCCGTCCCTGTTACATCCTGAAATGAGCGTGCAGCACAAAGCTGGGTGGCGAACATGGGTCGTGTCAAGGCGCGGGATTCATATTACCTACATAGCTCGTTGGGAGAGAGAGTAGCCAGAATCATGCCTTTATATGCTCTGCACGCACTGGACCGGCCAAACACCCTGCCGCTTCGCATGGAGTATTATGCGGAGCACCGCGCCTTTGCCGAGGACGCCGAGGCCCTCGGCGTCAAGATCATCATGTCAGGCCCATTGCAATCGGATGACGGTGAAATAATGACCGGGTCGTTGTTCCTGCTGGAGGCAGCGGACCGCGCGGCGGTGGAGGCCTTCGTCTCCGAGAACCCATTCACCAAGCACGATGTCTGGGGCGAGGTCAGCATCCGCCGTTTCTACCGGCGGGTCGGCTAAAACCCTAACGTCACGGCTAAATGAAACAAAGGCACGGCCCATTCACATGGGCCGTGCCTTTGTTTCGTTTGCCCAAAAAAAGGCCGGCCTTTGCGGCCGGCCCAGCATCTCTTTGGATGCCTGTTCTTTGCTCCCTAAACTTGGCGGCTGACATTATGCTTTTTAATGAAGCGGTTACCCGTCCATCGTTTTGCTCATACCACGTTACAGATTGTGGCGGAAAAAAGATGGGATGACAAGTCTCGACATGCTCTTTTCTGCAGTTTTTTATTGGTAATGGGCATTTTTTTTCATCACATAGTTATCTAGGTTAACCAGCTCTCAGGCCAGAAGCTCCCGCAGCGCGGCCACCGCGTTCTGAAGCTCATCCGCCGCCTGGGTCGCTGGCCCAGCCTCCGTCACGCCCAGCCCGTCGGCAAAAGCGTTTGCATACCCGGCACGGTTTGCCAGCGCCACGGGCAACAGCGTCAACCCGCGCGCGGCAATCTCCGCCTCCATCCGCTTGCGCAGGCGCGAGGCCGCGGGCGCCCGGTTGAACACCAGCGCCGTCCGGCGTTTCTCCTCCGCCGCCAGTTTCAGCGTGCCCTCGGCGGCCCATAAATCGGGCGGCGACGGGTTCAGCGGAATCAGCACGAGATCCGCGCCGCGAATCGCCCGGCGCGCGTCGCTATCGATCACCGGCGGCGTATCGATGATCACGAAATCATGCGCCGCCTTCAGTTTCTCCAGCTCATTGGCCAAGCGCCAGCCGGAGACCGTGGCGAGCGTGATCTGGCTCGCCGCCTTGGGTGCGGCCGCGCGCAGCTTGCCCCACAATGTCAGGCTGCCTTGCGGATCAATGTCCATCAGCGCCACCCGCCCCGCCCCGGCCAGGGCAACGGCGAATTGCGCCGCCAGCATGGTCTTGCCCGCACCGCCTTTTTGCTGTGCAACCGCGATAACTTTGCCCATCAATGAAGAATCTCCTGCTTAGCCAGACTAAACCGCATATTCTTTTGAAAGGCTAAATGTTTCTATGGACGAGTTGCTGACCCCGGCGGAAATGGCCCGCGCCGATGCCCTGGCCGATAACGTAACCGCCCTGATGGACGCCGCTGGCCGCGCCGTGGCCCGCGCCATCCGCAACCGCTACCAACCCTGCCGCGTTTTGGTGCTGGCTGGGCCGGGCAATAATGGCGGGGACGGCAAGGTGGCCGCGCGCTATCTGGCCCAAGCCGGCTGGCCGGTGCGCGTGCAGGATTTTGCATCCGCCACGGTGGAACAGGTGCGAAGAGCCGAGCTGGTTATAGATGCCATTTTCGGCGCCGGGCTCTCGCGCGACATCGCCGCTCCGGTGGCGGATTTACTCCGTGCCGCCAAACGCATCGTGGCGGTGGACGTTCCCTCCGGGCTGGACGGAACCACCGGCCAGCTGCGCGGTTATGCTCCGCGGGCCGAGCTTACCGTCACCTTCTTCCGGCTCAAGCCCGGTCATCTGCTCTACCCTGGGCGCGCCCTGTGCGGCGAGCTGCTGCTGCGTGACATCGGCATGCCAGCTTCGGTGCTCGATGAAATCAACCCGCAAACCTGGGAGAACGGGCCATCCCTGTTCACCCTGCCCGCCCGCACTGCCACGGGACATAAATATACAAGTGGGGATGTCACCATCCTCTGCGGCACACTGCCCGGCGCGGCCCGCCTGGCCTGTGCCGCCGCGCGCCGCGCCGGGGCGGGCATGGTCACACTGGCCACCGATACCCCGATGGTACTGCCGGAGGCCGGGCTGATCCTGCGCACGGACGGCCTTGAAACCCTATTGCAAGACCAGCGCCGCCATGTCTGGGTCGTCGGCCCTGGCCTCGGCATCGCCCGTGCTGGCGCGGCGCTGGCCACGATCATCGCCGCCGGAGGACGCCAAATCATCGCCGACGCGGACGCCCTGACCACTTGCGCCGGGGCACCGGAGAAGCTCCACGGCGCCACCATCATCACCCCGCATGAGGGTGAGTTCAGCCGCGTCTTTGGCGCCATTGGCAGCAACCGCCTCGCCGCCGCGCGCCGTGCCGCCGCCCTCACCGGCGCTGTCACCATTCTTAAAGGCGCCGACACCGTCATCGCCGCGCCGGATGGCCGCGCCGCCATCAACACCAACGCCCCGCCCTGGCTCGCCACTGGCGGCACGGGGGATGTGCTCGCCGGCGCCGCCGCCGCCATGCTCGCCCGGGGCTTATCCGCTTTCGAGGCCGCGTGCGCCGCCGTCTGGCTGCACGGCGCCGCCGCGCAAAGCCTCGGCCCCGGCCTTATCGCCGAGGATTTGCCCGCCGCAATGGCCAAAGCAATGCTTAAGCCTTCACACCACAACGGACCAGCAACTCCGTAAGCTCGCGGATCACGGGGAAGACCTCCTGGTTGCGGTTGCCGCCCTGCGCGTCATGGGCGGCCTGCTCTGCCTCCACGATGTCGCGGTCCTCCCGGAAGATGCGTTCGGTAAACGCGATTAGAAACGGCCAGGCGGCATCCAGCCCCAACCTGCCCAGCAGGCTTTTCGGGCGGGCTATGGAGAGCAGCCCGAAGGTGCGCACGGTTTTCTCTTCGGCGTCCAGCGGCACATAGACAATCCATAAATCCATCACCGGCGTCTCGCCATAAGCGGGAACGATGCGCAGCGTCTGGTACGGATATTCGGTGCGGATGGTCATTATATCTTTGTCATTCACATCCGAGCTGCGCTTGCCGCCGAACAGCGCCGCCTCGCCCAAGGGCTGCTTGCCGCCCGTGCGCGCGAAGGTGTATTGCACCTCCAGCCAATCCTCCCCCATGCGCCGCCCCAGGTAGCGCGGGCGGATCTGCCCCATCTGCTTGCGGTGCAGAAACTGGTGGTTCATGTCCATCAGGTTCTCATGCATGAATGAATAATGACACTTTATCTCGTGCCCTAGCCGGCGTGTTCTGAACCCCGCGCCCGTCACCCCAACATCCGGAAAGACGGCGGATTTTTCAGGATCTCCCGGAAACACGAAGATCATCCCCTGCTCCTCCCGGCATGGATATGCGCGCACGCCGTTCGGCAGCTTACCCTTGCCGATATAGGGCACATCCACGCATTTGCCCGAGGAATCGTAGGTCCAGCCATGATAGCCGCAGCGCACGGCGCAGCCGGTCACCACCCCGGCATCCAGCGGCACCTGCCTGTGCGCGCAGCGGTTTTCCAGTGCGAACACCGCCCCTTGCTTTGGCCGCACCAGCAGAATCGGCGTACCGGCAAAGTGGGCAGCAAACATCTTGCCCGGTTTCACCTCGCGCGACCAGGCAAGCGGGTACCAATGATCGGGGTTGATTTTCACGCGCCGCGCACCAAAATCAGCAGGTGCTGGCGGCAGTCCAGCCGTGTCGTCGGTCTCGAAGGGAAGCATATCCATCCGGCATCCTCACCCGTTGCGGCAGCTGGAGCATAGGCATGCGCGGCACCGCGCCACAAGACAGAAACCATAACAATACGTTAGAGATTTTCAGAAAAATGCGATGCGTTACCGAAATGTCATCCAGCATCCAGCAAACCAAGCATTGTCCCGCAATCATTTCTTACATACGCAAGCCGTGCCAGCACGATTTTGCCACCTTTGTGCATGAAGTATAACATCGAGAAAAGGAGACCCTTCATGCGAGGCTTTAAACCCCTGCTCTTTGCCGGCGTGGCGCTTGCTCTCGGCACCGCCGCGGCGCAAGCACAGCCTTACTACCCGCCCGGGCCGCCGCGCCCGCATTATTGGCACCAAGGCGATTATTATCGCGGCCACCAGCATATAGTACACCACTGGCGGCGCTATCATCTGCCCCCGCCGGCGCCCGGCACTGTCTGGGTACAAGACGGCCCGAACTTCCTGCTCCTCAGTCACGGCGGCTTCATCGTCCGCGTCTGGGCACCCTGAACAAATTACTCAAGGAATAAGTCACATGAAATCCATATTGCGCAACGCCGCCGCCATCGGCACGGCCATGGTGCTGCTCGCCAGCCCGCTGGCCATGGCGCAGCAATCCCCCGGCGGTTACGGCGGCCAGCAGCAAGGCAACAACCACATGCAGGGCGGCCAGATGGGCGGCATGGGCCAACCCAATGGCGGCCACATGCAAGGCGGCCCACAAGGCAATGACGGTCACATGCAAGGTGGGCCGCAAGGCAATGACGGCCACATGCAGGGTGGCATGGGCCAGGACGGCCACCGGGATAATGATTGGAACAATGGCTGGCGCCGGGGCGACCACTTCAACGGCCACCGCGATGTGGTGCAGGATTGGCACGGGCACCATCTGCGCCGCCCGCCGGCGGGCTATGAATGGGTGCAGGATGGTAACCAGTTCGTGCTCATCGCCATCACCAGCGGCATTATTGCCAGCATTATCGCCGGCAGCCTCTCGCACTAACTTTCGCGGCGGCATGGGAAACAATTTCCATGCCGCCGGCTTTGCTCTAATCTCGGCGCATGAACGAGATACGGCCGATCGGGCAAGGCTTGGGGAAACTGGAAACACTGGCGGCCATTGAGCGCAAGCTCGTCTGGCTCGCCTCGTGGATGATCCACCACGCCAACCATATCCGCCCCAACCCGGACGGCATGAAGGTTGGCGGCCACCAAGCCTCCTGCGCCTCCGTCGCTTCCATAATGACCGCACTGTATTTCGACGCGCTGCGCCCGCAAGACCGCGTGGCCGTGAAACCGCATGCCGGGCCGGTACTGCACGCCATTAATTACCTGCTGGGCCGCCAGAGCGTGGAGAAACTGCAAGGTCTGCGCCAGCTCGGCGGCGCCCAGGCTTACCCCTCCCGCGCCAAGGATGGCCCCGAGATCGATTTCTCCACCGGCTCTGTCGGCCTCGGCGTGGCGCTGACCAGCTTCTCCTCGCTCATTCAAGATTACGTCGAGGCGCACCGGCTTGGCGCCCCCACCCGCCCCCGCGCCCG
>Ga0255356_1002598_pt1 | contig 10235 bp, 11 predicted proteins | sample HBST100metaG_FD_189944 | JGI IMG/M metagenome (GOLD analysis project Ga0255356, IMG submission 189944) | Peat soil microbial communities from Stordalen Mire, Sweden - H.B.S.T100 | ecosystem: Environmental > Terrestrial > Soil > Wetlands > Peat | place: Sweden: Norrbotten County, Stordalen Mire... | reverse complement strand
TCAAGCTGCTCATCGCCGGCGATACGCTCTTTGCCGGCAGCATCGGCCGCACTGACCTGCCCGGCGGCGACTACGACAAGATCATCGACTCCATCCACACCCGCCTGCTCCCGTTGCCCGACGATACTCGCGTCCTCACCGGCCATGGTCCCGCCACCACTATCGGCGCCGAACGCAGCGGCAACCCGTTTCTGCACGGGCAGTGAGCGGAAAAACCCTCGATTGCTTCTACGGTTTCTTTTCAGTTGTTTTGGAATAGAGCTTCAGGAGGCGCCGGTCCCCTCGTGCCATGGGCTGAACCTATTGGAAGACTCCTTCACGGTGCAGAACTTCGATGCAACGCCTCAGCCCGCCGTCGTTGGTCAAGATCGTCCAGTTCCTTCCGGCAGCTACTGCGCAGAGAAGCATATCGACCGGTCCACACTCCACGCCGCGGCTCCGGCAAAGATTGAAGAGGCGCGCGGCCTCCTCGTAATGCTGCGTTGAAATGGGTTCGTCAGGAAAGGCTTCGAGCGCGCTCCTCAGCTTTTCAAATTGAGCGGCCTCTTTGATTCCTGACAGTATTTCTTGCCGGATTGGGCCAATCATGGCTACACGGCCGTCCTGGATCGCATCTGTAAGGGATCTCAGGACGAGCTGTTCATCGCCGCTCAGGCCAGCCTTGTCTCTGCGCCGGAACAAAAGTGACCAGGCGCAAGTATCGACCAGAATCTTCATGGTTCGAACACGATTCGATCAAGCTGGCGCACCTTCTTGTAGTCGTAGGCCGGATCATAGTCGATCGTCCCAGACAGGCTCAGGATTTCGATCTGCTTGCGCCGATTGATATATTCCTGCAACGCGGCAGTCACGGCCGCTTTTTTGGTCACGTGGTGGCCAATCCGCCGTGCCTCAGCGATCAGCCGGTCATCGATTGCAAGATTCGTTGGCATCGTTGCGGCGTCCTCCATGTGTAGAGTATCACACATTCGGATGTGTGGACGACCGAGTGTAGACCTCGAAAGACGTGCGCAAATAGCCAACAAGCCCGGCGACTCCGCGGCTAAACTCCGCCTCCGGCCCCAGCAAACTCACGACCAGCCAGCCCGACTCCGCCAGCCCGAAGAAATAGCCAGGATGGACCCAGACGCCGCGCTCCAGCAGGGCCAGCACCGTCTGCTCATCGGGTTGGAGCGCCGGAATGCGCAGCACAGCGTACCAGCCTCCCTCGGCCTCCAGGCGGCTCACCTCCGGCAGCCGTGCCAATTGCCGGTCCAGTTCAGCCAAGTTGGCCGTCACCCGCGCCCGAATCTGCCGCTGAATCGCCTCGCGGCTTTCGAGCCAGGCGACCAGCGCCCACTGCACCGGCGCATTCATGGAGAGAAATGTATCGGCGATGACCTCCAGGCGGTCCAGCGCCGGAGCGGCCTGCGGCCCGGTGGCCACAATCCAGGCCGCCTTCATCTGTGGCAGACCGGCAATCTTGCTCAACCCGCTCACCACGAAGACCGAAACGCCATCAAGCCCCGCGGCAAAGCTCGCCGGCGCTGCGCCCAAGCTGTAATCGAGAAAGACCTCATCCACAATCAGCGCCAGATCGAACTCCCGGCAGAGCCGCGCCAATTCCTCAGCCTCCCATGGCTTGGTGAAGTGGCCGGTGGGGTTGTTGGGATGCACCAGGACAATGGCCCGTGTCGCGGGCGTAATGGCGCGGCGGAATCCCTCCGGCTCAATCTGCCAGCCGTAGTCGTAAACCAGCGGAGCTGCCTTCAGGCGCACGTCGTCCAGCCCGGCCAGAAAATCGAAGAGCGGATAGCCGGGCTGGGCGACGAGAATTTCGCTGCCGGGGTCCGCGAGCAGCCGGAAAAGAAAGCTGTACGCCTCGCTAGTGCTGGTGGTAAGCACGATCTGCTCCGGCTTCAGCGCCACGCCGTGGGCCGCGTAGTAGCCGCAAACCGACTCACGCCCGCGCAGCAACCCGCGCGGCTGCGGATCGTAGTCCAGCGCCCGCGCATCCTTGAGCGCCGCCAGCAGGTTCGGATCGTAGTCGAAGCCGCAGCGCGTGGGATTCGAGGCTGTCAGGTCGGCAATGGGCTCGCCAGCCGCGACGCGCAGCCGGTGCGCCCGCGCCAACTCGCTCTCTTCCGTGTTCCAGTTTGTTCTCCGCGAAAAGCGCATCCTCTTACCTTAAGGAACCTTTGCTCAAGTCTGGATTGTGTCAGGGCACGACTTTAGTCGTGCCGCAAATGCCAAAATAAACGTTGGGCTTTAGCCCCTGAGGAAACATCCGCTCCACAATAATCCCTGTTCAGAGCTTCCTTAACGATAACCTGATCTGGCTACCCCCCGCAGGGGTCGTGCACAATGGAAACAGGCGTCCCTTTCAACAGTACACGGGCACACCCAGGGAGGAAGATTGGCTTTGCGCGCGGTTGTCTTCGACTATGGAATTGTACTCACCGGCCCGCCGGCCCCTGCGGCATGGGCTGCCCTGCTGCACATCACCGGACTTCCCCTTGCCCAATTCGAGCCTCTCTACTGGGCCGACCGGTCGGCTTACGACGAAGGCAAGTTGACCGGCACCGCCTTCTGGCAGAAGTTTTTGCGCGTGGCCGGGTTGCCGCCGAATCAGGAGATGGTTGAGAAACTGAATCGCTTGGACCAGCGTCTGTGGACCGTCGAGAATCCCGTCATGCTCGCCTGGCAACTCGCGCTCAAGCAGCGCGGCCTGCTTACCGCCATCCTCTCCAACATGGGTGACGACGTGCTGGCCAGCGTTGAGCGCGAGTTCTCTTGGATTGACCGATTCGATGTACTGGTGTGGAGTTGTGAACTCGGAGTCGTCAAGCCCAACCCTGAGCTTTATCGCCACGCGCTCAATCAACTCGGCACCCAGCCCGAAGAGACGCTCTTCATCGACGACAAGCGGCCCAACGTAGAAGCCGCCCAGGCGTTGGGCATCCAGGCCATCCAGTTTTCCAGTGTTGAACAACTGCGACAGGACCTGATTGCCGCCGGTCTTGATCGAGAGCTTCCGTTGCCAGCAGTGAAATAAGCCCACGCCAATTACACTTTTCTCATGGCCCTCCGTCTGTATGCCGCCACCACCAGCCAGGGTAAGCTGCGCGATTTCCGCACCGCCGCTGCTGCCCACTCGATTCGCATCGCACCCCTGCCAAAACTCGAGGAGATCCCCGCGCCGGAAGAAGATGGCCTGACCTTCGCCGCCAACGCCGCGCTCAAAGCCGTTTACTACTCGCGTTTTGCCCCCGGTGAACTGGTCCTGGCCGACGACTCCGGCCTCGAAGTGGACGCCCTCGACGGCGCGCCGGGCGTGCGCTCGGCCCGCTTTGCCGCTGATTCCGGCCTGATCGACTCGCCCACCTCCACCGGCAACACCGACGTGCGGAACAATCTGCTTCTGCTGCAACGGCTGGTTGGCGTTCCCCAATCCAAGCGAACCGCGCGCTATCGCTGCGTGCTGGCAACCGCCCGCGATGGCCAGGTTCTGCACACCGCCGAGGGCGCAGTCGAGGGCCTGATTCTTGAAGCGCCTCGCGGCAAGGGCGGTTTCGGCTACGACCCGCTCTTCTACCTGCCCGCGCTCAACCGCACCATGGCCGAACTGGATCTGGAAACCAAGCACACCCTCAGCCATCGCGGCCGCGCCATTGCCGCGCTGCTCCCCTTGCTGGGCGAATAACTACCATTGTTCTTGATGTCAACGAGTACCGCGACCGCATGATTTGGTAATTATGACCATGAACTTTGGGTGCCCCCGGTCTCGATTTTGAGACCGGGGAAACGACAAATTCAAGCGGTCATAGACCTAGCTTGGAAATTGGTAGTACTCGTTCACCAACGCCATCTCCGACGTAAGCCGCGACGTCCTCCTCCAGAAAGCCAAGGATCTGCTGCGCAGATGATGGCCAGGACGAGGCAAGCGCAGACGGCCTACGATATCCACTTAAGCAGGCGCAGAATCCCCATCTCAGCGACGCGCGAGTGGGCTGATACGTTACTGCGCGCAAGAATCTCATCGCGATTCGCAGCGTAGTACTGGTAGGCCGTGGTGAGCATCTCACTGTTGGTCACTGTGGGCTTCCAGCCTAATGCCTGCCGGATGTGGGAGGTGTCGAAGATAAAGTCCTCCGCGATCATCCGGTAATGGTACGGACCCAGTGGCGAAATCCCTAACTTATAGACAAGACGCATGGCTGCCAGCGCCGGTCCTTCGGGCAGCGAACGGACCCGCGAGCGGCTGCCGGCCTCCCGAATCACGGCATCATAACACTCCCGCAGACTCGGGACATTGTCGCTACCTACGTGAAACGTGGTCGAACCGGGATAATCAAGAGACTGCACACATGCCTGCGCCAGATCGCCGGCGTGAATGAACTGGTAGTGGTTCCCGCCCGAACCCACAACCCAAACTGTTTTGTTCTCGCGGATGAACTCAAAGAGAATTGCTAGCAGGCCAAGTCGGCCGCTGTCTATGATGGTGGGGCAGCGCAGGACCACCACGTCCAGACCTTCTTCACATTGCTTCAGGAGTTTCTCGGCGGCCAGCTTAGACTCTCCGTAGATCTCCACCGGAGCAGGCGGATCGTCTTCCCGGACCGGATGCCCCAGGTTACTTGCCCACAGGCAGTTGGACGAGGTGAACACCAGCTTGCGAACCCCAGCTTGTCTAGCGCAGCGAGCGATCACGCCGGTCCCATCCACGTTGCTGGTCCATAGCAGTTCGCGGTTCATCTTCCCGTGCGCCAGCATCGCGGCGATATGAAAGACCGCGTCAAAATGGTGTGCGGCAAAGACCTCCCGCATTGCCTTTTCGTCGCGGATATCTGCCTGCACACTGATAAGCGCAGGATGCCGGGCAGTGTCAGGCACCAGGTCAACGTTGACCACCTCGGCCCCGTCGTCCAACAACCGGCGCTTCAGAATACCGCCGAAAAATCCAGACCCTCCCGTTACCAGAAATCTTGCCATCTCGATCCCTTTCTCAACTCAATCCAAACCCATCCTACTCTGTCTTCGCGCGCATTAGGAAAGTCACTTGGCTACCGAAGTTAGGTTTGCCTTTTTTATGGATAGTTCCTGGGAGCTATCAGGGCGTTGAAAAATCAAGTCACATGAGGTTAGTCCCAATTTGAAACCTACCGGGATAGTACCGCAGAATTTGTTGGTAAGCCGGTAGCCAGACTTGGTCAGAAAATCAACTTTTGCATCTTGCATATTAATTTCCTCGCCAGGTTTGGGGCGCGCTTCTACAACTACGATACGTGGATGGAAGGGTAAGAGTGCCAGATAATTGTTTTCGGTCTGATTCTTGTCGCTCCACCACCAAAAGGAATCCTGCTGGTTGATGAATATATTGTGGTCAAAGTAGGGCAGTATCGCAACATCGTCGCAGGCCTGGCCATCTGGATGATCGAGATAGGTAACAGCGATTGTAGCGCCTTTCTGGACAAAGGGTTTGAGGAATTGGGCCGTCGCAAAACCGGGAGAATATGCGTAGAAATGATCGTATGTAATTGCATAACCAGACCAAAGGATCTGCGTGCCAACCATGAACATGAGCGCGGCGCGGCCGATCATTTCGTACCGTGTAAAACCGCATCTGGGCTCGGGCCAGGTAATCCACAGAACGCATATCAAAAGAAGCACCAGGAGCCCCATATGGTGGAACGCCACATAAACGATCCCGGAAAAGATTGCAAAGAACAGCACCGGAAGAAGATAAAAGAGGCTGCGTCGCGAGCGGAGCCAGAGCGCAATCGCGATCCAGAATGGGAAGGAAAGTAACCAGGGCTGGCATATTCCCCCGACAAGTGATGCCACAGCAAAGGAAATAAACGGTCGCGAGGGCTTGCGGAAGGTTGATATTAGGAGGTCGCGCGGCGGCCAGGACGTCCAGATTGCGAAAGCATAGAAACAAAGCAGAATCAATGCACACAATAGGAGTCGGCGCTGCCGGTTGAGACTTCTTGCGTCCGTGCCGCGCACCTCCTCAAAGAAGTACACAATGGCGAGGCCTCCGGATATAACTGCAGCATGGAGCGAGAGATTCGCCAAGAGCCCTAACAGAACGACAATCCACAAGGGGTTTCTCTTCCATAGAAGAGCGACCAGGAACAACATTAAGGGGCCAAGCACATATCCACGCGCAACGACAGCGTACTGAAAAATGAGAAAATACGTGAATGGCAGAGTGAGCTTGAGATAGCGTGGAAATGGGGACTTCAATACAAGAAGCGACGTCGACGCAACGGCAATGGCCCCGCAGATCCAATGCATGCCGGCATAGCTGACGTGTGCATGATTGAGTATCCAGAGCAGAAAATGCCACAGGCCCGGCGTCGCTTCATAGCGGATGTACGTCTGAAATAGCGCGCGAATTGAATGACTCCGCGCGATCTGCCATGCCTGAGCTTCATCCGTCCACGGCTCATGGTAGGAGATGGCAAACGCAACCACGGCCGCAAAAGCGGATATCGTGGCCCACTCAGGCCAGCGCGAACGGAGTTCTCCGCGCAATTTATCAACGGCGGAAACGTGATTCATCTTCTCTCCATAATATGAATGCCGTCAACATCCTCCACCAGCTTATAGTGGGATTCGAGATATGGTTCCATAATCAGATCGTTTTGGTTCATTAATTTCATGGCAGGAAAGCTATGCACAGCCTTAACTGTGAAGGTGGTATCCCAAATCACATATCGGACCCTCTTTTGATCCAGGCTTTCCACTGCTTCATGGAACTGAGCGGGAGTGTTGTAGTTATACATCAGAAAACTGTAGCGCGTAGGGTTCGTCGTCGCAGACAGAAAATAATAAGAAGGGGAATATGGGTAAACCAAGACCTCTTCACCGGGCGACGTGTGCTCATACAGAAATCTGAGTGTTGACTCTTGCCCGACTACTGCGGCGCTGCCCACCCGCGTCGCTGAAACGTGAGTGCCCATGGAGAGCACAATGCAGCAATTGAAGCCGGCCAGGCACACGGCACTGATCGCAAGAAGTTGCAACGCTATACCGGGAAGTTTCCTCCTGCTCTCAGTCAAGGCATGGATGCATAAAATGATCAGCAGGGGCGCCCCGAAGACCAGATGATAAATATCCGGGCGATGGAACTCCGATAGCCATAGCGCACATCCACATAACCAATAAAGCGTGATCTCCGGAGCTACCAACTTCCACTTGTACCGAATGCTAACAAACAATAGGAGCGCTGGAAGAGCTGCGACAAACATCAGCGGAGTTATCAGGATAGTTGCTATTCCTATAATCCATGCTGTACCCCCGCCTGCCGTCACCCAAACTGTCCAATAGTCTTTGAAAAGGAGGTGCGCATAGCTTATGGCATTCACAGTGCCATAGCTTTGGTGCGGAAATACGAAGTTCGCGTAGAAGAGACTGCTTAGGGCCCCCTGGGTCCAGAAGTACGCGAACACCACCGCGACTATTCCAATGTAACCTCCGACGAGCAGGCCTACGGCAGACAGAGGCGTTGAGGTTCTGCGGCGCTGAAACCAGAGCCACGCCAAAAACGCACAGAGCAACAAGGCGCCCTTTGGTTGCAGGATGCACGTCGTTGCTCCCGCCAAGACGCCTGCCGCAATCAGGAAGCTGTTTCGTGGCCTGTCAAGCCAAAGAACCAGGCAAACGACCGCCAGCAAGGCAAAGAAATTGCTGTCAACGTGATGGCTTATCGCCGGCCAGAGCACGCCAAAGTAAGTCCCCGCCAGGATGAGACACGGAAGTAGTTGATATCGGCTGCATACCCGGCGAGATAGAAAATAGAACGCTAGCGCTGTCCCTAGGGAAGAAATAAACAAGCATATCCGTGACGCGAGGAATGTAGTGCCAGAGAGTTTGAAGAAGGCCGCTAACCAATAAAACGTACCTGGCCCCATCACTTCAAAAAAGTCGCGCGCAAAGACTTGGCCATGAACGATCCGCACAGCACCAATCAGGAACGTCCCTTGATCCGTTCCAACGAAAATAATCAGCATGAATGGCAGCAGGTAGAGACTAGCGCAGAGCGTGAACAGAGCATAGCCCGACCACCCCACAGACGATTGCCACGCTGGAGCGTGGATTTTCTTAACAGTAGGAATATTCATTTCTCAACCTTAGACAATGATACCGGTCCGCTCTGGAACGAAATGGTTTTGCTTATACAGATCTCTGTATCAGGAGCGGTGCGCCGCACATATACCCACAGATAGAATATGCCCATCGCCAGCAGGATTAGCGGGACGGGCCGCGCCAGCAGAACGGTCAGGATCTGTCCGAAGATCCCCACCGTACTCAGATGGAGGTTATTCCAATAATTTGTGAGAATCGCCGACGGAATATCCCCAGTCAATACAACTCCCGAGGTAGTCACCAGAAGCGCAACCCATCCGATCAGGCCGCCTTCGGCCCACAGCATGGCACATGCGGGAACGGTGAGCAGCAGCAGCTTTGCATCATACTGCCGATGATAGATCGGCAGCATGGAAAGAGCCGCAATTGCCGCGAGCGCAAGCCATGCTCTCGGCTGCGAGAAGCGCGACCTGAAAGTGCGAATCGACCATATCAGCAACAGTGCCCCGCATACGAGATAGCTGGCCGGATTGTAGATGCGCGGATCGTCTCGAAAGACGCTGATGACCGTTTGCAGGTCTATGATCCTATCTGGGTTGCGCATACTGACTGAAGTTGGTCCTGGGTCGCTGAGATCACCGTGCGCCGAAATCGCCGACTGATTCGAGTGCAGTTCCTCAATCCAGTTTGGCGCAACGTGCGAAACCCACAGAACGGCTGGCAGACACAGCGCAACAGTCGTCAGAGCCAGGGTTTGCAGCGCGCGCTTCCGATAAACCCCGCCGGCCAACAGAAAATAGAGCCAGACCAAGCCCGCGTCATGGGGCTTGATTGCCAAGCTTACCGCCAGGCACAGAATGCCAGCTAGCACAAACCGATCCCTGAGAAAACACCAGACGGCAACAATGCATAGGCTTACGGCGATCCCGGCCGAGTTGCCGCCCGAGTAAAGAATTTCGCTGTCGGCGAGCACGATACAAATCAGGAAGAGTGAAACGCCGTGCGCATAATTTTCCGCAAGGTTCCACATCAGGGATGCGGCGAGAATAAGGCTTCCTGCCACCAGGATCATCCACAGCACGTGCGCCGGTCCCCACGCCAGGATCGCCAAAGGCGCGATGAGGAACAATGAAGTCGGCAGGTTGATGCACACGGGAACGGCGCGGTTAAATAACCGCGAAACGGTGGGGTCCGAAGGGAATCCCCCCCCTTCCGCTAGGTACACGCGCAGAAATTCGTCTGGCTTGTAAGGATCGCTATGCTGAAGCAGGCAGCGCGCGCCGTAGTAAACCGCCTTGAAGTCGGCCAGCCCCCCTTGCGAGCTGAGTCCCAGGGAAAAACCCCACAAAATAGAAATCCCGCTGCTCAACAGGATCCAAGCCAGAGCAATCCGCCGCGTCCTTGTCAATCTCATCTGCACTCTCAACACTCCCGGCCACTCGGGACCGGAGTCGTGACCGAGAGGGGGATCTTTACGATCCCAAAATACTGACAAAAAGGAAAGGGAGAGGACGCATGGGCAACTGATCATGCCAGCGTATCTCTCCCGTAAAACAAAAAACGCATTGCAGGTTGTGCTCAGACCCCTCTCTGGTCAGGGTTTAAGCGACGGCGTTGGTAAACGCCGTGGCTATATTACTCAACTCCGTCGTGAGCACGACAGCCAAAGGCTTCATGGTGGCAGTCGAACTGACTCCGATCAGAGCAATGATCAGGGCATATTCAACCAGATCCTGACCGTCCTCCCGCGTCAGCAGACATTGCCACTTGTAGACGTGATGCCAGAGTCCAAGCCACATAGAACTGCCTCATTGTTCGTTGAGCAAAACCCGCCTTTGCTGGAAAGAGTACTTCTTTACGCCAAATCTGGCGTAAAGACTTCTCCCGCGCAGGCGCTAGCCTGGCTGTCATCGACAAGGAACTACGCGACGGCAGTGCTGAATGTCGTGCTGATGGTTGTGAACTCGGTGCTGATGGCTTTGGCCAAAGTAGACATACTGGCGGTGGCGCCAAGGGCGATCAGAGCAACAACCAAGGCGTATTCAACCAGATCCTGGCCTTCTTCGCGGCTCATCAGGTCCTGGAACTTCACATACAGCTTGAGAAGCATGGTATTCATTTGTGTCCTCTCCGTAAGTTGATTTTCCCGGCCTGAAACCGGG
>Ga0255356_1002596_pt1 | contig 10241 bp, 10 predicted proteins | sample HBST100metaG_FD_189944 | JGI IMG/M metagenome (GOLD analysis project Ga0255356, IMG submission 189944) | Peat soil microbial communities from Stordalen Mire, Sweden - H.B.S.T100 | ecosystem: Environmental > Terrestrial > Soil > Wetlands > Peat | place: Sweden: Norrbotten County, Stordalen Mire... | reverse complement strand
GCCCACGACCTCTTGCAAATCACCGACGACGAAGCCCGCACCCGCACCGTCGCCAGCATCCAGCGCCCCGCCGCTTTCGTCCCCGAGACCAAGCGCGGCTACGAGCTGCTGCGCGAAATGCAGCGCGAAAAACAGCACATGCGCATCGTCATCGACGAGTACGGCGGCGTCTCCGGCCTGGTCACCATTGAGGACCTGCTGGAGCAGATCGTCGGCGACATCCGCGACGAACACGAGGAAGACGCTCCCATCGAAGGGCCGCAGCGCGAGTCCGGCGGCGTCTGGCTGGTTCCCGGCAGCTTCCCCGTCGACCAGTTGGCCGACCTCTTCGGCGAGCCCTCCGGTCTTGGCGACCTGGGCGAGCCCTACGAAGCCACCACCGTCGGCGGCCTGGTCAGCGAGATCGAGGGCCGCATTCCTCTCCCCGGCGAAGTGGTACTGCTGGAATCCGCCGACCTGCGCATGGAAGTGGTCGCCTCCACCGACCGCCGTGTCGAGCGGCTCCGCATCTTCCCGCCTGCCGAAGCCAGTGAGACGGCGGCTTCCTGAATCCCTGTCAATGCTACCCCCTACCGGAAAATGCCGTAAACTCAGTCAGGAGCGTTTCCCCCTTTGAAATCCGGATTTGTTGCCATTCTCGGCCGGCCTAATGCCGGCAAAAGTACATTGCTTAACGCCCTCACCGGCGAAAAGGTAGCCATTGTCTCGGCCAAGCCGCAGACCACCCGCAACCGCATTGAAGGCGTGGTCGAGGTGCCCGCGCGCAAGGGTCAGCGTCCCGCCGCGCAAATCGTCTTTGTCGATACCCCCGGCGTCCACAAGCCCGGCTCCCACCTCGACCGCCGCATGTTGCAGGAGGTCTACGAGGCTCTGGAGACTCGCGACCTGATCCTGGTCCTCATGGACGCCACCCGCAAGGTGCAACTGGAAGCCGTCGCCGCACCGGTCGCCGCTGAAGCCGCCCCAACGGACGTCGAGCAGTCCGCCGCACCAGCCTCTGAAGAAACGGGTGCCCCCGGTCTCGATTCTGAGACCGGGGAATCCTCAGCCGCCCCCCGCCACGAGCGCACCAACTGGGCCAGCGAAGACGAATTCCTCTTCGGCCTCATTCGCAAAGTGGACTGCCCTGTCTTTCTGGTCCTGACCAAGATCGACCTGGTGGCGAAAGACCAGCTTCTGCCCCTGATTGAAAACCTCACCCATCAGTACGGCTTTGCCCAGATCATCCCCATCAGCGCCCGCAAGCGCGACGGCATGGAGTTGCTGATCAACAAGATCGTCGAGGCCCTGCCCACCGGCGAGCGTTACTACCCCAAGGACCAGTACACCGACCAGCCCCAGCGCTTCATGGTCGCCGAGCTGATCCGCGAGCGCATTCTGGTCGAGACAGGCGAGGAAGTTCCCTACGCTTCGGCCGTGGTGATTGAGCGCTTTGAGGAGCCAGCACCGTTTGTTCCCAGAAAGAAGGGCGCAGTCCCGACTCGCGCGCCTCTTACCCGCATCTCCGCTGTGATTTACTGCGAGCGCGACGGCCAGAAGGCAATTTTGATTGGCAAAGGCGGGTCCAAGCTGAAGGACATCGGCACCGGCGCACGCCGCCAGATCGAATCCCTGCTCGGCACCCGGGTTTATCTGGAGCTGCACGTCATCGTCGAGCCCGGCTGGCGCGAGTCGAAGACCTTTGTCGAATCCCTAGACTGGCGCAACCAGTTGGAAAAGCTCGGCGAGACGCAGATCGTCGAAAAGCCCTCGGACGAAGATAAATAGAAATCCCCCGACGCAAAACAGGCCTTGATACTGGGTGGCAGCGAAATGCCACCCAGCGCAAATCTATGCATCTACCGACCGCAATGAGGCTTTATCACTCCAGGTCTGCTTAATACTGAGTCAATGACGAGTAACCGACAAACCAAGCGCAACCACCATTCCGGACCATACCATTAGGTCATTGCATAATGGTCAATGAGGCAGATAGGGTCGTGCCTGGATTGTTGAGGCCTGTGGATTGAACATAGAAGAGATTGCTCGAGCCGGAAGCGAGGACGCTTGTAATGTCATACCAATACTGAAAACCGGTGACGGTCTGTCCGGTGGTGCAAATAGCGTAGTTCGTGCCGCATAGCTGATCCATCTCTACGACGTAATCGCTTTGTAGCCAGAGTCCGGTTTTTCCGCCTAATTTGGCAACCGGGTATGATCCATAGCCAAGTACCCTGACAACTTCGTAGATTTTGTATGAACTCGTAGGATAGAGGTTGGTCGTTATATTTGCATTCGAATCATTCTCGCACACCAACGTAGAAGTCGAGGTCGCCTGACCGCAAGTGTTCCAAGTGGAAATGGACGTAAGTAACGGAGCCGTTCCCTCAGGCGTGACTTTTTCAGGATCCGCAACTACTTGAGGGGCGAGCGGTGTGGCGCTGGCAGCGTTAACCAGAAAGGAAGTCAGATGTTGTTCACCTTCTACACTCTACTTTCGGAAGGTGTTTGGGCCTGTCCAATCCTCGCCAAAGAACTGGAGAAAATTATCAAGGTAGAGACGATAGCATAAAATAGCTTCCGCATGGTGATCCTCCAAAAACGTGTGAGTTTGCATGTAACGACTATGGATGCTGCTGACAGAGCGAACGGTCTTCAAGGTGAAGGCAACTTCGCCACGCCGACAACTTTGGAACCTTTAGCAACCTAAGCGGTTACATTTAAATTGGAAGTGACTCCATCCTTTTGAAGAAGGTCAGCAAGACCGCTGTAGGTGGTTGCCAAATCGGCGTCTCCGTTTGAAGCATAGAAGCTTGATATGCTCTGTAGCGTAGCATTCACATTGAGTGTTTGTGTGTCTGTACGGAGATTACCAGTTTCTGACGCAGGTTGATAACTCGGATTGTTGGCGTCAAGGTCTTGAAATCCCGCAGCGATCATCGCTCTTTGCTGTGCGGTTGTCAACTGGCCGCTAGTGGCCAGTTGGTCTACTTTGTCACGAATTTGGGAGACGCTAAAATCGCTGCTTGAAGCCGCTGAGGAACCACCAGCAGCTTTGCTGCTCACTAACTCTCCTGATGCAAATGCACTACTAAGTCCACTTAGGTTATTGACACCCGTGATATTCATTCAACACTCCTTGGTCTTGTGTAGTGAAGACCGACTGCGAAATATGCAGCACTTTAGGGACCACAGTGTTGGACAGGTATTTACTAGATAGGGCGTAAAAGAGGTGATAATGCTGTCCTATCTAATACCAAAGTAATACTTTAGGTGCATGGGCGACTGCCGCCTTTGGCTCTCTTTACGGAACATCTGTGATCATTTAGAACAGTTGGAGCTTGCCGAAGCAGCAGGCAAAGTCGGCACTATTTGCCGGGTTCGCTAGGCAACCTCCTCATTTGGCCTTAATCTAGCGAATGTCGGGTGGCCTAGGTACCGGGCCGATTCCTAAACCGACTCATCTGCTCGCCACAACCTCGTTCTGGTCATCCACCGCGAACGGCTTCTGCCCCTTGTAATCGGAGAAGTGGACCACGTTGTCGTACGCGTCCTTGATCAGATCCTGCAGCGGAATCACGCTGCCGTTGACGCGCTGCTCATCCAACAAGTCCAGGTCCACGTCGGCAAAAATAATCTGCTCCTGGTTGATGGTGCCTTCGGCCGCGATTCCGTCGCGCGCAAAGAAGTAATCCGAAGGCGTCAGGATCGCGGCCTGTCCGTAGTTCGTCGCCATGTAAGGAACCAGCGGCAGATTTCCCACCGTTCCGGTTACCGCGACATAGATCTGGTTCTCGATGGCGCGCGCCTGGGAACAATAGCGCACCCTGCAGAAGCCCTCGCGCCCGTCTGTGCACGAAGGAACAAACAGAATCTCCGCGCCTGCCTCGGCCATTACGCGCGCCACCTCGGGAAACTCCACGTCGTAGCAGATCAGGATGGCGATGTTGCCGAAGTCTGTGTGATAAAGATACAGTCCATGGCCGCGGCTGAGTTGGTAAGGGCCGCTCTCCGTGGGGGTTAAATGGACCTTCTTCTGCCGGAAGACCTGCCCGTTCGGAGTGAACAGGTGAGCGGCGTTGAAGACCTTTCCCCTTTGGAAGACGGGGTGTGTGCCGCCGATGATGTAGATGCCCGTCTCCTGCGATAGCCGCAGGAACAGCTCCTCGTATTGGGGCGCCATCCGCGCCAGGCGGCGCACCGCCAAAGCCGGAGCCGGCTCATTGATGTAGCTGAGCAGTTGCATGGTGAAGAACTCGGGGAAGAGTACGAAGTGGGCCTTGTAGTCCTTGGCGCTGCGCACAAAAAACTCCACCTGGTGCGCAAAGTCATCGAAACAACTAATGGGCCGGAGCAGGTACTGCACAGCGGCGATGCGCACCCGCCGCGGGCGGGGAGTGCCGCGCATGGCCTCGGCGGCAGCCTGCTCCAGGGCTGCGTGCTGCAAACTCGCCTGCAAGCTGACCGAGGAGGTGTACTCCGGGTTCAGCCATTCCAGCACCGTGGCAAACCCGCGCGATTCCGCGTCGGCCATGTAACCGGGCACCACATCCAGAACCACCAGCCCGTTATCGAGCTGAAAACTCAGCGCCGGATCCCTGCGTTTTCCGTCGACAACGTCGGCCACGTATTCCTTGGCCGTCATCTCCCCTGCCACCGCGGAGTAGCCGGGAATCCGGCCACCGGTGAGCATCCGCTTGAGGCCGCTCTCCCGGATCAAATCCTTGCGCGCCTCGTAGAGAGCAGTTCCAATGCCCTGCTGGCGCGTTTTCGGATCGACGCCCATGTCGGCGCCGTAGAGCGTCTTGCCCAGCGGGTTGTGGGTTTCGAAGGTGCCGTCGCCGGTAATCGATGACCAGTTGGCCGACTCGGCATAGTCGTCCCAGTCGATCAGCAGAGAACTGGCGGAGCCCACAACCCGGCCCGACAGGTCGCAAGCCACCAATTGGCCCTCGGGAAAGACCTCCAGGTGGCGCGCCAACTGCTCTGCTTTCCACGGCATCTGGCTCGGGAATGCGCGCCTCTGCAATTCGATCACCGCAGGAATGTCGTTGAACGTCATCTGCCGGATGCTGAATGGCGTTACGAGTTCGCCTGTATCGCCCATGGGGAACGCTCCTGACCTTCATGTAGAGCTACACCCGCCAGTTTATCCACGTAATGTTAACCGCAGTTTTACAATTCGCTCAATTCTTTGGCATCGAAGATCATTTCGCCGTTCTGGATGTCTTTCGGAAACCATCGCAAGACGCGCAATCGGCACGAGCGGCTCTCAGGCCGCACGCACGGTTCCCCGCCCGCTGGCTTTCACCATGTACATGCGCGCATCGGCGGCGCCGATCACAGCGTGGACCTGTGTGCCATCAGCGGGAGCAGTGGAGAGCCCAACGCTGGCGCTCACACTCAGTTCCAGCCCGTTCTTCATACGGAAGCGGGTATCCATCAAAGCAGCCAGCAGATGATCTGACAGGGCGAACGCGGCCTTGGCCCCGGTTTCGGGCATCAGAATCACGAATTCGTCACCGCCATAGCGGAAGCACCAGTCGTGTTTGCGGCTCAACTGCTGGAGCCGCTCCCCGGTCTTGGCCAGCAGTTCGCTTCCAACAAGGTGGCCGTGCCTGTCGTTCACCAGCTTGAAGTGATCCAGGTCGAGAAACGCCAGGCTCAACGGCAACTTCAGGCGCTTGCTCCGCTCCAGTTCCCTGCCCAATACCTCGTAGAGATGACGCACGTTGTAAAGGCCGGTGGTGTCGTCGGTGATGGTCAACTGCTGGATGCGCGCCACGTCCCGTGCGTTCTCGATGGCAATGGCGGCGTGGTCGGCCAGGATGTGAAGAAAGGCGATGGTATAGTCGTCCAACCGGTCGGAGCGGGGATTGAAGATCTCAATGACGCCGTGCGTCCCCTTGCGCCCGCGCAAAGGCAGCGCGATCACCGACCGCACCTTCGTTTTGCTGGCACCAAGCGTATTCTCCAGCCTTGGATCTTCATCTGCATCGGGAACGATCAGCGTCTCCCCGTGTTCCATCACCCAGCCGGCCACGCCCTCGCCCACTTTGACGCGCACGTCGCGCAGGGCCTCCTCTTCTCCACCCGCGGCAATCGCGTAGTAAAGCTCCTGGCGCTCTTCGTCCAGCATCAGGAGGGTCCACAAATCCGCCTCGATGAACCGCTCCATGTGTTCGATGATGGTGCGCAGAATGGCGTCCAAATCAAAGCTCGAAGTGAGTGAGCGCGCCACCTTGTGGAAGACAAGAAGGTCTTCCAGAGGGACACGGCCTTCCGTACCTTTGGTCATTCTGGAGTCCATTTTCTGGAATTTATCGGCGATCCTGGGTGATGTTGTTCTTGGGGAGCATATTAAGGCTCTCGCCTCAACGCTGCAAGCATACGCCGTTCACAGGGCATGACGCTCAACCGCCGATATGTACCATCGACCGCGAAGGCTTCAGGAAGCCGGGCTCGCCGATATGGTGGCGCGCCTCCTTACCCGCAATCGTGGCGGCAATGTAGCCGGCCAGTTCCGCGTCGCTTGCTCCTGCCCGCAAGCGCCCATAGAGGTCGTGCTCCACCTGCGAAAACAGACAGGTGCGAATCTTGCCGTCCGAGGTCAGCCGCACCCGGCTGCACGCGCCGCAAAACGCCTGGCTCACCGGCGCGATCATGCCGATTTCGCCCACCCCGTCGCCAAATCCATAGTGCCGCGCCGTTTCGCTCGATTCGCGGGCCGGCAGCTCCACCAGCGGCAGTACGCGCCCGATCCGCTCGACAATTTCCTTGAGAGGCACCACAATCTCCGGCGTCCAAAGCCGGCCCTCTTCGAGCGGCATGAACTCGATGAACCGCACCACCACGCCTTCCCGGCGCGCAAATCGGGCAAATTCCTCAATTTGGCCGTCGTTGAAGCCGCGCAGCAGAACGCAGTTGATCTTGAGCGGCGTCAGCCCGGCCGCGAGTGCCGCGCGAATGCCCTTCAGTACAGTCTCAAAGCTGCCTGGAACCCGCGTGATGCGCTCGAAGGTGGGCGCGTCGACCGCATCCATGCTCACGGTTACGCGGTGGAGACCCGCCTCCTTGAGCGGCACAGCCAACCCCTCCAGCAGATGGCCGTTGGTGGTCAGAGCCAGTTCCAGCGGCTCGCCCTCGGGGGTGCGCATACGCACCAGTTCCCGCACCAGATCGAGCAGACCCTTGCGCAACAGCGGCTCACCGCCGGTCAGCCGAACCTTGGTGATGCCCAGGCCCACAAAGACACGAATCATCCGCAGGTAGTCGGCAATCTCCAGCTCGGGATACTCCGCGCCGTGCTCGCCGGTGCGACAGTAGACGCATCTGTAATTGCAGCGATCCGTAATGGAAACGCGCAGATCGTGGATCACGCGCCCATGACTATCCGTCAGCCGCGCAGGCACCGCAGCCGGAATGGAGACGACAGGGGAGATCGCAGCCATGAGCAGATTCAAGAAATTGCAGCTTCTAGTCCAGCCGCGGAGTGCCCCGGCGCAGCACAATCCCTGCCACACCGAATACAAGAATGATGGCGACCGCAACCGCAAAATAGTAGGCGATCGGATGCGCCCAACCCGGCGAATAGCTCAAATCCTGCCCCACCCACAGCAGCAGGATGGCGGCAATCACCGCAAACTGGCCGGCAATCACCAGAAACGTGTGGCCCAGGTCGCGCCGCTTGTCCAGCGCTTCCACCTGGTCGGGGGCCAGATTCCGCTCCTCGGGGGGAAGAAGAGTATTTGCCATGCGTATCTCCTTGCGGCCCGTCGATTCGGCCTCCCGGCCCGGCCGCATACTCTCTCGATTCAATCACAAGGCAGCGGCTCAGCGCCAGCCGAGATCCGCATCGGGCACGGCCCCGGACTTCGGAGCCGCGCCCGATCCCTTGTTTATTTGGGCGGATAGCCGACCGATTGTGCGTAAAGCGGACGTTTGCTCGCGGGCAGTTGCAGAGCCGCCGCCACAGAGGGCCCGTCCTGCTGGCCATGCAGCGCATAGAACCAGGCATTCAGCCCCTCGGAGGCGGCAAACAGATAGACGTTCTGCCCGATGAATCCCACATCCACCTGGGCCCAGTCGTCCTTGACCGCGGCCACGTAAACCAGCGTCACCGCCGCCTGCCCCGCAGGGGGCGCACCCATCTTGACGCGCAGATCGCCTGCCACAACCGGGCGCAGGCTGTTGGCCTCCGCTTCGTAGACATAGACGCCACCCGGCGAAACCACGTCGATTTCGATGTCCTGGCTGTTCATCGCCGAGGGCGCGGTACGGCCCAGCCCCGGCTTTGCATCGCGCAGACGGTTCACGCCAAACGCCGCCCACAACAGGTTCGAGAGCGTCTGCAACGGCAGCGGCTGTTCGCGAAAGGCGCGCGTGGTCCTGCGCTGAGAAAGCGCCTGCATCAGAGGCATACCGGCCGTGATCTGGGGCTTGGGCAACTGGATGGGCTTCAGCTCCTGAGCCCGCAAGGCGGACGCGCCAAGGAGCAAAAGAACCAGGAGGCTGGAGGAAAGAAAGACTCTCAAACAGGGGAAACGAGAGGAAATGCTCATGATTTCACCTCGAAGGATGCGGTTGTGCACGCCTGCCTCCGTGGGTGTGCGAATCAAGGGGAAGAAGAGGCTGCAAAAACTGTCGCGGCGCCGGCTGAACGCTGGCCGGCCCCGTGGCTTGAGGCTACTCGGTCAGAAACGCCAGCGTCTGCAATCCCGCAATGTCGAATGGCTTGCGGCAGCGGACGTTGACGCAAGACAATTTGTCATCGCGTCTTACCATGTAAGACTGCGCCTTGGCGAAACGCGCCCGGTCCCGCTCATCGGCTCCGCGCGGCAGTTGCGCCCGCTTGCGCCGAACCACCCATGTTACCTTGTATTCCCCTGCCTGACCGCACTTGGGACAGACCAGGGTATGTGTACGTTGCTCCGTCGTTTCGTTGAAAAAATCCCGCTCTTCCATCGCCTTCTGCTTCTCCGCTCTTCCACTTCGGAAGAATCTATTCCATACTCAGCTTTGCCATGACGAAACGCAAGCCAGCAACATTCTCTGCCAGCAAGGCGGTAAAAGCCAACGCGCGGGAGCGCGTCGGCCAGCCCAAACCCGCGCGCGTGATCGACACCGAGCCGCGTACCGGCCGCGAGATCAAACACAAACCCAACCTCGAAGAGACCATTCGCCAGGAGGAGTAGTCATGGCCAAAGCAGTAGGTGTAGGCGGTATTTTCCTGAAGGCGCGCGACCCCCTGGCCCTGGCCAACTGGTACGCTGCGCACCTGGGCATCACCCGCTCCGACGAAGATTCACTGGTCTTCAAGGGCCCGGAAGCGGCCGGAATGACCGTCTTTGCCCATTTTCCCCAGAACACCACGTATTTCGGAGACGGCCAGCAGCCCTTCATGCTCAATTTCCGGGTGGACGATCTGGATCAGTTGCTCGCCGATCTCGCCGTTGCCGGGGTGAGCATCGACCCCAAACGCGAGGAGTATTCCTACGGGCGCTTTGCCTGGATTTGGGATCCGGAGGGCAACCGTGTGGAGTTGTGGGAACCCATGCCGATGAAATGAAGCGATCCGGGGCGTAAGACAGCGTAAGACAACAGGAGTGCGTGCAAGACAGGGCGTGGGACCACCACATTGCTTTGTCTTGCACCGTCTTACATCTGTCTTGCGAATGTCTTACAACCGTCAGACAGCCGTAGGACGGCTGCAAGACGAAAGCAAGACATATCTGCATCGAGAAAAAATGTCTTACGGGCGAGGAAGACTGTAGGGGCCAGGTAACACCGGCGTCGCCGGCTTCTCCGCTGGCGCCGCCTCCCCGTGAACCGCCGTCGAATTTGAAAAAATACGGAACTGTACCACCAGGTCCAGCAGCACCGGCACTGGCTTGCCGTCCTTCATGGCCGGTTCGAAACTGGCCTTGCGAATGGCCGCCACCGCATTTTCGTCCAGCCCGAAGCCAATCGGCCGGCCTATCGCAATCTCTTGTGGCCTTCCATCCGCCCCGATTACCGTGTGATAAAGCGCCACCCCCGCCACGCCGTTGGACTGGGCAAATTCGTTCGAGTCCGGTTCGAAGGTGGTCAGCAGACGCGCCTTCTTGTCCACCGTGTTCTGGCGAAAAATGGCTGGATCGCTGGGTCGGTAATCGGCCCGCTCGGCCACCGCCTTGTAATAGAGCTTCCAGAACTCCGGCATGGCCGCCATCATCCGCTCGTCCAGTCCCTGGGCGAAGACCTGGTCGAGAGCGTCCTTCAGC
>Ga0255356_1002594_pt1 | contig 10244 bp, 4 predicted proteins | sample HBST100metaG_FD_189944 | JGI IMG/M metagenome (GOLD analysis project Ga0255356, IMG submission 189944) | Peat soil microbial communities from Stordalen Mire, Sweden - H.B.S.T100 | ecosystem: Environmental > Terrestrial > Soil > Wetlands > Peat | place: Sweden: Norrbotten County, Stordalen Mire... | reverse complement strand
GCGGCACACCGGGATGTACGACGACAAATCGGGCCTGTACAAAGGACAGGGCGCTCCCGAGGCAATCGTCGGCAACTTCGCACATATCGCGGGCAGGCTGCGCAGCCCGTTTTACAGCGATCCCAGCCCCGACGTTTCTTCAGGAAACCATCCGACGTTCAACAGGTGGTTCGGCACGAAGTTCACCACGTGGCAACTGCGCAACTGGGATTTGGGCAAATTCCCGAACGCGATCACCGACCCAAGCTTCAGCCCGGCACCTGCCGACGAACTGCGGGGATCTATAGGCGGCGGCTTCGACGCGCCGCGCAAACGCGATGTTGCCGACCCGTTTTGGAACGCGTGGAGCTGGGACGTTTTGGACCATAACGGTGCTTATCCCCCAGGAAATCCGGCTCACCCCGCGTTCGGCTTCCGGCAAGTGGAGGTAAAGCACTTTGTTGGCGACGTCATTGCTGCGGCGGCGGACACGGGCATTCCGAACGCGATGCTCTACGCCCATCAAATTCCCGCCGAAGCGGTGAGCCCAAGCCGGCTTCGAAGCGGGGGAGACCCTATCTGGACCGGATGGTACGAACCAGGCAACACGCTTGGCATCACCCGGTTCGGCCCGATCGATCCCGCCAAGCTCACGCAATACTGCGACAACTGGGGCATATTCGAATGGCATCCCGCGCCCAATGTAGCGCCCGACGATGCACACCTTTATGCGACGGCGATGACGGACTTGAATGCCTACACGGCGCACGGCGCCCATGTTCTCTTCCCAGGCTGGTGGCAAGCCAACGGGGAGAACAACCCGACGTTCCCGCTGAACGACTCGCAGTTTGCAAGGGCGCTGAAGGATTGGGTCGCATCGCACCAACGGTGAGGCCTTCGCCCACCGTTGGTGCGATGTTTCCTATTTCTTCGGCCCGTACGCCTCTACTTCTGTGGTGAAGACAAATGTCGGGTCGTAGCCGACATTGTCGGGGTAGTGGTCGAGATAGGTCAGGCGGACATACCGTGCCTTTGTCGCGGCAAACGTCACCGCCGTGCGCTCGGCTTTTCGCAGCGAGAACTCATGCGATCCGACTTTGGTGAACGTGGTGCCGTCCGCGCTGATGGAGACATCCACATTATGGGTCGATCCGAACGGTGGAACGCCGAATGCCACGGCATTCACGGGCACCAACGCTTGCAGGTCTATGGTGACGGTCTTCGGAAACGCGTCGGCATTGCCAGACGCGTAGCAGTTGACATTGGACGTGTCCCAGGAGCCGTCGGTAAGGCCGGTGTTCCAGCCCCACAAGTTCGTGTCACTGGACGTGAACGGTTTGGCAAGTGCGAGATCCGGGCCGGTAAGGCCGTAAAGCTGGGCCATCGTTGGGAGCGGTGAGGTAAACGGCGATGCGGGAAGCCCCTCCTTGTTGATCAAGTTCGGATTGTCGAGCTGATTCCATGCAAAATGCACCTGCACGGGCTTCGGCACATTGTTGCTTGTCACAATCACCGTGTCGCCTTTGATTGCCGCGTCGGCGGCGAAGAACGTGCCGTCCAAACCCGACAGCTCGAAGTCCGTCGGTGCCTGACCGTCACGCGTGGAAATGCCTGATCCGATGCTGTCCTTCGTAAAGCTTACCGTCACCGTGTTGCCGGCAATCTTCGCGGATTGAAACAGCGGGCCTGTATAGACGATGTTTTTCTCTTTGTAGGTTTTTGCAAGCGCCCATGCCGCTAGGCGATGCCCCACGTCCTGTTTGTCAGGCGGGTGGATATTGTCAAGCGTTGCGATATCCGTGGTCACGGCCATGCCGGTGTTTGGGATGGTGAGCGACACACGCTGAGCATCCCATATTCCTGCCTCGGCGGTTGGGTCGCCCCCATATTTGAACGGCGCGATCTGGACGTAGTAGAACGCGAGGCTAGGCTCGTTGAACGCGGCCCTCCATCCGCCGATCAAGAGCTTCATGCGGTCGAAGTACCTCATGCCCTGGCCAACGTTCGCCTCGCCCTGGTACCAGATTGCACCTCGGACGGACAGCTTTGTGAGCGGGTGGATCATGCCGAGGTAAAGGGTCTGCCCTTGGCAGTAGCTGTACGGCTGAAGGTTGCCGGGAAGCGGATTGAACGCGACACCACTTGCCAGGCCGTTTTGGACGTCTGGAGTGTACGCGTTGGCCTTGGTCAAATCCGCGATATACTTGGTGTTCGCGTCCTTTAGCCGGGTCGCGATATCCGTTGCGTCGGGTGCCGTGGCATACGCCTCGGGAGTGATCCAAGCCTCGATGGGAGTGCCTCCCCAGGCCGACTCGATCAATCCCACTGGAACGTTCAATTTTTGTTGCAGCTCGCGGCCGAAGAAGTACGCTCCGGCTGAAAAACCGCTCCATCCGCCTTGTTTGATTGTGTCCGGGCTGCACACCGCCCATTTCGCATTCACGTCGTTTACAGGCACGAACGACGATTGGTGGGGAACGAGGAGCAATCGGATCTGAGGATGGTCTGCCGCCGCGATCTCCGCGTCATGGTTGTTGGCCATGCCGATGCCGAACTCCATATTGGACTGGCCGGAACACACCCAAACCTCGCCCATCATCACGTCCTCAAGCGTCACCGTGTTCTTCCCTGTGACAACCAACGTCAATGGTGCGCCAGCAGGCAGGGGAGCCAGCTTTACGGCCCAGTTGCCGCTAGAATCGGCCGTGGCCGATCCGCTGTCCTTTCCGAGAGTCACCTTCACGACCTCGGCCGGGTCCGCAGTGCCCCAGATATTGATCGGCATGTCCCGCTGCAGAACCATGTGGTCTCCAAAGACATTTGGCAAATGGACGTCGGCCACGGCGACGGCAGACACGGCGATCAGCAGGAACAACGAGAGGAACAAAACGTGACAAAACGCTGAACGATAATTGATTTGTCTAGACATGATTGTTATTACTTCGGCAGGCACCTGGTTTCCTTCCACTTCTGTACTATCCCGCCCCCTTGCTGCCTGCGGGACGGGGCGCTTGTGAGAGTGCTGCATCTTTATCCGCCCGCGTAAGTTACCACCACGGTCCGTGCCTTGCTCACATCGCTGGACGGCACTGTTACCACTGTGACGTCGGAATCCGTGGCTGCACCGTCGTGCTCAAAGGGCATTTGAGCGGTGTCTTGCGGCACCATGCCCCATTTCGCCTTGCCGGCGTCCACAGTGACCGATGCCACTTTTCCAGCAGCAAACCCAGCCGGCTTGTGGATGCGCACAAGCCAGCCGCGTTTTGATTTTGCGCCCGTGAACGTTCCCTGCGCCGGCATTATCTGCACGGTCACGGTGTGCGCACCCGAATTGGCTGCGCCAGTGATTTCGGTGGTGCGAAATGCGCCGGTTTTGTAGGCGCTGCTCACGGTGTCGTCCTCGTAAAGAACAGCGGACATGCTGTCGTCGCCAGCAGGGTACACGTCAAGTGCAAGCGGGTCCCACGGAAGCTCGCCCGTATGGCTCATTTGGGGGGCAAGGGGAACGATGGTTCCTGCCTCCACATAAATCGGCGTCGTCCTCAAATCCGCTGACGCCGTGATTGTCTGCGGGCCGGTGAACGCGGTGCCAGACCAGGCGTCAATCCACGTTCCCGGTGGAATCCACACGCTGCGGGTCACTTGGACGGTGGTCAAGCTGCCGGGACGCCAGCTTAGGTGGCACAGATCGTTACCGGCTATCTGCTGATATTCCAACGTCACAGAGTGCGAGCCAGGCGAGATCGCGGGCGATTCAACATAGGTCGAGTCCGCTGGCCCCCAATCGTCAATCACCTTGACGCCGTCAATGAAAAGCCGCACGCCATCGTCGCTTGTAACGCCAAGCATTCCGGGGTTTGTGCCGGGGATGGTGATGGTTCCGGTCCAACGGACGCTGAAATGGGCGCTCGGCACCTTGGGGGCGGGGCTGCCGCTGTTCCAGGAGAAGTCGATCTGCGGATCGGTGCGGGTCAACGCCGGCGCGCCAGAGAGCGAGTCGTTGCTGAAGTAGCTGCCCACAAGGCCGGGATCGCCGGTAGCGGTCTTAAGCCAGGTGTCGGGAACGGCTGAGAAACCTGCCGACGTGTAGATCGGCGCCACGAGCACCCTGTCGCCAAGCAGGTACTGGTCGGCCGTTGCGGCTTCGGCATACTTGGGATAGACCAGGTCGCAGCGCTTCAGAAGAGGGTCCGACGTGTCATAGTTGTTGCGGGCAAGCTGATACAGATAGGGCAGCAGCCGGTAGCGCATGTTGTAATAGTCGCGGGCTATTGCCTCGCTGCTTGGGCCAAAAAGCCACGGCATCCGGCCATGGGCTGGCAAACCTTTCGTGCAGTGGGGACGCAGGATCGGGGAAAGCGCCCCGTACTCGATCCAGCGGGCGTAGTTTTCCGGGGTCGGATCGGCAACATGTCCGCCAAGATCGGAGCTGGTGTATGGGAAGTCCGCAACTATCCCTTCGTTCACCGCGTTCACGATCTGCGCCTTGAGCGATGGGAAGCCGGTCTGAATATCCCCTGTCCATTGAATATCGTACCTGTGCGACGATATTTCTGGCTGAAGGCCGTCCACGTTCGCCATGATCATCGGCCTTCGATTGGGATAGAAATCGGACATGATCCAGTTGTAGACGTACATGCCCCACGGGTTCGTGTCGATACCGTCCGGGTGAGCCAACGCCACGCGCCAGTTCCTGTCGTACCACCAGACGTCAAGGCCATCGGCGAGGATGCTTCGCGTGCCGACGTTGCGGTTCGCCACTTCCTTCGAATCAAGCGCCGGTGCCACAGGCTGCGGATGATCGTTAAACACCACCCATAGTCCATTTGAGTGCGCTTTGGCAATAAAGCCTTTCATGTTCGGGAAGTCGTGGGGGTTGATATCGTATCCCGTGCTTCCCCCATTTCTCCAATCCGTGTCGATCACCAAATTGTCCAACGGAATATGATGGCTTTGATAGTCCTTGATCTGCTGCAGCGCTGTCTTGTCGGTGTACTCGAAGTAGCGGCTGTCCCATGCGCCAAGGGCATGAAGCGGCACCAGTTGCGTGGGCCCTGTAAGTGCAGTAAAGTCGGTGCGAAGCTGATGCAGGCTGTTCTTGGGCAAGAACACGTAGAGATCAGGGGAGTCGTTGCCCATGTCCCAACCGTTCGTGCTCGCATTGGCGCTGCCGGCCGGTGCAGGGTTGTATCCCCAAGCTGGTGGAATCATCCGGGGGCTGTCCTGTATCGCCCATGTGTCCAGATTGTCTGTCGGCCCGGGCAGGGCCACGCGGCTGCCTGGCAGCTTGCCCACCGTGTAGAGAACGTTCCCTGCCGAATCGGAAACGGTGATCCCCGCCAACGAAGTGGCGTTCGACGGCACCGATACGGTGTAATCGGCGGTCTTAATTTGAACGACGGTATCGGCAGCAGCGCTGGTTCCGGGATCGCCGGGCCAATCGCGCTTGACGATAAAGAACGTGGCTCGGTCCTCAAACCCTTCCGCCCCTTTGAGCTCGATGCGCACCAATGTGGGCGAGAGCGTTTCAACACGCACATTCCCAACCGTGAACACCCACGACGCTGGAGCATTTGCGGCTTTGGCCAAAGCTGGCATGAAAAGAGCGAGAAACAAGCAAACCGCAGGAAGACTTAGTCTTGTCATGGTACACATTACGACGATTGCTAGTGACAGTCCTTCCGTTCCAAGAAGCGACAACCAACAAACGGTGGTGACAGCACTCGCATTACCCTGTTCTCTAGCGACTCGAGCCGTTCGGCACTCGACTCTAGCCGGGACTCTAGCCGTTCCACGCCTGAATCTCGCGATGGCTCGCGCAGTGGCACGGCGAAGAACCCCAGTATGCATGGAAAAAGTGATGCAAAAAATAATCTGTAGGACAAGGGCGAGCCAAATAGCGCTGGGGACGCCGTTACGAACACGTGGCGTGCAGAAAGGAACAGTTGTTCGTGGTGTACTGCTTGTGAATGGGGTTGTCAAAGGGTGGTGAACTGTTTGTGTGTGAGGATCGGGAGTGCTACGGCCATGGTCGCCTGTTTGTGAATTGGTGGCACCTTGCGTTTTGCAGGAATCTGCCCATTTGAGCGCCAATGTGGGTTGTTGTCAAGCACGAGGCGGCAACATGATCACTTTTGTCGATGACGACAACAGCTCAGGATTAGTAGTCAACGGGTACCGGAAGCCTAGCGCACAGTACGTTATCCTCCACCGTGCACGTTGTAAAACGATTCAGGGCTCGCCTGCCAAGGGATCAGTATGGACAAGTGGTGACTTTTGCAAGATTTGGTCGCCCACATCCGACGAACTTGCCTTATGGGCGCACAGCGATCTCGGTGCGGTTCTTCATCCGTGTGGAATCTGCAAACCGCTGGTTGATGCTGCCGATGCGCCTCATCCTGACGCGGTAGCCGCCAATCCAATTATGCCTTCGAACGAAGGGCTGCCAGAGCCTGCCGAAACCGACCCAGCCGGTAACTCCGACCTGCCATTTCTATCGTATCCACATGGCGGACGGAAACTGCTCGGCCCAGTAAAGGGCGGTACTTGCCGCCGTGGATACGGCCTCAAGTTCATAGAGCTTACCGGCCAGCACTGCTGCGCGTACTGCGGCATGGACTTCGCCGGGGCCTACGGCGAGTGGCTTCAAATGGCATTGGACCATGTGGTGCCTGTGTCTACCGGCAAGGCAAAGCAAATCCCCGACGAATGGCTCGAGGAGAAGACGTTTTTTGAGAGGAAAGTGAAAAAGGCATAAAACGAGGATCTGGATCGTGCTTGACGATGCGGGTGCGCTCATTTGCAAGTGGGCTTCACGAGCCCGAGCCTGCGACGCCGAGATTACTCGCGACAGTGCATATTGCCACACGGTATCTGCCACGGTACGTGGGAGGATTATGGGGGTGGGGCGACGTAAATGTTGCTGCTATGAACACTTTTTGCCGATTTTGCGCACTCGCCGCTTTCCTCTGCCTCGTGTCGTTTCCCTCGCTTTGCACCGCCGAAACGGCCGCGTCGCCGCAGACACTGCGGGACGCTGCGGGGAAGCGTGTGTTGATCGGGTGCGCCGTGGCCACGGTGGATCTCAAGGACCCGAAGCTTGCGGCGCTGATCAGCGACCAGTTTGATTGTGTGACACCCGAATATGAGATGATGCCGGCGTTCCTGGTGGATGACAATGGCAAGTACACGTTCGACCGTGCAGACGCAGTAATGGCATTTGCCGCGCAGCATCATATGCCGGTAATGGGCCATATGCTGATATGGAGCTTCGTCACGCGCCAGTGGCTTTTTGCCGACAAAACTGGCCAACCGCTTTCCCGCGATCAGGCGCTTGCAAATTTGAAGGATTACATTACCACGGTGATGGGGCACTACAAGGGCCGTGTGATGGCTTGGGACGTGGTGAACGAGGCCATCAGCGACAAGGACGGCGAATACCTAAAGGACACGCCGGCGCGTCGCGCGATTGGCGACGATTATGTGCAAAAGGCGTTTGAGTTTGCCCATGCCGCAGACCCTAAAGCGGTGCTCTATTACAACGACTACAATATCGAGCAGCCGGGCAAGCTTGAAAAAGTGATCAAACTGATCCAGTCTCTCAAGCAGGCGGGTGTGCGGATCGACGCGGTTGGGGTTCAGGGCCACTGGCTGATCAACTGGCCACCAGCGGACATGATCACAAAGGGCATTGCAGCGATAGCGGCCACCGGTGTCAAGGTGATGGTGACAGAGCTGGACGTCGACCCGCTTCCGCGAAGCAGCATCGGCGCAGACATGGCGGTGACCGACCAGGGAGCCAATCCCTATCCAACAAGCTTCCCACCGGACATGCAGCAGAAGCTTGCGAGCCGGTATTCGGATGTCATCTCAGCGATTTTGAAGGTGCCGGCCGTTACAATGATCGGCTTTTGGGGCACGCACGACGGTCGCTCATGGCTAAACGACTATCCCGTTAAAGGACGTACGAATTACCCGCTTCTCTTCGACCGCCAGTACATGCCCAAGCCAGCCTTTTACGCGGCGGTTGCTGCGCTGAAGGCTGGCCGCTAGCCGGCGAGGCCCGAATCGAGCTCGCAATGATTCGCGCTAGGCCGTGCTATCCGCCGCAGTTGCCGTCCAACCGTTGCCGTCACGGGCCACTCGCCACGACGAAATATGTCCTGACGGGACGTTCCCCAGCGGCAGGTCGATGCCAAACAGGGTGCAAACTGCGTCAATATCATGTTCCGTGGCGTTTTGGACGCGCACGATCATGCCATTTCCATCGTCCGCCGGTTTGAATGCGAGGAGCTTTAGCGTGTCGGGCTTGATTGATCCAAACGAGCCCGAGCGTGGCAAGGTTCCAGAGCTTGCAGGCACGGTTTGAACGATGACGGGGGATTCCAACACCCGGGCAAGGGCCTGAAGATCGGCGCTGCCAAGTGTCAGCAAGAACCTGAATTTCAGCTCGCCTCTGTCCACCGCCGGTGTCCAGACCTCGTCCCGCATGCCGATTGTGGTGTCGGCAGCATACCGAGATCCGCGCGCAATCGTTGCCTGCAGCGCACCGTTCTTGTAGTTGAAGTTGTAGAGGCTGTCGGATGCAAAGCCGAACGCACCCTGCGACGCGGGTACGCGCACCCATCGGCCGCCTGGCACTTCGCCGCTGTTACGCTCCCGTTTCACGGTTGCCCCAGGGACGTCAAACTCGGCCTGCTCACCGCCGTCGACCGGCATGATCATCTTTACGCGTGCCGAGCGATCGTCCCAGAGCAGCCTCGCAGCGATATCCACCGCGTCACGCCCTGCATGCAGCGAAATCGTCAGCTCGAGCGTGCTCCGTCCCCCGGTGAGGCGCACCCACAGGGTGCCGCGCAGTTTGCCGGCTTGCAACGTTTCAACCTGCTCAATCGTCCACTTGCATCGCACGTCCTGCAGATCTTGCGATTCGGGCGCTTCGTCCATCGAGCCCCACGAGCCGTAATGATCCTCCACTGTGACGAACGACAGCCCTTCATTCCCGAATATGCTGGTATCCTGTTTCAACACCGCGATCCCAGGCTTGCCGACGCCAGCCTCAACGCGGTAAAGGCCGTTGTCAACGATGCCGTCGGCGACGGATACAGGCGGTCCGACAATCTCCGGCGCTATCGCATCCTCGCGGTAGCCCATGTCGTACACGGCCCAGCCAAAGGGCGGTATATCGGCGTTTACCAGCGCGCGCACCCGCCAGGGCAGGTTTGGCATGCTCTCGTGCTCTGTGTGGACACGCTGAAATGGCACTGGCGCACTGTCGGGGCCACGCACTTCAACCGGCAGATCCGCCACGCGGTTCTCGTATTTCCATATGGGGCGGTAGTCCAGGTTGGCTTCCAGCTCAACGGGGCCACGAAAAGGAAAGGGATGTGGGTTCCACAGGAGAAACGGCTGTGCCGTCGGGCCATCGCCCACCGCCGCCGGCACCGTGGTGTCAACATGTGCCGCCAAGGCATTGACGGCATCCAGCTCGACACGTTGGCCGTGGTGCAGCGCCGTTCCAAGCCAGGCCGCTTGGTCTTCGAGCGCACGCTCGATGCTGCTGCCGGGAAGGATGTCGTGAAACGAGTTGAACAGCACCGCTTCCCACGCCTCCCTCACGCGAGGGTCTTCCTCAGTGGTGTGGGAGATCCCGGCTCTTATCACTGTTGACGTCGTCTCAGCCCTCGAAACCAGCCCTTCGCACTTGCGGAACAGAAACTTCATTTTCGCAACCGATGCGTAGCAGCCGCGCAGGCAATAGTTAAGCTCGCCCCGATAGGTGGGAAATATCTTTTCGCCACGCTCGGCAGCCTCGGCAACAAGCGATTCAAAAAGCCGATGGAGACCAGAATGAACGACATTGATATCCGGATGAGCGGCGGCCCATGCCGCGATATCGTCAAGTTGTCGCCGCGTCGGCCCTCCGCCATGGTTGCCGACGCCGTAATACGCGCCTATGTTTTGGATCTCGAACTTCCCAGCCTGCGCGATCAGCGCATCGAGCCGCCGTGTGACCTCGTCACGCTCGGTGCCGTACCAGCCCACCATGGGCCGATAGGCAAGAACACGTGTACCGCCAGGCCCTTCCCACCAGAACGCGGGGGACGTTGACGGTGACTCGGGGCGAGTGAACGTAATGCCGGTCATACCGGCGGCGGCAAGGATTTCCGGAAGCCCGGCCGTGTGGCCGAACGAATCTGCGGCCCACGCCACCACCGGGCGTTTGCCAAACGTCTCCCAAAAGTAGCTTAATCCCCGCGTGAAAT
>Ga0255356_1002590_pt1 | contig 10263 bp, 5 predicted proteins | sample HBST100metaG_FD_189944 | JGI IMG/M metagenome (GOLD analysis project Ga0255356, IMG submission 189944) | Peat soil microbial communities from Stordalen Mire, Sweden - H.B.S.T100 | ecosystem: Environmental > Terrestrial > Soil > Wetlands > Peat | place: Sweden: Norrbotten County, Stordalen Mire... | reverse complement strand
TCTTCTTGGATGAGATGGCGGTAGCACATTCGGCAAACCTTACTTGGTGGTTAGGCTTCCTGGATGCTACCCCATCCCATCCACCTGTCACCGGAGTTGCCGTTGCACTTCGTTGTTGAATCCGCCATATTTAATACAACCTTAACGCGCTCTTAATCCTAATGTACACCATGCTAGTGGTCAATATGGCTCCGTTTAGCTAGCACAATTCAGCAGTTGCAGCTGGATGGGCAAAAATTGATCTTGCTGGGAGGCAAGTCTATGCGTGGTCACAATCTGAAGATTATTTGCCTGCAATGTTTATGTACCTGCTTCTTCCTGATGCTGATTTGCCTTTGCCCGCTGCTTCAAGCGCAGGAGACCACCGGCTCTATCAGTGGTACGGTGCATGACCCATCAGGAGCTTTGATCGCTAACGCCAATGTCATTGTTAGAAGCCCCGATGCTGGCAGCGTCCGGCAAGTGACAACAGACTCGGAGGGACGCTGGTCTGTAACAACCCTACCCATCGGAATGTACGAGGTCGTCATTGAAAAGGCCGGCTTTAAAAAGGCAATCAAAACCGGTATTGTTCTCAACGTCAACGACCATCTTGCAGTAAATAGCTCTCTCGATGTTGGCGAGGTTAGCGAAACCACTACCGTTACCGCAGAAGTGCCACTGTTGGAATCTGACAACGCCGTCTTGAGCGGTATGGTTGACTCCAAAAAAGTGACCGATCTGCCATTGAACGGTCGAAACTTCGCTCAACTTATCAACCTGCAGGCTGGTACATCCACAAATTCTGGTGGTAATCAGGGCTCAGGACAGTCGGTGAACGGCGCCCGTGGAACTGGCAACAACTTTCTCCTTGATGGCGGCGACCTCAACGATCCAGTAGTGCCCAACGGTTCGGCTGCTGCCGTGACTGGCAGCTTCACCGGAACCGCGCCTGGCATTAACGCCGTAAGTATCGATGCGGTAGAAGAGTTTCGCGTAATAACTTCGAATGCCAATGCCGAATTTGGTCGCAACTCGGGAGCGCAAGTCAACATTATCACCAAATCTGGAACGAATACGCTCCACGGAACGCTCTTCGAATTCGCAAGAAATAGGGTCTTCGACTCACGTAGCTATTTTGACCTGAATCCGCTATATACGCGCAACGGGCACCTTATTGGGCCTCCCTTGGTTCAGAACAATTTTGGTGGTGTAGCTGATGGACCCATCCAGCGCGGTAAGATGTTCTTCTTATTCAGCTATGAAGGATTTCGTCAATCGCAAGGTATCTCTGTTGTTAACAACATTCCTTCTCCAAACACGATTGCTGCTGTAGCTCAACAGAATCCAGTTCTTGGACAGATACTCTCCTCCGTCTTCATTGGCCAATATGCTGTAACACCCACGTCGGATAACTCCATCCAGAACATTATTACCACCGGGACTCCCGTACTTACTCCCCTTTCATTAAATCGATCAAACAACTTCTCCGAAAATGCCTACCTTGGAAAGATAGACCGGAACTTGCCGAGGAACGCTAGAATCTCCGTTCGCTACGCCTACTTTCATAACAATGCCGGCCCGGGTACAGTGTCCGGGTCTGGACTACCCGGCACAGGAGTTGGATTTACGAATACAGTGCACAACGGAATCATCAGTCTTACGCAACCTTTCGGTGGAGCGAAGCTTAACGATTTTCGTGCGGTTTTTGAACGCAACAGCGTCAACAATATTTTTGACCCCGCTCCTCAAGGGGTCTTGGATTCAGGAACATTTCGTACAGGAGCCTACGCCGGGCAAGACTACGGAAGCCCGTTTACACCCAATGGAATCCCCACGCTCGACCTCGGCTTCGGGCTTCCCGAACTCGGCTACAGCACCACAGCGCCAAACATTCGTACCTCCAACACCTATCAATACAGTGACACGTTCACTTTGATCCAGGGTCGCTCAACACTAAAGATAGGCGGTGAATTGCGCCGCATCCAGGACAACAGTACGTTTGGATTTTTGGAAAGGCCTAATTGGCAGTGGAACTCCACTGGCGCCGATACAATCTTGCAACCGGGCACTCCTGCTTCGGTATTCACCCAGAACCTCTTCTTGACACCAGCTACTTCTGAACGCGGTTTCCGCATCTGGGAAGGAGCTCCATTCGTGCAGGAGACGTTCAAGCTTTCATCAAAACTCACTATAGACGCCGGGCTGCGTTATGAATATCTCGGCCGTCTTACGGAAGTTAATGGATACCTGAGCAATGCTTTTCTTGCTCCAGATGGGAACCCGGTCGCGGGTGAATCTTTGCTGGCAAATGGTCCAGCAGGGATGAACCAGGTTCGCCTCATTACCGTCGGATCTGGTCGCAAGCTAGGCATATTCCAAGCGGACTTACATAACGTTGCGCCGAGGATTGGTATCGCATACGTCGCAACTCCAAAGATTACCGTGCGTGGAAGCTATGGCATATTCTATGACCGTATTTATGACAATGTTGTCGGAAACGCCAGGAACTCGCCGCCTTTTGTAGTTCCGGTGACGACTGGCAATACACCATATGGCTTATCGATTAACACTGCTGATCCATATTCGACCACGCTTCCAATTGGGCCTACCACTGTCAATCCGAATCTACAGTTTCCACGAACCCAACGTGGCAACCTGTCTGTGCAACAGCAAATTGGTCACTCCAATCTCTTGGAGATTACATATGTAGTGGCCAAAGCGGACCACTTGGTACGCACTTTGAATGAGGATTTTGGCTCTGCCTTCCCAGCCGCCTATCGTCCAGCAAACATCAATGTACCCACAAACATACCTAATACAAACGACGACTTTCGCCCCCTTGTGCTAGGCAATTTCTCCACACGCGATACATCAAGTACCTCAAACTACAACTCGCTTCAGGCGTCGCTTCGCAGAAACTTTGCATCGGGCCTTGCCTTTCAGATTACTTACACATATTCCCATGCTCTTGATACTGGGTCCGGCGAAATTCTTACTGGAATACCTGTTGCGAGCATCACCAACCTGCTACCTGTAAAAAATGCCAACGGAACAGTTGCATACCCGACTCTGGCGAACATCAACGCGCTCCGTCAGGCGCAAGGACTTGGCGTTTTAGGCAGTGATGCAGAGGCAGCACAGTACTATGCGGCGAATTATCTCGGTAGCGCGCAACTAAACGCAGAGTATGGCAACTCGGACTTCGATCTTCGCCACGCAGCCGTCATTAACTTTAACTACGATCTGCCCTTCGGTGCAGGCAAGCTCTTGGGTGAAAGCGCCCACGGACTTGTAGACAAACTTATCGGCGGCTGGCAGGCGAACGGGATTCTCCGCTTTCAGACAGGATCGCCCTACACACTTCTTGCCGGGACCGATGTTAACGGGGACGGCCTCTCCAACGACCGTACGTCGCTCTTAAGCGGATCTCTAGCATCCTTGCGAAACCCTACGTTCCGCCAGAATGGTAACTTGTTTCTCTTGACAAACCCGCTTAACAACGGTGTTCGAACTCTTGGAATCTCCGCTAATCCTTCTCTTGCCTCATCGCAGTTGCCGCGTAATGATATGTTCGGACCTGGTGTTGAAGATGTCGACTTCTCTCTTTTCAAAAACACTTCGTTCAGTTTCTTTGATAAGAAGTTAAACACACAGTTTAGAGCGGAGTCCTTCAATCTCTTCAACCACACAAACTTTGCTAATCCATCATCCACTGTCGCAGCGACTTCCACATTTGGGCAGATCACGGCGACAACTATTCCCGGCAGGCAGGTCCAACTTGGCCTGAAAATTCTCTTTTAATATCTATCGCAATAGGGAGCCCCCTCGGCTCTGCCGGGGGGGCAGTAGAAGTTTGACATTTCCGAGAGTATGTCTTTCAGTGTTTCTGTACGCATAACCCAGGCTGTTCGCATCACATGGCTTTTGCTGATCCGGTTACTTTTTCTCTCAGCGGTAGCTTGCCCCTCAGAGGGACCAGCTACCGTAAAGCCTTCGCATCTGCCGGAGGATACTTGCTGTGTTGGAGATATGAATGCGTGTAGCAGGGCTCATTAGTGGAACTTCACTCGATGGCATCGACGTCGCTATTGTTGACTTGAAGAGTTCCATTGTTCCCGTGGCTTGGGCAACCGTGCCTTACCCAAGTGATGTTCGAACGGCGATTCTTTCGGTTTCAAATGCGGTAGCGCATACGGGTACGGTGGCCCGCTTGAATAGCCTTCTTGGTGAACTGTTTGCACAAGCTCTGATTCAAACGTGTGAGCGCTTCAATATACCAATGAACTCGATTAAGTTGATTGGCTCCCACGGACAGACTATTTATCACCAGGGCCAATCACAGTCTTTTTGCGGATTTCAGATTTCCAGTACTGTTCAGATAAGCGAATCCAGTATCATCGCCGAGCGCACCGGCATTCCAACCGTTTCAGACTTTCGTCAAGGAGATATGGCAGCCGGCGGCCAAGGCGCACCCCTTGTTCCATTTCTCGACTACTACCTATTTTGTGATGCGAAGAGAACTCGCATTGCGCTGAATCTTGGCGGCATCGCAAATATCACTGTAATCCAGCCAAAAGCCAGACTTCAGGATGTAATTGCCTTCGATACTGGCCCTAGCAATATGGTATTGGATAGTCTGGCGCAGGCGGTGGGTTTGCCCTACGATGCCGGCGGCTGCGAAGCTCGTAAAGGACACATTGATGAACAGTTACTAAAGGAGCTATTGGCAGATCCCTACTACGGAAAGCCAGGCCCGAAATCTGCCGGGCGTGAGCAATATGGAAAAGAATTTCTTGGACTCTTTTCGAAACTCTCGACACGCGATGCCTTGGCGACTGCGACTGAATTAACCGCCCAAACAGTGGCGGAAGCGATTAGCCGGTATCTCGGCGAGAAGGATGTGATTGTGTCAGGCGGCGGAGTCCATAACACGTATCTGATGGAGAGGATTTCCGATAAACTAGGTCTGCCAGTCAAGACTTCCGCGGACTGGGGAATTCCCATCGATGCGAAGGAGGCCATAGCCTTTGCATATCTTGCATGGTGTTGCATCGAGCATCGTCCTTCAAATGTAGAGGGAGCAACAGGTGCACGAAAATCTGTAGTGTTAGGAAAACTTACGAATCCGTTTCCACAATGCCATGGACAGAACAATGATTCTGAGTAATCCCAGGTGTGTAATGCTTTGCGAGGTGGCTTTTTCTTCCACCCCAACGAGCAAAGACCGCTCGTTGGGGACCCCGGAGAGAAAAAACCACCTGAGGACATTCCCTCTGGATACAGCAACTCTGGTTTTGCCATAGACGGGCAGCTCGCCAAGCGGAGAATCATGCATGAGCCCACATCCCTGCTGCCCGGTTAGAAGCCATACAGAATCAACTGGTTGTATGTGCTACTTCCCCAGCACCTGCTTGGCAATCGTGGCCAGTTGCATATTCGATGTGCCCTCGTAGATCGCGCCCACCTTGGCATCGCGATAATACTTTTCCGCCGGGTAATCGCGCACAAACCCGTTGCCGCCGAAGACCTCGACGCACCGGCTTGCCACTCGTTCGGCCACCTTGGGGACAAAGTACTTGGTCATCGCCGCCTCGCGTAAAAACGGCTTTCCCGAGTCTTTCATCCGTGCCACGTTGTAGACCATCAGCCGCGCCGCCTCAATCTCCGTGGCCATCTCGGCCAGCGCAAACTGGACCGCCTGAAACTCCGCAATCGGCTTGCCGAACTGCCGCCGCTCCTGGGCGTAGCGGGCCGCATGGGCCCAGGCGCCCTCGGCCAACCCCAGCATCTGCGCGCCGATCCCGATTCGCCCCTCGTTCAGCGTCTCGATGGCGATCTTGTATCCCTTGCCCGGCTTGCCCAGCAGGTTCGCCTCGGGGAGTTCGCAGCCGTCCATGATCAACTCACAGGTGCTGCTGGCGCGAATCCCCAGCTTGTCTTCCTTGCGGCCCACCGTGAATCCCGGCGTGCCCTTCTCCACCAGGAAGGCCGTGATGCCGCGATAGCCCGCCGCCGGGTCGAGCGTGGCAAAGACGATGAACAGCCCAGCCTCGCGCGCGCTTGAAATCCATAGCTTCTGTCCGTTCAGCCGGTAGCCGCCCGGAATCGCCTCCGCATGGGCCTGCAGCGCAAAGGCATCCGAGCCTGAACTGGCCTCGCTCAACGCATAGGCGCCCACCGTGTCGGTGGCCATCCGCGGCAGCCAACGCTTTTGCTGCTCAGGGGAACCCCAGCGAAGCAGCGCATTGACCACCAGCGTGTTGTGTACGTCCACCACAACCGCCACGCCGGGGTCCACCGTCGAGATCGCCTCGATGGCCAGCACCGAATCAAAAAAACTGCCGCCGGCGCCGCCCAGTTCTTCGGGGATCTCAATCCCCATCAGCCCCAGCTCGAAAATCCGCTCAACCAACTCCGGGGCAATGTGTTGTTCGTCGTCCATGACGCGCACATGCGGGGCAATCGCCTCCTCGGCAAACTGGCGAACTGTTGAATAAAAGAGGCTCTCCTCTTCGGAAAGCTGAGTGAGTGCTGGGGTATGAACTGTGTCTGCCAAGGGATATTTCCTCCGGCCTTGAAGTGTATCAAAACAAGCGGCCTGCGAGGAACCGGACCCGGTGCGCCGCGTCGGCATCCCCCGTGGGTCTGGCGACTTCTGCTGGAGCTTTTCGCTTCTTTTCTTACCGCTGTCAACATCCTTCATTGAACTGCGTCTAAATAAGAAGCCGTAGGCAGTTTGTTTGCGCTCAGCGCTTCACCAGCGTAACCTTGTTTTTTCTGATCGTTCCTTTATCTGGCTCCGGGTTTCACTTGTGCAGCGCCGATGTACGCAAACTGGAATCGAGGCCGGAATTTTCCCCATCCGAGAAAAATTCCTGCGCGTTTTGAGCGAAAGAGCGTCCTGTTCCGTCTCGAAGTCGAGCTACGGGTTATCGTGGAGATAGCGTCCGAGCAGATGGTAGAGTGGCGGCGGACAGGGTTCCTTTCCGGGATTCACGAGTGGAACCACAACTTCTTGCTTATTCGGGGGGATTCCCCGAAGGAAGGGTCCAGGAAAACGACTATGCGTCTGATGAAGGCCTTCCCCTCTGGTATATTGGCCGGGGTATTGCTCAGTTGCGCAGCCTTGGCAGCTCAGAATTCCACGATTGCCCCGCGGATTACGACGAATGTGGATGAGTCTTCGCTGACGACGCTGAAAGGTAACGTGCCGCACAGGGCGCAAGCGCAGTACGACCAGGGCGAGGTTTCGGCCTCGACGCAACTGACCCATATGCGCCTGGTGCTCTCGCGCACGAGCGAGCAGCAGGCGGCGCTGGACCAATATCTGGCCCAGTTGCAGGATAAGTCGTCGCCGAACTACCACAAGTGGCTCACCCCGGAGCAGTTCGGCAAGCTCTATGGGCCGGCGGACTCGGATGTGGCTGCCTTGGTGGCTTGGCTTGAGTCGCACGGGCTACAACTGGAGACCATCTCAAAGGGACGCACGAATATTGCCTTCAGCGGGACGGTCAGCCAGGTGGAAGAGGCGTTTCACACCTCGATCCACTCCTTTCAGGCCGGCGAGGCCCAGTTCACCTCGAATACAACGGACCCGCAGATTCCCTCGGCATTGGCTGGTGTGGTCAAGGGCGTCGCGCACCTGAATACCATCCGGCCCCGACCGCACCTTGTGCGAGGAAACGCGGGCAGGGTCAACCCCCAGACCAAAAGGATGGAGCCGACAAGCGATGTTTCGGCGAACAAGCCAAGAACCGGCCTTACGGATACAAGCGGCGGCGACTTCCTCTATATCGTGCCCGCGGATGCGGCGACGATCTATGACACGCCCAACGCCTTCAACGCCAACAACACTTCAGGGACAAGTTATACGGGCGCGGGGGTGAAGATCGGGATTGGCGGCAATGCAACGATCATCGCCAGCATCGTGGGGACCTACCGGAGCACGTTTCTCGGCAGTGCCTATGCAACCAACCCCACGCTGAACTATTGCACCAGCTCGACCTCATGCTCCTCCACGCCGGCTTCCGCCGTCTGCTCCGGCTCACAAACTTCCGGATGTTACGACAATACGGACGACGCCGACGAAGCCTATCTCGACACCGAACTCTCGGCGGGCCTGGCTCCAGGGGCGTCGATTTACTACTACGCCTCCACGGACCTTAACACAGGCATTGAGGCGGCGCTCGATGCCAACCTGGTAGACATCTTCAGCCTCAGCTTTGGCGAGTGCGAGTCGGACATGGTCAGCGATGGTTCTTTATCGCTGATCAACGGCTACTGGGAACAGGCTGCGGGAGAAGGCATCGCGGTAACAGTTTCGACCGGAGACAGCGGTTCGGCAGGTTGCGATGGCGACACCGCCAAGACGACCACAGTCGCCAAGGACGGATTGTCGGTGAGCGGCTTCGCCTCGACGCCGTATAACATTGCGGTGGGCGGAACAGATTTCTATGCGCTGGAAAACTCGTTCACGAGCAACGTGAGCGCGACGCTGGGCAGTTCCTCAACTTATTACCGGACGGTTTTGAGCTACATTCGGGAGTCGATCTGGAACGACTCGGTGGTGACCGACACCAATTCTTTGAGCGAGAATGTGCCCGAGACGGGCAAATATGCCAGTATCGTGGCGGGCAGCGGCGGCGTGAGCAAAGAATACAGCAGACCCGCATGGCAGACGGGCACGAGTACCGTCGACAATAGCGGAAAGCGCGATTTGCCGGATGTGTCGTTGATGTCCGGCAACGGTTACGACTACGCAACATGGCTGGTCTGCGACGACGATACGGGCGAAAATTTCAGTGGCACGAACACCACGTTGAATTGCTCGAGTATATCGGCCGGGAATTTTGACGGTTTTGGCGGAACGTCCACCGCTGCTCCGGCCTTTGCGGGAATTCTTGCGCTGGTGCAGCAGAAAACCGGCAGCAGGCTGGGGCAAGCGGCATCTGTACTCTACAACCTCTACAACGGCAGCCATTCGAGTTCGATCTTTCACGATGTGACGGTGGGCAATAACTCCGTGCCCTGCACGAGCGGGAGTTCAAATTGCTCGGACAATTCGGCCGGATACTACTTTGAGAGCGGCTATAACGCAACCACCGGCTACGATCTGGCATCTGGGCTGGGAAGCGTGGATGCGACGCAACTCATCACGTACTGGAACACCGCGAATGGCACTGCCACTGCGACGGTTGCGGTGAATCCGCAGTACACATCCATTACCACGACAATGTCGCTCTCGGTTCCTGTCACCGTGACTGGCTCCTCCTCCGCGCCCACCGGCACGGTCACTCTCTCCGGCGGCACTTACACCTCCGCCGCCGAATCGCCGCAAAGTACGAGCGGCTCGATTGCGACCTACTCATTTACAATTCCAGCCGGTGACCTCAGCGTCGGCAGCGATACCATTACCGCTATCTACAACGGCAGTGCGACCGATACGACTTATGGAATCGCAACCGGCACAGCAGCCGTAACAGTAACCTCGTCCTCAAGCGGCAGCGACACCTATACGCTGGCGGTGACGACACCGGCGACCATCGCGCCGGGATCCTCCGTGACTTCAACCGTTACGGTGAGTTCGAGCAATGGTTATCCGGGAACCGTTGCTCTCACCTGCGCGCTGACGTCGTATCCCCCGGGAGCTGTTTATTCGCCCAGTTGCTCAATCAGCCCCACGACGGTAACGCTGAGTTCCAGCATAACGAGCGGAATAGCAACCGTTGAGCTGAACACGACGGCGGCTACGAGCGCGGCGCTGGCTTCTCCGAAGCTGCCCGGCAAGGGCCGGGGATGGGCAGGCGCGGGTGGCGGCGCGGTTCTGGCCTTTCTGCTCTTCCTGGGGATTCCGGCGCGGCGACGCAGTTGGCGGTCGATGCTGGGGGTTCTGGTGGTGATGGCGGCGCTGGGCAGCATGGCTGCCTGCGGCAGCGGCGGCAGCACTACAACCAGTACAGGCACTCCGGGAACGACCGCCGGTACTTACAAATTCACGATAACGGGAACCGGAACTCCCTCGGTCACCCCGGCGCCCACAACCACCTTGACACTGACTGTAAGCTAATTTTCTCAGCGAGCAAGACACGATGGCCCTTCCCGAGGGAAGGGCCATCGTGTCTTGCTCGCTATTGGGTTCTCAGTCTGTTTTGGAATCCTCAGCGTTCACCAGCGCCAGCGCCGCCGTCCCTTTGTGCGGCGCGATGAAGCTCTCCGCGCGCCAGGCGATAGAAAGCTTTTCGCGGTCGAGCAGCTTGTGAATCTGTCCGCGCGCATGGTCAG
>Ga0255356_1002585_pt1 | contig 10272 bp, 5 predicted proteins | sample HBST100metaG_FD_189944 | JGI IMG/M metagenome (GOLD analysis project Ga0255356, IMG submission 189944) | Peat soil microbial communities from Stordalen Mire, Sweden - H.B.S.T100 | ecosystem: Environmental > Terrestrial > Soil > Wetlands > Peat | place: Sweden: Norrbotten County, Stordalen Mire... | reverse complement strand
GCCGATCCACGAGAGAGCTTATCTGTTTATAATCAATACATAGTAGAGTTTTCACGAATGGCTACAAACGTGCATTGGAATAGACGTGCTTAGAATTTCACTACCAACCCGCGAAGACAGTCCCCTCTACGTACTGGAAGGCAAACTGGCAGGATTGTGGGCGAAAGAACTCATTCGCGTCACCCGTCAGCTTGGTCCAGGAACAACCGCAATTTTCGACCTTGAAAATGTCATTTATGTCGACTCGCTTGGTGAAAACACGCTGCTCTGGCTGAACAGGCTGGGGGCCACATTCATCGCCGAGAACGTCTACGGCAAGGACCTCTGCCGGCGCCTGCACTTGCACCGCGCAACCGAAGTCAGGCCAGGCGCATCCAGTCCTATGGGACAGAAGGCCGAAAAGTCGCCGCCTATCAAGCTTATTCCTTCATCCTGACCAGGCCATTCCCTCGACAAGGGAAACCCGGCAGCAAGAAATGCCGGTTCTCTGCAAGAGCATCCATCGTTTCCAGGCAGAAACATGGGATGGCAGCTTCATCCTCAATCGAACGAATCGCAAAAAGCTACAGGAAGGTTTTCTAGATGAATTTGAGCAATCACTCTACCGCCATGGGAGATCGGATTTCAGCTTCCCTCCGGAATGTTCACACTTTGGAGACGGGCCGCGGACAGCGGATATCGCTTCGGGCCCCGGCAATGTTCTGCTTCGTCGCCGCGAGCCTTTTCGCTGTGATGGCTTCCGGCTGCCACGGAAAGGCAAAGACCGCACCCATGCCGCCCACAGCCGTGCAGGTGGTCACTGCGCAGCAGCAGGACGTGACCGTCAATGGGGACTGGATCGCCACGCTGGACGGCTATGTGAACGCGCAGATTCAGCCGCAAGTAACTGGCTATCTTGTCCAGCAGCTTTACCACGAAGGTTCTTACGTCCGTAAGGGCCAGGTCCTCTTCCAGATTGACCCCCAAACATTCCAGGCCACGCTGGATCTGGCCAAGGCGCAGTTGGCACAGGCCAAGGCAAAGCTCGCGCTCGACGTCATCAATGTGAAGCGCGATACTCCTCTGGCCCAGCAACGTGCCATCGCACAGAGCCAGCTTGATTCGGAAGTCGCCGGACAGCGGCAAGACGAAGCCACGGTGCAGGCGTCGGAAGTAACGATCAGGCAGGCGCAGATCAATCTGAATTTCACTCATGTCCGCTCCCTCACCGACGGCATCGCCGGCATTGCCACCACGCAGGTGGGCAATCTGGTTGCCCCCGGCACAGCGCTGACCGCCGTTTCCAAGGTTGATCCCATCAAGGTCTACTTCGCCATCAGCGAGCAGGAGTACATGCGCTTCAGCGGCGGACCGCAAAAGGCCTCCGGAAACAGCGCACAAAAGCGCAGCAAGGATCTGGAACTGGAACTGCAACTGGCCGACGGCACAATATATCCGCACAAGGGCAAGGTCATCTTTACCGACCGCCAGATTGATCCGCAGACCGGCACCATCAAGCTGGTTGCCGCCTTCGCAAACCCCGGCAACATCCTTCGCCCCGGACAGTTCGGGCGGGTTCACGCAGCCACAGCCATCAACCGCTCCGCCATTCTGGTTCCGCAGCGCTGCGTAACGGAGTTGCAGGGAACCTATCAGGTCGCCGTGGTCGGCGCGGGCAACAAGGTTTCCGTGCGCAATGTGAAGCTGGGCGAGCGCGTTGGTGCCTTGCAGATCATCGAGTCCGGCGTGAACGCGGGTGAACAGGTCATTTCAGAGGGTAACGCCAAGGTGAAGGACGGCATGACCGTCAATCCGACAGTTGCGAAGATGGAAGGAAACGAATGATCTCGAAATTCTTTATCAAGCATCCCATCATCGCCATCGTAATTTCCATCCTGATGGTCATCATTGGCACCGTCTCGATGCTCAGCCTGTCGGTGGCGCAGTTTCCCGAGATTGTACCCCCTGAAATTTTGACGCTCGGCATATACCCGGGAGCCGATGCCAAGACGGTGGAGGAATCCGTCGCGACCCCGATCGAAAGCCAGATGAGCGGCGTGGACAACATGAGTTACATGTATTCCACCAACGCGAGCAATGGCTGGTCGGAACTGCGTACGGATTTCGATGTAACGACAAATCCAAATATCGATCAGATTCTCACGCAGCTTCGCGTCAACCAGGCCGCCTCTCAAATGCCGACCGAGGTTTCCATGCAGGGCGTGCAGGTCATGAAGTCCCTGTCCACGCCCCTGATCATGTTCGACCTCATTTCTCCGCAGGGCACATACAACCGGAACTTCCTGGTCAATTACGGCATCATCAACCTGAAAGATGAAATTGCGCGTGTTCCCGGCGTAGGTCGCGTCGAGATGCTGGGCGGCGACTACTCCATGCGCGTCTGGGTTGAGCCGGAAAAGTTGGCCAATCTTTCGGTGACGGTTCCCCAGATCGTCGCGGCTATCCAGGCCCAGAACAAGGTCAATCCTTCCGGGCAGATCGGCGGAGAGCCTGTGCCGACGGGCCAAGAGTTCACCTACACGGTTCGTTCGCAGGGCAGGCTCGAATCGCCGGAAGAATTCGCCAATATCGTGATTCGCGCCAATCCGGACGGCTCCATCCTCCACCTCAAGGATGTTGCGCACGTTGAGTTGGGCGCGCAGACCTATAACGTCAGCGCCGATTATAATGGCGCTCCCGCCGGCGGCATGACCGTCTACCAGTTGCCGGGATCGAACGCCGTGGAAACCGCTCAGAGAGTGCGCGCCAGAATGGCCGAGCTTTCCCAGCGCTTTCCCAAGGATATGCAGTTCGTCGTTCCCTATGACTCCACCCTGGCGGTTACCGCCAGCATGCACGAGATCGTCGTCACTCTCTTTGAATCGCTGCTTCTCGTCGTCCTTGTGGTCTACGTCTTTCTGCAGGGATGGCGGCCGGCCCTGATTCCGCTGGCGGCCGTGCCGGTTTCTTTGATCGGCACCTTCATCCTTTTCCCGCTGCTGGGATTTTCCATCAACACGCTTTCCCTGTTTGGCTTGATTCTCGCCATCGGCCTGGTGGTTGACGATGCCATCGTCGTGGTCGAAGCAGTCGAACACCACATGGAAGAAGGCTTGTCGCCGCACGACGCCACGGTGAAGGCCATGGAGGAAGTCTCCGGCCCGGTCATCGCCATCGCCCTGATTCTTGCCGCCGTCTTCATTCCAACAGCCTTTATTCCCGGCATCACGGGCAGGCTGTATCAGCAGTTCGCGGTGACCATCGCCGTCTCCGTGCTCTTCTCCGCATTCAACGCTCTTACGTTGAGCCCGGCGCTCTGCGTCCTGCTGTTGAAGCCCGGAAAGGTGCATGGACCTTTCGCACCCTTCTTTGAGTGGTTCAACAAAACTTTTGCTCATGCGCAGAATGGCTACGTCAAGTATTCCGGCTGGATGATCCGCAAGAGCGCGTTCAGCATGGTCTTCCTTGCCCTGATGGCCGCTGCTGCGTTCTTCTTGGGTGGCAGGCTGCCAAGCTCCTTTGTGCCGGAGGAAGACACGGGCGCCATCATGGTCCGGCTGCAATTGCCGCAGGCTGCCTCGCTGCAGCGTACCGAGGAAGCTGTCAAAAAAGCGGAAGATATCATTCTTCACACGCCAGGCGTAATTGCCGTCGCTGGCATCAGTGGTGTGGACATGATCAGCGGTACACAAAACACGTATACGGCTTTCTTCTTCGTCAAGTTGGATGACTGGGACAAACGCCATGCCAGCAATCTGCTGGCGCCGGCCATTCAGCGTCAGTTGAATCAGAAGCTCTCCGCTGTTCCGGACGGCCAAGCTGTCGCCCTTACCCTGCCTGCTATTCCGGGCATTGGCACTTCCGGCGGTGTGACCTTCGTTCTGGAAGACCGCTCCGGAAAGGGTGGCGACTTCCTTTCCGACAACACGGACGCGTTCCTCGCCGCGGCGCGCAGGCGTCCGGAACTCGCCTCCGTATTCACAACGATGACTCCGCATGTTCCACAGCTCTTCGCGGATGTCGATAAGGATAAGGTCCTGCGGCAGCAGGTCAGCATCAATGACGTGTATACGACGATGCAGACCTTCATGGGCGGTTACATGGTGAACTACTTCAACCGCTTTGGCCGCCAGTGGCAAGTCTATATCGAGGCTGAAGGCAAATCGCGTACAGACCCCAACAATATCAAGCAATTTTACGTGACCAATCAGAGCGGGAATATGGTGCCGCTGGATGCCGTGTCAAGCGTAAAGTCGATCACGGGTCCGGAGTTCACCATGCACTTCAACGAATACCCGGCAGCCCAGATTACGGCAACGGCCGCTCCGGGTTACAGTTCAGGCCAGGCGATGAAGGCTCTGGAAGAAGTGTTTGCCCAGACCCAGCCTTCAGAGATGGGATACGACTACATGGGCATGAGCTATCAGGAGCAGAAAGCCGCAAAGGGCATCTCTGCCACCCAGATCTTCGGCCTCTCGCTGTTGTTCGTCTTCCTCATCCTCACCGCGCTCTATGAAAGCTGGAGCCTGCCTTTCAGCGTGTTGCTCAGTACGCCGGTCGCCATGTTCGGCGGCTATCTTGCGCTCACCTGCCGCGGCATGGAAAACAACGTCTATGCCCAGATCGGCATGGTCATGCTGATTGGATTGGCCGCCAAGAACGCCATTCTGATCGTCGAGTACGCCAAGTTGGAACATGACCGCGGAAAGAGCGTAGCGGAAGCGGCATTGGCCGGCGCCCGGCTGCGCTTGCGCCCCATCATCATGACTTCCTTTGCCTTCCTTCTGGCCTGCGTGCCACTTTGGATTGCCCGGGGCGCGGGCGCTCAGGGCCGCCGCATGTTGGGCACCACGGTCATCGGAGGAATGCTGGCTGCAACCTGCATCGCTATCTTCCTGATCCCTGTGACGTTCACGATCTTCGAGAAGCTCTCGCTGCGGTTCAAGCACGAACAAAAAGCGCTCCCGGCAGAGGCTGCGCAGAATGGAGAGAACCTCTGATGAGAGTGACGAAACTTACACTTAGTTTGCTGTTGATGCTGACCGTTACCGGGTGCAAGCTGGGGCCAAAGTATGCGCGTCCCGCTTCTATTGCTCCCGACAACTTCCGCGGACAGGCTCCGGAGCTGAATCAGGCTCCAGAGTCTGCCCAGAAGACGCCGGAAACCGCGCAGAAAAGTCTGGGCGACGAAAAATGGTGGACGGTCTTTCAGGATGAGCAGTTGCAAACCCTGATTCGCACTGCGCTCGCCAACAACTACAACGCGCGCATCGCGGCCGAGCGTGTGGTTGCCGCACGAGCGCAACTCGGCATCACCCACGCCGACCAACTGCCTTCGCTGGGGGCCTCTGGCGCACTTTCATCGGTGCGTCAGGAAGAGACTTCCATGTCTCCGGTCTATCGCGCCGACTCAGGCCAACTGGCTTTGAGCGCCGCCTGGGAACTGGACTTCTGGGGGAAATACCGGCGCGCAACAGAAGCTGCGCGCGCTGATCTGGCAGCCACCGAGTGGGGACAAAAAGCTGTTATCAGTACGCTTGTTTCCAATGTTGCCAGCGCCTACTTCCAACTGCGCACGCTCGATCTCGAACTGGAAATCACGCAGCAAACGCTGAAATCCAGGCAGGAATCCCTGCGCCTTACCAAGACGCTCTCCGAAGGCGGCTCTGTGCCGCTGATGGATGTCCGGCAAGCCGAACAGCTCGTCTATACCGCCTCCACGCAGATTCCCACGCTCGAAAAGCAAATCGAGCAGCAGGAAAACTACCTGTCCATTCTCCTTGGGCAGAATCCCGGCCCCATCGCCCGCGGAAAGAAGCTGACCGAACAGCCGCTTCTTCCCTCCGTTCCAGCCGGACTTCCGTCTGAGCTTATCGAGCGGCGTCCGGACATTCGTCAGGCGGAAGAACAACTGATTGCGGCCAATGCGAGAATTGGCGTGGCGAAAGCCGCATATTTCCCATCCATCTCGCTGACCGGAGCCGCCGGCTATCAAAGTACAGCGCTTACCAGCCTGTTCCAGGGTCCCGCCGGCCTGTGGGATAACGCTCTCTCCGTCTCGCAGCCCATCTTCGAGGGCGGCCGGATTCGCAACAATGTACGGATAACCGAATCACAGCAGCGCCAGGCTTTGCTTGCCTACCAGCAGACAACGCAAGGCGCCTTCCGCGATGTTTCCGATGCGCTTGTTGCCTATCGGAAGTCGCGCGAAATGCGCGAGCAGCAGCAGCTTCTTGCCGCGGCAGCTCAGGATGCGGCCCGGCTCTCGCATGTACGCTACGATGCGGGCGCCACCGCCTATCTCGAGGTACTGACCAATGAGACCAACTACTACAGCGCCGAGTTGAATCTGTCTGAGGCGCGCTACAGTGAAGTGCTCGCTCTGGTCCAGATCTACAACGCGCTGGGCGGCGGCTGGCAGCAATAACACACAGCGAACGGGAACAACTTCTGTCCGCGACGCAACAATACGGCGTCATTCGATTGCAATCGAATGACGCCGTATTTATTTTGTGCCCAATTCAATTGATCCTCGAACGATCTAAAACAACTTCAAACTCCGCGGTCGGAACAGATTGCGAAAATCGAAACTCTCCGTCTGCCTGCTGGCCGGGTGCGCCATGCAGTGATGCTCTGAGCGCATCGGCGCGGCGTACGAGCGGGTCACGTGCAGCCGGTCCATAATCACGTAGCGAGTACGCAGGCCGTCCACGGTCGCGGGCAGTTGCGCGGGCAGCTTCCTGCGATCCACATAAATCACCAGCGCCGCTTCCTTCGGATTGTCCAGGCTCTGGCCCACGCCCACGCCGAAAAATGCCGCATTCCGCCGCATCAACTTGCGCGCGATCTGCTGCTTGGCGGTAACGGCCTGGCTCAGAACTGCGCCGGAAAGCGCTTGAACCGCATTGCTCTCGAAGGCGGTTCGCGGCGTCGAACCGTAAGCCAGAGCGCGCGCGGTGGTGGAAATCACCACGGTACGCATTCCGTCCACCGTGGCCGGCGCACTCGCGTTCCCGTCCACATAAAGAATCACAGCCGCTTCGCCGGGGTGGTCGCTGCTCTTGCCTGTGGCCGCGCCCAGGATGCCGGCCGAGGGATTCACCATCATGCGCGCCTGCCCCAGCGCCTGCTCGGCGCGCGCCGTCTCCGCATCTGTCAGCGTGTGGCGCTGCGCCGCCGTTACCGTGTTGTTGCCGTAGTTCATGCAACTGACGGCGTGGTCGGTTGTCCCCACAAACGTGTATGAAGTTCCTCCGCCCACCTGCGCGCTCAACTCGCTCAGCACGTCCGACACCGGATTGGCCACACCCTCGCCCACACCCGACGCATCCGTACCGCCCGCGAAAAACAGCCCCACCGGCTCAGCATTCGCGGCATCTACCACCAGCGCCCCGGAGTCGCCCGCATCGCTGAACTGGTTGCCCGTGATGGCCACTTGATTCGTATAGGTCTTGGTCATGTAGTGCTTGGTCTCGGCGCAGTTCGCGTAGTAATCCACGCTCACGTCCAGGCTGAGCGCGGAAACGCTGGCGCAGGTCAGCCCCGTGGTGCGCCCGCTCTTGGCCACCTTCAAGTTAAGCGAGGCCGTCTCGCCCTTGCCGCCCGTCGACGAGATACCCGGAGGCGCCGCAGCCAGCGTTCCATCGGACTGGCGCGCGCCCAGTTCCAGAATGTTGCCGCTTGTGTTCACCGCGCCGGAGTTTACCTGCGCAATGGCCGCGTCCGCATTGGTCGCGCTCGAGCTGAGCGCCAGCCAGCCGGTCAGCGCGCCCACCAGCGTGGTTCCCGATCCCTCGCCATTGGGCGTACAGTTGTTGTCGATCAGCCCCGGCTGCACAATGGCGTCGCCCACGCTGGCATGATCGCTGCGCGCCAGCACGTGATTGTTACTCAGGATGTAGTGGCGACCGCTGCTGTCGGCAAGCAGCGCGCCCAGCGTTCCGCCGCAGCAATCCACAATCTGGTTGCCGGAGGCGTCATAGTCGTTGTTGTTGCCACCCGAACTGCCCAGCGCCACCGGCATCGCCAACTGCGTCTCGTGCGTGGCGGGATTACTTGTAACTCCCGCCGTATTCAGCAGCACTGTCGTCGCGGTCTTTGACGATGAAGTACCCACCGTGGCCACAACATAAGTGGCGCCCGTGGATGAAACCGTCGACGGAGCTTTGTAAGTCACCGTGCAATAAGTAAATGTCGAGTTGCTGCGCACGCACTGCGACGAGCTCAGCGAACCTTGTCCGCCGCTCGTGCCCGTACTGGTGCTGGAAAGTGCGTAGTTGATGCCCGCGCTGCCCCCCGCCTCGGCCAGATAGCCGGTGATGGTCAGCTTTCCGCCCGCGCCCAGGGCCACGTTCTCCGGCGTCAAAGGTTGCAGGAAGCCCGGCGTCACAGTCAGCACGGCGGTTGCCGCAACACCCGCGCTTGTGGTCGCCGTCATCACCACGGAAACCTTGTCCGCCGTCAGATAGCTGGGCGGCGTGTAAAGCCCGGCCGAGGTAATGCTGCCCGCACCGTTGTTCGTGTCCCCGCCGCTCACCGACCAAGTCACCGACGCCTTGCCGCCGCCGGCCAGCGTCGCCGTGAACTGCTCCACGGACGCACCCGAAGCATTGGCCGCATTGCAGCCTGTGCAATTGGTGTCGATGGTGCTTGTACCCGGAGAGATCGAAAACACGCTGTTCGACGGGTTGGCCGTCACGCCTCCGCCCGCGCAACCTGCCAGCAGAAGCAGGGCCGGAATCAGGGCCATCGCCAGCATCCGCACCGGCAGCAGTCTCCGCCGGGCAGACCGCGACCGCCGCCCCGCGCGTAACGCGTGCGTCCGCCGCCGTTCCGTCGTATCCCGCACAATCTGCTGCAATGCTTCCGGCGCCTTCCTGGGTATGTGCTGCGATTCCAGATGTTTCCGCAATTGCGGCAACTTATATGTTAGACCCCGGCGACCCCCACTTAGGCTTGTTCCGAGTCCAACCCCGGCACATATCCTGCCTTTACGGCAAAACCCATCCGGAAACCAAGTCCTCACTTATATATACAACGGGATTGGGCAGAACCCCGTGTAGAATCAGCGAATTTTGTCGGAACAGGTTCAGGTGAAACGGCAACATCCAAAAAAGGCAACAGCTCGCCAGAACCGCTCTAGACCCCGTGCCGGATCGCCATCAAAAGCTCCGTGCCCCATCCTTTCGCCTTTTTCCTGGCGAAAGGGTGGGACAGCACGCTCCCCAACAAACCACGTTGATTGGGATCGGCTACCGAACCTTCCACTTCGCCGAAAGCGCGGCAAGTTTCTGGTCGAATGTAACCGCCGCCGGCTTGGGAGCAGGCTTCGCTGCTGTTCTCGCCGCTGGAGCGGACAGCGCCTTGATGGAGAGCGCAATCCGTTTTGCCTTGGTATCGACGCCGAGCACCTTCACCTTGATGATCTGCCCCGTCTTCACCACGTCCGACGACTCCTTGATGTAACGGTTTGCCAGTTCGCTGATGTGCACCAGCCCGTCCTGGTGAACGCCGATATCCACAAACGCGCCGAACTTCGTCACGTTGGTCACCACGCCCTCCAGCACCATGCCCACCTGCACATCGGCAATCTCGCGCACTTCATCGCGGAAGCTGGGCGCAACAAACTTGTCGCGCGGATCGCGGCCCGGCTTGCGCAGTTCGGCCAGAATGTCGTTCACCGTATACGCGCCCGCTGAAAGCTGACTGCGGTCCACCTTTTCCAGCAGTTGCGGCTGCTCGATGATTTCCTTCACTGAAGTATTCAGCGACAAGGCAATCTGCTCAACCACCGGATACGACTCCGGGTGAACGGCCGTCCTATCCAGCGGGTTGTCGCCGTTGCGGATGCGCAAAAATCCCGCGGCCTGCTCGTAGGTCTTCGGCCCGATGCCGGGCACCTCCAGCACCTGCGCGCGTGAGTTGAAACGCCCCTTCTCATTGCGGAAACTCACAATATTCAGCGCGGTGCGCTCCGAGATTCCGGCCACAAAACGCAGCAGCGTCCACGAGGAAGTGTTCAGGTCCACGCCCACCTTGTTGACGCAGCTTTCAATCACCGTTTCCAGCGACTCCTGCAACTGGCGCTGATCCACATCGTGCTGGTACTGCCCCACACCGATGGATTTCGGATCGACCTTCACCAGTTCTGAAAGCGGGTCCTGCAGCCGCCGCGCAATCGAAATGGCTCCGCGCACCGTCAGGTCAAGATCGGGAAACTCCTGCCGCGCCACCGCCGATGCCGAGTAGACACTTGCGCCCGACTCGCTCACCGTTGCGGAGAAAATGTTATCG
>Ga0255356_1002583_pt1 | contig 10275 bp, 3 predicted proteins | sample HBST100metaG_FD_189944 | JGI IMG/M metagenome (GOLD analysis project Ga0255356, IMG submission 189944) | Peat soil microbial communities from Stordalen Mire, Sweden - H.B.S.T100 | ecosystem: Environmental > Terrestrial > Soil > Wetlands > Peat | place: Sweden: Norrbotten County, Stordalen Mire... | reverse complement strand
GGTTCGCCTGGGCAAACGCCCGGATTTCAGCAAGAGCCTCGGCTGAGAAATTCTGGCTGTCGGTGCGGTGGTAGGTAATCAAGCCCTGCTCGAAGAGCTTTTGAGCGAGCATGGCGGTCTGGTCGGGTTTGTAGCCAAGAGTGACGCTGGCAGCCTGCAAGAGGGTCGCGGTGGTGAACGGAGCCGGCGGTGCCTTCCGTGCCGGCTTGGTGGCCGCGGCGGTCACGCGGAAAGCGCGACACAGAGCAGCTTGTTCGGCCAGGGCAGAGTCGAGGATGTACTTCTCATCCTCTTTGAGGAAAGGCGCGGTATCCCACTGCGCCGTCCATTTCCCATCCTCAAAGATGGCCTCGGCTCCAAAGTGCTTAGTCGTCTTGAAATTCTCGATCTCGCGCTGGCGCTCCACAACGAAGCGCACAGCCACGGTTTGAACGCGGCCCGCGCTCAAACCGGCTATGCCGGTCTGCCGGGAGAGGGCCGGTGAGACTTTGTAGCCTACCAGCCGATCCGCACCGCGCCTTGCCTCCTGAGCATGGACAAGGTTCATGTCGAGCTGGCGGGGCGTCTTGAGTGCCTTCTGAATCACATCCTCGGTGATGGCATCGAAGGTCACGCGGTGGTATCGCTTGAGCTGCAAGGTCTCTTTGAGGTGCCACGCGATCGCTTCGCCCTCGCGGTCGGGGTCGGTGGCCAGGTAGACTTGATCCGCGCGCGCCGCGCGGGGCTTGAGGCCCTCCACAACGCCCTTGCCGCGCTCCGTGTATTCATATTGAAGCTGGTAGTCCGGCGTGGTCACTCCGAGCGATTTAACAGGCAAGTCGCGGACGTGGCCGACACTTGCGGCAACGTCCCATCCTGGGCCCAGAAAGGTTTTGATCTTCTTCACCTTGTTCGGGCTTTCGACAATCATAAGATTCATGGCGGTCTCCGTATCTAAGTCTTCAGGCTTTATTCGCCTGGCTCAAACCCGGACGCACGAAACTTGAGAGCGTTGCAGTTCTCCTTAACTGTGCGTTGAATTCCATCATCAAACCCTGCCGGGGCTACTGCCTGGATTTCGACAACAATACTCACAATGTCATTCGGGCGGGTAGTGAAGTTCTGAACGACTTCATCAATAATTTCCGCAAACTGCTTCTTGGCCAACAATGGATCGAGGTTGACCGTGCCATAGAACCGCTTGTTCGCCCTTTTGATTGTTGGCCCAGCCGAGGGCGTAGGCACCTTTGGCGGATCGCCGGGTTTGTGCGGCTGTTGAGCCTCATCAGCTTTTCGTTTAGCCTCCTCTGCTGCCCGCACCTCTGCCTCATAGTTTGCCGCGGTATCGGGTTCGATCAGCAGGTTGGTTTCCAGATGCACGATTGCACGTTGGCCATAGGTGAAACCGACGTACTTGTTGTCACGCTTTCCCTGCGCTAGGCCAAAGAAATCCCGGCTCCCCGTGCCCTCGCTCACAGTTGAAGCAAACACGTTGCTGTCCTTCAACCGTGGCATATAGAGGTACTGGCAGGTTTTTTGCCAAACATCCTGAGCTGAGGCGTCCTGCGCCCCATCCTTCCAGAACCAGGTCCGCAGCAGTTTTTCAAGGTGTATTGGAGCCCAACGCTCAATGAGCAGCTCGTGTTCGGTCATCACCCGCTCAATTTCTTTTGTGAAAGAGCCAGTGCCGGTGCTCAGTGCAAAGTGCTCCCAGCGCATCTCCGGGAAGCCCTTCGCATTTACTTCTTCGGTTGGGGCTATGAGCCACTTATAAGCCTCTCGGATCGCACGGTTGGCTGCGTCTGACGCGCTAACGCAGCTATTTCTCGCTTGCGTGCTCTGCGGTTTGTCTAGGTTAAGATCTCCTTTGTCAAAGTCAAGCACGATGGATTCCCACGCCTTGAACGAACAAATCAGATCATCCAGTCTGGCGGTAGCCTCGGAGTCGGCTGCTAGGAAAAGTACCCGGTTCCGCTTCAATCGTGGCTGATCGCCGCGATTGTTGAGCATCTCCAACGCAGTTTTCGTAGCGGCGGGATTCTGAATTTTGCTGAACGGCTCCGCTGGTGGAAGGACAACTAGATGCATCCGCCAGTCGTCGGGAACGTCTGAGCTATTTGGAAACACATGAATGCCAGCGAAGGTGGTGGCCTGAATTAAGGTCCGAACGCGATTCTGAATCTCCGGCAGAATCTGGTCGGCTGAGGTGAAGCGCCGTTTGCGGTCTTCCATCTCGCGACGCAGGTTTGGTCTCACATCAAACCAGAAACGGTGGTTTGCCGAATTCAGATAGTGGAGCTTATCCGTAAGCCTACGAATCGCATCCTTGTAAACGCTGATCTGCTGGCCTGGCTGCAACACGCCGAGTAGCAAATGTTCCGTATCGACTCCGCGCACAGTCTGATCGGTCGTGGTTGGTGCGCTACCAAGAAAGATCGTCCTTGCCAGTCGTCGGCAAGCCTGGACGCTTCCGAAGCGCGGATCGTAAGTCTCGATCTCAACCGTCTCTGAGCGTTCACCGTCAATATCGCCCTCTACCACCGGGTCCCAACCTTGCGGCAGGTAATAGATCAGCTCGTTGCGGGTTTCCGCGTCGTAAAGTGGCAGGTTGCCCGGCATGATAAATGGATCGTTGTTGCCGTCTTTCCAAAGCCGGTGAATCACCTTTGCCATCAGCTTCAGAACGCCGCGGGTCCGCTGGAAGTTGTCTAGTGATGACCAATCCTCATATAGCCTGTCGAAGACCTCCGGGTGAATCGGATAGGCGCGGGCCATGCGGTCAAGATACCGTCCTTCCAGAGTTTCCTTGGGCATATCCTCGCGATTTTCCGCGTAGGTGTCGGCAAAGGCGCGGCAAGTCTCCTTCGCCTGCGATAGATCCTTGATTTCCGTAAAGAGGCGACGCCGAACGATCTCGAATGCTTCTTCTGTCCCTACAGGCTTCCAGAGCGCGTGAACGCGGCCAACGGTCTTTTCCAGACTGGTAAGCGAAAGTGCTCCTTCCAGTTGGTCCATTGCACGCTTGCCGCGAGCGCTTCCCGCTTCCGACACCTTCGAGGCTGGCAGTGAAACAAGCAGAATCGCTCTGGGAACTCCCTTGAAGGCCTGAGTCAGATTTTGGATGAAGGTCAGGTTCGACTCGAAGGTGCCCCCGGCATAACCGCGGCCGTCTTCAAATTGGCGCAAGTAGGCGACCAACTCGTCCATCAGCATCACTACTGGCTGATGAGGTTCCAGCATCTTCTCGATCAGCGTAGCGTCGGGAGCCGTGCCATTTTCATCGCTTTCGGCAATTGCGGCAAATGCGGCGGAACCGCCCAGTTGCCAAGCCATCTCGCCCCACAGAGTTCTGACTTTCTGGTCGCCGTGTAGCTTGGGCTGGCTGGGAGAAAAGCGCGTACCATCGAGCACGATGACCTTTGCCTTCGGCAAATCGGTCACTCCGGCTGCATCCAGAATTGGCGAGATGCCAGACAGTTTGCTTGCGGGCACAGTTCGATTGGCCAAGTGGTAAACCGCAAGCATGGTGTGCGTCTTGCCGCCGCCGAAGGCGGTCTGCAACTGAATTACCGGGTCGCCGCCACGTCCGGCCAGGCGACGGATCACGGAGTCAAGCAAGAGGCGCATCCCCTCCGTGATGAAGGTGCGGTCAAAGAACAGCTCCGGGTTGAGATACTCTTCGGGGGCTGTGCCTTCATGCACTTTGGCCAGATCAGCGGCGAACTCTGCCTGCTGAAAGGTGCCTTTCAAAACGTCTTCGTGCGGTATCGCAATTTCACGCCAGGGCTTCATCGGTTCCTTCCCATCTAAAACAACTCGCCTTGCTTCTCAGTCGGTCCAATTTCATCGGCAACCACTTCAATTGCGGCCCATGCCCCGATCAGTTCATTGTAGAAACGCGCTTCCTCGGCCAGCCCTTTGCGTTCGCAGAGGGTATAAAGTCGGTAAGCCAATGTTCGCACCGGACCACTGACGGAAGACATCTCAGCCAAGAGAGCGCCTGCCAATTGCTCTCCGTGCATATTGAGGTTACGTATGAGTTGGTGCAGCGCTTCCCATACCGGAGTCTGGTGGTCGGGGTCTGGTTTCCAGTCTGTCGGCAGCTCATTCCAACGGAGCAACTGCACTTCGCCACCTCCAGAATTCAGAACTCCAGCCCTGAAGAGTGCATCCACGCTGGTGCCCTTAGCGCGTGCGGCAACGTCGGCCACACCGTACTGGCCAGGCTTCCAATAGTTGGTTTCAAACCATTGCACACAGAACTGGGTTTCTGGGTCAAAGTCATCGTCGGCCAGAAAGCGATTAATGAGCTGCATTGCTGTGCGAACGGTCATTGGTGTACCGTCCGCTTCGAGAACAGCCCTGTACTTGGAAAAAATGCCCATGCCAGGGCCAATAATTGATTGAGAAAGGTCTACTGGAGCAACAGGCGAGTTTACTCCTCCTCGGGTCATGTCAATGAGTGCGTCTGGCAGCACGGAGTGTAACTCGCGCAGGAATTCGCGTCGGGAAATGGTGGGAGCATCGGCATCGCGCCTTCGACACACGAGAATGATTGACGAAGCTAAAGAGTTTGTTCCATTTCCTATACTTCGACCCTGCTTTTCAGTTCGCATTGGCCAAGTTCCGGTGATCGCGAATCCTGAACGAATTACAGCATCGACAAAAGTCTGCCAGCCACTACTCGAAGTCCCGTCACTCTCGTCTGTCTCTGATTGTTTGAATGCGTAGTAGATCGATACGGGAAATCCGGGATGACCCTTAGTCGCAAGACCGTGCATCACAGATGTCATTCCTTCAAGAAAAAATTGCTCCGCTTGCGTTTTCCCTCCGTGTCGATAGGGAGACGCAATGAGTTCCTCTGCTTTGGGAACTGTTAAAGTAGCAAATAGCGAAGGGTATATAGGGCGCAGTGTTCGTCGCATCCACACGTAAAAGAAATCTGATAGGTCGGCGTAAGTTATGTTGTCATAATATGGAGGATCTGTTGAGATTATCTTGTTTAGAGAAATCTCTTGCGTAGATGCATCCGCTTGGAGCGCAAATCCAATCTCCTGGGATGCGCTTATTCCTTCAAAACCGCGAATTTGTCTATCAAATAAATTGGCAAAGCTGCCAGAAGAGTCGGAGAAGACATTTGCCTCAGCATAGTCCCAGGTCATGGGCAGGGCTTGTCGTGAAAAAACGCTGCGGAGTTGCGTGTTTGGGTTATTCCAACCGCAGATTGATGAGCCATGATTAGCTACTTGATCCACCAAGAAGGCGAGATAAACAGCAACAGCCTGGGCATAAGCAAGCGCACCAGATCCACCTTCTGCGAGCGACGTTGGATCTGAGGAACGGCCTGCCGCCAGAGATTCAATGTGGCACTTTTCGGAAGCCTCGATAACGAGGTCGGAGAAGGTATTCAGAGCCGTCAACTGCCTTGGGGTAAACAAGTCACCAAAGGTCGTTAATCCGTAGTTCAGAGTCCAAAAGTTTCTTGGGTCATCCGGTAGCGGGGTCTCTGGCTTCCACTTGGGTACTGCTTGAGTGGCAATATCCTCCTGAAACTTATCAGGCTCTAGGAAAACTCTGCCATTATCCCCTTCAGCTATGACTGCCATTAGTCGAGCGTTCATCCGCTTCGCTAACCCCTCACTTTTCACATACGAAGGTTCAATCGGCGAGCTTGATAGGAGACACCGGAAATTTGCTCCCCGCGAGAGCTTTGTTCCATTAAGCGCATCAGCGGGTGCCTTCCCGATCTTGACCGAGAATCTATATTGGTCTCCTTCGATAATCGGCTGCACATAAGCTTCTTTGCCTGCTTTCGAGGAAAGGACAAATGTCGAAACAAGCGGTACATCTGCATGCGAGTATGCGGGGTTCGGGGACTTCACCGTCCGAGCCCAGATCCACGCGATGACAGTGAGCTTGTGCCCAATGAGCGGTATCAAATCAGGGCGATTAGTCGCCATTTTTGCTGTGATCTCAACCTTGGGGTATAAATATCCAATTCGCTTTTCGGCTTCGGTCTTCAGCCAAGTACCGTAGCGCCGTACGTCTTCGCCAAGACCACTGGCACCGGGCCAAGCGCGCTGGCTAAGGCCTTGCTGCTCCCCTTCTGGAATTGGACCGACAGGTGTGCGGCCCGTGAAACGCGGGGGAATCTCGATCATCGCCTTGTTGATGATGACCGCAACCGGGTTGAGGTCAGACGCGTAGCTTTCGAGACCGAGCCGCTGCGCCTCCAGCGGAATGGCACCGCCGCCGGCGAAGGGATCGTGGAAGGCAGGAAGCCTCTCGGGGTTAAAGAGTGTCGTAGCGTCTGGGTGGTTACGATTCAGCTCGCAGGTCTCGCGCCAGGATTTCCTAATCTCTGCGCGCGCTGCGTCGAGTACCTCTGGTTTGTTCGTATTCTCCCAGACGACCAGATCTTCAATTATCTTGAAGAGTCGCTCACGTTCTTTCGCCGCTTCAACTTTGTTGACACCCCGATTAAGATGGCGCTCGTACCCAGGATCGTTGACCAGTTGGGCGAAGAGAACTGCGCGCGCAGCCGCCAGCGGTCGCCGCGCCCACCAGAGATGCAGTGTGCTGGGATGACCGTGACGAATCGACTTCTCCCGAGCTGCCGCTTCATTGATTTTGTCGAGTGGCAATGCCACTTCAATGAGCTTGCGCGGACTCTTGACGGCGATATTCTTGCTTGATGCCATGGGAATTAACTCGGAAATACGGGTTCTGCCCGTGAAAGCAAAGATTTCAGGTTGAGGTTGACGCTGGTAGTTGCCCAGTCTGGCTCCTGCGTAAATGGGCAACGAATGTAGTATGGGCCGTTGGGTTGCTCGCCATCAACAAGTACGATGGCAAGCAGAAACTTCTCCCGCTGGTTCAAGCCGTACATGATCTCGTTGCTTGTCACTGTAATGGTATCGCTTCCCTGGATGCGCCCCTTGACCTCAATGTGCCTTGGCTCAGGGAGAGGGCAGCCGGGAATCGCTGGGGGCTGGCTGGTAATATCCCAGCCGCACTTCTGGGCCGATACATCCAAAACCTGGTGGCCGAGCGCCTGCTCCGCTTTGATCACGGCCTCCATTGCGATTCGCTCGATGCGCCTGCGAGCCTCAACATCCGCGCTCCAAGTCGCGCCAGCCGCCGGCTCACCACGTCTTTTCGCCAGTAATCCTGCCGGTATGACAAGCGCGCCACCCAATACAACAGGCGTAGCCGAGCTGACCTCTCTCAAAGCGGCCAGTTCAAGCTGCCGACTGCGAAGGCGATTGGTCAGGTCATCAAGGATACGGTCAATGTTGCCGAGCGTCATGCGCGGCACTTTGCCAGCGGCAATCTCTTCCTGCATACGAAGGCGACGGTTCTGCCAGTGATTGATCTCCCGTACCAAGCGGTCCTGCACGGCGGCAAGTACACGGTCTGCATTGTGCTCAACACGCTCTTTAACGGTTCGGAGATGCTCTGGCACAATGGTCGCCGAGGCCTGCTGGATAGCGAGCTTCTCAAGATCCTGGGTAATCCAACTGGCGGCGAGGATGTCGGGGATCAGTTTGAGGTCCGCATCCGATGCGGGCTGGAGGTCTAGGTGAGGTGCCCAACCGGCATTGCTTGCCTGCCCATCGGCGTGAACGTCAATGAACTGCACGAGCCGGGAGATGGTCCGGCCCGAATCGCCTCCCTGACGAATCGAGTGGTCCACGAGAAACATGATGCGAGGATCGGTGGCGGGATCGGTGCCAGACTCGACCGGGTCAACAAAGACCGCCCCCTGCTTTAGATTGTTGCGCAACCTCTCAAGAGTGAGATCAGTCACCGCCTGCATGAGCGGATGGGCCGGATGCAGGAGGCTGGCCATCGGAGCAGCGGCGCGATCTTCTAGGCGCACAAACTTCTTTTCAAAACAGACCCGCTCGTAGCGGAGAGTGACCGGATTCAGATTGCGCCGGTCCCGGCCCGTGATCTGCCGGTCACGCTCGCGAATGATTGCCGGGACATTCGTTATCTCGTAGCGGCCCTCTTCACGTGGGCGCAACTCTCCGCCGAGCTGCTGAAAGGCCTGTGAGAAATAGGACCGAATGAAGTAGGGCTGTAGTTTGCGCGCTTCGGCCTTTTCCATCTCTTCTTTGACCGAATACAGGCGTTGCATGTCCATGACTTCTTCAGACAGAGCGTTGCGGGAGAGAATCTCCTCGATGTGCGCGGTGTCGAGTGCGCCTTCCACCTTGCTTCTCAACTCGTCGCGGCGTTTTGGATCGTCCCCGTAGCGGATCGCTTCGATAAGCAGGTCTTTGAGGCTCTTCTCCTCGAAGACTTCGCCAAGAATGTCGAAGACGCGCCCGCCGAGGGCCTCGCGCTCGATTTCCAGCTTTTGGAAGAGGCGGGCAAAGACATCGCCCTCTCGGGTTTCGGCGGCCAGCATATTCCACAGGTGGCAGACTTGAGTCTGGCCGATACGATGGATGCGACCGAACCTTTGCTCGATTCTATTGGGGTTCCAAGGGAGGTCATAGTTGACCATCAGATTTGCATTTTGCAGGTTGACGCCTTCGCCGGCCGCATCAGTCGCCACAAGTACGCGAACGCGCGGATCGACGCGAAAGAGTTCCTGAATTTTGCGACGCTCGTCCCGGTGGACACTCCCGTGAATCTGAACAACGGCTTCCTGGCTACCCAGCAGGTCCTTGATCTTCCGGTCAAGGTAATGCAGCGTGTCTTTGTGCTCAGTGAAGATGATGAGCTTGCGCTGGTTGCCGTCGGCATCCCGCATTACAGGGTTGTCCTGGAGAATATGGGAAAGCTCGTCCCACTTGCGATCCTGATTGGAATTCCTGAGCTGAAGCGCCTGGGCCTCCAGGTCGGCTAGTTGCAAGATTTCAGCTTCGAGTTCCTGAATCGTCTGAGCCGCAGTAGCCTGATCGACGACTTCTTCCTCGAATTGATCGAACTCCTCGGCGGGCAACTGGTCTGCGAGATCCCAGAGGTCATCTGAACTGCGCTCGATTGGGAGCGCCTCCAATCGACCACGGGAACGAAGCTGTTCTTCCTCCAGACGACGTTTCATCTTGCCGTGGCGCCGACGAAGGGACTGGTAAATGGCTTCGGGACTGGATGCCAAGCGGCGCTGGAGAGAAGCCAACGCGAAGCCAACTGTTCCCTTGCGACCACCATCTTGAAGGCGATCTGCGCGATTCATTTCTTCGGTGACGTATTTCGTCACGGCCTGATAAAGGGCATCCTCTGCGTCGGAGAGTTTGTAAGAAGCTGTATAGGCACGGCGCTCCGGGAAGAGACGTGTGCCATCGAAGCGCAGCATTTCTTCCTTAACCATTCTCCGCATGAGGTCGGCAACGTCCACTTTGTGGGCACCGTCCCGGAATTTTCCGTAGAACCGGTCAGAGTCCAGCAAGGAAAGAAAGAGTTGGAAGTCCGCCTCTTTGCCGTTGTGCGGAGTCGCAGTCATCAAAAGGAAATGGCGAGTGACGCTGCCGAGAAGCTGTCCAAGCTCAAAACGCTTTGTCGTGTTGATCTTGTTCCCGTAGTAGTTTGCTGACAACTTGTGAGCTTCATCCACGACGATCAGATCCCAGCGTGAGGACTTGAGCCTTTCCTGCAAATCCTCATTACGGGAAAGCTGATCGAGTCTCGCTATCAGAAAGTCAGTATCCTCAAACGGATTGCCACTCAAGGATTGCTCAACGTGCTCCCTGGAAAAAATGGTGAAACTCAGCCCAAACTTCTCGAAAAGTTCATCCTGCCATTGGTTGACTAGGCTGCCGGGAGCGACAACGAGGATACGGACGGCGTCGGCCCGCATAATCAACTCGCGGATGTAAAGTCCAGCCATGATCGTCTTGCCAGCGCCAGGGTCATCGGCAAGTACAAACCGCAAGGGTTGTTTGGGCAGCATCGCCTCATAAACTGCGGTTATCTGATGGGGAAGCGGCTCGACGTTCGAGGTATGGACGGCCATCATCGGATCAAAAAGATGTGCGAGATGAATTCGGAAAGCCTCAGCAGCGAGCTTGAAATCCTGACCTGATGCGTCAAATGCCCACGGACGGCCGGCTTCTGCCAAAAAGAGAGTCGGTTCGTCGGCCCTGAAAAGCATCCTCTCCAGAACAGCGCCTTCAATCGTCTTGTAGTAGACGGTGAGTGCGTGATCCCCGACAAACTCAGTCGCGACTATCCTGACGGGGCGGTTGAGATCGATACCCGTGATCGCCGACTGATTCTTGATTTCTTCCAGTTTCAACATATCTTGCCCTTGAAACGATTATCCCCCCACAGATCAGAGGGTGT
>Ga0255356_1002582_pt1 | contig 10283 bp, 8 predicted proteins | sample HBST100metaG_FD_189944 | JGI IMG/M metagenome (GOLD analysis project Ga0255356, IMG submission 189944) | Peat soil microbial communities from Stordalen Mire, Sweden - H.B.S.T100 | ecosystem: Environmental > Terrestrial > Soil > Wetlands > Peat | place: Sweden: Norrbotten County, Stordalen Mire... | reverse complement strand
ATCTGAAAAACCCCGTCAACCGCTGCTATTATTGCAAGTCGAACCTTTATCGCCGTATGCGCGGCCTCGTCGGTCCCGGCGCCATTGCCTCCGGCACCAATCTCGACGACCTGGGAGATTTTCGCCCCGGGCTGGAGGCGGCCTCCCACGCCGGGGTGGTGCATCCCTTCGTGGAGGCGGGCCTGGACAAGGCCGCCGTTCGGGGCATCGCCCGGTTCCTCTCGCTCGATGATATCGCGGAGCTGCCGGCCCAGCCCTGCCTGGCCAGCCGCGTCGAAACCGGCATCGCGATCGATTCCGACGATCTTGCCTTCGCCGACCGGGTCGAAAGCGAAGTGCGACGCCATGTCGTCAACGCGGACGTCCGATGCCGCATCACGCGTAACGGGGTCCGCCTGGAGGCATCCCAACGCCCACCGGAAGCTGTCACCGCGCTGATCGCCCGCTGGTGCGGAAGTGTCGGCAGGACCTGGCTGGGCGCGTCGGAGTACCGGCGTGGCAGCGCCTTCAGACACGATGCCGGTTAGGCTGATGCGAGAAAGCCGAATCGACTGGGAGCGCTCGGCCCGAACCGGTGTGCCTGAGGCGATATTTTCCGAAGGCAAGACGGCCGGGCAGATTGCGGCCATCCTCGGCGCCGCTCGTGAACGCTCGACATCGCTTCTGTTGACACGCCTCGATGCAGACAAGGCAGAAAAGCTCGTCGCGCCGGACCTCGATTATGATCCTCTGTCACGGACCGCAATCCTCGGAACCATGCCACCAGCCTTCCCGATCACACACCCGTTGGCGATTGTCGGTGCAGGGACTTCCGACATGCCGGTGGTGGTTGAAGCGCAGCGCTCGGCACGGTTCCTCGGGATCGAGGCCGCTGTCTTTCCCGACGTCGGCGTCGCGGGATTGTGGTGTCTTGAGGAAATCCTGCCCGAACTCCGACAGCACGCTCTCGTCATCGCGGTCGCGGGTATGGAAGGAGCGCTCTTTTCGGTTCTGGCCGGATTGTTGCTCGCCCCGGTCATCGCCGTCCCCTCCTCGGTGGGCTACGGGGTCGGTACTGGCGGCAGAACCGCCTTGGCCGCTGCGCTTTGCAGCTGCGCTCCGGGTGTCCTGGTGGTCAACGTCGATAATGGATTCGGCGCGGCGGCCGCAGCCCGCAAGATTCTGGTCGCCCGCGCTGTGGGTGAACGGACGCGTAAACTCCAAACGCCAGATGTGGTTGGGCACAAACGATGAGCGCTCATGAACCTCTCGTACTGCCCTTGCTGGATTAACCCAGAAAGGAGGGCCATCCTTGAGCGATGCAAGCAACTCGGCACTCAAGCGTCGAGATCTTCTTCTGGCAGGCGCCGGTCTGGGCGTCATTCCCCTGACGGGGGCTCTGCCGGCCAGAGCGCAGGCACAACAGGCTAATCCCAACAGGAATGCGGATGCCCGAACCGTCCGGACCGAGCGACGACGGCTCGGTTCATTGGAAGTCTCGGCGCTCGGCCTCGGCTGCATGGAAATGACCGGCACGTATTACGGTCCGGTGAGCGGTCCTGGAGACATGGTGAAGCTCATCCGGAACGCGGCTGACCATGGAGTCACGTTCTTCGACACTGCCGAAGGCTATGGACCGTTCCTCGACGAGGAGATGGTTGGCGAGGCGCTCGCCCCGGTACGGAACAACGTTGCAATCGCCACCAAATTCGGCTTCGCGCGCGACGCGGGAGCCAGGCAGGGCCTGACCCTGAACAGCCGGCCCGAGCACATTCGCCAGGTCGTCGAGGCGATGTTGAAGCGTCTCAGAACTGACCGGATCGACCTTCTCTACCAGCATCGCGTCGACCCGCAGGTGCCGATTGAGGACGTTGCCGGCACGGTGAAGGACCTGATCACCGAAGGCAGGGTCCTGCATTTCGGTCTGTCTGAGCCGGGACCACAGACGATCCGCCGGGCACATGCCATTCAGCCGCTCGCAGCGATCCAGAACGAATATTCCCTGCTGTGGCGCGGCCCGGAGGCGCAGATCCTGCCGATCTGCGAGGAACTCGGCATCGGCTGCGTATGCTGGAGCCCTCTGGGGATGGGATTCCTTGCGGGCACCATTTCCGCCAGTTCCCGCTTTCCAACGACAGACTACCGATCCGGCTGTCCCCGTTTCAGTCCGGAGGCATTGAAGACGAACGTCGCGTTGGTCGACTTCGTGCGGCAATGGGCACGCCGCAAGGAAGCGACCCCGGCTCAAATCTCTCTCGCCTGGTTGTTGGCCCGCAAACCATGGATCGTGCCGATCCCGGGAACCACAAAGCTCCCTCATCTGGAGGAGAATATCGGAACCGTCTCCGTTGTGTTCACCCCCGACGAGCTTCGCGAGTTCGACACAGCGCTTGCGAGCATCAGAATTGTCGGCGAACGGGGACCCGCTCCCGTCCTTGCTCTGTCCGGTGTGGAAGCCGCACCGAAGAGAGATTGACGCCGCAACAGACTCCGGGAGGCGCAAGCGCTGGTGATGCGAACGGAAGGGCGGCGGCGCCGGAGTTAGTTGTTGCAGACCCGTCGCTACCTGCCTGAGGCTATTCGCGGCCATGGCTGGCATTGCATATGCAATCCGAAGAAGTGGAAAATGAGCATCACAATCGATTTGTCAGGTCAGGTTGCTCTCATCACCGGCGGCACGCGTGGCATCGGTCATGCGATCGTCGACGAAATGGTACGAGCTGGTGCGCGCGTTGCTTTCTGCGGACGCGAGGCTGCCCAATGTGCAGCGGTAGAGCGCGAGCTTGGGCAAAGGACTAGTTTACCAGACCGCGTGCTGGGCGTCGCCGCCGATCTTCGCAAGCGGCAGTCACTGTTGGCATTGGTTGACGCAGTTGAATCCCGGTGGGGCCCGCTCGACACCCTAATTTGCAATGCAGCAGACTTCGGTACTGCGAGTACCGTCGCTGACGTGAACAGTGATCGTTATATGGAGGTGCTGGAGGCGAACGTCGTCAGAAACTTCTTCCTGTGCCAGCACGTTCTGCCTGGGATGGCACGCCGCCGCTCGGGATCAGTGATCTTGATGGGCTCGATTGTCGGCTTTACGACGATGCCGACCAACATTCCTTACTCTTCGTCCAAAGCCGCCATCGTCAACATGGCGCGCAGTCTGGCTGCCGAATATGCCGAAACCGGAGTTCGCGTAAATTGCATCTCGGTGGGGTTGATCAAGACCGATTCGAGCAAGAGCATTTGGGAAGACGAGGACCTTGCTCGATCCTATATCGCGCAGCGCGTTCCGATGCAGCGTATTGGCCAACCACGCGAGATCGCCACGGTCTGCGCGTTCCTTTGCTCGCCGCTTGCCAGCTATGTGACTGCGGCGGTCATTCCTGTAGATGGTGGTCGGATGGGAGTCGGTCAGTCGGCCGGCACCACTGAACAAGTGGACGAGGCGAAGTCCGAATAGGTTCCGCACTGGCGGGCATCAGAATTGTCGGAGAACGGTGACCCGCTCCCATCCTTGCCAGGTTCGGTGTGGGAAACCCCACCAATGAAGAGCTGAAACAGACGTCCGGTAACCTGAGCAAAATGGCGGGAAGATGCCGGTCTTCAGGCGGGTCGGCTGGGGCTCAAATTTGAGCTTGACCATACCGAAGTGAACAGATCCCAGAGGCCGAATTTGCAGAATCAAGCAGGAATTTTGCAGGATCCGGCTAGTGGTGCGGTGGTCGGTTTCTGTATCCTGGGGGCCTTGCAGGCGAGGTAGAACGCAAAGCATCCGCTCTCGTCGGACTATTTGCCGGGCCCGAAAGCCCGAGGTCTGCCGGCGCGACTGCAGAGGGAGACCAACCTCCGGAAGATCTGGAAAACTGCCTGGCTGCCGATTGCCTGACCGCCGTAGGATGCCAACTGATTTATCGTTTACGGAGTTTATCTCGTGAAGACCACCGGTTATGCGGCCCTGCGCTGCGACGCCCCTATGGTGCCGTTCGATTTCGAGCGGCGGGAGCCGCGTGCCAACGACGTCGTGATGGAAATCCTCTACTGCGGCGTCTGCCATTCCGATCTGCATTGGGTCCACAATGACTGGGGCTGGACGGTTTTTCCGACCGTTCCTGGCCATGAGATCATTGGTCGCGTGATCGAAATCGGCCCCGAAGTGAAGCGATACAAGGTAGGCGACTACGTCGCTGTCGGTTGCATGGTCGACAGCTGCATGGAGTGCGACCAGTGCAAGAAGGGCGAGGAGCAGCTCTGCCGCGAAGGCAATACCGGCACCTACGGCGGGTTCGATCGCTTCACCAAGGAACCGACGCTGGGCGGCTATTCCAAACATCTGGTTGTACGCGAGGAATTCGCTCTTCGCGTCCCCGACGGGCTGGACCTGTCCCGCGCCGCGCCGCTCCTCTGCGCCGGTATCACCACATGGTCGCCACTGAGGACCTGGAACGCAGGCCCGGGTAGCCGCGTCGGTGTGATCGGCCTCGGTGGCTTGGGCCATATGGCCGTCAAGCTGGCGGTGGGACTCGGTGCCGACGTGACCGTCCTCAGCCGCACCAAGGACAAGGAGAAGGACGCACTGGCCCTTGGCGCTGACCGTTTGCTGGTCTCGACTGAGGCGGCGGCGATGGAGAAGGCTGCCTCGGGCTTCGACCTCATCATCGACACCGTGCCGGTCAAGCACGATCTCAACCCCTACGTGCCGCTCCTCGACGTCGACGGCACGCTGGTGCTGGTCGGGCAGATAGGTCCGGTCGCGGAGCCGACCACGGTACCGCTGGTGCTGGGCCGTCGCCGCATCGCCGGGTCGCCAATCGGCGGCATCCGCGAGACGCAGGAACTGCTCGATTTCTGCGCCAAGAAAAATATCCTGCCCGACGTCGAGATGATCCGCATGGATCAGATCAACGAGGCCTTCAAGCGGATGGAACGCGCGGACGTCCGCTACAGGTTTGTAATCGACATGACGTCGCTCACGGTTGCCGCATGACCGTCTGGGACTGAAAGCGACTGCGAGCAGCACCGTATCTCAGGCCTGCCTGAAATCAGCTGCTCGCGGCGCGCGCGTAGTCACACCTCATGGACAAAAAAGGGATGGCTCATGTGTGCTCAATGCGATGACCCGAACCATGGTCCGGTCGAGCCGGGCCGCCGCAAAGTTCTCTTGGCAGGGGCGGCACTGACTGCGGCGCAACTGGCGCCCAGTTTTGCGAGGGGGCAACAGGTGACGAGCGGTGATGGCGGGCAGCAGGGTGCAGCAACGTCCCGTACGATGCGCGTAGCGCAAATGACAGCGTTCCGGCAGCCATTCCAGGTGGTCGAGCGTCCCGTCGCGGCGCCTCGACCTGACGGGGCCGTCGTGCGCGTGGAGGCCTCGGGAATCTGCCGCAGCGACTGGCATTTCTGGAACCATGATCTGACTTGGGTGGGCCTCAATCTCGCACTCCCTGCCAACACTGGGCATGAGGTCGGCGGTGTGATTGAGGAGGTCGGGCGCGATGTTCACGCGGTCAAGGTCGGTGACCGGGTGACAATTCCTTTCCACGAATCCGACGGCACCTGCCCGTACTGCCGGGCCGGCTTTCAGAACCTGTGTGACCATGTCATCACGCCGGGGGTGGGACGCATCGGCGGCTGGGCGCAGTACGTGACCGTGACGGCGGCTGACCTCAATTGCATCAAGCTGCCCGAGGGGGTCACTTCCCTCTCGGCGGCGGCGCTCGGCTGTCGCTACATGACCGCGTATCGGGCGGTGATGGATCAGGGGCGTGTGCGGGCCGGCGAGTGGGTGGCGGTGCAGGGATGCGGCGGCGTCGGGCTCTCGGCCGTGCAGATCGCGTCTGCCGCCGACGCCCTGGTGGCGGCTGTCGATATCGACGACCGCAAGCTTGCCAAGGCCCGCGAGGAAGGTGCAGCCGCAACGGTCAACGCCCGCGATCTTTCGCCCGAGCAGGTCGGACAAGCCGTCAAGGACGCAACCGGAGGTGGTGCAAACCTGTCGATCGACGCGCTCGGCCGCGGCTTTACCTTCCATCAGTCGTTCCACTCGTTGCGCAAACAGGGACGGCATGTGCAGGTCGGAATCACGTCGCAGGAGGAGCAGGGGCAGGTCACCCTGCCGCTCGATCTGCTCACGGTCATGGAACTCCAGGTGGTGGGCTCTCTCGGCAACCCGCATCCGAAGTATGCCGACCTGCTTGCACTCGTCGCGCGAGAGAAGCTGCGGCCTGCCCGGCTCGTCACCCGCGAGGTCTCGCTTGATAACGTGACCGACACGCTGCAGCGCATGACGCGCTTCGATACGGTCGGCTTCGAAGTCATCACGCAGTTTGGTTAGCCTCTGCAAACGATGCCAGCTCCACCGCCGCCTGAATGTCGGTACCGATCGCTGGCCAACGGTTTCTGGTCATGACGTTTACTCCAGGCCCCGTCCAACCGAAAAGGAGACTATCTCGTGCTGGGAACCGTTCTTCATGCCCCGCGGGACGTGCGTTTCGAGGAAGTCCCCGAGCCCACGATCGTCCACCCGACCGACGCCATCATCCGGCTGTCGGCTACTTGCATCTGCGGGTCTGACCTTTGGCCCTATCGCGGCCTGAACGACGTCACCTCGCCGATGGCGATGGGACATGAATATTGCGGCATCGTCGAAGAGGTCGGCAGTGCCGTCACCACTGTTCGGCGGGGTCAATTCGTCGTCGGCTCGTTCGTCATATCCGACAACACCTGCCCGCATTGCCGCTTCGGTTTTCAGTCGTCGTGCGAGCAGCGCGAGTTCATGACCGGGGCGCAGGCGCCCCTGGCACGCGTCCCGTTTGCCGACGGCACGCTGGTTGCGACTGCCGAGCTTCCTCCGGACGATCTGATCCCGAGCCTGCTTGCGACTTCAGACGTGCTCGGCACCGGCTGGTACGCGGCCAACGCGGCGCGCGTGCAACCGGACTCAACGGTCGTCGTCGTGGGCGACGGTGCGGTTGGACTCATGGGCGTGCTTGCTGCGAAGCAGATAGGCGCCGGGCGGATCATTGCGATGAGTCGCCATAAGACCCGCCAGGACCTGGCGCTGGAATTTGGAGCGACCGACATTGTCTCGGAACGCGGGGATGCAGGCGTGGCCCAGGTCAAGAGATTGACTTCAGGCGTCGGCGCCGAATCGGTGCTGGAGTGCGTGGGCATGAAGGAATCCATGTTTCAGGCACTGAACTGCGCCCGGCCCGGCGGCTCGATCGGTTATGTCGGCGTGCCCCATGGGGTGGAGTTCAATGGTGAACAGCTTTTCTTCGCCCAGAAGAGCATGATGGGCGGCCCCGCTCCAGTACGCCGGTTCCTGCCACATCTGATCGACCTCGTGCTTCAACGCAAGATCAATCCGGGCAAGGTGTTCGACCTGCAACTGCCCCTTGCCGACGTCGCCGAGGGCTATCGTGCGATGGACGAGCGGCGCGCGATCAAGACCTTGTTGCGCTCATGACAGCTGCGCTCGACGGAAAACCGATCATCTTTGCTACCGCTTGCGACGCATGTCTTGCCCGACCGAGTCAAGCTCGTGCGCAGTAGGGATCATTCGGTGGTTGAGCCGATGACCGCCACCGGACGGAGGCCATTCCGCTTGTGCCCGCATGGACCGCAGGCAGTGCTGTCTGAGTTGTCGACAAATCAGAAGGAGCAAGAAAAATGCCCACATGGCTAATTACCGGCTGCTCGGGCGGCCTTGGCCGCGCTCTCGCTCAAGCCGTGTTGGCACGCGGTTGGAACACCGTCGTTACCGCGCGCAGTCCGGCCAAGGTTGAAGATCTGGCCAGCGCTCATCCGGCGACGGCCCTTGCTGCTGCCCTCGACGTAGGCGACCATGAGCAGGTCGCGGCGGCTATTGCCCAGGCCGAGGAGCGGTTTGGCGCCGTCGACGTAATCGTCAACAACGCCGGCCATGGCTACCGCGCCGCGGTGGAAGAAGCCGAGGAGACCGCGGTAGACGAGCTCTTCGCCTCGAATTTCTTCGGGGCCGTAGCGATGATCAAGGCGGTGCTACCCGGCATGCGAGCCAGGCGCCACGGCACCATCGTCAACATCTCGTCGATCGCCGCCCGCGAGCCGGGGCCGGGTTCAGCCTATTATGCGGCAACGAAATGCGCGCTAGAAGGACTGTCAGGGGGCCTGCGCAAAGAAGTCGAGCCGCTTGGCATCAAAGTGATCATTGTGGAGCCGGGCGAGTTCCGGACCGACTTTTCCGGCCGCTCGCTGCTGCAGTCGCGTACGGCTATTGCCGACTATGCCGACACCGCCGGGCGCCGCCGCATCGAGAATGACAAGACCGATGGCCACCAGCGCGGCGATCCAGCGCGAGCCGCCCAGGTTATTATCAAGGCCGTCGAGAGCACCGCACCGCCACACCTGCTACTGCTCGGAAGCGACGCCGTCCGGGTAGTAGGTGACGTACTCGACCATGATCGGGCTGCACTGGAAGCATGGAAGGCGACCAGCCTGACAACAGATTTTACCACATGAACGGCCGTGCGCCCGGAGAGCGGCACACCCCGATGGCCGGCCAGCCTACTTGCAGCCCCGCGCCACCCGCTCGTCCGGCTTCGGTTTTAGGTGCTTCGCGTGAAACCGGGATGATCCTGAGGTCAGGCCCCTCAAAAAAGGGAAAATGACAATGAACGTACTCGGCTATGCTGCCCCCTCCGTCAATGCGCCCTTGGTGCCCTATCGCTTCGAGCGCCGTGAGCCGCGCGCCGATGATGTGGCCATCGAGATCCTGTACTGCGGCGTCTGCCATTCGGATCTGCACCACGTTCGCAACGATTGGGGGCGGAACAGCATTTACCCCATGGTCCCAGGCCATGAAATCATCGGCCGTGTCTCGCGCGTCGGCGCCAGGGTCACCCGCTTCAAGCCGGGCGACCTCGTCGGTGTCGGCTGCCTGGTCGATTCCTGCCATCATTGTTCGGCTTGCGAACGGGGACTGGAGCAATATTGCGAAAACCACGCGACGCTGACCTACGACGACGTCGATCCTCATGACCGGATGCCGACCTATGGCGGCTATTCCGAGAAAATCGTCGTGTCGGATAAGTTCGTGCTGAAGATCCCGGACGGGCTGGACTTGAAAGGGGCCGCGCCCTTGCTATGCGCCGGCATCACCACGTATTCGCCGCTCGTCCACTGGCATGTGGGGCAGGGCAGCAATGTAGCGGTGGTCGGCCTCGGTGGCCTCGGCCACATGGGATTGAAACTGGCGAAGGCGATGGGCGCCGAAGTCACCCTGTTCACCCGTTCGCCCGGCAAGGAGCAGGATGCACGCCGTCTGGGCGCCGACCATATCGTAATTTCCACTGATGAAACGCAAATGGCGGCGGTGAAGAGCAAGTTCGAACTGATCGTCGACACCGTCCCTTACGTCCACGATCTCAACCTGTATCTGCCGACGCTGGCACTCGACGCGACGCTGGTTCTGGTCGGGTTTCTCGGCGGCCTGAACCCGTTGCTGAACACTGTCCCACTGCTAACGGGGCGGAGATCGGTGGCCGGTTCCCTCATTGGAGGCTTGGCGGAAACCCAGGAGATGCTCGATTTCTGCGGCGAGCATGGAATCACGTCGGACGTCGAAGTGATCAACATTCAGGACATCAACGAAGCCTACGTGCGCATGGAAAAGAGCGATGTGAAGTATCGCTTTGTGATTGATATGGCCTCATTGAAGGCCTGATGGCCCGGTTGCAAAGGCGGGTCAGGAGGACCGACCCCATGGCGCCATGGATTACCAAACACCGTCGGCTTTCGCCGCCAACAGAAGCCCGACCATGATATCAACCCAGATACTTACTCTCTGACCGGACCGAAGTGAGACTGCATGTGGGATCAGCAAAATCATTCCTTCTCTGGGAACGGGAAGCAGCGTTTGCGGGCGGGTATCCTGGGCGCGCCAGTGAGAATGATCGGCAGTTCCCCCTCACTAGAATCTCTGATCTGCAAAGCGTCGAGGTTGGGGCCGAGGTACGCACGAGTGGCGTCGTCCACTACCTCATCTTGGGACTGAGCGGTGACTGTCGAGCTTCAGGATTTGAGATGGGCGATCGTCGCGTCCCAGCACAGGAGCCTAAGGCAAGCTGCGGAGACGCTGAATATCCGGCAATCGACGCTCAGCCGGGGCCTGCGTGACCTCGAATATCGTCTGGGAGCCGTGCTATTCGTGCGGACCAGTGGCGGAACCCATCCCACGGCGGCCGGTTTGGAATTCCTCGAAACGGCGCGGCGCATCGTCGACGATACGGACGCGGCATTTTCCAGATTGAAAACCCACTACCACGGAGAGAGTG